>WNFB01000165.1_pt1 | contig 74016 bp, 73 predicted proteins | sample 5400501 | NCBI WGS metagenome assembly WNFB01 (sample SAMN13153341, study PRJNA577476) | soil metagenome | isolation source: 200 cm saprolite under Douglas fir tree site 2 hole 1 | place: USA:California | collected 2015-04-18 | reverse complement strand
GAAGTCATGTGGCAATTCCTCGTCGAGGCGGCGACCCTGACGCTCGTCGGCGGCTTCGTCGGCATGGTGTTCGGTTGGCTGATCGCGATCTTGCTGCACAGCTTCACGCCGGTGCCCGCCTACGTGCCGATCGGCTCGATCGTCGTCGCGCTGACCGCTGCGGCCGTCACGGGGCTCCTGTTCGGCATTTATCCCGCGAGTAAAGCTGCGCGACTCGATCCGGTGGAGGCGCTGCGGTACGAATAGGGGCGGCAATGGCGGCAAAGGCGGCACGGCCTTCCCGCCCCTGCCGCCCCTGCCGCCTTAAGTTTGAAGGCCATGCCTCTCTTCGAAGCCCTCCGTCTCGCCCTGCAAACGGTCTGGAGCCACAAGCTCCGCTCGTTCTTCACGCTGCTGGGCATCATCGTCTCGGTCGCATTCCTCGTGGCCGTCGTCGCCGTCATTCAGGGCATGAACGCCTACGTGCGCGAGCGCCTCGCGGGGGCAATCGTCGGCGTCAACGCGTTTCAGATTCGTCGCGATCCCATTCAGGTCGGCTTCATCGACGACGAGGCGTGGAAGCAGATCCAGCGCCGGCCGATCATTGCGCGCGAAGACGTGGCGTATATCGCACGCGCGGTGCCCGACGCGGAGGCGATCGCCCTGCAGTCAGGCTGGCCGACACCGATGGCCGACGTGCAATGGCGCAATCGCACGACGGGCGACGTCTTCATCTTCGGCGTGACGGCACCCTATGTGCTCGTGCAGGACTACGCCTTTGCCGCGGGCGCACCGCTCACGGATATCGACGTGCAACAGCGGCGCCACGTCGCGGTGCTGGGCTACGACGTCGCCGAAAAGCTGTTCGGTGAAGCGGCGGCGGCGGTCGGACAGATGATCCGCGTGCACGGCATGCAGCTCATCGTGAAGGGCGTGATCGCGCGCAAGGGCACGGTCCTGGGCCAGTCGTGGGATGGGTTCGTCATGCTGCCGTTGACGACGTTCGAGGCGATGTACGGGCGACGGCAGACGATGGTGATCTCCGTGAAAATGGCGACGGCAACGGGTGTCGCTCCGGCGATGTTGCGGGCGGAAGAGGCGATGCGTATCGCGCACCGTTTGCGGCCGGGAACGGATAACGACTTCACCGTGGACACGGGCGAAGGGTTGATCGCTTTCTGGGGGAAGCTCACGCGCGTCATTTTCACCGTGGTGCCCGCGGTGGTCGTCATTGGGATCGTGGTCGGCGGGATCGTCATCATGAACATCATGCTCATGAGCGTCACGGAGCGCACGCGCGAGATCGGCATTCGCAAGGCGTTGGGCGCCGCGCGCCGCGATATCCGCCGCCAGTTCTTTGCCGAGGCGCTGACGCTGTCGCTGCTGGGCGGGATCGCGGGGCTCGCGGTCGGAGCCGGCCTGGCCGGACTCGTGCAGATCCTTTCCCCGTTGCCGGCTCGCGTGACCGCGTGGTCAATCGGCCTGGCGCTGCTCCTGGGCATCGTCGTCGGCGTGGCGTTCGGCGTTTATCCGGCCCATCGGGCCTCGCGCCTCGATCCGATCGAGGCCCTCCGCCAGGAATAGATGGCCCTCCACTCGGTTCGCGAGGGTTGGCGCATCGCCCTCGAGCAGCTGCGCGTCAACAAGCTTCGCTCCGCGCTCACGGTGCTGGGCGTGGTGATCGGGATCGCGACGGTGATGGCGATGGCGTCCATCGTCGCGGGATTCCGCGAGCAAATCGTGAATACGCTCGAGGTCGTGGGGCCGACGACGTTCCGTGTGCTCCGCTACTTCTCGACGACCGGTGTGAATCCCGACGCGGTGCCGCGCGAAGTGCGCATCCGGCCCAAGCTGGTTCCGCAGGAGGCGGAGGCCATCGCCCGGCTTCCCGAGATCCATTATGCCGCGATCTGGACGCAGCTGTTCGAGCGGTTCGAGTACGGCGGCAATCACACGCGCATCCTCGGCGTCTTCGGTGCCGATGACCGGTTCATGGAAATTCTGGGCGGTGGGATCCCCTCGGGCCGTTCCTTCACCGCGGCCGAGCTGCGCGGTGGCGAGCCCATCGTGATCGTCGAGCAGCGGACGATCGACCGGCTGTTCGGCGCCGTCAATCCGCTCGGCCGCATCGTGCGCATCGGCGGACATCCGTTTCGGATCGTGGGGGTGTGGCAGCGACCCACGAACATTTTCGAAGTCCCGGGCACACCGGAGATCGCGGCGATCATGCCCTTCGAAACCGCGCGCCGCAGCTTTTTCATCGACGAGGTGAACTCATTGATCATTCTCGTCAAGCCGAAGCCGCAGGTCACCGTCACGCGCGCCATGGATGCCGCCACGCTGACGCTGCGACGGATGCGGGGCCTGCGCGTGAGTGACCCGAATACCTTCGATCTGCTCACGTCCGACCAGGTCCTGAGTATCTTCGACAGCCTGACGTTCGCGTTCTTCTTTGTGATGCTGGTGCTGTCCAGCATCGCGTTGATGGTCGGAGGCATCGGCGTGATGGCGATCATGATGGTCTCCGTGACGAGCCGGACGCGCGAGATCGGCTTGCGCAAAGCGCTCGGCGCGACGCGGCGCGCGGTCCTGTGGCAATTTCTGGTCGAGGCCGCGACACTCACACTGCTTGGCGGCATCATCGGGATCGTGCTGGGCTTGGGCGTCGGTGAAGTGTTGAAACGGCTCCTGGACTTCAGTACGACGGTTCCGGTCGTGCCTGCCGTCATCGCGACCGTCGCATCCATTCTCGTCGGACTGGTCTTTGGGATTGCGCCGGCGGCGCGGGCGGCGCGGCTCGATCCCGTTGAGGCGCTCCGGTATGAGTGAGTACATCGATCTCCTCGCCATCGCCGCCCACCGCGACGATGTCGAGCTCACGTGCGGTGGCACGCTGGCGAAAGCCGCGCGCGCCGGGCACCGCGTTGGGATCATCGATCTCACGCAGGGCGAAATGGGCACGCGCGGCGACGCGGCCACCCGCACCGCGGAAGCGGAGCGCGCCGCCAAGACGCTTGGCGTCGCGCTCCGGCTCACCGCTGGCATGCGCGACGCGCACCTGGCGAATGATGAACCGTCGCGAGAAGCAGTCGTCGCATTGATTCGCCGCACGAAACCGAAGGTCGTGATCCTTCCCTTCCCCGTCGGCCGGCATCCGGACCACCGTGCCGCATCGGAGTTGGGACGGGACGCCTGTTATCTCGCCGGGCTCGCGAAGTACGCGCCGGGAAAGGGTGGCGAGGCGCACCGGCCGTACAAACTCCTGTATGCCCTCGCATATCGAGAGGACCCGGTCAAGCCCACATTCGTCGTGGACATCTCGGATGTGTTCGAGAAAAAGATGGAGGCGATTCGCTGTTACTCGTCCCAGTTCGACGGCGCCAAGGCTGCAGGCGAAGTGTTCCCGACAGGCCAGGATCTGTACGAGCTGATCCGCGTGCAGTCCGCGCACTACGGATCGCTGATCCGCCGGCGCTATGGCGAGCCCTTCTATACCGCCGAGACCCAGGAGGTCGACGATGTGCTCGATCTTGGCGTGCAGTCCATCTAAGCAGAGCCTTCAGGGTGTCATTAAATTGCAAACTCCATGACCAAGCGCCTCACTTATCTGGACAACGCCGCCACGACGCCGGTGCGGCCGGAGGTGTTGGAGGCAATGCTTCCCTACCTCGGGAAGGAAGCCTTCGGCAATCCCTCCTCAGCGCACCGATTCGGGCGCGCCGCGCGCGCCGGTGTCGAGGAGGCGAAGCGCGCGATCGCCGACGCCGTCGGCGCCGAGCCGAATCAGGTCGTGTTTACGTCGGGCGGCACGGAAGCGGACAATCTCGCGATTATCGGCGCGGCGCTCGCCGCTCGGGATCGGGACGGCCCATTCCGGGTTGTCGTCTCCGCCGCCGAGCACAAGGCAGTGCTCGCTGCCGCGCATGCGGTGAAGCACCTGGGTGGCGAAGAAGTCATTCTGCCCGTCTCTGCTTCGGGCGTGGTCGACAGCGCGGCGCTCGACGCCGTCCTGGCAGAGGGCGTCGCGCTGGTCAGTGTGATGTGGGTGAACAACGAGGTGGGGACGGTGCAGCCGGTGGCCGACCTGGCCACCCGATGTTGTGATGCGGGCGTGTTGTTCCACTCCGATGCGGTCCAGGCTTTTGGCAAGCTTCCGGTATCGCTCGGCGACGTCAACTGCACACTCCTCACCATCTCCGGCCACAAGATCGGCGCCCCCAAGGGCATCGGTGCGTTGATCGTGCGCGACCGCAAGGCGGTCGAGGCGATCATTCACGGCGGCGGCCAGCAGTTCGGCATTCGTCCCGGAACGGAGAACGTGCCGGGCGTCGTGGGTCTCGGCACCGCCGCGAAGCTTGCGGCACAGGAGCAACGGGCGCTCGCGCCGCGGTTGCGGGAGTTGCGCGACGCGCTGGAACGCCGCGTCCTGGCGATCGTGCCGGATGCGGTGATCAACGGCTGGCAGGGCGAGCGTGCGCCGCACATCTCCAACGTCTCGATCCCCGGGACGGACAGTGAAGCGCTCCTGATGCATCTCGATCTCGCCGGAATCGCCTGCTCGTCGGGCTCCGCCTGCAGCACCGGCACGGTCGAACCCTCGCACGTGCTGACCGCGATGGGTGTGCCGCGCGACCTGGGCGTGGCCGCTCTGCGCTTCTCGTTCGGGAAGGACAGCACCAGCGACGACGTTGACGCAGTCGCCGCCGCGCTCCCGCGCATCGTCGAGAAGGTGCGGTCGCTCGCAACGGTCCTGCACCGATGAGAGTGCTCGTCGCGATGTCCGGCGGCGTGGATAGCTCCGTCGCCGCTGGGTTGCTCGTCGGGCAGGGTCACGACGTGATCGGCGCGACGATGAAGCTGTTCTGTTACGGCGACAGTATTCCCGATCGTCCGTGCTGCTCCCTCGATTCGATCACCGATGCGAGGCTCGTCGCGCACAAGCTCGGGATTCCGCACTACGTCCTCAATCTCGAGGACCGCTTCGGGCACGATGTGATCGAGAACTTCGTCGCCGAGTACGCGCGCGGGCGCACGCCGATTCCGTGTGTGCGCTGCAATTCGTTCACCAAGTTCCGCGATTTTCTTTATCACGCCGACGCGCTCGACTGCGACGCGATCGCCACGGGGCACTACGCCGTGGCGCGCGATGGTGCGCTGTTCCGCGGGCTCGACCGGCAGAAGGACCAATCCTATTTCCTGTGGGGCATCGATCGCGCGGTCGTAAGGCGCATGCTCACCCCGGTCGGTGAGTTGACGAAAGCGGAGACACGCGCGGTGGCGCGAAGACTCGGGCTCGTCACCGCCGAGAAGGCCGAGTCGGTCGAAATCTGTTTCGTGCCCGATGACGACTACGTAGCGGTGCTCGAGCAGCGTCTTCCCGCCGATGCGCCGGCCCTCTCACCGGGAGCATTCGTCACGACGAGTGGAGATGTCGTCGGTGCACACGGTGGATTCGCGCGCTACACGGTCGGTCAACGGAAGGGCTTGCCCGGCGGATTCGACGAACCGATGTACGTCGTCGCGATCCGTCCCGCGACGCGCGAGGTCGTCGTGGGCCGCGGCGCGGAGTTGTTCGGACACGCCCTGTCCCTGGAGGAGGTCAACTGGCTCGCCGAGCCACTCGGTCCCGGTGATCCGGTGTGGGTGCAATGCCGCTATCGGGCGCGCGCGGTGCCCGGCACGATTGCTGCGAAAGCCGACGGCCGCATCGCGCTCCAGCTCGCTGAGCCGGTTCGGGCGATTGCGCCGGGGCAATCGGGCGTCCTGTATGACGCGGAAGACCGGCTGCTCGGTGGTGGCGTAATCGTCTAACCTCACTCGGCGTGCCACGGGTCACAGCGACCCCGCTCGGCGCGCGTGCAGAATTCTGAGCTCTTCCTCACCTCACTTGTCAGGAGGCAGTATGCGGTTGCTCCTTCGTGCCGGAATCCTGCTCGGCTTGGCGGCGGCGGCGGCGGCGGCGGCGGCGTGTAAAGAGTCGCTGACCCCCGTCCACTTCAAGGATCCGGTCGCGCTGTCGGCGAACCTGGCGTCGGTCGACTCGGCGGTGAACACGCAGGTCGCGCGCAGCTTCAGTACCGCCACGTTGAACCTCAGCGCGGCTAAGGCGCCGGCGATCGGTCCGGTCGCCTCGTTGCTCGCGACGGTGCGCCCGCAGCTCCAACTGAGCGGCGCGCGGATGTTCCTGCCTGGCCTCCTGCAGGCCCGCAGCATGCAGGCGCAACTGCCTAACCTCAGCGTCGCTGCGGCCCAGGGTCGCGTCATCCCCGACTCCTTATACGGGCGCGTCTACGAGTGGGACGCCACGCTCCACCAGTACCGGTGGCTGGGCACGACCGTTACCGGTCTCACCGGTGTTCGGTTCATTCTCTACGCCGTCGGTCTGAACGATCAGGTCATCGAGCCGGTCACGCAGATCGGGACGCTGGACATTCTCGATCAGAGCACGGCGAGCAAGCTGCAGGTCCAAGTCCTGGTCAAAGGCCCCGGTGGTACGCCGACGTACATCGATTACACGATCTCGCTGCAACCGACCGGCCAGATGTCGGCAACGGCGGCGGCGAGCGGCTCAATTTCGAACGGGCTCACGGGCGCCGACAACAAGACGTTGACGTTCGATCAGACGCTCACGATCGATGTGAACAATGCGACCGCGCACGCGGTGTTTGCGCTGAACAATCCAGCGATCACCTTGATCATGAACGAGTCGGTGGCGGTCAACAATCCGAACATCGTGATCAACGCCGATTTCCGGCTCATTCAGAACGGCTTGACGATTCAGGCGGTGGGCCGCATCACGATCAACACGAGCACCGGCAGCGCACTGGTCGACGTCACTGTCAACCAGGATGGCCACCCGGTGGCTTCCATCAGCGGTGACCCGACCAATCCCGCAACGCAGTGGAAGGACGCGGGCGGGCAAGCGCTGACGGCCGCCGAGCTCGCAGCGCTCGGTCACCTCTTCGACGCGTTCGAGGCATTCCAAAAGGCCGTCGAAGGGCTGTTCCTGCCGGTCACGACATTCGCCGGCTTGTAGACGGCTGACGGTTTGGTAAAGCCCCCTGTCCGGCTCTGGCCGGGCAGGGGGTTTTGCCGTATTACCTACGCGTGCTCTACCGGTTACTCGCGAACGCCGTCATCTCCATCCATGCGCTGTTCATCCTCTTCGTCGTGCTCGGCGGATTTCTCGCGTGGCGTTGGAGATGGGTCGCCGCCGTCCACGTACCGTGCGCGATCTGGGGTGTACTCATCGAGTACCGTGGCTGGATTTGTCCGCTCACACCCATGGAAAACGCACTGCGCGCCAAAGCCGGACAGCAGGGCTATAGCGGCGGGTTCATCGAGCATTATCTCCTGCCCACGATGTACCCGTCCGGCCTGACGCCGCGCGTACAAGCACTGCTCGGCACATTCGTGCTCGTCGTCAATGCGTTCGCGTACACCGTTCTGCTCCGTCGAATCCCGCGAGGCCCCTGATGCCCACCCGTCGCCGTTTTCTCAGCTCCCTCTTCGCCGCGGGCGCTACACTCCCCGCGCTTCGCAACGACGCGCTGTCGCGCATTCTGCCGACGCTTCACGGCGTCGATGGCCGCTCCGCCGCCGATGTCGCTCAAGACGAAGACTTCTGGCGCGAAATCCAGGCGGCGTTCGACATCGACCGCGGCATGATCAACCTCAACAACGGCGGCGTCGCGCCCAGTCCGCGAGTCGTGTACGCGGCATTGCAGCGCTATCTCGCAGTCTCGAATCAGGCGCCGGCGATCACGATGTGGGCGTGGATCGAACCGGAGATCGAGACGGTGCGGCGCCGGCTCGCCGGCAATTTCGGCTGCGATCCCGAGGAGATGGCGATCACGCGCAACGCGAGTGAGGCGCTCGAGATCGTGCAGCTCGGTATGCCGCTCGAACGTGGCGACGAAGTCCTGACGACCACGCAGGACTACCCGCGCATGATCACGACGTGGAAACAGCGGGAGCGCCGGGACGGCATCGTCCTCAAACAGATCACCTTCCCCGTGCCGCCCCCTTCGCAGGACGACCTCGCGCGCCGCTTTGAAGAGGCGATCACGCCGCGCACGAAGGTCATCCACGTCTGTCACATCACCAATCTCACGGGCCAGATCTTTCCGATAAAACGGATTTGTCAGATGGCTCGCGGCCGCGGGATTGAAGTGATCGTGGACGGCGCGCACGCCTACGCGCATTTCCCGTTCACCCGCGACCAACTCGACTGCGATTATTACGGCACCAGCCTGCACAAGTGGCTGACCGCGCCAATCGGGACCGGTTTCCTGTACGTGCGACGCGCAAAGATCGGCAAGATCTGGCCGATGATGGCGGCGCCGCCGGAAATGAACGAGAACATCCGCAAGTTCGAGGAGATCGGCACGCACCCGGCCGCCAATCACAACGCGATTGCGGAGGCGCTCGACTTTCTGGACGGGATCGGCCCGGAAAGGAAAGCGGCCCGGCTGCGCTTCTTGCGCGATCGCTGGGCCAAACGGCTGGAGCGCCTGCCGGGCGTGAAGCTCCTGACGCCCTACGATCCGGCTCAGTCCTGCGGGCTGGCGTCATTTACACCCGCACAACTCGACGTCGGCAAAGTCGCGAGTCTGCTGTTCGACCGGCATCGCATCATCGTCACGCCGATCGCCCATCCCGAGTTCAACTGCCTGCGCATCACGCCGAACGTCTACACGACGCTGGCGGAGATCGATCGCTTCGCCGACGTCGTGGAAGACGTTCTGCGCAAAGGCCTGCCGGCTTAAGGAAGCAGCGCCACGATTCGCAACGGGCCGCCGCTGCCACCCTTGATTTTCATCGGCAGCGCGATGACGAACGCGCCCGTTGCAGGAAGCCGATCGAGATTCGCGACGTTTTCGAATCCGGGAACGTTCGAGGCGAACAAGCGACGATGGACGCCAAACGTCGTTGATTGGCCGTTGTCGAGGCTCGGCGTGTCGACTCCAACCGCTTTGACTTTGCGCCGGACGAGTATGCGCGCGCCATCGAGGTGGATGCCGGGAAAGTGCAGCTCCGGAACAGCCGCGGTGCCCGTCTTGGTCGTGCCGAGGTAGCGCGCGCGGTCAGGCCAACGACTGCCCCATCCGGTTTTGATGAGGACGATGGCTCCGGCGGGGATCGCTCCGTGGGCGGACTCCCAGCGCTCGAAGTCTGCCGCGGTGACGCGGTAGTCGGGGCTCGAATCCGCCTGATGGGACGCGTCGACCACGATCGCTGGTCCCATCAGCTGTTCGATGGGAATCTGGTCGGTCGTGTGTCTCCCCTCGACGAAATGCACGGGCGCATCGAGATGCGTACCACCGTGCTCGGCAGCCGCGAAGTTATTGGCCGCGTAGTAGTAGCCACCCGGTGTACGCTGCGCCGAGACGACGGTGAGCCGGAAGGGCTCCGCGGTCGGCCAGTAGATGGTGGTGGAATCGAAGGAATAGGTGAGGTCGACCCAGGTGCCGTGCGCCAGCCGGTCAGCGACCGGGCGGCAGGCCGTGCCGAGCAAGAGAACGAAGAGAACGCGCTGGCTCATCTCGACTGCTCCGGTTGAGAAGTTGCAAGTGTAGGGCACGGACGCAAAGTTGTCAGGACCGCACAATACGGAGCCAAGATATGAAGGTGCTCGTGCCCGTGCTGGTTGCGATCATAGCCGCATGTGGCGGCGGGAAGGACTCGGACAAACCGAGTGCCCAGACGGTCAATGGGGTCAATCGGGACACGCTCACCGAGCGCCAGCGCGACAGCATTCTGGCCCAGTCGCGGATCCCGGGAGCCCGCGGCGTCGGAAAGGCGATGCGAGTCGGCGACTCGACGAGCGCAGGGATCGAGCAGACGAACGCGGTGGCAAGAGATACGACCGATCAATGATCAATGATCGTTGAACATTGTTCAATGATCATTCTCTGGTGCGTGGTCCTGGCACTGAGCGCGTGCGGTCCGGGAAATCCCTGCTCTGGCCATCAGTTCTCCAGGCTGCAACGCTACTCGCTTCCCTACGCGGGCCATTGGGTCGTCGCGCGTGGTGACACGGTCACATTCCCGGATGCACCGCAGATGGGCGATCGCTTCAGGCTGAGCGATATCGTCTTGGACACGACGACCGTGCTCGTGGGTCGCGAGTGCGTGTTTCGCGGCAAGATCGTGTTTCGCGCGCCGCATGCCGACACCGTCAGCGCGAGCTGGTTCGGCCAGCCCGAGCAGGCGATCGTGACTGGCTGGCCCGCGGATCTCGGCCCCTTCGCCGGACTGTCGCTTGCTTGGGCTTCCGCCCGCCGCGACTCGGTCAGCGGGGCGATCCTGTTCGACGCGAAACTGGGCGTGCAGGCGCGTCCCGGGATGACGGCCCGATTCGTCGCCGGGCGCGCGGGCGCGCCCCCGCGATTATCTTCCGCGCCATGAGAGGCTTTCTCGTTCGGCTCGTCATCACTGCGTTCGGGCTCTGGGTCGCAGATCAACTGCTTCCCGGCATCTGGTTCACCAGTACAGGCGCGCTCATCCTGTCCGCATTCCTGCTGGGCCTCGTCAACGCCGTGATCCGGCCAATCCTTATCATCTTGACGCTGCCGTTGACGATCCTCACGCTGGGACTGTTCATCCTGATCGTGAACGGCATCTCGCTGGCCCTCGTCGCCTGGCTCGTCCCCGGCTTCCATGTGGCGAGCCTCGGGTCCGCGACGCTCGGCGCCATCATCGTGAGCCTCACGAGCTGGCTGACGTCGTCGTTCGTCGGTGGGACGGGCCGGATCGAGCGCATGCGTCGCATCGAGGTTACGGGTCGCCGGATCGATGAATAGGGCGTTCGCCGGTCTCGACTGATCAGGCCGCCACCACTTACCCCGCGCGAACGATGGACCGTCGGCGTCTCCGTCGCCCTTTACGCCGCGGTCGTGATCGTGATCCGGCGTCACATTGGCGGCGACATCGTCCCCGAAATCCAGCTCAGCCAGCGGTGGCTCGACGGCATTCCTCTGTACCGTCCCGCGCTGTCCAGTCAGGGTACACCATGGCCGCCGTTCGCGGCGCTCGGTCTGGCGCCGCTTGGGCTGCTCGCACGCGTCAGTCTTCCGGTGGCGACCGCGGTTTGGAGTGCAATCAGCGTAGCCTGCCTCGCCATCGCGATGGTGCTCGTGCGCCGCTGGGGTGGCTGGCGAACGGCCGCGCTCGCGTTCGCCGCGACCGCCGTGCCGATTCAGACGAACTTTGAGCATCGCAACGTCAATACGATTCTGCTCCTGCTTGTCGTAGCTGCGGCCGCGGACCTCGAAGACGCCCGGGAACGCCGGGCCGGACTGTGGCTCGGACTCGCCGCGGCAATCAAGGCCTTTCCTGCCCTCTTGATCCTGTATCTCGCGATGCAACGCCGGTGGCGCGGTTTCGCCATCGCGACCGCGGTTGCCGCGGGCGGGACGCTCCTTGCGCTCGCGCCTTACGGCGCCTCGGGGGGGGGGGCGCTGAGCAATGCCGCGGACTGGCTCCAGTCGAGCCTCGCTCAGGATCGTTGGCAACTCTCCATCAACGACCAATCGTTGCGCGCGCTCGTGCTCCGGATGGGAGGAGCACCGACGCTGGCATTGGGGTTGGCCGCGCTCTGCGCCGCAGTCATGCTGGTCAGTGCCGGCACACGGAGCTGGGACGCTCTGTCCGGCCTTGGCGCCGTACTACTCGCCTCCGTGCTCGCGGCACCGATCGCGTGGATCCATTACTACGTGCTCGCGTTCCCCGGCTGGGCGGCGGTACTGCGGAACACGCCGTCGAATTTTGGACGTGTCCGTGGCACGGCGCTGATCATTGCGGCGATCGCTACATCCGGTTTGCTGACCATCGGACCTCGATCCCTGCGTCTCGCCCTGCTCCAGGGAAGCGTGTATGCGTGGGGATCACTCGTTCTGCTTGCCGCGCTCGAGTGGTCGGCCCGTCACCAGGCGAAGCTGGGCTGACGATGGCCAACGCGATCCAGTTTCGGTCGAACGGCGGTCCCGAAGTGCTGGAGCTAGCCGACGTGCCAGTCGGCGAGCCGGGTTCTGGACAGGTGCGCCTCCGCCATACCGCGATTGGCGTGAACTTTGTCGACACCTATCAGCGCTCGGGGCTCTATCCCGTGAAGCTCCCCGCCATCGCTGGCAATGAAGGCGCGGGCGTAGTCGAGGCGGTAGGGCCTGGCGTGCGCGACTTAAAAGTCGGCGACCGCGTCGCCTACACATCGCTGGCCGGTTCCTACTCCGAAGTGCGCGTCGCTCCTGCGGACCGGCTCGTAAAGATTCCGCCGGACGTAAGCGACGCACAGGCCGCCGCGATGATGTTGAAGGGGCTCACTGTGCAGTACCTCATTTTCTCGACTCGCGTGGTACAGAAGGGCGAGACGGTGTTGTGGCACGCCGCGGCCGGCGGCGTCGGCCTGATCGCGGTGCAATGGCTCAAGGCGATCGGCGCGATGACGATCGGCACCGCAGGGTCGGACGAGAAATGCGCGCTCGCACAAGCGCACGGCGCGACGCACACGATCAACTACTGCAAGGAAAACTTCGTTGAGCGCGTGCTGGCACTGACGGACGGCAAGAAAGTTCCCGTCGTGTACGATTCCGTCGGCAAAAGCACGTGGGAGGGCTCACTCGATTGCCTGCGGCCCCGTGGGCTGATGGTCTCCTTTGGCAACGCGTCGGGGCCCGTGCCGCCCGTGACGATTGGCGTTCTCGCGACGAAAGGGTCGCTCTACGTCACGCGCCCGACGCTGGTGACCTACATTGCGAGCCGCGAAGAGCTCGAGTCGCGCGCCGCGGCGCTGTTCGACGTGGTACGATCGGGCAAGGTGACGATCGAGATCAGCAAGCAGTATCCGCTCGCGGCAGCGGCGCAGGCCCATCGAGATCTCGAGAGTCGCAAAACCACGGGCTCGATCGTTCTGATTCCCTGACGTGTCCACACCCGCCAAGATGTGGGACATTGAGACCCCGGCGCTGTTGCTCTATCGTGACGTGATGGAGCGCAATCTGACGCAGATGGCCGCGCGCTCGCGCCGGCTTGGTGTGTCCCTCCGCCCGCACATCAAGACGCACAAGTGCCTCGAGCTGGGACGCCGGCAACTCGCGCTGGGCGCGCGAGGCATTACGGTGTCGACCTTATTCGAAGCGCAGGCGTTTACCCGGGGCGGGTTCACGGACCTGACGTGGGCATTCCCCCTCGATCCGACCCACATCCCGCACGTCCGGCGAATTGCCGAGGGCGGCGCGACGCTGCGCGTTGTCCTCGACGACCTCGAGACAGCGAAAGCTCTCGCGGGAACGGGGGGTGGCGAGGGCCTGCACGTCTGGCTCAAAGTCGACTGCGGCTATCACCGCGCCGGCGTCGACCCCTCTTCGCGGTACGCACTCGAGGTCGCGCGCGAGCTGGGGCGCGAACGCGGGATCGTCTTTGACGGCGTTCTGAGTCACTCGGGTCATGCCTACAGGACCCGCAACCAGACGGAGGCCGCGCAGATCGCCGAACAGGAGCGACAAGTCATGGTGTGGTTTGCGGATCTGCTGCGGAAGGACGGATTACCGGTGCGCGGGGTCAGTGTGGGCTCGACGCCCGCGATGGCGGCCGTAAAAGACTTGACGGGCGTCACAGAAGCCCGGCCGGGGAACTACATCTTCTACGATCGTACAATGGTCTTGATTGGATGCTGCGAGCCGAGTGACGTGGCCGTCTCAGTGTTGGCCACCGTCGTGTCCCATCAACCGGGGGCTTCCCATTTCGTCGTGGACGCCGGCGCGCTGTCGCTCTCGAAGGATCTCGGCCCCACTCACCTCGGTCTCGATCCGGTGTTCGGTGAGGTGAAGGGTCATCCGGAGCTGACGGTCGCGTCCGTCTCGCAGGAGCATGGCTTGATCCGTGCGGCCGCGCCCGCCGCGATCGAGGGAAAGTTCAAGGTCGGCGAACACATCGAGATCATTCCCAATCACTCCTGTCTGACTGAAGCGCATTTCGACGAATACGTCGTAGTCGAACAGGACCAGGTCGTGGATCGCTGGAAGATCGAGCGAGGGCGCTAGCCATGAAAATCGCGCTGCGTCACTTCTTCATTGCGTTGCTGCCGCTGATATTTGGCCTAGGCGCGAGCTGGGGCTTTGCGTTTAGCCAGAACAAGTGTGGCAGGCTGGTCGGGCCGATCTTTGCGCCCAAATGCCACTGGATCCAGCTCGAGTATCAGCTGGGATTCCAGATGGCGGGAACGTTGTTTGGCTGCCTGCTGGCGGCCGTGCTGGGCACCTGGCTGGAACGGCGCAGCCGTCGAACGGCACAGCATGTGAACCTCGACACGGGAGGTCCGTCGTGAAGCTACTACCCGCGCTGCTGTTGATGGTCGGTGGAATCGGAAGTCTCGCCGCACAGGATACGAGTAAGTCCGCACCTCGACCCGCGCCCGCACCCGCACCCGCACCCGCACCCGCACCCGCGCCCGCGCCCGCACCCGCACCCGCACCCGCGCCCGCGCCCGCACCTCGACCCGCGCCCGCACCCGCAGCGGCGCCGGCACCCGCTGCACAGCCCGCGGCGCCAAGTGACGTCAAGGTCGAGGCTGTCCTGGCCCGCAACGTACAGGATCGCGTGCCGCAGGACAGCGGTACCACGTTTTCAGACAGTGTAGGCTCGGTTGTGTTGTGGATGCGCGTGACGGGGGCGAACGGGCAGACACTCCATCACGTTTGGTTTCACGGCAACGACCAGGTCGGCGACGTCGCGTTGACGATCGGTGGTTCTCCGTGGAGGAGCTGGAGCCGCAAAGCAATTCCGGCGGACGCAAAGGGTGCATGGCACGTAGAGATCAGAGATGCGGCTGGAACGGTCCTCAAAAAAATAGACTTCACCGTGGGGCAATGATACTTTTTCGCCCATGGATCTAGTAGAGCAGGTCGTCGCAAATCTCGAAGTCGAACCGGGGCAAGCCGAGAAGGGCGTGGGCGCCATTTTGATGGCGCTGCGCATGACCGTGGATAAGGAGACGTTCGAGAAGGTGCGCGCCGCCGTTCCCAACCATGAGAGTTACATGGGACGGGCATTGATGAGTGGCGCGCGCACAGGCGAGATCATCGGCGTCGCCGGCCCCGCGGCGCTGATGGCGGGCCTGTCGGCCGCCGGGTTTCGCAAGGAAGACGTGCCGCGGCTGGGCCGGATTGTGATGGAGCATCTCCGGCCCAGTCTCGGCAACGACACCGTCGAAAAATTCCTCGACGGCGCCCCCGCCTTAAAAGGGTAGGTCCTACAGCCTCATTCTTCGCACCAGCGCCTCGAACCGCGGCGATCCCCGCAGCGGATCGAGCATCGGATTCACCTTCAGATAAGCGAGCCAGCCGCGGCGCTCTTCATACGCGCGCTCCGCCCAGTCGAGCGCCTGGTCGATGTTGTTGAGACCGATATGCACGATGGCGAAGGCCACCGGCGAGACGTATCCCTCCTGCTCGGCCGCCTCGAGCTCGTGCAACAGCGCCTCGGCCTCCGCTCGCTTTCCGGCGCGCGCCCGCACCCACCCTAATGTCGCCTTCGTGTATGCGCCCGCGGCCGGTAGCGTCATTGCATCCCGCAGCATGCGCTCGGCTTCAGCGAGCTCGCCCTGCAGCGCCAGCGTCGTCGCCAGAATGCGATAGCTCTCGGTGGCGAGCGGATTCATCTCGATGGCGCGGGACATGTGGTCGCGCGCCAGGTCGTAGCGACGCGCGTAGTAGCTGAGCCACGCAACCCCGCGCCGGGCGGAAACGGACCCCGGCTCGAGCTCGAGCGCAGTCAGCCCTTCGTTCAGGGCGGCATCGTGCTCGCCGCGAGATGCCAACAGAAATGCATACCACTGATGCGCGCTGGCGTAGCGCGGATTGAGCTCGATCGCACGTCGGAACTCTCGCTCCGCCCCTTCCCAGTCCCAATCGTACACGAACAGGGTCCAGGCGAGGGACGCGTGCGCCGACGGGACCGATTCATCGAGCTCGAGCGCTTTGCGCGCGTAGGCCCTCGCGCGCGCGTAGGCTTCGTCCACGGGAATGCTGCGGTAATCGACGTCGAGCGAGTACGAGTCGGCCAAACCGGCGTAGGCGGGCGCATAGTTCGGATCTTCGGCGATCGCCTGCTCGAAGAAGCGCACGGCTTCGGCCACGCCTTCTTGCGTTCGCTTGTTCCAGGCGAATCGTCCTTTGAGATACAGGCCGTAGGCCTGGATGTTTTCCGTGTACCGCCGCGGGACGTGCTCGGAGAGATCAGCGAACATCGTTGTCCGCAGCGTGTTGACGATCGTGCCGGCGATTTCATCCTGAATCGCGAACATCTCGATCAGCGTGCGGTCGTAGCGCTGCGACCAGAGCAGGCGCCCGTCGTCGGTCGACGTGAGCTGCGCGGTGATGCGCAGCCGGTCACCCGACTTGCGCACCGTCCCTTCGAGCACGACGCTCGCGCCCAGCAGCGCGCCCACCGCGCGGACGTCGAGCGGCTTCCCCTTGAGCGCGAAGACTGACGTGCGCGATGACACGCGCAGCCCGGCGATTTTCGCGAGCGCGTCGATCAGCTCGTCGCTGATGCCGTCGCTGAGGTACTCGTTCTCGGCCTCGGGGCTCGCGTTGACGAACGGCAGCACGGCGATGGACCGCGTGCTGGCGGGTGCTCGCGCGATCCCTGCGCTGTCGGGAGCCATGAGGGCGGCGACGAACTCCGCCGCACTCTCGAACCGCTGCTCCGGATCCTTCTCCAATGCGTGTTCGAGTGCCCGTTCCACCGAGCGCGGCACCTCTGGGCGGAACCCGCGCACCGGCCGGGGCGATTCGGTGACGTGCTTCGCCATCACCGCGCGCGCGCCCGCGCCGGTGAACGGCGGCTCGCCCACCAGCATCTCGTAGACCACGCACGCCAGGCTGTACACGTCGCTCGCGGAGCCGAGATTCGGCTCGCCGCTCGCTTGCTCCGGGCTCATGTACTCGGGCGTCCCGACCGCCAATCCGACTTCAGTTGCAAGCTCACCGGCACGCGTGGTGTCCGCTTCGGGGTCGCAGCAGGCGCGCGCGACGCCGAAGTCGGCGAGCACCGCGTGACCATCCGCGAACAGGATGTTCTCCGGCTTCACGTCGCGATGCACAAAGCCTTGTCGATGCGCGAAGTCGAGGCCGGCGCCGACTTCCTGTGCGATGCGGAGCGCGTCCTTTACGGACAGCGGCCGGCGCTCGAGGAGCCGCTCGCGCAGAGAGCCGCCGGGCACGTGCGGCTGGACGTAGTACAGCATCCCGGCGGCCTCGCCCGAGTCGATGAGCGGGACGATGTGTGGGTGAGCAAGCTGCGCGGCGATGCCGATCTCGCGCAGGAACCGCGTCGTGCCGAGCGCCGCGGTGATCTCCGGCCGCAGGACTTTGATGGCGACCTTGCGGCCGTGCTTCTTCTCGTCGGCGAGATACACGGTCGCCATGCCGCCGCGTCCCAGCTCACGCTCGATCGTGTAGCGATCGGCGAGTGCCACGGCGATGGGAGGACGAGAGGGCTCCGGAGCGATCACGGAGCGGAAACTAGCCCCTCGGCTGTGCTACACCATCCCAGCGGCGACGCCCAACACTCGCAGCAGGCGGATTGCCAGGACCGTGCCCAGAACGAGCGCACCCAAGGTCACGACCACGATCCCACCAATCACGAAGGCCACGAAGGATCGGTCGGCGCGTATCGCGTGTGCGGGATCTATCAGATGGCGCTCCAGCAGCGCCACGTTTCGAAGATTGGCTTTCCATGCGAAGTCGAAAATATCCCCGAGAATCGGAACCGCGCCAAGTCCAGCATCGAGCGCGATATTGCCCGCGATCCGCACCAGGGTCGCGCGCGACGCGCCCAGTCGGATCCCTTCGATGAGAATCCATCCGGCCAGAACGGCGCCAGCAGCATCGCCGACGCCGGGAATCAGTCCAATGACGGGGTCGAGCCCGAATCGCAATTGCGTGCCGGGGATGCGCATCCCGGAATCGAGCAGCACCGCGAATCGCGTGAGTGTGGCAAGTCTACGTCGATGATCAGGGCGATGATCAGCCCCACGATTGCTCACGTCGACCACAGACTCCCTGTTTGAGTCTGAAGCTGGGGCGGGAGGACTCGAACCTCCAACTTCCCGGTTAACAGCCGGGCGGTCTGCCAGTTGACCTACACCCCAAAATGCTCGACGCCAAGACGCCGAGGCGTCGAGGGAAAACAAAGCAAGCATGATAGGTTTCGACTGTCAATGAACATTTACGCGGCTACGCCGACAGATCTGCCCGAGATCCTGGTTCTGTTGAGGAGCAGCGATTTGCCCGTGGCCGGAATCGAGCGGCACATCGCAACAACACTCGTTGCCCGGGACTCGGGAAGCTTGGTGGGATGCGCAGCAGTTGAGATTTACGCGACGGCTGGGCTATTGCGGTCAGTGGCCGTAGCGGAGAATCGGCGCGGCGATGGATTGGGCCAGCGACTCACCGAGGCAGCGCTCGAATTGGCGCGGCGCCGAGGTGTGCGCGACATCTACCTGCTCACGACGACCGCCGCAAATTTCTTCCCGCGTTTTGGCTTCGTTCCGATTCCACGCGATCAGTTGGATCCGGCGTTGGGACAATCCGAAGAGCTGCGCGGCGCGTGCCCGGCGAGCGCGGTCGCCATGCGCGCCAATCTCAGTACTTCATCCCCGTCTTCTCGGCAAAGCTCCGCAACGCCTCCTGCTCCTCGGCGCTGAGCCGTTCGGGGAGCGTGACGTGGGCCTCCACGTACATATCGCCGCGGCGACCGTTTCTCTCGATCCCATGTCCCGCGATCCGGAATTTCTGCCCGTGCTGCGTCCCTGGTGGGATTCGCAACACCACGCGTTTGCCGTCGAGCGTCTTCACCTTGATGCGCGATCCCAGCAACGCCTGCGCGAGATTGATCGGGACGACGCCGATCACATCGAGGCCCTCGCGACGAAAGAAGCGATCGGGTGCGATGTGGATGACGACGATGAGGTCGCCCTGTCCCTTGGGTCCCTGGTTCTTGAGCCGCAGGCGAGCACCGTCCTCGACCCCCGCCGGCACTTCGACGGTGATGCGCTTTTCGACGCGGACTTCGCCGCTGCCCTGACACGTTGGACAGCGCTGCGAAGGAACCGTGCCCTTCCCGCGGCACACAGGGCACGGACGATTGACGGCGAAGCCCCCTTGTCCGAATGACACCGTGCCGCGCCCATTGCACTCAGGACACGTGTTGACCGTGGCGCCCTTGGCGGCGCCGGTGCCGCCGCAGGTCGGGCACACCTCCGGCATTGCCAAGGTGATCGGCACCGACCCGCCGAGCGCCGCCACCCGGAACGGAATCGTGACGCTGGTCTCGACTTCTTCAGGCTCGGCCTCGCGATCGGCGCCACGCCGACCAAATATGGAAGAGAAGAGGTCGCCGAGGCCGCCGAAATCGGACATATCGAAATCACCGCTATCCGGCGCGCCGCGTCCCCCCCCGGCGGTGCCCTCGCGGCGACCGCGAGAACTTGCGTTGCCCGCCCCGGCAAACGCTCCGTAGCGTCGCAGCGTATCGTACTTCTTTCGCTTTTCGGGATTGCTCAACACGTCGTGCGCTTCATTGATCTCCTTGAAGCGCTCCGCCGCTTGCGGATTGTTGGGATTGCGATCGGGATGGTACTGCTTCGCCAGCCGGCGAAACGCCTTCTTGATTTCGTCCGTGGTGGCTGATTCAGCGACTCCTAACAACTGGTAATAGTCGCGCTGAGCGGCCATTACTTACCTTGCCACGTCAGCACCACCACGCGCGCAGGTCGCAGGAGGAGGTCGCGCATCTTGTAACCCGGTTGCACCACCTGGCCTACGGTGTGATCCTCCTCCGGTTTCGACGCGGGCTGCGTCGTCACCGCATCATGTACGTTGGGATCAAACGGCACGCCGGCTTGATCGATACGTGTCACGCCGGCCGCTGCGAGCTCCTTCCAGACTTTGCGATCGACCAGATCGACGCCCTCATGCAGCGTCTTGGCATCGATTTCCGCCGGATCGATGTGCGCGAACCGCGACAAATCGTCCAGCGCATCCGCGAGGCGCGTGACAAGATCCGCCTGCGCCCGCATCCACATCTCCGTACGCTCTTTGGCCGTGCGTTTGCGGAAATTTTCGAAATCAGCGGCGAGTCGCAGATGTTTGTCTTTCCAGACATCGGCCTCCGACGGCGCGGGCGATGCAGTCTCGGCGGCGCCTCCGGACGGAGGAGCCGTGGGAGTCGGCTCCCCAGGATCAGGATCCAATGAGGGAGCGCGCGGAGTGGTCGATTGCGGCGATGGCGAAGGAGGCGCGTGGCGCTTGTTGGTCATTGATTTGGAACTTTCAGTCTGACAACAAGATAGGCAGCAAAACGCAGGAGGGAACCCCCGCGGCGACTTAGGATCGATGCCGCGCGACGAACGCGATCAAGTCATCCATGACGCGCCGCGTACCGAAGACCTCGTGCGCCAGCTCCGGATACCAATTGACCGTCGTACGCACAGGCAGATTCTCCGCGAACAGCCGGGCGAGCGGCGCATCGATGAGCCCATCATTTCCACCGAGCAGGAAGAGCAGCGGACGCTCGATGCGCTGTGAATCGGTGAGTACGGCACGCTGCGCCCATTGCAATTCGGCCCGCGCGCCCGCCGTCATGAATTCGCCTCCCCGTCCCGTCGGCAGCGTGGGCCACAGGTCGGCGAATTTCGCCGCCAGGCGCTTCCACACGGTGGGTCGCGCGCGCCACGCCAGTGCAGGATTCGATACGACCGCAGCCGCCGGCGGCTCGCCGGGCTGTGTCTCGAGATAGCGCAGCACGACCAAACCGCCAAAGCCGTCGCCCACGAGAACCTGGGGGATGTCCTGTCGCTGGCGCACGGCGCGCCGGAACGCCTGGAGGTCGCCAAGCAGTTGACTGAATCGCGAGAGGTGGGCGCGGTGACCGCCCGAGCGACCATGACCGCGCTGATCGAGGAAATACGCAGCGAGACCGGCGTCTTGGAGCTGCCGTCCCATCTGCGCCAGCGACTCCGCCCCGAGCGGCGGATGCCAATCGTGAAAAAAGAGCACCGCCACGTTGGGACGCGCGGGTTCGTAGACGTCGTACGCGAGCGGCGTGCCGTCGGGCGCGTTGACGCGGTTCACGAATTGGTCTCGCCGATCAAGCGCCGCAACAAGTCGAGCGCCGCCTGCGCGGCGCGCGCACGAATCTCGGCGCGGTCGCCGGGGAAAATGCGTTTGAGCGCCCGCGTTTCCTGACCGAACGCGGCGGCCAACCACACGGTGCCGACCGGCTTCTCCGCTGTTCCACCACTCGGTCCCGCGATTCCGGTGACCGCGAGCCCGGCAGCGACGCCGAAGCGGCGCAGCGCGCCCGCAACCATGGCGCGCACCACTTCCTCGGATACCGCTCCGTGCGTCTCCAGCAGCGCAGGCGATACGTCGAGCATCGCTCGCTTCACGGCGTCGTCGTAGGCGACGATGCCGCCCGCAAAGACCTCCGATGAACCCGGTATCGCGGTGACTCGCCCGCCGAGCAATCCGCCGGTGCACGACTCGGCAATGGCGAGCCGCGTCTTGCGTGTGCGGAGCCGCTGCAAAACAACGCCGGCGAGATCGGTTCCATCCTCGCCATAGCAGTGTTCCGCCGCCCGTTCACGCAGCACCGTGACGGTCGCGGCGAGGCGACGCTCGGCTTCCTCTTCAGCGATTGTCCATGCGGTCACACGCAGGTCGACGCCGTCGACTGAAGGGAGGTAGGCGAGCGTCAGCGGCGCGATGTCGTCTTCGATCGCGCCTACCCGTTCGGCGAGTGCCGATTCGGCGATGCCGGTCGTGCGCACAGTCCGCGACCGAACCACCATTCCCGACCCGCGCGCCGCGAGCCGAGGAAGCACCTCCTCGGCGAGCAGGCCGCGCATTTCCGACGGCACGCCAGGCAACATCACCACGACGCGCCCCCGTTCCTCCACCCATAACCCGGGGGCCGTGCCACGGGGGTTCGGCAGCACCGTCGCGCCGCTCGGCACCTCGGCTTGGCTCCGATTCGCGGCCGGCATCGTGCGGCCAAGGCGCCGAAACCGCTCTTCGAGCGAGCGCAGCATCGACTCGTCCAGCTGCAACGGTTTTCCGAACAGCGTGGCGACCGCGCGTTTCGTCATGTCGTCGCGCGTCGGGCCGAGGCCACCGGTCGTGATTACGAATCCGGTGCGATCGAGCGCCTCCGCAACGGCGCCACGAATCGCGTCGGGGCGGTCGGCCACCGAGCTGTGACGAACGACTTCGACGCCGACCGCGGCCAACGCCCGTCCCAGGTCGGCGGCGTTGGTGTCAGGGGTGAGTCCCAGCAGCAGCTCGGTGCCGATGGTAACGACCTCGAGCTTCACTTGCCGACTTTGAGGAGTGTCCGGTAGCGGTACAGGTAGACGAGGAGCGAATACACCGTGAGCACGATGGCGCCGGCGAGCGTCACGGAGACGAACCAGCCGTGGAACTGGTCCCAGAAATTCCGGAACGCGCCCGCGATGTGCCGCTGCGCGATTGCGTCTTTCCACGCAAACCAGGCGATCGTGGCGCCGATAAACACGTTCTGGACGACGGCCTTCAGCTTGCCGGCGCCCATCGCGGGGATCACGATGCCGCGTCGCTTGGCGAAGAAGCGAAACACCGTGATCAGTATTTCCCGCCCCACCAGGAGCAGCGCGACCCACACCGGTAAACTCCCCCACCACGGGATGCGATAGTCCACGAGGATCGTCGGGTGTCGGGTCATCCAGAAGATGGGGATCAGCGTGGCGAAGAGCAGCAGCTTGTCGGCGATCGGGTCGAGCAACATCCCGAGCTCGCTGGTGGTACCGTAGCGCCGCGCCAACCAGCCATCGACCAGGTCGGAAAACGCCGCGATGAGGAACACGACGAACGCAATGACCTTGGGCCAGTACCCCTGGATGAATGGGAGCAGTGCGATGACTGGCGTGAGACAGATGCGCGCGAGCGTAATGATGTTCGGCAATGTCCACCGCATCGCGGTGGAACGAGGGGGACCTTGGGGGGGGGGACCAGCCATTAGCTCAACGTTTTGAGGACCAGCTTGCTGACCGCCTTGAGTGTGTCGAACACGCCGTCGCCGCGCACGGCGACCGCCTCGTGATACGCTGCCCGGCCGACCCACTCGGCGCCGACCTTCTCGACGAGACTTTCCCCCGGATGCGAGGGATCGGGCGTTTGTTTCTGACGGGTCGCGTCCTCGATCGGCCATCCCGGGTTCAGCGATGCCTGCAGATCCTTGACGGGAGCGGCGTTCGGGAGATCGCGCTTGTTGTATTGGATCACGAACGGAATCTTGGTCAGGTCGTACCCGTACTCCGCCATGTTGTCGTACAGGTTCTGCATGGACTCGACGTTCGCTTCCATCCGCTCGATCTGGCTGTCGGCGACGAACACGATGCCGTCGACGCCCTTGAGAATCAGCTTGCGGCTCGCGTTGTAATAGACCTGCCCCGGCACGGTGTAGAGGTGGAAGCGCGTTTTGAAACCGCGAATCGTTCCCAGGTCCACCGGCAGGAAGTCGAAGAAGAGCGTCCGCTCGGTTTCGGTGGCGAGCGATATCATCTTGCCGCGCGTGTTGGGTGAGACCTTCCCGTAGATGTGCTCGAGGTTGGTGGTCTTGCCCCCGAGGCCCGGGCCGTAATAGACGAGCTTACAATTGATCTCGCGGGACGCGTAGTTGATCATCGACATGGGCGCGTCCCCTTAACCAAAGAGTTTGTCAATTTCGTCCTCTGCCCCTTCGAGCAGGCCCTTTTGCTCTGCCCCCCCCGCCCCCGCCTGACCGGTTCCGACCCGACTGAACATCTCCTCGAAGACTTTGTTGAGCTCACCGACGACCGCTTTGGCCTTGAGCTTGACGAGGCCGAGCGTCGCGCGCTGATCGAAGAGCACGACGAGAATCACGCGCTTGGCGACGTCGGCGAGATACATCGATTCGCGCTCGCCCTGGTGGACGAGCGAGGCGAATTCCGCTTCGCCGATCATCTTGGCGAGCTGATCGTTGGCGCTGAAGTCGGCGGCGGTGAGTGACGCGAAGGCGGTGGGATCGAATTTGGGCGTGTCGCCCACGGTGGCGACGAGCTGGCCGTTGCGGTCGACGATCAGCGCACAGCGGGCGTTCGAGTCACGCAGAAACGCCTGCAGGTGCGTCTGGATTTGCTTGAAGTCGTTCTCGTTGAAAGACCAGCTTGCGGCTCCGGCCATGAGCCTCCTAGTCGGTCTCGGACATGTCGCGCCGTGCCGCCAGCGCCTGCGCGATGGTCACCGCGTCGGCATACTCGAGGTCGCCGCCCACCGGCAGACCGCGTGCGATGCGCGTGACACGGACCCCGCTCGGCTTCAGCACCTGCTGGAGGTAGGTGGCCGTCGCCTCACCCTCCATCGATGGATTCGTCGCGACGATGACCTCGCGCACCTCGGAGCCATTTGCCAGCCGCGCGAGCAGACGATCCACGTGCAGATCTTCCGGGCCGACCCCGTCCAGCGGTGAAATCCGGCCGCCCAGCACATGATAGCGACCGCGATACCGCCCCGCTCGCTCGATCGCGCTGAGATCGCCCGATTCCTCGACCACGCACAGCAAGGCCGCGTCGCGACGCGGGTCGCGGCAGATCGGGCAGGGGTCCTCATCGGCCAGATTGCCGCAGGTCGCGCACGCGAAGACCCGCCCGCGGACTCGCCTGATGGCCTCCGCCAAACGCTCCGCGGTCTCCGCGGGCTGCTTCAGCAAATGGAACGTGAGCCGCTGGGCGGTCTTGCGCCCGATGCCGGGGAGCTTGGCGAGCTCCGCCACGAGCTCCTCGATGGCGGACACTGAAAGGCCGGCGGCCTAGAGCGGCAGCTGGAACGGGAACGGCAGCCCCGACGCCAGCTTCCGCACCTCAGCTTGATAGAGCTCGGCCGCGCGCTTTTGCGCCTCCGCCACCGCGGCGAGCACGAGATCTTCCAGCATCTCGACGTCGCCCTGGCTGACCGCCTGTGGATCGATCTTGATGGCGCGAATGTGTCCGCGCCCATCGACCGTGGCCTGCACCATCCCGCCACCGGCCGATACCGTCAGGGTCTGCTGCGCCAGCTGCGTCTGGATCTCAGTAAGCCGCCCCTGCATCTGCTGGCTGAGCTGGAGCAGGCTAGATAAATCCGCCATACGTCGAAAGTTACCCCGCGTGGGTGCGTTAGCAAGCTATTCGAGCAGCTCCAAATCTAATGCATCCACCGCCGCGCTCAGCGTCGGATCCTTCGCGCGCAGCGCCTTCAGCCGGTCGGCGTTCGCTCGCTCTTCGGTCATCCGCTCCGGCCGTTCAGAGGGGGTTGGCGTGCCACCGGTGTCGGGCGCCGCGATCTTGACCCGCGGCGCCTCGGCGACGTAACGGCCGAGACTCTGCGCGATCGTATCGCGCTGGCGCTCGAGCCCCTCGGCATGACCAACGTTTCCGGGACGCAACGTCACCACGCGACCGTCGACCGCAATCACTTCCGCTTCCGCCAAGAGACTGCCGAGCATTGGGCCGCGCGTACGCGCGTCGGCGACGACGGCGGACCAGACCGAGCGGACGTTGGCGAGGGTGGGCTCCAGCTTCTGACCGGGGAAGGGGGAAGAGGGAAGGGGGACGGGTACTGCGGGCGTTGGGGGCGCGGCAGTACCCCTCCCTCTTCCCGCTTCCCCCTTCCCCAACGCATCGAGTACCTCCGACAACTCCACTGTACGATCCAGCATCGCCCATCTCAGCAGCAACACTTCGACCAGCAGCCGGGTGTTGGCACTGCGGCTGATGCGCTCTTCCGATTCGCTCAGAATCGTCAGTAAACGCACCACATCCGCGGGTGGCAGCTGCGGCGCATACGTGCGAATCACCGCAAGCAGACCCTCCGTCAAGCCTTCGGGTTGCCCACCAACGCTCACGAGCAGGAGTGCGCGCAGCGTCTCGCCGGCGCCATTCACGAATTCGCCGAGGTCCGCGCCCGCTTCGAGCAGGCGCTCAACCAGCGGGAACATCGCGCCGGCGTCGTGCTCGACGATGGCGCGCAGCATTTCGCCGTACAGCTCGTCGGGAACGAGCCCCAGTACCTCGCGCACCCGGACGGCGGTCACCGGACCCTCGCCGAATGAGAGCACCTGATCGAGCAGCGATAAGGCGTCGCGCATGCCGCCGTTGGCACTGCGCGCGATCAGATGCAGCGCATCGTCATCGACTCGCAGCTTCTCCTGCTCGACCACCTGCTTGAGCCGCTCGACGATCGCATGCGGCCCGATGCGGCGGAAATCGAAGCGCTGCAGCCGCGACAGGATCGGCGCGGCCGCGTTCGCGATCTTCTGCGGCTCCGTGGTCGCGAACACGAACACCACGCGCGGCGGCGGCTCCTCGAGAATCTTGAGCAGCGCGTTCCACGCTTCCCGGGTGAGCATGTGCGCTTCATCGACGATGTAAACCTTCGAGCGCGTCTCGGTGCTGGCGGCGTACATCGCGCGTTCCCGGAGGTCGCGCGCATCATCGACGCCGCGGTTGGAGGCGGCGTCGAGCTCCACGACGTCGAGATTGGCGGCACCGGTCCAAATGCGGCTGCACGAATCGCACACGCCGCAGGGCTCGCCGGCGGGCGAGCGCTGCTCGCAGTTCAGGGCCATTGCGAGGATGCGAGCCGCGGTGGTCTTCCCCACACCGCGCGGTCCGGCAAAGAGGTACCCGTGCGCGACGCGGCCCTGGGCAACGGCGCCGCGGAGCGCAGCGGCAACGTGGTCCTGGACGATGAGGTCGGCGAATTGCTTGGGGCGATACTTTCGGGCGAGGGCGATCATTGAGAACGGAATCTAACCTGGGTACCTTTCGCGCGCCCCAGGTCCGCAGGCTTTCCGCTCGTGAACCGCGTCAGGCCCCCGCAGGGAGCAGCGCTAAACGATGTCGGGATTCGTTGCGGGGTGCCTGGGGCATTTCGCACCCAATGATCAGTAATCAATGATCAGTAATCAATGATCAATGATCAATGATCATTCGACATTGATCGTTCGCCCTCAGGGGCAATCCACCTTCCCAGGCGCACCGCGCGGCGGGACCGTCACCGTCACGTACTGCCGCATTCCGTTCGCGATCACCGCGAGACTCGTCGTGCCCGGTTCATCGGGCTTGAGCGCGAGCGTGCCGGCGAGACTGTCCTGCGTCACGCGCAGCACCCGAAAAATGCGGGCGTCAGCCACGGCGCCGCGCAGTTCGAGAAGCGGGGTCGCGTTGGCGAACCCATCCTGCGCGGTGACGCGCAAGAGGATCACCGTGTCAGGGCGCACCGCAAAGTGTCCCGTGACGGATTTCTCAGCGCATTGAATCACGAGCTGCGCCGTTGAGCCCGGCGCAACGCTGAACGCAACCTGTTTCTCGACGTCGCCGGCGGCGGCGAGCACGCTCGCGGATCCCGCGTGCGGACCCAGCGCGACGCCCACGCGCACCTCTCCCGAGGCATTTGTGATCGCGGTGTCCGGCGCGATTCGCGCATTGATACCGGTGAAAACGATCGGCACGCCGGTGATCGGCATTCCCAACGAGTCACGGGCATCGAAGACGAGCGCCCGCGGCAGCTGCGCACCGGCCGGACCGCGTTGACCTCCGCCGGCAACGAAGCCGCTGCGCCCCGGTGAAACGCGAACAGGCTGCGGGCGAGCCACCACCGCAATGACGGTCGGCCGGCGCGCACAGCGATCGACGGCCTCGAGCAGCGCGCGGTCGGCGCCGAGTCGCCGGAAGTCCGTGCGGTCACGCTCGGTGGGCTCGAACGTCAGGCAGTTGCGACCGACGAACTGCGCCAATTCCACCGATGACATCGCGGAACCCGAGAGCAGCCGCACGAGATCGCTCTTACGCAGCGGCGCCGCGCCTTGCGTCACGAGGTACAACGCGAGGAGCAGGGTCATGGCCGCCGGCACCCCGACTGCTCAAATCCGCTCTCGACCGAGTCGACCGCCGCGTACAACGCCTGATCCTGCGATGCACGTCGCGCATCGAATGCCGTCATGCGGGCACGCCGCTCGGTGTTGTAAGTGATCCAGAGGTTTTCGATCGTGACCAGCCCACTCGAGAGACCGCCGCAATCCATCTGGCCGCTCGCGAACAGCGAGGCGCGATCCTGGAAATTGCGCACCGCCAGCGACAAGGAGTCACTCAGGCGATCGAATCGCGCAAACGGCGACACCGGTTGTGGAGGAGGGGGCGGGGGAGGCGTTGTGGCGGCCGGCGCCGGCTGCGTGGGCCGCGGCGGCTGCGTATTGCCGGACTCCGCACGGCGCGGCGGTCGGCGAGCGGCCGGGGGAGGAGTCGAGGATCGCACGACCAACTTCTTGGCCCGATCGAGCAGACCCGCCCAGGGCAACGGCTCTGCCGGATTCCGGATCTTCACATACCAGTACGCGCCGGCACCAATCCCCGCCAACAACAGCAAGAGCACGAACCGCTTCGTCCAGGAGCCGCGCCGCTTGCGCCGGCGCGCGCGCGGTGCCGGCTTCTTCTCTGCCTCCTCCTCGAGCAGCCGAAATGTTTGCGTCGGCGTGCGCCGCGCCGCCGGTGGAGCAGGAGCCGCGACTTCCGGCGGAATCGCAGCCACAGACTCCGGCGTCACCTGCCACGGTATCCCTTCCGACGAGTGCTGAGGTGGCGGTGGCGGCGGCGCCACCGGAGCCGGTGGCTCGGGGGGGGGGGGGGGGGGGGGGGGGGGGGGGGGGGGGGCTCCGGTTGCGGCGGAGGCGCTGGCTCGTCGTCCGCGCTCGAGCGAATAACGGGAATGTCGTCCGCGCTCGAGCGCATAATGCGGAAGCCACGCTCCGTGACGGGCGTGGGGGGCTTGGGGGACCGCGGGGGCGTCGGAGGGGGCGGTGCCGGTGCTGGTTCTTCTTCGGCCTCTTCGGGCTCCGGCTCCGGCGGTGGAGGCGGAGGGGCCGCTTGTTTGGGGCGCGGTGGCCCTTTGAGGCTTGGTCCGAATGCCTTGTGATTCCGCCACGTAATAAATGACCGCTTCTTCCCGTCCGGTTTGATCGAATCCGGCTGCAGCAGCTCGTAGAACGACTGCGGCGTCTTGTGCCAATCGGCGTCTTGTGACGCGCGAAAGAATTTTCCGGTTACGCCTCCTGCCTCGGCGGCAATCAGGACGGCAACCTGCCAGGGATCGGTGAAAAACTTCTCGTGCGTTTCCACGTCGTGGGGCGTGAGGTATCCGCCCTGCCCCGGATGACTGTGGTACCAGCCGAGCAACAACCCCGCCGCCTTCGCCAACTGCTGCTGCATCCGATCCCACAACCGTGATACCACGACTTCGGTCTTATCCCCATAGATGGGCTGGCTGAGCTTCAGGGTCTTGTCGATGACGATGTACAGCACGCCCGTTTCGGGATCGCGATATACGTCACCGATCAGAAACCCGAAGATCGCCTGGGTGGGCGAGCTCTTCAGATGCTCCTGCAGCGCGATGACGGCTTCCTGCTGGAAGAAAATCGGATACGGCGCCCGGCCGCCCCCCGAGGGACGCGCTCCGGGCAGCGACGGATTCCACAGGATCGACCGGTCCACCGGCATCGCCTGAAGCTTCGGTGCAGGACGATCTGGGGGGGGGGCGGTCACCGCAGCGTCTCTCTGATGATTCCCGCCGCGCGTTCGACATCGGCGCGGCTGACGTCGAGGTGCGTAACCGTGCGGAGCCGCCGGACACCCCATGGCGCGACCCGCACGCCGGCCGCGGCGAGCCGCGGCACGACGGTGTCGGCGACGTCCCCGTCACGCACGAGATCGAGCATCACGATGTTCGTCTCGGGGACGGACGGGCGAATGGCCGGGTGGTCGGAGAGCAGCTCCGCAAACCGCCTCGCGTTCGCGTGGTCTTCGCAGATTCGCGACAGGTTGTGATCGAGCGCGTACAGCCCGGCGGCCGCGAGAATTCCTGATTGCCGCATTCCTCCGCCCAACCGCTTGCGAATCTCCCACGCGCGCGCGCGACGCTCCCGCGTGAATCCGAGGCAAGAGCCCACCGGACAGCCGAGTCCCTTCGAGATGCTGACCATGACGGTGTCGGCGCCGCGCGTCAGCCGCGCAGTCGGGACGTCGGCCGCAACCGCCGCATTCCACAACCGCGCGCCGTCGAGATGCACGCCGAGCTTTGCGTCGCGCGCCGCGCGCACGACGCCGTCAAACGGCGCCACGCTGAGCACCCGACCGCCGGCGGCATTGTGGGTATTCTCGATCGCCAGGGCGCTGATGCGCGGTACGTGAGGCGACGCGGGGCGTAACGCATTCCGCACAAGGTCCGCGGTCAGCAGGCCGTCGGACGTGGTGATGGGTCGGATCTGCGCACCGGATAACGCGGCGATCCCGGCGAGCGCGTAGTGGACCAGGTGCGCGTTCGCTTCCAGGAGGACTTCTGTTCCCTGCTCTACTAGCAGCCCGATTCCGGTCTGATTGGCCTGGGTCCCCGACGGAAAGAACAGCGCGTCCTCCGTACCGAGCAGCTCGGCGATCCGCTGCTCGAGCCGGCGCGTCGTCGGATCGCCGTCCAGCACGTCGTCGCCGACTTCCGCGTCCGCCATCGCGCGTCGCATTCCGGCGGACGGCTTGGTGACGGTATCCGACCGCAGATCGATGACGTTCATCCGAGCCGCACGCGCTGCAGGCGCCGCATCCGCATCAGATCGTACGTTTCGGCGACTTCTCCACCCAGCAGAAAAACGTAGGCCGTGTAGTAAATCCACAGTAGCAGCAGCAGCACGGCGATCAGGTTGGCATCGGACGCGACGCGATTGAACGTGACGAAGTGCGCGACGTAGAGAGTGTACAGGCGTTTGGCGACTTCGAACCCCACCGCGCAGAACAGCGATGCCACGAGCCCGGTGCGCCAGTATATGCGCCGGCTCGGCAAAAACTTGAAGATGAGGAAGAACAACAGGGTGCTGAACACGAGTGTGCCGAGCTGCGAATCGACCCCCCGGCCGGTCGAAGCGAAGGCGTTCGCCAGGAACAGCGCCCCGGCGGCGAACACCATGGCGAGATCGGTGAGCTTGGCAATGGGCCAGGGGCGATTCTCCTCGGTGTCGAACACCTCGTTCAGGGCCGCGCGCAGTCCTCCGAACATACGAGTCGAGAACCAGAGGAACAGGGGCGCGGCGAAGAGGGTGAGGCGGCCGCGCCGCGCGACGAGGTCGCCGAGCGCGCGCTCGATGAAGCCGAAGGTGTCGGTCTTGCCTTCACTCGAGTCGGGAAGGAAGCGCTGCAGCAGCTCGTGGACGTTGAGCTGGTGAATGGCGACCTGGTACTCGACGAGATACCCGACGACGGCGAGCACGAGGCCGACGAAGGGAATTGTGGTGAGGAGGATGTCGAACGAGACGGCGCTGGCGAGAAAGGGGATGTTGTCTTCGTAGGCGGCTTCGAGGGTCCGCCGGACGACACCGGTGACCGTGCGGTGCCAGCCGCCTTCTCCATTCACGCGAGCGGCTCATCCTCCTCTTCGGATGCGGGAGCGACGGGCGGAGCCGAGGGGGTCGGCCGCCCGGCACGGTTGCGCCGCCGGCGCGCGGCCTCGAGACGACGCCGCAGCTGCTCACGCGTGGCGATCTCCGGCTCGTCTGCGTGGTCCTCCTCCGACTCCTCTGCTTCTTCCTCGGCCTCTTTCAGCAGTCCGCGAACTTCGTCGACCTTCTCTTCGGCCAGCTCTTTGAGATCGCGGAGTCCCTTTCCCACGCGGCGGCGCGTGCTCTCGCCGCCTTCCGGTGCGAACAGGAATCCGGCGACCGCGCCCAGCGCGATGCCGAACAGGAACGCCCCGAACCCGCTGCTGCCACGTTCGCTCATTCGCCCGCCTCCGCGTCATCCGGGGCCGCGACGAGCGCGCCCCGTGGGGCCGCATGTGACGCGAGCTTGGGCTTCACGTAGCGATCGGTGGCGGCGCGCGTCCCCTTCACCCGCAGCTGCTCGAACAGGAACCCGAACGTCTTCTCGAGATCGGCGCCGATCGCGGCGCGCACGTCCGCCGGCAGATCCCAGAAGCGCTGCTTGAACGGACCGATCGCTTTCTTGCGGCTCTTGTAAATGAATTGCTCTTCGGTGTCGCCCTTTTTCCATTCGTCCTTGGCTTCGTTCTTCACCCAGGCGTTCACATCGCGTCGCAGATCGGCAGGGAGCGCGGGATGGTCGAACACGAGCGTCTGGAAATTCGTGGCGAGGTGAATCTCCACCGCTTCGCATGCCGGGAACTGCGAGAACGCCTCGGGCGGCAGGGTCGACGCGCCGTGTTGCACCGCGCCGCCGAGTCCGTATTTGGTGCGGGCGTCGTGCGACAACGCCTTGAGCGCCGCCAGATCGAGCTGCACTTTCGCGATCTTGCCGTCAGGAAGGACGACGCCGCCGTGGCTCGTGCCCGTCTGCACCGAAATTTTCGAAATGCCGGGCGAGGTCGCCAGCCGCCGGATCGTGCGGTTGTACCCTTCCATGAACGCCTGCAGCTCGTGCACGTCGCTGTTCTTGCCGCCGACCTCGCCAATCTCAGCGCCGACCGAGACGGTCACGTCCTCGGGCTGGCGCTCGCGAATGAACTGCGTCAGCTCGGCCGCGCGCTCGTAGTTGGTCCGCTGTTGCTCGTCGAGGTTGGGCTTCGAGAGATCCACCAGGGTCGAGGTATCGACATCGATGTTATAGAAGCCCGCGTGCAGCTCTTCCTCGATCAACGCGCGCAGCGCCTTCAGCTCGCCTGCGGCGGCGGCGGCGTATTTCTTGGCGTTGACCTGTACGTGGTCGCCCTGAATGAACAGCGGCCCCTTGAATCCCTCACGCAGCGCCGCTGCCGTCATCACTGCGACGTACTCGGCGGGACGCTGATCGGTATAGGCGATTTCGCTGCGGGCGATCTCGCAGATCACCGCGCCGACATCGAGCCGTTTCGCCGCGCGAAAAATCGCGCGCCCGGTGTCGTACGAGAGAATGCGGACGTTGATCGCGGGGGTGGTGAACGCGGGAACGTCCCCGCGCCCGCGCGCCATGTACAGCTCGTGAATCGACGCCGGACGGACGCCGGCTCGCTGGCCGATTTCCCACAGCATCCACCGCGCTTGCGTCTTCGTGTCTTCGTTGCCGAACACGGCGTCGCGCACGAGCGCATCCATCTTGGGGCTTCGGCGGACGGCGGGATCGTCGAACTGCTGCAACATGAGAGAGCCTCCTCCTTCTCGCGGCGGAATCTATGGCTCGTCCAGTTCGATAACCAGCCCGTCGTACGCGGGCGCAATCCCCGCCGGCAGCTGCGCCGCGAGCGCAGCGTGCGTGTTTTCGTGCGTGAGATGCGTGAAGAGCGTACGCCGCGCGCCGATGCGTTGCGCAACGGCCACAGCTTCCGGCACCGAGAGATGCAGCGGATGCGGGCGCGAGAGCAGCGCGTTGAGCACGAGCACGTCGAGATGCGCGAGCGCCGCGATGGCGTCATCGGGAATCGTTTTCACGTCCGTGATGTAGGCGATCGGACCGATCCGATATCCCAGCACTCTATGATCGCCGTGCGGCAGCGATAGGGGCAGCACCGGGACGCCGGCGATGGAAACGGTCACCCCGCCCTCGACCACGTGCGGCGCCAGCTCCGGCTTGCTCGTCCCCGCTGGGACGACGAAGGACGGATCGAAGATGTAGGGGAACTTTACGGCGAGCTCCGCCATGGTCTCCCGAGAGCCGTATGCGGGAAGCATCGCGCCCTGGCGGACCGACAGCGCACGCAGGTCATCGATGCCGTGCACATGGTCGGCGTGCGCGTGCGTGAACAGCACGGCGTCGATCCGATCGATGCCGGCCGCGACGAGCTGGAGCCGCAGCTCGGGCGGCGTGTCGATCAGGAGGCGCTTCCCTCGCGTTTCGATGAGCGCGGCCGTGCGCGTGCGCTGGTCGCGGGGGTCGGAGGATGTACAGGTTGGACAGCGACAGCCGATCTGCGGCACGCCGAACGATGTACCCGTGCCGAGAAAAATCAGCCGCACATCACACCTTCTCGACCTTGATGAGGTTGGTGCTGCCCGAGACGTCCCACGGCACTCCCGCCGTCATCACGATGCAGTCGCCCTGCTGCGCGAGCCGGCGTTTGAGAATGAGATCGCGCACGACTTCCAGCATTGCGTCGTATCCCGGTACATGGTCGACGAGGACGGGGACCACCCCCCACACGAGTGCCAGTTGCCGGTACGTCGTCGACTCGGTCGTCACCGCCAGAATCGGCACGGGCGGGCGGAGCGCGGCGACTTTGCGCGCGGTGAATCCACCCTTGGTGAGCGTGACGATGAGCGGCGTTTTCAGCATGCGCGCGACCGCGAACGTCCCCCACGCAATCGCGTCCTCCGTCGTGACCCCATCGGTGGCCTTCCGCCGCTCTTCCCGCAGCCGCAGCGGGTGGCGCTCCATTTCGCGGATGATGCGATCCATCGCCCGCACCGCCTCCAGCGGATATTGCCCGACCGCGGTCTCGGCAGACAGCATCACGGCATCGGTGCCGTCGAGGATTGCGTTGGCGACGTCCGAGGCTTCCGCGCGCGTCGGGCGCGGCGCGTGGACCATCGATTCGAGCATCTGCGTAGCGGTGATGACCGGTTTTCCCTGCTGATTTGCTTCGCTGATCAGCCGCTTTTGCACGAGTGGCACCTGCTCGAACGGCAGCTCCACGCCGAGATCACCGCGGGCGACCATGACCGCGTCCGCCGCCGCCACGATCCGCTCCAGATTCTCCAGTGCCGTCGCCTTCTCAATCTTGGCGACCAGCTTGATCGTGTTCGGCACGAGCCCCCGCAGCTCCTCGATGTCCTCGGCGCGACGGACGAATGAGAGCGCCAGATAATCGACGCCGGCGCGCACCGCGTCCTGCACGTCCTCCCGGTCCTTCTCTGTCAGCGCCGGCGCCGATACATGGAGTCCGGGCAGGTTCATGCCCTTGTGCGCGGTCAGAATACCGCCGTCGATGACGCGACCGCGTACGCGCGGCGCGTCCACCCCGGTGACCTCCACCGACAACAGCCCGTCGTTCAGAAGAATGCGTGAGCCAACCCGAGCGTCGGTCGCCAACCCGTCGTACGTCGTCGGGAGCTCGTCGCCCCTCGCGACGTCCTCCGGTGCGAATACGACCTGCTGTCCGGGGGTCAGCTCGCGAGGATGGGAAAGGTGTCCAACCCGAATACGCGGACCTTGGAGATCGAGGAGCACCGCCACCGGCGTCGCAAGCGAGTCCGCTGCCCGCCGCGCTGCCGCGATCCATTCCGCACGGAGCTCGGGCGTACCGTGGGATGCATTGATACGCACGACGTTCGTGCCGGCGTGCAGCAGGGCGGCGATGGTGGACGCGTTCGCGGTGGCGGGCCCCAGGGTCGCCACGATTTTCGTGCGACGTATTTTCGGGTCGCCGTTCACGTTTTCCACAAATTCACGGGTTGTTCGAGATGTGGAAAACTAGCCAGCCAGGACCGGGGGCGATTGGGTCTCGGATAAGCGACACCACGTCACCGCATAGTGAGATCAATGCGTTGAAGCAGCTACGCATAAGAAAAGCCATTGAAGTACTACGTGAAGTGACACCAGCACCGAGCCACGTTGCGGGCGCCTGCATAAAGATTCGCACATCGGTATACAGGCTCAGCGCACGACCTCGAGCATTTTCTGTTCGAGGCGCTGGCGCAGCTCCTGGAGCACGTGGATCGTGCGTGCCATCGCCGAGGCGGGCATCCCCTCGATCGTACGGGCCGCGAGGCGGCGTTCCAGCTGTCCCACGCGCAGCAGGACTTCCAGTCCGTGGCGCGTGAGCGTGACGCGCACGCCGCGATCGTCGTCCGGATCGGTCGTGGTCTCGACGAGGCCTTTCGCCTCGAGCCGCTGAATGAACGTCGTGGCAGCGGCGCGGGAGACGCCCAATTCGCGCGCCACGTCGCTCGGGCGCGCGCCGTCGGGCCCGCCGATGTCCACGGCCGCCATCGCCGCATGGGCGCGCTGCGAGAGCCCAAAGCTCTTGTAGGCGCGATTGCCGGCGCGCTCGATCGCCTGGTAGGCGGCCGCGACGGCGTCCGTCAGCTGCAGCGCCAATTCCGAGCGATCCGCCATGCGCCACCAGTCGCGTGATTAGTTGTTAACATGTTGATAGTTAACATACTAAACAGTTTCCGGCTTCGCAAGACCGCCGTGTCAGCAGGTTTCCGACCAGTCGACTTTCGATTCCCGCGAGCACCGCGTGCATCTGAGGGCGTCGGGTTTCCCTTTGAAGTCCTGCCGCTCCTGGCAGTGGGGACAGACGGCGTAGGTCGTGATCACGTCCTCCCCTTCCCTGCCGCCGAGGGTAGGGCGGAGCACGCCCGTGCGGACGACGATGCTCCATCGATCGGGCGGCGTGTCGCGCACGGAGACGTCGATGCGGCTGAGCCGGACCGGTTTCTGTCGCACTTCAATGACGACCTTGTCGGCGGTCGCTTCGACGATGGGATACCAGGCGCCTCGACGCAGCACGTCGGCGACATTATCCAGACATCGCGCCCACCCGATCGGACGGCCCATGGAAGCGGCCCAATGTAGCACATCACGCTACATTGCGTTATGCGCACAATCGGAATGGTTGCGAGACTCCAAATCCAGCGCGGCTCACTGAAGACGGGCGAGAAACCGATTCGCCGGTACGATCCCGCTCCGCTGCTCTCGGTCCCGAAACTCAACGTCACACCTGACGGCGCCCTAGGCGCGATCGAGGATGATGCGTGGGTCGTCGACGTACATCACCGCGCGCATCCGCACACCAAGAACGAGGACGGGCTGCACGGCATTTCGCTCGGGTTCACGTCGCACTACGACGCGATGCGCGAGCACTTCGGCGCGCGCGTCGTCGTCGGGTGCGCGGGCGAAAACATCATCGCGGAGACGGCCGGCCGGTTCAGCTACGAGGACCTCGCCGAGGGCGTCGCGATCCTGGCGCCCGACGGGAGGGAGCGCGTTCGGTTACGAGTGCTGCAAGTTGCCCACCCGTGCCGGCCGTTCACGGGCTGGGCACTCGGAAAACAAGTCGAGCCGGAGGAGCTGAAAAAGCATCTGCAGTTTCTCGATGATGGGATGCGCGGCTTCTACTGCGTGGGTGAGGGGGTTGGTACCGTTGCCCTTGGAGACTCCGTTGCAATTCTTTAGGACATGCAAAGACTAAGCAACAGACGCAGCCGCGGGCATCCGTAAACAGGCAACGGGACCACCCTACCAGAGGGTTGTCCCGTTAACTCTTCAGTGTTCACCGCCGCTGCGTCTGTAACCTAGTTTTTGCCGGTCCGCGCTTTCATGACAGTTCGTCCCATGCCATCCCTGCTGTCTTATGACAGCGATCGCATGTCATTTCATTAGTCCTCGCCTCAATGCCCTGCCGATGCCGGCACGAGGGGCAGACCGCGTACGTCAGCGGAAAAATTCGTCCCAGTCGTTCGATCACGCGCGGCTCGCAGCGCACGATCGTCCAGCGCTCGGGCGGATGATAGCGGATCTCCAAGAAGCGACGGTCCACCGGCACATTGTGCCGATTGACGTCGAGAACGACGATGTTGCTGGAGGAGATCCGCACGACCGGATACCAGGCGCCGCGGCGCAGCGTGTGCGCGCCGGAGGGACCAACACGCGCCCACCCTTTCACCTGCAGACGCGTCGGCAAAACCATCCGCGAGCCGCTTTCCATGGCCTAAGACTACCCTGCCCCGCAAGTGCCCGTCGTGACTGGAGTCACAGCGGTCGCGGTCGAAATAAGCTCACCCGCATTCCGAAAAGCCGCAGACGTGACATTTCGCACATCCCTCGATGAACGCGAGCTGTGAGCCGCAGTCGGGGCAAGCGCCGATAAAGGCTTGGTCCGGCCCGCGCGCGGCGCGAAGCGCGGCGTCGCCCGCCGTCCCCCGGACCACTTCGCTCGGCGCAACGGCGGCGGTTGGCGCGCTGTCCAGCAGGTCTTGCTGCACCCCCTGCTTGTCCTGCATCCACTTCTCGATCGCGATGCCGATCGCATCGGGAACCGACAACACCTTGTGCACTCCCAATCCGACCGCGCGATCGGACGAGATGCCGCGCAGCTGCCGGTAGATCTCGGGCAGCGGCACGCCCGAGCGCAGCGCCAGCGAAATCAGCCGGCCGACCGCTTCCACATCCGCCATCAGCGCGCCGCCGGCCTTCCCGAGCGACATGAACACTTCGAACGGCTGTCCCTTGTCGTCCTCGGTGATGGTCACGTACATCGTGCCGAGCGGCGATTCGACTCGGCGCGTCGAACCCTTGAGCAGATCCGGGCGAGAGCGCTTCGCGCGGCGCTGCAGGTTCTCCGCTTCCACATCGTGGAGCCGATCGCGCGTCAGATGCAGCTCGGTCTCGAGCTCCGCGATCCGACTGAGCGCTTCGGTGAGCGCGTCCTTCCCTGCCGTACCACCCGTTGCACCCTCTTGCACCTTCTTGGCGGTCGAGCCCGTGGACAGCACCTGGTTCTCGCGCGCGCCGTCGCGGTAGACCGTCACGCCTTTGCAGCCGAGCTGGTAGGCATAGCGATAGATCTGCTCGACGTACTCCTCGGTGGCGTCGTGCGCGAAGTTGCAGGTCTTGGAGATCGCCGAGTCCGTGAAGTCCTGGAAGGCGGCCTGCATCTGGATGTGCCACTCGGGGGTCACGTCGTGCGCCGTCACGAACACGCGCTGCCACTTCGCCGGCACGGCATCGAAGTGAATGTGGCCGGCCTCCGCGATCTTCTTCATGAGCTCGTCCGAATACCACCCCTCACGCTTGGCGATCGCCACGAAGTCCTCGTTCACGTCGGGCATCAGCACGCCCGCTTGATTGCGCATGAACGCGACCGCGAAGAGCGGCTCGATGCCCGACGAACAGCCGGCGATGATCGAGATCGTGCCCGTGGGCGCGACGGTCGTGAGATTGCAGTTGCGCAGCCGCCGCATGGGGCGAATGCGCTCGCCGCGGGCGTTGCGCGCGCAGGTCGCATCCGGTCCCCAGATCGAGCGCTCCCACTCCGCGAAGACGCCGCGCTGCTCCGCCAGCTTCTCGGAGGCAACCTTCGACTCCTCATCGATGAACCGCATCAGCTCGCGGCCGAGCGCGACGCCGGCATCGGAGTCGTAGGACATGCCAAGCCGGACGAGCAGGTCGGCCCATCCCATGATGCCCAGCCCGATGCGCCGAATCCGCTTCGCGAGACTGTCGATCTCTTCGAGCGGGTACCGGTTCGCGTCGATAACGTTGTCGAGGAAATGCGTGCAGAGGTGCACCGCGGTGCGCAGCCCATCCCAATCCACGTCACCGTGCTTGACGAACAGACCGACGTTGATTGAGCCGAGGTTACAGACGTCATACGGAAGCAGCGGCTGCTCGCCGCAGGGATTGGTCGCCTCGTAGCTGCCGAGGCGCGGAACCGGGTTGTACTGGTTGGCGCGGTCGATGTAGAAGACGCCCGGCTCACCCGTCTTCCAGGCACCGTGGACGATCTGCTTGAATACGTCGAGGGCGTCGAGCTGCCCTACCACCTTACCGGTGCGCGGATGGATCAGGTCGTACGACTTCCCGGCCTCCAGCGCGAGCATGAACGCGTCCGTCACGGCGACAGAGATGTTGAAATTCGTGACCTGCGTGAGGTCGTCCTTGCAGTGGATGAAGTCGAGGATGTCGGGGTGATCGACGCGCAGGATGCCCATGTTGGCGCCGCGGCGCGTGCCGCCCTGCTTCACCACGTCGGTCGAGGCATCGTATAGCTTCATGAACGACACCGGTCCCGAAGCGACGCCCATCGTGGAGCGAACGACGTCGTTCTTGGGCCTGAGGCGCGAGAAGGAGAATCCCGTCCCACCGCCCGATTGATGCACCAGCGCCATCGCCCGCAGGGTGTCGTAGATCCCGGACCGTCCGTTGGAGAGCGCGTCCTCGACCGGCAGCACAAAGCAGGCGGAAAGCTGGCCGAGCGGCCGGCCCGCGTTCATCAGGGTCGGCGAATTCGGCATCCACACCCGCGTCGCCATCAGCTCATAGAACGTCTCGGCGACGCTCTCGACCGCCTTCTCCGACGCTCCATACGCCCGGTCGGGGGCCGCGACCGTCCGCGCGACCCGCCAGAAGAGGTCGTGGGGACGCTCCACCGGCTGGCCCTTCTCATCCTTCACGAGATACCGGCGCTCCAGGACGGTCAGCGCGTTGGCGTTCAGCTCGAGCGGTTTATTAGGGGTGGAAGTCGTCATTCTGGCTCGTCCCTTGACGGTAGAGCGTCACAACTCTTGTGGCGCAAGACTCGGTTAAAGATAATCGGCAGAAGAAGTGCGGAGGGTCAAGGTAGATATGCAACTCAACCGCGGCAAGTCTCGCAACGCATCACACCACGCCTCAGGTTCCGGAAATTCACATCACAAAGTTGGTCGCTCGAGGGGGAAGGTCCCGCGGCGGTGTCGCTCGGCCTCCGCGACATAGTGCTCCCACGTCCCGCGGATGCGCGCACGCAGACCCTCATCGACGTGACGCGCGACACGCGCGGGCACGCCCATGACCAGCGAGCCGGGCGGCACCCGCATGCCTTCGGGGACGACGGCACCCGCGGCGACCACACTGCCGGTTCCGATGCGCACGTCGTTGAGCAGGATGCTCCCCATCCCGATGAGACATTCGTCCTCCACGATGCAGGCGTGCAGGATGACGCGGTGGCCCACGCCGACGCGCGCGCCGATCAGCGCGGGCTTGCCCTCGTCGACATGCACGATGGTGGCGTCCTGGAGGTTCGTATCTTCGCCGACCACGATCCGTGCCATATCCCCGCGGAGCACGGCCTGGTACCACACGCTCGAGCGCGGGCCCAACGTCACGTCGCCGAGCACGACGGCGCCCGGCGCGATGAAGGCGGTCGGATGGATTACTGGCGTACGGGCTGGAATGGCCACTGCACCCACGCCTCGGTCGGCTCGCCGTTCTTCTGAGCCGGGTTCCAGCGCAGGTTCTTCGCCATGTCGAGAGCTTCGTTGTTGAAGGTTTCCACGTTCGAGGGCACAAACACGCGCGCTTCCATCGTCGTGCCGTTGCGCGAGACCCTCATGAGCAGAATCGCTTGCCGCGGAAAGATCGGGGCATCCTGAGGGACCGGGATGAGCGTCGGTGATAGCGGCACCGGGCGGGTGTCGAAACAGAGGTTGTCCTGATTGTACGCCGGACCGAACAGATCGCACGGGCCCGCGGCGTCATCGCCGGTGCTCTCCATGACCACGCGCATCGTGAACGTTTGACCGGGCGTGATCGTGACCTGCTTATCGTAGGTCTGGTATCCCGCGGCGCGCACGATCAGGTGATGGACTCCCGAGGCCAACTCCAGTTGCGTCCCCTGTACCTGCTGGCCCTCGATTGAAACGCGGGCCCCGCGCGGGATCCCTTGGAGCACCAGCCGTCCGGGCGGTCCGGACGGCGGTGCTGGCGGGTGTACGATCGCGGTGCGGCTCGTGTCGACCGTTTGCTTCGCACTGTCGGCAGCCGCGAGGCTCGTCGAATCGCGGTGCGTCGTGTCGCGCTTTGCGGTGGAATCGGCGATCGGTCCTCGTGTCTTCGCGAAAATCAGGCCCTGCTTGTACGCGTAGAACCCGCCACCGCCCAGCACCGAGCCGACAATGAGCAGCCAGAGAAACACGCCCGCGAGCACCGACCGCCGCGGGGTGGGCGCCTCGCCGGTGATGGTCGGAGGAACGCCGGGTGGACGCGTGCCGGTGGCGCGGGGGAGCGGCGTTGTCGGCGCTGCCGAGAGGCGCGCCATCGATGGCATCGCCTGCGTCGCATCGGTCGTGAAGGAGACGGAGCGTCCGCCTTCGAGTACGGCCACCAGCTCGTCGGCGTTTTGGAATCGCTGATCGGGCACTTTTGCCATCATCTTCTTGATGATCTCGAACAGCGTGCGCTTGTCATGGGTATCGATGGGCGGAGTCGGGATCTCCTCCATGATGTGCTTGTAGCCGATCGAGAATGAATCCTCGCCATCGAACGGCACGGCGCCGGTGAGGCACTGGTAGGCGACGACGCCGAGCGAATAGATGTCGCTGCGGCCGTCGAGCGGCTGCGCCTTCGCCTGCTCCGGGCTCATGTAGTGCGGCGTGCCGATCGACATCCCGGTGCCCGTGAGCTTCCCACCCGAGGCTGCCTTGGCGATGCCGAAGTCCGTCACGACGGCGTGGCCGTGTTCGTCGAACATGATGTTGTCGGGCTTGATGTCGCGGTGGACGATTTCCTTCTTATGCGCGTACGCCAGCGCGCGCGCGACCTCGGCAAGGATCTTCTTGATCTCCTGTGGTGGCAGGCTCCCGCGGGTCGCCAGAATGTTGGACAGCGGCTTGCCGCGCAGGAACTTCATCACGAAGTAAATCACGCGGCCCGATTTGCCGACGCGATAGATCGGAATGATGTTCGGGTGCTCGAGTTTGGCCGACGTGCGGGCTTCGCGCTGGAAGCGCTCGACAAATTCCTTATCGAACGCGAGTGAGAACGGCAGGACTTTGATCGCGACTTCGCGATCGAGCTGCTTTTCCTTGGCCTTGAACACGATGGCCATGCCGCCGCGCCCCAGCTCGTCGAGGATTTCGTATTCCTCGTTGAGCTCCTGGCGCACCATGTCGATTTCCGTGATTTCCGGCGCCTCGACGCGCACGCCGGTAGGCGTCGCTACGGTCAGGTCGAGGCCGCAGGAATCGCAGAACTTCGCGGTGTCCTTATTCTGGGTGCCACAGCGGGAGCAATACAATTGGTCTCCGAGCGAACCGGGCTAACTTAGGGTTCGCGCGGAGCAGGGTCAACCGTTTAGCGCGCGACGACTTGGAATCGTTGCGACCGCGTGACGCTGACGCCGCTCGCGGGATCGGTGAGAACGACGGTGAGCCGGTAATTCCCCTTTCCGACGTCGCGCAATGCAATCCCACGATGCACGTGTGTGACCGGGCCGTCCGCGGGGGCGTCGAATTCGAGCAACACCGGCGAGCGTCCGCCGCCGAACAGACCGCGAATCGCACCGAATAACGAATGCCCGCCTTCCTTTTCGAGCCGCACGACGGTGTGATACGGCGCGCCGCTCGCGAGTCCGTAGACTTCGTAATACAACTCTGCGGCGCTGCCTTCGGGAAAACGATTCAACGGATTCAGCCAGATGGTGTCGCTCGGCGACGACAGCCATACGAGACCCGATCCCGCTCGGCCAACGACGACGTCGCTCACCGCAAAGCGGCGGGGATCGAGATTCTCGACGTGCAGTGCATCGATCACGAGATCGCCGGCGCCGGCATCGACGCTCGTGACGAGCAGACGATAGCGATACTGTCCGGGCGCGAGCGGCACGGCGAGCAGGCCCGTGAGATACGACGGATTGCGGAGTGCTTGATGGGCGGCGAAGACACGGAAGGTGTCCACGCGGGCGACGAGGTGGTCGTTCGAGTCCGATACGATCAGGCGGAACCGCAGCGCGTAGCGCACGCCGTCGGGAGCCGGATCGGGATTGAGGCGCTCCCCGGGGATCGCAAACACCACGTGCAGCATCTCGCCGGCGCTGTCGGTGCGGTTGGTCCCCCCCGTCCCCTCCCCCGTCCCCAGGACGAAGGCACTCGCCACGACGTCCAATAACTGATCGAAGCGTTGCGCGTAGCTGTCGCTGCTGGTGCCGAGCGTGATGTTGCGGCGTCCCTGAATCCGGTCCTCGGCGAGCTCACTGCCGCCCGCGTGTTGGCTGCGCGCCACGCGATCGTAGAGCGGCCCGAATTCGTCGCGCGACTGATACAGAGCCGGCACTTCGGGGTCGAGGGCGATCGACGCCCGCACCGCTCTGCGGAACCCGAGCACATCCGCCAAACTTTCGACGAGCTTGTAGTCCTGAACGTCGCCGCGCGCCACGAAATGAAAAACGAGATCGCCCTCGCGACGGCGATACAGCCAGCTCTCGTTCGTCGCACAGCCTTCGCCGTTCGGCTCCTCCGGCTCGGGGCAGAGAAACCGGGCGCGGCGATCCGGCTCACCGTGCCGGATGTAGATCGTGCCACGATCGTCGAACTCCGCCTGGTTGGGGCGATACACTTCGGTGATGTCGTAATGCCGGTGACGACTGACCAGCCGGAAGTTGTGGCGGGCATAGAACCAGCGGCGATAGTGCTCGGCGAGCCGCTCGCCGACATCGCGCGCCTGCTCGACATCGCGCTTGTTCCAGAACTCGTCGAGCCAGGCGGCGCGCTCACCGGGAGTCGCGAGCGCGTCGAACGCCTTCAGCGCTGCGGAATCGGCGATCCAGGAGAGATCGGACCGGTAGAGACCGAGCGCGGCCAGCGACGTGGCGACGCGAATGCCGTGGAAGTACGCAGACCAACCCTCCGTGAGCCGGCGCCCGAGATACGAGGTGCGTGCGAGCTCGAGTAAGCCGATCCCCGAATCCCCCCGGGCGGCGAGATAGGCGTGGAAAGCCGCCAGCGCCGAGTCGGTCTCACCCGCCTCGCGCTCCACGCGCCCGCGAACGAGCTGGACGCCAGGTTGGCGTCCCGCCGTCGATGCGGCGGCGAGGCGCACGGCGTTGAGCGCCACGTCCAGCCGCGGACGGATGCGCTGCGTCAGCGCCGTGTTTGCGAGATCGACGACGGCCGAGGCGAAGCTCGGATCGGCAACCGTCGCGCGCGCGAACGCTTTCGCGGCTTTCGACAGGTAATCCTTACCGAGCATCTGCCGGATGTTTTCGAGCGCCATCACACTGCTCTCACCGATGGCAAGCTCGGAGAGGCCGAGGCCGTACCACGGATAGGGCCACTCGGGACGCAGCTCGCCCGCCCATTCGAATTCTCCGGCCGCGTCGTCGTAATGCGCTTTGTTTTTGGTGATCGCGCCGAGTCGATCCGCGATGAACCCGAGCCGCAAATGGACGAGCGGATCATCACGATGCTGCTTGGCAGACTCGATCGTAGTCGCTTCGACGCGTGCCAGCGCGACGCTGTCGGTGACAAGACTGAGCGAATCGCGCAGCGATTCAATCGCGACGCGATCGGCTGGTGACTGTGCCAGAGCCGCGAGGACGAGCAGCAGCGCCATGATCTTTGATTATACGTCGTACCGCGAACTTCGAGTTTAGAAACGCGTCAGAAGTCGGCGCCGAAGGCGCCGTACAGGCGCGTGTGACCGGCCGCGGGTTGCGCGACGCCAAACCGCAAGGTCAGCGGCAGATCGTAGCTGACGGTCATGTCGGCCACCAGCTCCGCCCCCACCGAGCGCAGGCGATAGAGCCGGATCCCCTGCCCTGGATCCCAGGCGTCACCGATGTCGCTGAAGACTGACAGGGCGAGTTTGTCGCTGCCGAACGGAAGATGCCCGATCGACCTGCCCGGCAGCGCGAGCGGCATCCGGTACTCGACCGAGACGGTGGCGGCGCGATGCCCGCGTGCCGCGCCGCCATCATAGCCGCGCACCGGAAACGTGCGGAACGACCCGATCGACTGCCCGAATCCGATCTGCGCCAGTCCCGATGAGACGCCGCCTACAGAAAACTGATCCTGGATTGTCCCGTTGATCGCGCCGGCCGCGAGCCGAACGGCGAGGACTGGATACGCAAACCCGAGGCGTGGGCCGAGTCGAGCATACAGGCCGCCGCGCGCGCGGAACTCGTTCGACCACCGCGACGTGCCTTGCTCCTCGCGACGACGGTACAAGAAGCTGACGGTGGCACCGTCCTGGAGCGACACCGCGAGCGGAGCTGCCACCACCGATCCGAGCGCCACGCTCGCCGAGCCGCCGACGAAGTCGCGGGTCCGGCAACCGGTGCAGATCGCGGCGAGCGACGTGTCGGGAGAAGCGACGTATCGCCTTCCTTCATATTCCGCGGCAACGCGCAGCGAGAGGAAGCTGCGCCACCGATGCGTGGCGAGTGTCGCACCGAGTGCAGTGGCGCGATGTTCGGTCGACACGACGTGTCTCGTGCTGTCGATTCCGACAAGCGCCCAGGAACTGGACGCCGACAGATCGAGCGTCGGGTTGCCCAGCGCGTTATCGAGAAGCACGAACCATCCTTGCGCGCGGAGCGGCGACGCCGACATGAGACCCTCGGCGTAGTAGGTGTAGCGGTCGAGGGCATCGGTACCCGCCGTCGCGGCGCCGACGAAGCGGCCGGCCTGGGCGGCGTTGAATCCGAGCGGGATCCAGAAATGCGGCCGCAATGAAGGCCACGACGAGTATCCCGTCTCGCGCATGGCCACGTGCGGCGCGGAGTCGAACGGCGGTGGCAGTGAGACGGCGGCGATCGGCTGCGCTGCAGTGAGCGGTGCGACGGCGCGCAGCTCCCATCCGGTGTGTCCCAACGTGGTGAACAGAATCCGTCCGTCGGGCAACAGCGCGGGCGTGCGCGCGCCCAATGGCTCCGCGGTCAACTGTTTCACACCTTGGTCAGGCTTCCAGAGATGGATCTGCGGAAACTCCTGCGCGTCTGTTACGAAGAGGACACCGTCCGACGTCCACACAGGATCGGCGACTTCGGACGGTGATTCGAACAGTACCTCGAGCGATCGGGGAGTGCCGGTCGGCCACCGCACCAGCGCCCAGTGCCCGTTCTCGTGACGCGCCGCCACGACCGATCGGCCGTCGGGCGATGGCACCGACGGGCCCCACGTCGCGCCGGGCGCATCGAGGGCGTCACGTGTGAGCTGCGGGGCAAACGCCGGCGCATCGACCGCCGGTCCGAGATGCAACGCCGCGAGGACGCCGCCACCTGCCCGCGGCTCGATCAGGCGTCCGTCCCGCGTCAGCCGCTGCCAGGCGCCATCCGGCGACCATCGCCAGAGATCACTGCGTACCGTCCACCGGCCGACATAATCGAGCTGCGCGACGATCAACGTGTCGCCGAGCCAGTCGTAGCTCACCTGACCATTGACACGATGCGAACGCAGGACGCGACCGCTTGCGACGTCGCTTACGCGGATGCGGCGAGCGCCACGGCCGTCGTCGTAGACATAGGCGATGGATCGGCCGTCGGACGAGATGCGCGGCGTCGGTTGGCTGCGGAGACCACCGGCGACGAGTGTGCTCGACGTAACCAGGGCTCCGGGGACCGCCGTCGCGATCGCCCGCTGCCACGTCTCGTCGAGTGGCGCGCCGGCGAGCCGCAGCGGCCGACCAACCCGAAAAGGAATGAGCTGACCGGCTGTGCGCTCGCTGAAGCGCGGGATGACAGAATCGCCGCCATTTTGGGACAGATACTCCCAGAACCGGCTTCCGTACGCGTAGGGTGCGAGACCGTCGGGCCAGCGCGTGAACAGCAACGCGTCCCATGGCGATCGTGGCTTTTGGGCGGCGGCATCGGCGCCGACCGCCTGGCGATGATAACTCCCCGCCGCGCGCCCACCCGCAGTGAACCGGGACTCGTAATAGGTCGCGAACCCCTCGATGACCCAGCTCGGCTGGTATTGGTTGGGAAAGAGGCCGGGAGCGCGTCCAAAGACCGACTGTAACGTCCTCCAGATGCCGCGCGAGCGATCCAGATGAAAGACGTGCGTGAGCTCGTGTACGATGACGAGCCGCTGCCAGCTGTCGTACGTCTGGAGCCCGGGATCGGTGACGGGTGGCGTGAGCAGGATTGTGAAGCGGTTGGAAGGATACGTCGTGGTGAAGCCATTCGGTGTGTCGATGTCGTCGGAGAGCGTGAGATCGATGACGCCGCGCGGCGGATGGAGCTCAGTGGACAGCAGGCGAAACGCGCGCTCCGCTTCCGCAGCGGCCTCAACGGCGACGCCGCGATAGCTGGGCCGGAAATGGACGCGGAAGTGTTGGGTGTGAAGGGTTCGCCAACTGCCGGACGGGTTTACTTGACCTGCCGCTGGCGTAGTGAGGAAAGCCAGCAAGAACAATGTGCGTCGTGCGTCGTGCGTCGAGATCACCGCGCCATTTCCCGCAGGAAATCCTCGATCCCCTTCGCGACCCCTCGCGCGTAGCGCAGCCGACCCTCAGGACTCGCGAGCATCGCCTCCTGCTCGGGAATCATCATGAACAAGCCTTCGGTGAGCGCCGACGGCATCCACGGATCGCGGACGAGCGCGTAATCGCCCCGGCCCATCCCCAGATCGTGGACGCCCAGCTCAGCGACCAGTGCGCGGTCGAGCGCCCGTGCCAACGCGGCGCTCCGAGGATGGAAGTAGTAGACACTGGTCCCGTTATTCACGAACGGATTGATGCCATCCGGCAACGCGTTGGCGTGAATCGAGACCAGCACGTCGGCGTCGTGGAGCTCGGCGAAATGCGTGCGAGGATACAACTCGATCGGCGTTGAGTCGGTGCGCGTCAACAAGGCCGTCGCGCCTGCCCCCTCGAGCAGCGTCTTTGCCTGCTGCGCGACTGCGAGCACCGCCACCGGCTCCCACAGACCCGACGGCCCCTTGGCGCCGAGGGGCGGATGGCCGGGATCGAGCACAATCGTGCGACCGGCCAAGGGACGCCGGGGATCGATCACCGGTGGTCGTCGAATCTCGAGCACCAGATCGCGCCCGCTCCAGCGGCTGCGATATCCCCAGACTCGTCCCGCGAGCGAAAGTGTGACCGTAACTTCGTCCACGGTCGGCTGGGCGTAGCTCATGCGCGTGACGTAGGAGTCGGTGCCACCGTGCTGCATCCAGTTCACATCGGAGAAGACACCGTAGAGGCGCACCGTGAGGCTGCGCTCGTCCTCTTCGACCTTGAACGGAACACGGGCGGGGAGCGGCACGCGGAGGATCAGCGAGCGCGGGCCGGCGATGAGCCGCACCGAACCGACGATGCCGCCCGGAGGTGGTGTGCCTGGCGCGAGCGGCACGACGTCGGCTGTGTTGACCCACGCGACGGCGCCGCGCGAAAGCCGTAACCGCGTCTGCCCGCTCCAACGTCCATCCGCGACCGCGGTCGTCCCCGTTGGGAAGAACCAGTTGTACGTGCCGTAGGGGACGGCCTTCCCGACCGTCAGGCTGTCGGTCGTGCCCGTATGCGCGGTGTCGTCATTCAGGACGATGACGGTCGGATGCGCGCGATCGACCGTGTCCACGACGAGCGGCCAGACGGCGCGCGCCGTGTCCGTTCCGACAATCGCTTCGACGATCGCATCACAGACCAGCTGCGCGGGCAGCCACGCCACATACCGGTCACGGGCAACCGGCAGCTGGTAGGCCGTTGTGTCCGTGCCGAACGCGCGCACGCCCCATGCGGGCTCTTCGGGCAACGTGTCGGGAACGAACCAGATCGTTCCCTTCCCTTCGATGCGGAGTCGCACGCGCGCGCCTGGCGTCGCACGAAGCGAGAGCCGGATCCCCTCACCCGCGGGAAAGGCGAGCGAATCGGTGGGCGAGAAGCTCGTCGTGTCGATCCATGCGGCCGCGCCCGCCGGCGGCTGGAAGGGCTGCGCGATGCGCGCGACGAACGTCGTCTCGCGCTGCTCCGCGCCTCCCCCGCCCCCCCCGGCACCGGTACGTGCGACGATGTGAAAATGCACGAGCGAATCGTGCGGCAGCGGCACCCACGCGAGCCAACTCCCGCTCGCGTAAACCGGAATCGACTGGCCATTCACGGAAAGCGCTACATCGACTCGGCCGCGACCAACACTTCCGAAGAGAAAGGAAGAATCCTGCGCCTGAATCGGCTCGGCGGTGTCGGGATAGACGACGCTGATGTGCAACGACTCACGTGCGGAAGGAGCGACCGGAGCGGCACCCGCGGACGCGCGACGCGCTGAAGACGCCGCGCAACCCGTCGCTGCAACGAGAAGCGCGGTCCAAACGAGTCGCATGTGGCGCAAGCTAGCATTGAGCAATAGATTGGGCCACCTTACTTTATGGCTCTGAGCGCCTGCCAGTATTGCGGCCGCCAAAACGAGGCCGACGCGCAATTCTGCAACGACTGCGGCAAGCCGCTCACCAAGGCGGCGGTCGCGCGTGCGGCCGTGGCGGCGGGTTCTCGAAGCGGCGGAGTGTCCCGCACCAGCGGCCCGCCCGCACCAGGGATGGGCGCCGCAGCGGATCCCCCCGCGCCCTGTCCGCTGTGTGGCACCATCGTCACCGCACACAGCGGGGGGGGCCCCGAACACCGCTTCAGTCCCGACCGCCGCTCCGATCACTCCCTCACCCTGGTTCTGTTGTCCGAGATGGCTACCGAATTGCAACGGTTCGACCGCAAGCAGAGCTCGACCGCCATCGGCCGGACCGACGGCGACATCCGCTTCCCGGACGATCAGTTCCTCTCCCCTCTTCACGCCAAGCTGTCGTGGGAAGAAGGCCGCCTCGAGGTCCGCGACCTCGGCAGCCGGAACGGCACCTGGGTATTCCTCGAAACGCCCTACCGCCTGACCGACGGCGACCTCATCCTCATCGGCTCCCAGGTGCTTCGCTTCCGGCGCCTCGGCTACCCTGGCCCGCACGCACCCGATGCCGACCTGACGAAGCGCATGGGCAGCATGGTGCCGAGCGCCGATATCGCCAGCCTGACGCAGCTCCGCTCCGACGGCAGCTCGCGCGACGTGATTCAGCTCTCGCCGGGGCGCGACGTCCATGTCGGCCGCGAGCGCGGCGATTGGATCTTCCCCTACGATCCCTCGATGAGCGCGCAGCACGCGATGGTGCGCTCCGAGGACGCGGACTTCGTGCTGGTCGACGACCACAGCCGCAACGGCGTGGCGATCGCGGCGCGCGGTGCAATGGTGCTGCACCACGGCTCCCGGATCATGGTCGGCGACAAGTTGCTGCGCGTTGACCTTCCGGGGGGCGAGGCCGGGGGCACACCGGCCGCATGAAGATCTGTCCCGTCTGCTCCACCGAGTATGCCGATGACGTGAAGTTCTGTCCCAACGACGGGCAAACGCTGCGCTCGGCGGCTCCCGCGAGCGATTTGGTCGGCCAGGTGATCGCCGACCGCTATCACGTGATGAAGAAGCTCGGCGAAGGCGGCATGGGTCAGGTGTATCTCGCCGAGCATGTGAAGATGGGGCGACGCAGCGCCATCAAGGTGATGAATCCCTCGATGGTGCACGATCCCGATGCCGTCGCCCGATTCAACCGCGAAGCGTCGAACGCCAGCCGCATCACCCATCCCAACGTCTGCGCGATCTACGATTTCGGCGAAACGCCGGACGGTCTCATCTATCTCGCCATGGAGTTCATCGAGGGTGAGCCGCTCACCGATTTGCTGGAGCGCGAGGCCGAGGGTGCGCTGCCGGTGCCGCGCGCGGTCACCATCTTCCTTCAGGTGGCGGAGGCGCTGCAAGCCGCGCACGACCTCGGTATCGTGCATCGCGACTTGAAGCCCGACAACATCATGCTCACGCGGCGGAAAGACGGCGCCGACGTCGTCAAAGTCGTGGACTTCGGCATTGCGAAGGCTGTTGAGGGCGATCAGGCGGGACAGAAGGTTACGAAGACCGGCCTGGTCGTCGGCACGCCGGAGTTCATGAGCCCCGAGCAGCTCTCCGGCGACACGCTCGACGGCCGCAGCGATCTGTACTCGCTGGCGCTCGTATTCTACCGCATGCTCTCCGGCAAGCTGCCGTTCGAGGCGACGACGATCCAGGAGACGATGATCAAGCGCCTGACCGACGACCCCACCAAACTCGCTGACGCGCGTCCCGATCTCACGTTTCCCGCCGGCTTGCAACCGGTGTTCGACACCGCGCTCGCACGATCCCCGGTCGAGCGCTATCAGACGGTGGCGAAGTTCGCGGCGGATGTCGCGGCGGTCACTGGTCGTCCGGGATCAGCGGCGGTCCCGCAAACACGGTCAGGGCCTGATACAGAGAGCGAGACGCAGCTGCTCGATACGATGGGCGGCGCGACCCAACGGATCTCTGCCAAGCGACCCGCGCCGGCGCGAAAGCGGTCGCTGATTCCCGTGGCCGTTGGCGTCGTCGTGATTCTCGCCGGCGCGGGCGCGTGGGTGGCGCTCAATGGCGGCAGCAAAACAGGCGGGGGCGGCAGGAGTCCCGCTGAGTCCACCCGCGTGTCGCGCGACACGGCGGCCACGCAAACGGCGCGACAAACTGGAAACGTGCAACGCTCCGGCCGTCAGCCCGGCCCGGTGGCCAACAAGGAGAGACCCGCGGTCGACAGCGCAGCTATTGACCGGCAGTTGGACAACGTCATGGAGCTGGTACTCCATCCGCAAACGAGCGGTACGGGGCGGGACCAGGCGACGGCGATCTACAACAACAACGGCGCTCCTCCGACACTGCGCGCCCAGGCGGCGTTCATGGTGGCGCAGGCCTTCTTGCTCGATGGCAAGACCGCCGAAGCCTGCCGCTGGAACGGATTGGCGTTAAACCTGAGGCCGACAAACTCGCCTTATCTGCAGTTCAAGCGCGATCAGGGATGCGCCTCGTGAGCTTCTTCAACACGAGGAAACCGATCCGCGTCGAGGTCTTCGCGAAGACCGATCTCGGTCGCACGCGCGATCACAACGAGGACAAGTTTCTCGTTGCCGACCTGACCAAGAAGACCGCATCGCTCCTTCCGGAAGTGCGCCGGCACGACATTGGCCCGCGCGGTACGCTGCTCATGGTCGCCGACGGGATGGGCGGCGCCGCGGCGGGCGAGCTGGCGAGCGAAATGGCCACTGACACGATCTACGCCCACCTCCTCAAGACCTGGAATGCTGAGGATGAGGTGACGCCGCAGCGGTTCGCGTACCGCCTCAAGGAAGCCGTCGAGGTCGCGAACGCGAGCATTCACGCGCACGCGAAGGCCCACCCCGAAGTCCGCGGGATGGGCACGACGACGACCGCCGCGGGCGTGCTGAACGACCATCTCTATCTCACGCAGGTCGGTGACAGCCGGGCCTATCTGATTCGCGGCGGCGAAGCGCATCAGATCACTAAGGACCAGTCGCTGATGCAGCGCCTGGTCGAGGCGGGCGAGCTGACAGAAGAGGAAGCCGCGCAGAGCGAGCGCCGCAATATCATCCTGCAAGCGCTCGGCCCCGACGCCAAGGTCAAGGTCGATCTCACACAGCAGGAGATACGGCGCGGCGACATCCTGCTGCTCTGCTCCGATGGCCTCTCCGGGCAAGTAAAGAAGGAAGAGATCGCCAAGATCGTGACAGAGGCCCCGAACCTCGGCGCGGCATGCGACCGGCTGATCGCGCTGGCGAACGAGCGCGGCGGCCCCGACAACATCACGGTGGTGATTGCCCGCTTCGACGGTGACGGCCTGCGGTACTCCGGCAGCGGGCCACCGGAAGACGTCGGCCATCAGGTGTATCCGCTGATCGACACCGAGACGAGCACCGAGCCCGTGCCCATCTATAAAGGAAGCAGGCCACCGGTTCCGAGCAGGGAGGCTCGCACCAACCGGACGCTGACCGTCCTGCTGATTGCTGTAGCCGTCTTCGCCGCCCTCGCCTGGTACTTCACGCGCGAGCCGTGAAAGCGCAATTCAAGTTTCTCTCCGGCGCGCGCGCGGGACAGGTCGAAGCGTTCCGGAAGGGCTACATCGGCCTGGGCCGCCATCCGCTCTCGGATGTCCGGTTCGACGCCGAGCGCGACCTCGACGTATCGTCCCGGCATGCGGCGATCGTACGCAAGACGGAAGGGTTTGTCCTCCAGGACCTCGGCAGTCGCAACGGCACCTTCGTAAACGGCAAGCGCATCACCGGCGACACGCCGCTCAAGGACGGCGACGTGATCGGATTCGGTGCCAACGGCCCGGCGCTCGAGTTCGAGGTCATCGAGGCCGACACCGACATCCCTGCCACCACCGCAGCCGAAGGGATGGCCGCGCGGGCGTCGACGCCGCGTGAGGTCGTCCGCGCGACGCCGGCTTCGACGCCGCTGCATTCACCATCGCGGCAGAGTACGGGCGTGCGCATCGCGGTCGAGGTCGCGCGGCAGACGGCGCAGCTACGGCGCACGACCAAAGTCCTGATCGTGCTGCTGCTGATCGTCGGCACCGGCTTCACCTGGATGCAGTGGGACGGGCGGCGGCGCGCGCATGAGCTGACGCAGCTGCAAGCGCGCGCCGACAGCCTGATGCACGAGTCGCGCGACATGACGACGCACTTCAGGTCCGAGCTCCAGGGCGTGCGCGATGCCCTCACCACGTCGCAGACGGAGACGACGCGGCTGCGCCGGGAGCTCGACGGCTCGAGCGGCGACGCGTCATCGGTCGCTCGCTTGCGCACCGAGCTCGACGCCGCCGAGCGCCGGCAGCATGCCCTGGCCGGCGCCGTGGGCGGCGTCAACTATCGCGCGATCTCCCATCGCAATCAGGACGCGGTGGCCATTGTGATCGTCGAATTCACAGACGGCGACCGTTTCAGCGGGACGGCGTTCTCCGTGGACTCGATGGGCACGATGGTCACGAACAAGCACATCCTCGTCGGCGAGGATGGCACGAAGACCGCGAAGCGGATCGGCATCATTTTCTCGGGTAGCACGCAGATGTGGCGCGGCGAGATGATCGGCGTCTCGCCCGATGCGGATCTCGGGGTGTTGCGCGTGCTGATCAAAGGCAGCACGCCGCGCGTTGCGGGAATCGCGAAAACTCGCGAGGGCATCGAGCGCGGCGACCCGGTGGCGATCCTCGGCTACCCGCTGGGCTTCGACCTGCCGATGGAAGCGCAGGGCGGCCATCCGATCGCCGAGCCGACGCTCACCGTGGGGACGGTGAGCAAAGCGCTCACCTCCGTGGTGCAGGTGGACGCCTACGGCGCACCGGGGTCGTCAGGGAGTCCGATCTTCGATCGCGACGGCCGCGTGATTGCGATTCTCTATGGCGGCGAGCGTGAATCGAACGGCAAGATCATCTTCGCCGTGCCGGCCTACCAAGCCGCTGCCTACCTTAAGAGCCTCGGCTTACCCAAATAGTCGTTAACGAGCCCGCTCGATCACCATCATCTTGAACGTGCCGGGCACGATCGGCGGCCGCCGGCGCGGATTCGCTGCCGTCGACTCCGCGGGCACGGGTCCGAAGTCGGCCGTGACGACGTACAGGCGATGTGTCACGGGGTCGAGTCCCATGTTCCGCGCGCCGGGCGCCGTTTGGACGTTCTGGACAACGTGGTACTGATCCGGGCTGTCTTCGTGGATCACCGTCAGGGTGCCGTCCGCATTTGACGTGAACACGTCTCCCGCCGCGGCGTCGAACGCCGCGCCGTCCACGCCCTGACCGATCGGCGCCGTCGCAACCACGCGTCCCGCACCGTAGTCGGAAACCGCCAGCACACCGCTGCGACAGCCACTGAAGAGCCGATGATGCGTGGTATCGATCGCCATCGCGACGGGATTCTTGCATCCGGTGGTCGGCCAGCGGCGGGTGACCGTCGCTGACTTCCCATCGATCTCCACGATCTCTGCGTTGTCCACGATGTTCACGAACAATTTGCCGTTACCTGCCACGACGCCTGTTTCCGGTTTGCCACCCAGCGGAATATTGGTGACGCGCTGCCCGGAAGCCGGATCGATTACCGTCGACGACTGCGCATCGCCGTTGAACGTGAAGACACGATTCGAGGCCGCGTCGTAGACGATGGCGTCTGCATCTTCGGCCGCTGGTGTCTTGCCGAGCACCTTGAGGCTGGTCGGGTCGAACATGACGACGGAGCTGTCGTTGCCTGACGTCGCAAAGCCGTGATGCGCCGCCGCGACCAACGCGACGCCGTGGGCACCCTGAATCGGCGCGACTTCGCCGAGGACCTTGCCATCATTCTCGTCGACCACCATGAACCGATTTTGGCGGGCAATGAACACGCGATGGTTGGCCGGATCGGGCGTGACGTAGTCCCATCTCCCGTCGCCGCCCAAGGTGTACGTGTGCGTGATTCGGTACGGGTTGGTGGCTGGCCCTTGCGGATTCTGCGTGGCAAAGACTACGAGGCTGAATAGTCCGAGAATCATCAGCTGCTCCGAGTTGAAGGTCGCTTCTGCCATAGGTCGATAGGCTTGCCGACGCCCTTGGGCTGGAACGGAAGAATGACCTTCCGCCCCTCTCCTGCCGAGGCGTACGCCGCGTACAGCACCTCCTGCACGACGCGCCCGGTCTCGCCGTCCGCGATCGGTGTCTCCGCACCGCGCACACACCGCGCGAAATGCCGCATCTCCTGCGGGAACCCGTAATTCCACTGCTCCTCGAAGACAGGATACGTCCAGCCCTTCGTCGTCGCTGCCTTTTCGACGGCGTACCCGAAACCGATTTCCGAATAGGTCGGCAACGCGTTGCCCATGAGCAGATCGGCATACGTTTGCCCTTTGTCGCCGAACACTTCGATGCTGTCGTCCATGCCGCCGGGCCGGTTCCAGCTGCTCTCGACCATGCCGATCGCTCCGGTCTCGAATTCGATGATCGTGACGGCTTCATCCTCGCCCCGTGTGCGATCCCCATGCACCTGCGTCGCCATCTGCGAGTAGACGCTCTTGATCTTCGGCTTGCCGAGGAACCACCAGCAGAAGGCGATGCCGTGACAGCCCAGATCCATGACAGCCCCGCCGCCTGATTGCTCGACGTCCCAGAACCAGGGTGAGTGCGGCCCCGAATGTTTCTCGCCCTGCTTTACCAGATGCACTCGGCCGAACGCTCCTTCGTCCGCCATCTGCTTGGCCTTCACGTACTTCGGCGTGAAGAACAGCTCCTCGGCGTACAACAGCAGCACGCCCGCCTTGTGGCAGGCGGCGATCATGGCATCGGCTTCCTCGAGCGTCATGCACAGCGGCTTTTCGCACACGACATGCTTGCCCGCCTGGGCGGCGTCGATCGTCATCGGCGCGTGCAGGCGATTGGGCGCCGTGATCCAGACCAGCTCGACGTCGCGATCCCGCAGCAGCTCGCGATAGTCGGTGCTCGCGCGTGCGACGCCGTGACGCTTCGCGAAGCCTGCTGCATTGCCTTTGGTCGGCGACGCGACCGCGACGACCTCGACCTCGTCCGGAACCGATTTCGCCGCGCCCGCAACGCAGTCCGCCTGAAAGCGTGAGCCGATGACTCCGATTTTTACTCTTGACATGCGGCCATTCTACCGCGGCAAGAGGTTCTTGGCCAAGGGTCGGTCGTGAAAATCGCCGTGGGAGTAGAAGTTGGACTGGTCACCACTCGCCCCGTGACCGGCACCACATCCCGAGCGGCACGGATGGTCGAGGTTGGGTTTATGAGACGTTGTCTGGTCGTCACATTGGAATCGCGATATCTCGGTCGACTCGGTCGATCCCAACTCCGACAGTCTCATCGCGCGCTGTGGCGGTTCGGCGAGCCTCCACCCTGATTTCGGCACGGTCTATGGCGGCGTGCCGTGGGGCATTCCGTTCATCACCGTCTCGGGTTCGCAGCCGCGCGTGCCCGTGACGTTCGCCTACGCGGCTGAGAGCGACCCCGGGCCCTACCCCATTCCCCGCGATGCGCCCATCGAGGGCGGCGCAAGCGCGACGGGCGACCGCCATGTGCTGGTCGTGGACGTGGACAATTGGAAGCTGTACGAGCTGTTCGACGCGCACTCGGTCAACGGTGGCGCGTCATGGACGGCGGGATCGGGCGCGATTTTCGACCTCTCGTCGAACGCCCTCCGGCCGGACGGCTGGACCTCGGCCGACGCCGCAGGGTTGCCCATCTTTCCCGGCCTCGCGCGCTATGACGAAGTTGCAACCGCGGGACGGATCGCCCACGCGCTGCGCTTCACTTGCCCCGTCACCCGCCGCGCCTACGTTCCCCCCGCACGCCATTTCGCAAGCACGCTCACCGATTCGTTGCTTCCTCCCATGGGTATGCGCGTGCGGCTCAAAGCGGGGGTGGACATTTCGGGCTTCCCCGCCGACGTCCAGGTCATTCTGACCGCGCTGAAGAGCTACGGCATGTTGCTCGCGGACAACGGAGGACCGTTCTTCGTAAGTGGCGCGCCAGACCCGCGCTGGAACAATGCTGACATCGATACGATGAAGCGGCTGCACGGGACGGACTTCGAAGTAGTCAGGATGACGGGGCTGGTGTGCGCTAGGCGAGCACCGCGTCATCGTTTCGAATCCCACACCGCGACGCCGACCCGCGAGTCGGCGGTACCGTAGTAGAGAAACCAGCGTCCGCGAAACGGCACGAGACCTTCCACGAACGTCGTTCCCTCGGGATACTGGCCGGTCCGCTCGTAGCTCTCGGTCGGGCGGATGAAGGGCGCATCCGAGCGCGCAATGAGCTTGAGGGGATTGCGCGCGTCGAACAGCGCCTGCCCACCGGTGTAAACCCGCGCTGGCAACGTCGAGTCGCCGTGTGTGGCACTGTTCCCGGCGTTGTACAGCACGACAATGCCCCCCCCGTTGGCCGTGAGCAGTGCCGGCGGACCAGCCTCGACCAACCACGAATCGAAGTATCCGGGTCGCGGCGAGAGCACGTTGATCAGGCGCCCGTTGTCATCCTCGACTGGTGTCCAGTCCAGCAAGTTGTCGGACGTCGCGATGTGGAGATCCGGGACTCCGAAATACATCCAGTACCGACCGTTGACCCGGGTGGCGATGACGCGGTCGCCGTCCACTCGGCTGAGGATGGCGCCCGACTTCGACTCGGCGCGCAGATACTTGCCGCCAGCGGCGCGGGCAAAGGCAGGCCCATGCTTCGTCCAGTTGATCAGATCGCGCGACGTCGCGACCGCCAGCCGCGGGATGTCTCGGTTCCATTGCGTGTAGGTGAGCACATAGGTGCCGTCGTCAGACTCGACGATCCGCGGATCTTCGACCCCGCCCGGCCACTCATACTGTCGCTGCGCGTCGGTGTCCGGATACAACACAGGGGCGCCGCGACGCGTGAACCGCAAACCATCGCTGCTCTCGGCCAACCCCAACCGCGAAGTGTGCCGGCCGATCTGCCGCTCGCCGCTCGCATCTTCCGCGCGATAGAGCACGAAGACTTTTCCGTCCCTCACGACGGCGGCCGGATTGAAGGTCGCGTATTCCTCCCACGCGACCACGCTGTCCGTCATGGGTGAGCGGAAATGGGAGGCCGGATTCGGGGTGATGACTGGATTCACCTGCGCCGGCTTTACAAACGGGCCGAACGTCCAGGCCTGCGTTATCAGGAGCAGGAGATTCATACGACCCGGTGTTAAGGGAGCGCAAAGGCGACGTATGCGTCACCCGACTTCGTGCCCAACTTACCGCCACCCGCCGCGATGACAACGTACTGCCGCCCTCGGACCGCATAGGTGCTCGGCGTCGCATAACCAGCCGCCGGCAGGGCCGACTCCCACAGGAGCTGACCCGTTGTCTTGTCGAACGCGCGGAATTTTGCGTCCATCGTGGCGGCGATAAAGACGAGACCGCCCGCCGTGACGATCGGTCCACCGTACTGCTCCGCTCCCGAATTCACACGCGTCGTGTCCCTCAGCGCTGGATGCTGACCCAGCGGGATTCTCCAGCGGTACTCGCCGGTGTTGAGATCGATCGCGCTCAACGTGCCCCATGGCGGCCTGATGGCGGGAAATCCAGCCGAGTCGCGCCAGCGCTCGTAGCCGACAAACTCGTAGGGCGACTTGGTCTGCAATGGAGGGGGCGCGCTTACGGGAAGCGGTTCCGTGAGTCGTTTGCCGACTACGTACTCGATCACGGCGCGTTTCTCTTCGGCACGAAGACCCGCGAATGAAGGCATGAAGCCGCGGCCGTGTTCGATGATTTGAAACAGTTGCTCGGGCGTAAGACGCGCACCGATGCCGATGAGCGACGGCGCGCGATCGTGACCCCGCCGACCGACGCCGTGACAGGCGGCGCACGCGCCGGCGTATACCGCGGCACCAGTTCTCGGCGCGCCGGTTTGCATGGGGATCCTCGCGACCTCACGCATCGCGGCGATCCACGGTACGTCGCTCGCGTTGACGTAGAGGACACCCGTCGCGGTATCGACCGCTGCCCCGCCCCACTCTCCACCGCCGTCGAAGCCCGGCAGGACGATGCTGCCTTCGCGACTCGGCGGGGTGAAGAGGCCATCGTGTCGCAGTGCGCGAAAGCGCCGTCGCTCGGCTGTGGTGACGTCAGCCTCGGTGATTGACTGCCGCGCGAACGGCGCAGGCCGGAGCGAATACGGTTGCGTCGGCCACGCGCGCTCGCCCCGCAGATTGGAGGCGGGTACTGCGCGCTCCTCGATCGGAAAGAGTGGATTGCCTGAACCGCGATCGAACAGGAAGATGAACCCGCTCTTCGTAATCTGCGCGACCGCATCCACGCGCTTTCCGTTCTGGATGACTGTGACGAGGTTCGGTGCCGCTGGCAGATCACGATCCCAGAGATCGTGATGCACCGTCTGGAAGTGCCAGATCCGTTTGCCGGTCGTGGCATCGAGCGCGAGCAACGAGTTGGCGAAGAGGTCGGCCCCCAGGCGATCGCCGCCGTAGAAATCGGGCGAGGCCGAGCCGGTCGGGATGTAGACGACTCCGCGGGCTGTATCCACGGTCATGCCCGCCCAGGAGTTCGCGCCGCCGATTGTTTTGTAGGCTTCGGCCGGCCAGGTGTCGTGTCCGAATTCGCCCGGCCACGGAATGGTGTGGAAGGTCCAGCGGATTTTGCCGGTGCGCGCATCGTAAGCGCGCACGTGACCGGGCGCCGCACCCACGTCTTCTCCGACTCGCGTGCCCCAGATGACTATGTCTTTGTAAGCCACGCCGGGGCTCGTCGAGACGAGGTATTCGCCATCGATGTCCCAACCAAGCCCCACGCCAAGATCGACCCAGCCCGTGTCGCCGAAGCTGCGAATTGGTTTGCCCGTCCCCGCGTCGAGGGCATACAGACGCCGCTCGACGGCGAAAAAGATTCGCCGGTCGCGACCAACTGCCCAATACACCACGCCGCGATTGACGTGTGGCTGAGTCGCACGGTTCGGAAAGGCATCGAATCTCCACAGCAGTGTTCCGCTCTCGGCGCGCAATGCGATCACGGCAAGCGTAGGAGTCGTCGTGTAGAGCACGCCGTCGACGACGATCGGCGTCGCTTGGATTTGGGAGAGGCCGTCCGGAGGAAGGTCGCCGGTGTGATACGTCCACGCGACCTTCAACTGCGCGACGTTACGGCGATTGATCTGATCGAGCGCGGAGTAACGCGGGTTGCCGGGACTGCCGCCGGTGACGCGCCAGTCCACCGTGCCCGGATCGCTCGCGGCTCGTTGGCTGCATGCGAGAGCACCGGGAACCGCGATGACGGCGAGGGTAGCGCGCCAACCACGCACCGGTTACCTCGCCGGCGTCAGCACGATGTTACGAAATTCGACCGGGCCGTGGTCGCCCTGGAGCATGAGCGGACCCGAAGATCCTTCATCGCTGTCGAGCGCACCGCCGGTGATTCCCGGTATCTCCTCGTTGCAGATCAGGGTCTTGCCGTTCAGTACCACTGTCAGCATGCGTCCCACGAGCGTGATGTCGTACGCCTGCCACTCAACCGGCTTTCGCGCGGCGGCTTCGCTCGGCGGCAGAAAGCCGTAGACCGCGCCGAGGCGATCCTGAACCGGTTCGAGCGCGTCGCTGTCCTCGATTTGCACCTCGTACCGGCCGCGCAGGTAGACACCGCTGTTTCCTTTCGGTGGATAGCGGAACTCGATATGCAGCTTGAAATCGTTGAAGGTTTGGCGAGTGATGAGGTTGGTGCCGGCACGCGTGTTCGTGAGTACGCGATTCACGACACTCCAGTTTGCTCCCGGCGTTTGCCAGCTCGCCACGTCCGTGCCGTTGAAGAGCGCGATCGGCGCTGCCCAGTGGGGCGGCGACGGGCGTCGCAGCTGCGGCGCTCGATTCGCGGTCCACGCGTAGCGCTTCCCAGCAGGATCTGTCAACCAGCCCGACAATTGATCGCCTCTTAGCACGCCTGCGACGTGCAGGTCGCTGTCTCCCTGCTCCCACTGCGGAGGAATTGAGAAGGAGAAGCCCGAGTCCTTGAACTCGACTCGGGAGACCGGCCGCGCGCTACCCACGACCCCCACAAAGCGCCCGACCAGCATTCGATAGCCGGATCGCTCAACCTCGAGCCACGAGGGATAACGATGCGACGAGTCGGTCACCATCAGATCCCATCGCCCCACGATCGGATACTGCTGCGGCGGCTGCTGAGCGTGGATCGGTGACGCAAGGACGACTCCAATGGCGACAATGACGTAGGCCTGTCTCATCTTTCCCTCCCGGTGAGTTGCCTTGCGGGATTCTGACGATAGAACGTGCACAACAGGTCGTACAGCTCCGGGTCTTCATGACCGAGCTCTTCAGGCCGCTCGAAAAAGACTTCTGTCGCCACTGCAAAGAATTCGGCGATGTCCGTGGTTCCGTACGCGCTCATGACGCTTGGCGCGTCGGCTGCGACCTTCGCGTCCAGGCGCTCGTAAGCGCGCTGAAGTGTACTGCTCCAATTGTCCGGCTCATCGACGCGAGGCTTCCAGGCTCGGTCGACCCCGGCCGGCGTGAGGTCGTACTCGTAGGCCAACTCGTGCGCGAACTCGTGTAACACGACGTTGTGACCGTCCGCCGGATCTCTGGCACCTTCAGAGACCGCGTCCCAGGAAATGACAATGATGCCGTTCCCCCAGGACTCTCCCAATTCGGGGAGCGGACGGTCGCGCTCGTTCGTGTGGACCCACTTGCGGGGATCGCGGACGGTTCGAGGCACGAACGTCGCTGGGTAGACGAGGATTTCACGAAGTCCCGGGAAGGGCTCGCCTGGTATGGCGAGCGTGAGCAAGCACGCGTGCGCTGCGATGATGAGCTGCATCTCCTCGGTCAAGACGAGTCCCTGGCATCCCTCCCAATGCCGCGTCCTGATCAGCTCGCTGCTGGCTCGAAGGAGAAGCGTACGCTGCTCGTCGGCGAGATGGCGCGTCGCGGGCACCGCTGTGTCGAGCAGCGAGGTCCATTGCGCCGGGATCGGGTTCGCTGCCTGGCGACGCGCATCGCTGTGAGCAAGCGACAGCAGGAGCGGCCGCAGGACGAAGAAGCCCGCGGCCAGCAGCAGCGCACTTCCGATGCCGATTAGCAGCTCATCCACGGTGTCACGCGGTCACCTAAGGTCAAGGGCGACTGGTCTTGAAATCAATGGGGATCTGAATCAGCACGCGGACCGCGCGTCCTCCGATGCGAGCTGGCGTAAACAGGCAGCTTTGCATCGCGGTCACCGCTGCACTCGACAATGAATCGTTCGGACTCGTGACCGCTCGGACGGTTGCCGGCTCGGGGCGCCCGAGTGTGTCGACGACCAATTCCAACCTCACCCGACCCTGAACTCCTGACGCGCGAAGAGAAGGGGGGTATTCGGGCGGCGGACAATAGATGACGTTGGGCCCCGAATCCACCGTGGTGGCAACGGAGATGTGAGGAACGTTCCTGGACGCCGAGTCAGCGACGGGACGCGGAGGCGTGACGGCAGGGCGCGGAGCCGGGCTCGGCGGCGGGGCCGCGTGCGCGCATGCGAGCGCGACGAGTGAGATCGCAACGGTGTATCGCATCCAGTACTCCTTGACGGCGTGCGCGTAAGCTGCGATTGGCCAGCGCCGCAATCAAGAAGTATGATGCCGCCATGAAGAAGTCCATCGGCGACAACATGATTCCCAAGGAGTTCGGATTCGAGCGAGGCCTGGAGCTCGTGAAAAAGGCCGGATTCGACGGCATCGAGCTGTGGCTGGGCGACGTCCCGTGGTTTCAGATGGCCACCTCGGATACCGAGGTCCGGGAGCTCCGACGGAAAATCGAGAACGCCGGCCTCGTGGTATCCAACGTCTCGACCGGATTGCACTGGGAGTCACCGCTCTCCGCCCGCGACCCCAAGGTCCGGGGCCAGGCGGTTCGCATCGTCGAGCGGCAGATCGAAACGGCGGTGCTGCTCGGGACCGACGCGATTCTGGTTGTCGCCGGCCTGGTGACCGAGGAAGTCCCCTACAACGAAGTGTACCAACGCTGCGTCGAGGCGCTCCGGCCGTTGGGTGAGAAAGCGGGGCGCGCCGGCGTCCGGATTGGCTGCGAGAATTGCAACGCCGAACACCGCTTTCTCATCAGCCCGCGTGAGTTTTGGCAATTTCTCAACGACGTGAACAGCAACGCGGTGGGGATTCACCTCGACGTCGGTAACATCCACGATACGGGCTTCGCGGAACAGTGGATCGAGATTCATGGACCCCGAATCACGCGGATCCACCTGAAGGATGTGATGAAGAAGCGCGGGCGCTGCGGTGATCAGAGTGTCTATACCAATCTTTTTCTCGGTGACAACAACTGGCCCGCGATCCGCGCCGCGATGACCAAAGTGGGATACGACGGCTGGCTGATTGCGGAAATGGAGGCGCGCTACCGGTACGCGCGCGATCAGCAGTTCTGCGACACCGCTCAGGCCATGGATCGGCTGATCTCGGGAAGACTCTGAGATGCACATGACGCGCCGGACCTTCCTGGGATACGCCGCCGGCGCGGCGACGATTGGACTGCGCGGACTGCCGGGGACCGGCGTCGACGTGCGTCGCCCTATCGTCCTGCTCCACCTGAGTCAGCACGCGTACGAATCGGTCGCAGGATATACCGGCACCTTGGCGAAGTCGGGGACGCGGTTCCTGCACGTCGAGCCCGCGTTAGTGCCGCGCTGCGCCGTGCTCGTCGTTCCGGCGGCAATCCACATTGGCCCGGCCCTTCGCGCGATCGTGACCTGTCTCGCGGATGGGGCGACGGTCATCCTCGAGTCCGGCGCAGCCTTCGCTGACGAGGCGGATTTCCGTGCGCATCGCGCCGTGCTACGCGATTCTCTGCAAGTCCACGTCGATGCACCGGTGCAGCTTTGGACGGCAGGCCAGCGGATACCGTACGTGGACTACAGCTGGCCCCACTCGGCGAAGATTCGTGATTTCAGCCGCGTAGTGCCACTGGCGCGACAGCCGGGTGAGATAATCGCGCGGGTCGACGGTCTGCCGGTCTGTCTCAAGCGACGGATGGGGAGAGGGACTTTGATTTTTCTCGGCTCGCCCCTCGGGCCGGCGCTGTGGGCGGGGGATGCCGAGGCTCGGCAGTGGTTATTGGTGAGCCTGCCGCTCTTTCATCAGTAACCGCTCTGCAAAATCGAGGCGTTCCTGCGTCTCGCTCAGCTGGCGCCGCAGCTCACTGACCTCATCTCCGAGGTCTGCGAACCGCTCCTCGTTGTCGCTTCCGCGATTGTCGGGGCGAGTTTCCTCCAAGCCCCCGCGGGAGTCCCGCCACACGCGCCTCGCCCATACTCCGAATCCGAGCGCGAGTAACCCGTGACCCGCGGCGTGCAACACGTTGGGAAGCGCGTACCCGAGGAAGATCAGGTTGAGTGCGCTCAGCCAGAAGAGGATCTGAAACTTCGTCGTCGACTTGAACATTGTGGTCTACGCTCGACCCTCAACGCGTTTTCTGATGGCTTCGGCGACTGCATCGGCGAGATCCACGATCGCTTCCGCCGCGAATCGGAGGGCTTGAGCAACTTGAACGAGCACGGGTTGTGATGGCGTCTGAGCAACTGCGGCGGGGGGTGGTACCAGGGCCCCACCCGACGCTTCCGGTTCGCGCTCGATCGCCTGTTCGGCATCGTCTTTACGTTTGCGAGGATTCCGCCCCTTACTCATGGCTCGGCCTTGTCAATGGGTGCGTCTTAGCTACGGCGCGCCTAGGAAGAATGATTCACTGCCGCACTTTATCAGCTGGAGCATATAGCGCCGGGGTGAGCTCGTACACCACCCGTTCCCGCCCTCGCGCATCCTTCGTCTTGCCTGCGAGTATGGCACCGATCTTCTCGACAGCGCGTCGTGAACGACCATTGTCCGGGCCGATCATAAAGAGGACGCGCTGCACCGACTTGAACGCGTGCATCAGCATCAGCCGCTTCATCTCGCCATTGTATCGGCCGCCCCAATAGGCGCGCGCCAGGAACGTCCAGCCGATCTCGATGACGCTGCGTTCCGCGTCGTAGCCGTGATAGCGTGACGAGCCGATGATCTGGCCGTTGGACCGATTCACCGCCACCAGCGCACCGCCGGACGCGAGTGCCTCCGCGAAGAACGCCCGGAACGTTGGCTCCTGATAGCGATCGCGTTCCGGATGCTGCTCCCAGATCAGAGGATCCGCTGCGACACTGAATAACGCGTCGAAGTCGTCCGCGCGCAGCGGGCGCAGCTCGAGGAAGTCGCCATGCAGAACGGGCTGTCGATCGAAGGACACGGCATTGAAGATGCACCTCAGCAGACTCGCTGCTACGTAGGCTCGGAGTTGGCGGGAAGTGAGAGGCGCACCGCGAGGTCTTCCATCTGGCGCGCCCGGAGACGAGCCCATCCCGGCACGCGAAGCGCGCCATTGGCGATCAAGATGGCACCGCCGGCGAGCAGTGCGGGAATCGCATTGCCCACCTGAGCGCCGAGCGCACCGGCGACCGCGAGTATCGCAGCAGCGCCCAGCCCGACGAGTCCCAACCTGATGGAAGCAGCCGCCCCACCGTGCAGTGAACCCAAGCGAATGCGCTGACCGGTTGCCGTCGGCTCCAGTAACACGTACAGATTGCCATTCGTCCATTGGCGGAGCGACCCGTCGGCCCTGGTCCTCCCGCGCGCCCTGAACACCTCACGCAATTCTCCGACGAGCTGTTCCCACTCGTCGTCGGTGAGTCGCCGGGACAGCGTCACGCGCCGTTCGACGCCAATTGGCAAGCCCATGAGGGTTCGCGACACGGCATTCCGGCGTACCTCCAATGCCTGGGCCGCGCGGGCGACGGCATCGGGAGCGATGCCGACCTCACGACCGATTGCCTGAAGATCGGCGAGGCTCAAGCCATGACTTGGGGACGAGTGTGGGACTGGAGTCGCCGGCCCCTCGGCTGCGGCACGAAAGATGGCCGCAACTTCCTCGTCGCTATAACGGCGCTCAGTCATGGCCATTGTAATGCGATCTCAACCCTTTCCCCCTCTATCAGAGTGACTTCCCCTTGCACGAAGCGAAACGACACGGGAGCCCCCACCTGGGACGGTATCGGAATGCCTCCGATCCAGACGCGCTGCACTGCGCACGGTACGGAGTAGGTCAGCAACTCGCCTGGGTTCAGCGTACCGATCTCAGTCGTAGACAACCGTCGCGCTCGCATGCGGATCTCCAGGGCGTGCGGGGTCCGATTATAAACGACGAAGTCGCATCGTACCGTCTCACGTTCGCCGCCCTGGTGCGGCGCTGTCGCACAGCCGCAAATCAGGAGCACGAGGCCGTAGCGCGCGCTTCGAGACGGAAGTACCATGCGTTTCAATTCTACCCCATCTTGGTGAGCAGTGGTTAGCCTCGCGCTGTGCATTCTGGCTGCACTCGCCGTCCAACACCCGACACCGCGCGTGCTCGTATGGGGCGGCGATGCAGAGGGCGGCGCCCCCTTCGTGGAAGCCGATCCGGCCGATCCATCACAGGTACGTGGCTTCGACGTCGAAGTCGCCGACCGCATCGCGCGTGGACTCGGCCGCACCACCCGCTTCGTCCAGGTCCAGTGGTCCAACATCGATCAATCCGTCGAACGCGGTGATTTCGCGCTCGGCCTCTCGGGTGTCGAGGACACGCCCGCACGCCGCGCCCGGCACGCCGTCACCCTGCCGTATTTCGAATTCCGGGAAGTGCTCGCCGTGCGACCGGCGGACGCAGCCCGCATTCGCGGTCTGATCGATCTGCGCGGTCGGCGCGTGGCGACGCTGGGCGCGACAATCGCGTACGACCTGCTCATGCGGGCCCGCGATTCGATGGGTCTCATCCCTGTGTCGTACGACGACGATGTGCATCCCTACGGCGATCTCGTGACGGGACGAGTCGACGCGGTGCTGCTGGATCACATCATCGCGCAGCGCGCCCTGCGGCGCCGCGGCGGCTCCGGTTTCGTGATCCTCGCGCAGCCCGTCGCCGTCGGCCACTACGTCAGTGTCCTCGCGCACGCCGATTCCGTATTGCGCGATTCGGTGGACGCCGTGCTGCGCGAAGCGATGCGCGATGGATCGCTCGAGCAAATTTTTCGTCGCTGGAGGGTGTGGGATCCAACCCAGGGCGTGCTCTTCGACCAGGTGCTGCGATCCAACATGACGGCAAGGCCGGCCGGGACGGCACCGGTGATTCAGGCAATCGCGTACCTCCCCTCCCTTGCCCGCGCTGCCGCCGTGACTGCGCTGGTGTCGGTGCTCTCGATGATGCTGGCGGTGCTCGTCGGACTCGCGCTCGCATCGGGGCGACTGTACGGATCCGGCTGGCTGCGAGCACTCACCACAGTCTACATCGAGGTGATACGCGGGACGCCGCTCCTGCTACAGCTCTTCGTCATCTATTACGGGCTCGCGGGCGTGGTCCGGTTGCCCGCGTTTCTCGCCGCGATTCTGGGCCTCGGCCTGAACTACGCGGCCTACGAGGCCGAGATCTATCGCGGCGCCCTCCTCGCGGTCCCGCGCGCGCAGCTCGAGGCCGGACGGACGCTCGGCTTGTCGGAAGGACAGATCCTGCGACTCGTGCGCGGGCCGCAGGCCCTGCGCTATGCGCTCGCCCCGATGACCAACGACTTCGTCGCCTTGCTCAAAGATTCCGCTCTCGTATCAGTCATTACGGTCGTCGAGCTGACCAAGCAGACGGCGATCTACGCCACGAACGTCGGGAGCTGGATCGTCCCCGGCACCTTGTGCGCCGTCGTGTATCTGGCGATGTCACTGCCGCTCGCGCGCCTGGCGCGCCGGCTGGAGCATCGCTGGGGCGGACGCGCGCCGTGAGCGCGTTGCTCGTGATCGATCGGCTGCGCGTCCGCTATGACACGCGGGACGTGCTCCGAGCGCTGTCGCTCGAAGTCGGGCCAGGCGAGCTGGTGGCATTGATGGCTCCATCGGGCGCCGGCAAGACGACCGCGCTCCGAGCGGTCGCCGCCCTCCAGGCGTTCGACGAGGGTCGGATCGTCATCGATGGCTTCGCACTTGTCCCGGGACCGGTACCGCCCGAAACTCGGCTCGTGCCGCTGCGGCGGCGAGTGGGCCTCGTGTTTCAGGGACACGCGCTCTTCGATCACCTGAGCGCGCTCGATAACGTCACGCTGGCGTTGCGGCACGTCCTCGGCAAGAGCCGAGAGGACGCGGATGCGATTGCGGAGAGACTGCTCGGTTCGCTAGAGGTCGGCGCGCGGGCGAGCGCCTGGCCGCGTCAGCTTTCGGGCGGCGAGGCGCAGCGCGTCGCGATCGCGCGCGCGCTCGCACCGGACCCCGCGCTGTTGCTCATGGACGAGCCGACCGCGGCTCTGGACCCGCCGCGGCGCACAGCGCTCGGAAACACGTTGCGCCGCTTGTGCGAGCAGGGGCGCGGACTGCTCGTCGCGACACACGACGCGGAATTCGCGCGCGTGCATGCCGACCGGGTCCTCACGCTCGGTACTTAGGAGGCTTTAAAGTGAGGGTTCTCGATCAGGCCGGTTGCCAAAGGGATCCGCGACGGTTGAAGTAGTCGATCAACCGCGCTTGCGCAGGAAGACGTGCATCGCGCGCTCGCCGGCAACGTGCTTGAAACACTCGTAGCCTAACGCCGGCAGATTCATGCCCGCGAGCAGCGCTTCGCCCGCGCCGAGCAGGACGGGCCTGACAGCCAGGTGCAGTTCGTCAATGAGGCCGGCGCCGAGATACTGCCGGATCGTGGCGACCCCACCGCCGAGGCGGATGTCGCGCCCGCCGGCAGCCTCCCTCGCCTGCTGCAGTGCAGCGTTGATGCCGCCTGTGACGAATCGAAATTCGGTGCCGCCGGCCATCCGCAACGGGGGCCGCGCGTGATGGGTCAGGACAAAGACCGGCGTGTGGTACGGTGGCTCATCGCCCCACCAGCCTTTCCAGCTTTCGTCGGGCCACGGTCCTCGCACGGGACCGAACATATTTCGTCCCAGGATCCACGCGCCGAGACCCGCTAATCCTTGCTCGGCGATTTCATTGTCGACGCCCGTTTCTCCGCCATTCGCATTGCGCTGCATGCGGTGCCAGACGCGCGTCGGGAAGAACCACTCCATGAGCAGCGGGCCACCGACACCGAGAGGATTCTGAAGGTCCTGCTTGGGTCCGCCGCTAAACCCGTCGAGAGATACCGCAAAGCCGCTGACACGAACTTTGGACAAGACTTCCGACTCACCGTCTCGGAAGTTCGTGGATGATTGACCAGGTCACGCCAAAGCGGTCGCGAAGCTGGCTGAAGCGCGTCGCATAGAACGTCTCCTGCAACGGCATATAGACCTCCCCGCCGTCTGCAAGAAGGTTGTGGACTCGCTCGGCTTCTTCCGCAGAGTCGAGCGAAAGGTGCATGTAGACGCTGCGGATGTTCTGAAAGACGGAGGGAGGAACATCATTTCCCATCAGCACGGTGTCGCCAATGTTCATGCGAGCGTGAATGATTGCCTTCCCGGCTCCACTCGGCGCTCCTGGTGCCTGGCTCTGATTCATCATCATCGTAATCTTGCCGCCGAGATGTTTTTCGTAGAAGCGGAATGCCGCTTCGCAATTCCCGCCGAAATTCAGCTGGGCATACAGCTTCATCGGTGGCCCTCCCTCCGAATTACTCGGCGGTTGTGGGATCGATGATCGTGGTGACACGCGCGACAGAGTTCGCAGGAAACCCGCCTTCTTTGGCGTGCCGGCGGACCATCTCTTCATTGGGAGCGTTGTACACGCAGTAGATCTTGTCGCCGGTGACGTAGCTCTGGACCCATTGAATCTGCGGGCCCATGCTCGTCAGGACGCTGCACGATTTTTGTGAAATCGCCTTCAGCTCGGCGGGTGACAGCTTCCCGGCGCCGGGAATCGCACGTTCGATCACGAACTTCGGCATATGTGGTCCCTTTCATGATCTGAGCCAAGAGGGATTCTACGCATCTCTATCGTGCTGTCGAACCCACTGCAATCATCAGAGTCACTGCATGCTGGTCTGCTGCATCGCAACAGCACGCCACCGTCCATCGCGGCGCACAAACACCCGTGTATATCGGATCTTCCCCGTAAACGGGAAGCCGTGGAAGATGCCGGTGTTATCAGCAATCCCCTGCAGGACCGCGACGTCTCCGTAGACGCGTACCGACAGGCTGTCGTATCGCACGGCCGTCAGCTTGAGGGTTCCGCTCGCGATCTCGCGCATGTTGTCCGCCTTGGTGCGGAGCGTTCCGAATCGCGAGATCTCGACGAAGTCGTCCGCCACCAGCTGTGAGAGGGCGACGGTATCCGCTTTCAGCAGGGCCTGCGCGCGCTGAGACTCCAGCGCCCGCACGGAGTCCGCGACGCTAGACGACTGTCCATCGAGAAGCGCCGCTTGCGCTGTGCAAATGAGCGCGGCGACGACAAGGGAACGCCCCCTCACGGATAGAGGCGCTTTAAGCACGCGTGAGGCTGCGCTCATCGCGGTACTTCACATAGACGGTTCTGCGGGGTGGCAGCGCGCACAGCTCCTTCATGCCGATCTTCGTCGCAATCGTGCGCGCGCCTTCATTATGGTCATCGATGCATGCGATCACGCGGTCGACTCTGGCCGTGTCGAACGCCCACGTGAGGATCAATTCGCAGGCGCGTTTGGCGAGTCCGCGCCGTTGGGCTTCCGATCGCAGCGCGCATAAGACCTCGAAGTCCTTCCCGTCGAACGCCTGAGATTTGATCAAGCCACCGATGCCGATCGGGACCTGCCCTTCCATGACGGCAAAGAGGCGGTGCTTGTCGTCCTGCCCCGGCTCGGGCAGCGGTCCGACGAATTCCCAGACGTCCTCCTGCAGTTGCAGAGAACGCAGCAAGGCATCGTGAGACGCGTTCAGGGGCAGAAGCTCCATCACTCAGTCCGAATGGGGATACGTGGAAAGTACTCTTATGGAGCCGTGGCCGCGAAACTATAACGCCCCGAGCCGACGTCCACGATCACATCGTTGCCGCGCTGCCGGGCGGAGCGCACGCCTTCGCTGGTGTTGAGAGCGACGCCAGCTTCCCTCACATGGTCGAGCCGTGCGTCCCACAAGGTCACTTCCGCAGACGTGTTCGCCGGAACAGTGACGTCGAGTACGAATCGCGGTCCCTCAAGTCTCCACGCGGACTTCAGCGTCCCGTAACCCGTTTCAAGAGATGCGCTCGCACTCGTCAGGCCGGCTCCCGGTCGTGGCGCGATTCGTGACCGCCGGTATCCCACCGCTCCCGAATCCACGTCGATCCCGCCGATGTTGCGGTACATCCAGTCGCCGACCGCGCCGAAGGCGTAGTGATTGAACGAGTTCATTCCGGGATCTTCGAACGAGCTGTCGGGTCGAATGCCGTCCCACCGTTCCCACATGGTCGTCGCCCCTCTGGTGATCGGGTATAGCCACGACGGGTAGGTGCGCTGGGTGAGCAATGCGAACGCGAGCCCCACGTGCCCGGTGGCGCCGAGCACGTGCAGGAGGTACGGCGTGCCAAGAAAACCAGTCGTGAGATGGTGCTCGCGCGCTTCTACGTCGTGCGCGAGACGCGCGGCGGCAGCGGCGACCACAGAATCGGGAAGAAGATCGAACGCGATCGCCAACGCGTACGCCGTCTGTGTGTTCTCGCCCACTCGACCCGTACTCGAGACAAACTCCCGATTGAACGCGTCGCGTATCGACCGAAAGCGCGCACGATACGCGGCCGCTTCGTCGGTCCGGCCGAGCGCCGCCGCGCTGCGCGATACCAGATCCGTCGAGTGCGCCAGGAACGCCGTCGCGATGAGATCCGTTCCCGTGGTCGCACCAGGGTACGAGGGATCGTCGCTGTGGAGCGCGAGCCAGTCGCCGAACTGCCATCCCGGTCTCCAGATCAGATCCGTACCCGCTCGCCGCCGCGCGTAATCGACCCACGCGCGCATGCTTGGATACTGGCGCTCGAGTAAGCGCCGGTCGCCATACGCGACGTACATCGTCCAGGGAACGATGACGGCGACGTCGGACCAGCCAGCGGTGCCCGCGAAGCGAATCGAGTCACCACCGAGTGGATTGGGAATCACCCATGGGACACTGCCGCTCGCGTCTTGATCGGCCGCCACATCGGACAGCCACTTCGCGAAGAAACCGGAGACGTCCATGTTGAACGCGGCGGTCCGGGCGAACACCTGCGCATCTCCCGTCCATCCGAGTCGCTCGTCGCGCTGCGGGCAGTCAGTCGGCACGTCGAGAAAGTTGCTGCGCTGACCCCAGACGATGTTGCGCTGCAGCTGGTTGAGCAGCGAATCCGAGGTCACGAGACTGCCTGTCTGCGCGAGATCGGACGACACCGCGATGCCCGTGATCGTGGTCGAGTCCGGCGGAGCAGGAAGTCCCGTGACGGCCACGTACCGAAAGCCGTGGAAGGTGAAGTGCGGCTCGTACACCTCTCGCGACTTCCCGCTGAGGGTGTAGCGATCCGTCTGGCCGGCTCGGCGCAGATTGGCGGTGTAGAGATTGCCGTCCCGGTCGAGCACTTCGCCGAACCGGAGCGTGACCGTCGTGCCCGCCGGGCCCCGAACGCTGAGACGCGCCCAGCCGGTGAAGTTCTGACCGAGGTCGAACACCGTTTCGCCCGACGGCGCTCGATGGATGTTCACCGGACGCAGCTCACGCACGCGACGCACTGGTGGCGACATCGATGCCACGAGCGCCGCCGGAGGAGGATCGAGAAGGGCAACCGCCGCCCAGTCGCGGTCGTCGTACGGCGCGTCAGCCCAGCCGCTGAGCTCCCCCCCCCGACGCGCGTCGTACGTCTCGCCGCCATAGATGTCCGACGCGAGAACAGGCCCAGCCGTGGTCTTCCAATCGGAATCCGACACGACGCGTTCCGTCCGTCCGCTCTCATAGTGAATCTCGAGCTGCGCGCGTAAGGCAAGCCGCCGCCCATAGAGGTTGCGCTGGCCGAAGAAGCCGAGATTTCCGCGGTACCAGCCGTCGCCGAGCATTGCGCCGACGACATTGGCGCCCGGTCGCAAGAGCGGGGTCACATCATAGGTCTGGTACTGGAGACGGTGGTGGTACGAGGTCCAGCCGGGCGTGAAGAACTGATCACCGATCCGCTGTCCGTTGAGATAGACCTCGTAGAGGCCGAGGCTGGTGACGTAGAGACGCGCTGTGCGCACCTGGT
>WNFB01000247.1_pt1 | contig 74615 bp, 70 predicted proteins | sample 5400501 | NCBI WGS metagenome assembly WNFB01 (sample SAMN13153341, study PRJNA577476) | soil metagenome | isolation source: 200 cm saprolite under Douglas fir tree site 2 hole 1 | place: USA:California | collected 2015-04-18 | reverse complement strand
CAATTGGATCCAGCGCGCCCCAGACGCTAGAGACGACTATTGCATATGGGAAGAGCATCCAGATCTTGAAGATCCGTCTCGCCGATTCGTCTCCTAGGGAGTGTAGGGCGATCCGTGTCATAGCCAGGCCAGAGGCCAGGTCGGATAGCACCATAGGCTGTTTCAGCAGAAAGTAGTAGAGAAAGCGCGACGTGATTCCCGTCGACAAGTATAGCTTGTAAATGCCCGCGAAGATGAACGCTGAGAGAGGAGGATAGCTAATGGATCCAGTCAAGGCGTACGGTGCAAAACTGAGACCTTGAACATATGGAAGAGTAGTATACGGGTTACCCAGATGCTGCATGTAGAAGCCGAGCCTGACCCAGATCTCGAAATCATACGTGTGGCCAGTCCAAAACGAAAGCACCTCTCGAACGACAAGACCGGCCAAGAGATACTTCGGCACTGTTCCTGAAATCTGCTGAGTCAATAAGTTGAGCCTTCAAGCAGGGGTTCGCGAAGATCTGGCCATTTTGGTCGTGTGGGCAATTCGCCAAGGGCGCGGTTTCCTTCTCATCAGAAGCGATACTAGCGCGACTTGAACGCTGACCAGTTCGAGAAACGAAGCGACGAAGAGTGACGTGAGGTATGAAGGTCCGAGCTTCCCAACCGTCTCGGTGAGAGTTTTCACGTTTCTTCCCAGCCTAACCGGCAAGGTGAACTCGAAGGTCGTAGGAACAGCCTTGAAGTCTCTTATCAAGTGAAAGTGGCCAAGCAGGATTCTACTTCTCTGGGCAACGTAATCGGCGGGAGATCTTGGACCTACGATCCAGACCAAGGAATTCTGGACTCGATGGATGGCCGACCCTTTTCGCTGAATCATGAGAGCTAGGTAGGCATCGTCGTTTATTGTGTTGGGAATCTCTCCTATCAGGTCTCGTCTTACCGCCCAAAGGTCTCCGGCCACGTGTCCTAATCGTGCGTCTCCATCTAGCTGGTCAAGTATCTCGTTGTGGACTTCCCAGAGCAGTGTGCAGACCCGGTCCATCAGCTTAGCATCACCGTTGACGAGTTCGACTCTGGAGTCGACCGCTCCCCAAGAGTCGTTGTCGGATAGAGATTGGACGAGTCTAGAGATTGAGTCTCGTCCTAGTTTCATGTCCGCCGAAGCCAGGACGAGAATGTCTCCGGTGGCTTTCCGGATTATGTGATTGATCGCGATAGCTTTTCCTTCTCTCTTTTTCTCTAACACTACGACGAGTCGCTTATCGAGTCCTTCAAGCTCTCTGGCAAGGTATCGGTTTGGGGTCGCAACGACGAGTTCTTTGATCCTCAAGCTGTGATCAGAGGCAGCTAGAATCTGCCCGGCCAGCCGCAGTGTGTTTTCTATCTCGGTAACTGCGCATATGCCTATGGATACAGTCATCTGTTGCGCTTGTGTTTGGGTCTGCATCTCCGTTCACCTTCTCTGAAATACGAACAACGTCTGATCGCTAAGTCTGTTGAAAGGAAACCGTTCGGCTAGAACTGTTTCTAGCCTTTCCAGTAGTGAAGTAAGAGGTTTGAACCGAATGCAATACTCATTAAGATACGCAGGTGGCAGAAAGGCGGGAAGCCCCACCAGCTTCCTTAGGCTGAAGTATGGCCTAAAGAGTCTGGACATGAACCTAGTTGAGTGGTAGAAAGCGGGAATGTCGATTCCGCCCACCGAAACCATGGTGGGTTGCTTCTTCCGGGGAGCAATCTTGTCCAGCTGTAGAACAGCAGCGTGTGCGATGGTTTCGGAAAGACAGAATATGTTCCTGACTGAGCAGACAAAGTATCCTCCTCCCTCGACAACCTCGGAAAGCTCCAAGGGAAACTTGTCAATATCTGGTTCCAGGTTCAAGGCTCCGTTGAAGGAGTACGCGATTCGAACCTTGCCTCCTTCTAATAGAGAGGCGACTGAAGAGATGCGTGCAGCTCGGGCCTGAACGGGAAGGATATTTTCCAGCTTTTTGGCACGGATCTTTTGACGGAGTAGACTCAACATTCCTTGAGAGATATCAGTAGCGATGATTTGTCTGACTTTCTTCGATATCTGTATGGCCTCTGCTCCCGTGCCACATCCAATTTCAAGGAGCACATCATTCGGTCGCGCTAGGCGCAGCAGCTCCTCGATAGAACGTTGGCGAATCCACGTGTTGATGAAATTGTGGCTTATGGTAAAGTCATATTCTTCCGAGGCAGAGTCAAAGGCTTCCTGGACTGTCGAAAAGTAGCTGTTGCCCCCAGACTTCCATGACTCGAAGTCGAGCTCGGCGTCCGTTTCACCGCGCAGAGCTCTCCTCGGAGTAGGCGGGCCAGTCGGTTGCAGCTTGAGACAGAGCTCAGCTTGGGTGTACCAGTTGTCCATGATACGAGCACCGTAGCGTGTTCGAAACTGTTCAAGGGTCCGAGCATGTTCTCGTGAGGTCCCCTTAACAACAAAGACGGAATAGACCATCTGAGCTAACCGAACCCTCGACGCGCCCGCAAGTGCGTTGAGGACCCAGTCGCTCGCTCGATCGCCCGCGAGAACGAAGAAAGCTTCTTCGGAGCGAGCAAATCTTAGCTCTACGATATGCGGCAGGCCAGAGCGCCTTCCGGCGGTCAAGAGCTTGAGTGTTAGCGGCTCTGAAATAACTTCAGCGTGCTGCATCTTTACGTCGACCGAACTCTCTACTTCTCGGACGGTTGATGCTCAGAAGTGTAGGGCTTGAAGTCACCGTACATGCGTCGTAGTTCTTGATAGCCTTGGGATTCGAAAATACAATGGTCGCGGCCGCTAATGATTGTGAAGAAAGAGTCAGGTCGGCGTGTCTTTCTGAGTTTTCGGTTTAGGAGAGTCGACTTTAGTCTAACATAATTTCCGACTGTCAAGAACAGGAAGTGGTTCAGTGTCTTCTGAGCCACGGAAGGCCGAGTTACCCCAGTGTCTTTCAGGGTCTCAACGTGTTGAGCCTTTCTCAGCCTGTGCGACTTTGGAAAGTAACCTGAGAGCCACTTTCCCATCTGCAGTAGGCCGTCGTAAAATAACGAGCCCTGCAAGACTTGGGCTGTGAGTGCGTCCCGTGCAAATAGGGCGTCATTGGGCGACGCGAAGAGTCTTCTAGCGTACTCCTCATCTAGCACGCAACTGAAACAGAACCTAGGCGACCTCGGTCGAACGAGTTTGAAGACCCTGGCTAGTAAGAGGGCTTTGGTAAGATAGATCCAGAGTGAGTCCTTTTCAGTGACGCAGAAAATGTCTATGTCGTCGTTCTCTGATGTGGCCTTGTAGGACGTTGAACCGGCAACCGACAAGACTCGAATCCATCTCTTTCCGGAGAGGAAAGAGAATTCACGCGCATATTCGATATATCTCTCGGCTCTCGCCCGCCGTTGATTTGAGTCCTCCAGGGTATCAGTGCGAGCTCGACTGCTCTTCGCATGCTTTTCTATCAGCAAGCCTCCCTGGAGTTCGTACTGCGAGTCTAGACGCGGGAATCGATTCCAAATCGACCCCAGGTCAGATCCTGCCGGGAGAAGACCAGTAAGTTCAGCTATATCCTTGGCTGACAGAAGCGAGCCTTTTACCCGCGCGATAGCGAGAAGAAGCTCCACCCTCGAGACCTCATCGGTTGGTGACGAAAAGCCCATCGGTTCTTCTGTCATTGAGATTAGGCTCAAGAGGCCATTTAGAATCCTAGTATCGTATAAGCACTACTATTGCAGTAGTAGCTTCCTTCCATAAAATGGAATAAATTCAAGGGAACGCCGTGCCGAAAAAGCAGGCCGGAACGGCCTTTATCATCGTGCGTTGGGTGTTCTTCACGAAGCCCGATTAGCGAGTTGAGGAACGAATCCGTCGGAACTTTTTCGTGGGCTGATGCGGTTGCGTCCTATGGAAATCGTGTCGCTGACGACCGTTCCTACTCCAATGGCGAAAAATGGAAAGAGGGGAATTAAAGTATAGAACCATGCGTATCTTAGCCCCACTACAACCAACAAATAAGTCAGGGGAGATAACTGAACAACTCGTAAGTTCTTCTTCGAAAACGAGTATGCCATTGCGACCCAACCAATCAAGAGAGCAGGGTCGATCCCTGAGGAATACATTATAGTTTTTGTATAACTAAGCGATGCGAAGGCCGGAAAGAGGAGAATATTTCCAGAGAGTACCGACCGCGAGGCATTGAACAGCAGAAGCTGAACGAATAATGGGGCCGCTGTCGCCAGTCCATAAACGGGCCAGATCGACGCTATCCCGACAGCCAAGAGGAATGGTTTCCAGTTGCTCGCTTGGTTTTTCCCCATCCGGCTAAGCTTGGTGCTCAACAAGTAGGTCAGGAGATAGAGAATGGATGCAATTCCAAAAAGCTTTGACAGAGCAGAAGCTCCGGCAGCGAATCCCGCCAAGTAAAGTTGTTTACTTGACCGGGTCCTCGCGTATTCGCTTATCAAGGCTACTGTCGCCAGATTAAAGAAAGCTACTCCTGCGTCAATGAATAGCATCGACAATATCGGATGAGTAATGAAGAAGAAAAGCCAGACAACCGTCGAAGCCCACGCGAGGATTGGTCTACTTCGCAATATGAAGAATATGAGTAGTGCGATCAAAGACGAGAAGATTATGGGCAGAAGTCTTGGAGAAGCGTCAGCTATCAGTATAGGTATCAACAGCATAGGGACAAGAGGAGGGTGGTCCAGCCAAGGCTCAACGCTTTCTAAATAGCCGAACGGCGTCCGTATATCGCTTCTAACAAAGCCGAATTTCTCGTAAATCGGGAGGAGGGCAGAGTCTGACGCGAGGTGGCCCTGAATGAGTGAATACCCAACCCTCGCATACGTGATTTCGTCGATGTAGAACTGCGAACTAGTCATCGAAAAATATGCAACCGAAGCGCTCACTAGAATCATGATCATCAGAACAATGTACTCTCGCGTCAACCCAAAGCTAAGGACGCTTCTTGAGGCCTGCAGGAGGAACACCTCTGTTTACTCGAATACGAGAGAGACCTGTGCGATCCGACTAATTAGGACCACGCTTGACGGAAGTCGCTCAGCTAGCAGAGTGAATCTAGACTGGAGCCCCGCCATGCAACGCCGGAGAAAGGAGGCTCTCAAGAGATGGACACTTTGAGGTCCCTTAGTTCTAGCCAAAACAGGGCGATTTCTAGCCCCACGGGCAGTTGGAGTTCCAGGATGCCTACTAAAGCTGAAGGGATTTCTAGACTTCATCTGCGGCAAAACTGCAAAACGAGGGAATCCGTCCAATTATAAGACTCATCGGCTATCGTGGTGTGTCCAATAGAAAATAGGCTGCTAGCAATCCTTTGTTGCCGTGAGGGGACCCGGAGCATCAAGAGGGCACCAGCAAATAGGCGTAGCCATCTCCGTTCGCATTCAGATCCGCGCGAGACGCCGTTCCGCAAGCCTAAATAGGCACATTGGGAAGCACGGTCGTATCCCTGGTGTGAAGGCGATGGGTGGTCATCTTTACTGGCATGAGTGCCGTGTCGAGGCCATCCTCTGCGACTAGGCACAAGGACCAAATCTTAACGCGTCAAAACTCGCGTCGGTTTCCCTCTATCCGTCCTACACGATCCTTCCGTAAACGCCGCCGTTTGCTTATTGTTAAGTTCGGCGGATCCAGCCTATCCAACCCGAAAAAAATCAATCTGGCAGTAGCATCTGTAGCGCGGGAGTACGCCCGTGGAAATCGTATTGTCGTCGTTGTCAGCGCTGTAGGTAACACGACGGAGCAACTTCTACAACTTACCAACGGCGGTGCTGAACTAGTCGAGACGGACAAAGATGACATTTTGGCGATGGGGGAGAGGACCAGCGCCAGGATTTTCGCTGCTTCGTTGAAATCTCGTGGGATGCAAGCACGATACTACGATCCATCTGACCGAGACTGGCCCATTATCACCGACAACAATTTCCTCAACGCAAACCCCCTCAAAACTAACAGCATCCAACGCATCCAACGCTACCTCAGGCCAGTCCTGGATGATGGGGTGATCCCGGTGATCGGAGGATTCATTGGCCGAACAAGAGACGGACGGATCAGCACCCTCGGACGAGGAGGAAGCGACACAACAGCTCTCCTACTGGCTATGGCACTGGAAGCAGACGAAGTCGTCCTTGTAACCAACGTGCGCGGAATCCTCAGCGCCGACCCAAACCTGGTCGGAAGCACCCGGGTCCTTCCGAAGATCGACATTAAAACATTGATCGGAATAGCCGACACCGGAACAAAATTCATACACCGCAAGGCGCTCCGGTTCAAGGATCCCAGCATCAACATCCGGGTAATATCTAACACGAATGGAAAGCTAGACTCACAAGGAACGCTAGTTACCGGGGGCTCGCTTCCCGAGCTTGAAGTCACTGTAAATAATCCCCACCCAGTCGCATCCGTAACCATTGTAGGGATAGGCCTTCCTCGCCAACCAGAACTTGTGCAGAAGATCTCGAAGCTAGCCGGACCAAATCTAGTAGCTGTCTCCCAAGACAGCGACAGCGCCATCCTCTACGTCAAACAAACACCAAAACTACAGCAACAAATTACGAGACTTCATGACGCCATCTTGAATGATCCTCACGGAATAGCCCTCGCCGTCAGGATGGGAATGGCACTCATCACAGTGCGGAGCATTGGACTGGAAGAACGACCGGGAGTGGTCGCGAGGATAAGCGATGCACTTCGTTCCACAAACATCAACATGTTCGGAGTGCTCACAATAACCTCGTCTGTCTTGGTTTTGGTAGATTGGAAAGTCAGGCGCAAAGCGGCCAGCCTGATTAGGAGTTCGTTGGAGAAGAACTGACTGGCAAGTATGGTTCGGTGATCATGATGGAATCTGGAAAAACACGCAGACTCGGACGAATATTCCGCGACGATGGCAAAACTGTCATTGTGCCGATGGACCATGGAGTATCAGTTGGTCCAATCGAGGGACTCGGCGATATGAGGAAAACCGTAAACCATGTTGCGAGAGGAGGAGCGGACGCCATCTTGGTACATGCTGGGCCAGCGAGGACTGTTGACACCACCAAACTAGGTCTCATCGTCCACCTGTCAGGGGCTACACGACTAACGAAGGAACCCAACTGGAAAATGCAGCTCTGCACGGTCAAAGAAGCAGTCCGTCTGGGTGCGGATGCAGTATCAGTCCACATCAACGTGGGATCAGAGCACGAGCAGGACATGCTGGACAACTTCTCGCGAGTACTGGATGAGTGCGACGACTATTCCATGCCGCTCATCGCTATGATGTATCCGAGGGGGCCGAAAATCGCGGACGAACATTCCTACGAAGTCGTAAGCCACGCGGCTCGACTGGGGTATGAACTTGGAGCAGACATCGTGAAGACGAACTACACGGGCGATGTTGAAAGCTTCAGAAACGTCGTCAACAGCGTAAGAGTGCCTATCGTCGTCGCGGGCGGACCCAAAGCAGAGCATGTAAGCGAATGTCTTCGATTAGTATACGAATCCATCAAAGCAGGAGCCGCCGGCGTATCGATCGGCAGGAACGTCTTCCAGCACCAAGATCCAAGCATCATGACCCGAGCCATCGCAGAGATCGTGCACAACCAAGCCGACCCTGGAAACGCATTGTCTACTCACGGTGAGAAAAGTGAAACAGTTCTGGCTAGAACCTAGTCACGACCTATCGGAAGATGACCTTCGGAGGATGGCTGAAGAGGCCAAACCGCACACCATGATCCTGCCCAAGCCGATCGTTGGACTCCCTGCGAATGTCGCCAGCCCAGTTGATGGAGGAGACATCTTAGTGACTTTTGACATCCCAACGGCTTACGCCGCGAAAGACAGAGGAGTGCCTGTAGCACTTCAGATCACAGTCAAAGACAGGAACGACTTGGAGAGGGTCTCGCAGTCCCTCCACGCAAGCCCCGATTATCTACTCATCGACTGTCCCAACTGGAAAATTATCCCGGTTGAGAACCTGATTGCAGAAATCAGGGGAAGGTCAAAGATCCTTGTTAGAACTAGGAGCTTTGAGGAGAGTAGAACTGCTCTATCGATACTGGAGCAGGGAACGGATGGAATATCGCTTACACCTGATCACCCCGGCGATATCATAAAGACCCGCGATCTGATCCTAGAACAGCCAGAGCCAGTTTCGCTCTCAGTGGCAAAAGTGACGAGTATCCGACCTATCGGGACCGGTGCCCGGGTCTGCGTAGACACATGCGAGATCCTACACGATGGCGAAGGGCTGCTCACCGGCAGCTCCTCCCAGGGATTGTTTCTCGTCGAAGGAGAGGTACACGCTAACCCTCACGTGAACCCCCGACCCTTCAGGGTCAACGCCGGACCAGTCGCGCTGTACCTCCTTGCACCGAAAGGCAAGACACAGTACCTGTCGGAACTGTCCGCCGGACAATCGGTCCTTCTCGTAGACAAGAAAGGGCGGACGAGGACAGTGGATATCGCCCGCGTCAAAATAGAACGAAGGCCACTGATGCTCATAGAAGCTTCTGTAGGATCCGACTCTGTGAAAACCATCGTTCAAAACGCGGAGACCGTCCGACTCGTCAACCACTCTGGGTCGAAGTCCATCTCAGATATCAAACCCGGCGACGAGGTACTGGTTCGATATGAGGAAGGTGGACGACACTTCGGGACAAGGGTCCCAGACGAGATGATCATTGAAAAGTGAAGCCAAAGATCTGCGTGTCCCTATCCTCCAAGGACCCCCACGACCTATACCGAAAAGCACAGCGCGCAGAGGCGCTGTCAGCTGACCTGGTGGAAGTTAGACTGGACAGACTCAGCAACTATCAAGGAATATCAAAGGTTGCAGGGGCACTAGAGATACCTGTAGTCGCCACGAACCGGCCAGTCTCGCAAAAAGGATCCTTTGCGCGTTCTGAGAGCGAACGATTGAGCCTGTTAATGGACGCGGTCGAAGGAGGAGCCGATTACGTAGACATTGAGAGCTCAACAAGCAACCTTGACCAAGTGATCGAGACATTCCGGAAGACCAGCGCCAAGATCATCCTTTCACATCATGATCATTCCAGAACTCCGAAACTGTCGGAGTTGAAATCGACGCTGGCCAAGCTACAAAAGAGCAAGTCAGACATCTACAAGATCGTCACCACGGCTCGATCCCCAGAAGATAACCTAACCATACTCAGTCTGCTAAAGACGAGCCGTAAAACCAACCCTCTCGTGTCCTTCGCGATGGGGAAACCTGGCGTTTGGTCAAGACTACTGGCACCGTTCTACGGTGCCCACTTCACCTACGCTTCGCTTGAAAGAGGATTGGAAACGGCAGCGGGACAGCCCAGCATTTCCGAACTACGGCGCATCTACCAGATGCTCGGGGCAGAGTAGGCGGTCGAGACAATGGAAGGAACTAGGGTGCATTCATTGTTCGGTTCACCTGTAGAGCATAGCCTCAGCCCGGTAATCTTCAACAGTACCTTCCAGAAACTGTCACTAAACCGTTCTTACCTCCGTTTCGATGTCAGGAAGAATCAGCTCAAGAATGCTGTAGAGGCGGCTCGCACGCTGGGGTTTGACGGCTTCAACGTTACAATGCCCCACAAGACAAGGATTCTAGAGCTGGTCGACAGGCTCGATGACGTTGCGAAGAAGGGAGGCACGGTCAACACTGTTGCCAGGGTCGGGCAGAGGCTTATCGGGTACAGCACGGATGGTGAAGGAGCGCTGCGTGCGATCAGATCCTACGGATTTGAACCTGGGGACAAGAACATCCTCGTAATTGGTGCTGGCGGAGCCGCTCGAGCGGTTGTCCAGAGGCTCTCAGGGCGACACAATTCGATAAGAATTCTGAACCGTTCCTTGGACAACGCGAAGAGAGTGGCTGAAAACTTGAACGGTCGAGGAGGAGTCTCCTATAGGAAACTAACGAAGAAGAACTTGGCGGCTTCCATCCCCGGAACAAATCTCCTAGTCAACGCAACACCGCTGCAAACCACGAAAATCCTCTCCGAACTAGCCATTCAGCCTCAGAGCTTGAGAGACGTCGACTGGGTCTTCGACTTGGCGTATGACGAACTCTCAGACCCCATCCCAACCAGGAGAGGCCGGATGAGTCCGTTGGAGATGCTCGTGCACCAGGCTGCATTGTCATTCGAAATCTGGCTTGGGAAACCCGCTCCCTTTGCTCTCATGCGCTCGTCGTTGACAGACTACTTGGGTCGAGACTGGAAATGAAGGGCAATGGCCAGGCGGTCGCACATGGGGCTGTCAGTATTCTCAACGCTTTCGCGGCTGGGAAGGGAGCCGCGATGGGGGTTGCGCTTTGGACACGAGCAAGGGTTACCTTGCATGACGGAGCAGGCGAAACGTCCGGGTTCGTACCTTCAGACCCACATGGGTCCATCCAGCTCACCACTAAGGTGGTGGAAAAAGTCCTCGAACACTACGGATACGGACGGAAGCTCCATGGCGAAGTGGCGACTTCCTCCAACATTCCAACTGCAGTGGGTCTGAAAAGCAGTAGCGCGGCAGCCAACGCGGTAGCCCTGGCAACTGCCTCGGCACTTGACCGGGAGCCCGATGATGACGTTCTGGTTGAAATTGGGGTTGACGCATCGTTGGAATGCGGGGTAAGCCTGACGGGGGCTTACGACGACTCCTTCGCGTCGTGGCATGGCGGCGCTGTTCTCACTGATAATGATCGAAGAAAAGTGGAGAAAGTTCTCAAGATTCCAGAAAACATCGAAATCATCATACTAGTTCCACCGAGACAGACGCTAACTGGCAGCCTCGACCGCCGCAGGTTTGCGCCTATCAAGAGAATCTCAGAGCTTGCCTATGGCGAAGCCAGCAACGGCCATGTGTGGGATGCGCTGACCCTCAACGGCCTTGCATTCTCTGCTGTTCTCGGAGAAGATCCCCGCCCAGCGCTCTCCGCAATCGAGGCTGGGGCACTAGGCGCAGGAATCTCCGGCAAAGGACCCGCAGTCGTCGCGGCAGTCGAAAAAAAAGACTCGAAGAAGGTCCGCCAAGCATTCGAGAAATTCGACGGACGTATTATCGAAACCGAACCGAACTACTCGAGAGCGCGCGTCGAAACTTGATAGTGACGATCAAGGGTCTACAATCGCTCCGAGGCACGGTAACAGCTCCAGGTTCTAAGGCATACACTCACAGAGCACTGCTAGCCTCTCTGCTGTCACCAGGAGAGACCTTCATACAGGGAGCCTCGGCGTGCGATGACGTCCATAGGACCCTAGAAGGAATCCGAACCCTCGGTGCAAAAGTCCGGATTCAAAATAGCCAGATCATATCCTGTGGAACAAAAAAATTCGCCTCATACACTAATCCCATAGACTGCGGCGAGTCGGGAGCAACTCTCAGATTTCTAACCGCCATCGCAGGAACGTCACCAACTAGAACAACCCTTAGGGCTAGTGAGAAGCTTGCGAAGAGACCACTGGAACCATTACTGAAAGCGATAGAAACGCTCGGTGCCTCGACAACGATAAGCGAGAACACAGAAGGTTCTGAAATAAGGGTTCAAGGCCCCCTGAAAGGAGGAGAGACATGGATACAGGGCAACATCAGTTCACAGTTCATCTCCGGGCTCTTATTTGCAGCCCCCCTAGCATCGACTGACGTTACCGTTCACGTCAAGGGTCGACTGGAATCACGCCCATATGTCGAGATGACTCTTGATGTTTTGAAAAGACATAGAATCTCGATTGATGTAGATGGTAATGATTTTCACATTCCCGCGCCACAGAAATACGCTGGCGCATTCCACGATGTTCCCGGAGATTTTTCCTCTGCTGCTTTTCTAATTGCCGCTGCGGGGATCGCCGGAGAAGAGATTACTGTGTCTGGCCTAAATCCGGGATCACCGGAGCCCGATGCAGTCTTCCTGAAAGTCATAGACCGAATGGGTCTAGAAGTCAGGAACGTAGGTCGGACCCTCAAGGTAAAGGGAAGCAAGCTGGAACCCTTCGACTTCGATGCATTCAACAACCCTGACCTCGTCCCTCCTCTCGAGGTCCTAGGATGTTTCGCTAAAGGAACTTCCGAAATTCGTGGCGTGAAGAGATTGCGTTACAAGGAAACCAACAGATTGCAAACGATCCCAGCCGAACTCGAGAAGATGGGTGCAAAGATCAGCGTCGATGACGACGTTGTCAAGATCCGGGGAAGAGGGTTGGTCGGTTGCGAACTCGACTCGAACCATGATCATCGGGTGGCAATGTCTTGTGCCATCGCAAGCATAGGCGCGACGGGAGTCTCATCAATTCAGAATGCAGAAGCTGTCTCAAAGTCCTATCCAGAATTTTTCCACGACCTTACCAGGCTAGGGGTGGACCTTGGTGTGGAGTAACTCTCTCGGCAAAGCCTTCACCGTAACATGTTTTGGTGAAAGCCATGGTCCCGGGGTAGGAGCCACAGTGGATGGCTGTCCCGCAGGCCTTCCTCTGACAATCGAGGATCTGCAACAAGCGCTGGACCTGAGAATACCGCATGAGAAGGAAGTTGTTTCTACGCGAAGAGAGCCTGACACAGTAGAAATATTTTCAGGCGTTTTCCAAAACCACACTACCGGTGCCCCAATCACACTGAATATTAGAAACAAGGACGCGAAATCCTCTGACTATGAGCAGTTGAAAGATGTTGTTCGGCCCGGACACGCCGATTATCCGGCCAAGGTGAAGTACGGAGGTTTCAGTGACTATAGGGGCGGTGGAAGGCTCTCAGGCCGGATGACAGCTGCCTTCGTGGCAGCGGGGGCCATTGCGATGAAGGTGCTCTCTAGGTCTGGAGTAGAGGTCTTCGCATACACGCGCGAAATTGGCGGTGTCAGACTCGAGACTACACCCAATCCGGACGATGCTAGAAAGATGACCTATGAGAACTCAATGAGGTGCCCGGACGCTGTCGCGGCAGAAAAGATGCGGGATGCTGTGTTGAGCGCGAAAGCGGACGGAGACAGTGTAGGAGGTGTCGTCGAGTGTACCGCGCTAAACCTACCCGTCGGGGTCGGTGAGCCACTCTTCGACGCTCTCGACTCCGAACTGGCAAAAATATTGTTTGGAATCCCGGCCGTTAAAGGAGTAGAGTTCGGGGCAGGCTTCCAATCCTCCAGACTGAGGGGGTCGGAGAACAACGACCAGTATGAGATCAAGGAAGGCAAGGTCACGACTCTAACCAACAATTCTGGAGGAGTCCTCGGAGGAATGTCAACGGGTATGCCCCTCCTCCTGCGGGTTGCCTTCAAGCCACCATCCTCCATTGCGAGAGCACAGAAGACCGTGAACGTGTCACGAATGGAGGAAGCAATCGTCTCGGTAAAAGGCAGACACGACCCTTGCGTGGTGCCAAAAGCAGTCCCAGTAGTCCAGGCGATGGTGGCGATAGGACTCGTCGATCTGATGATCCGCGGCGGGATTATTCCCAGAGTATTGAAGAGCTAACACTGTTGGACGAGATTCCAAGGATTCGTCAAAGAATCGACGAGATAGACCAGAAAATAATCCTACTACTCAAGGACAGATACGAGAACGCTCGATTACTAGGAAGGATAAAACGTGCAAGAAGCATCGAATCTCGCGACTCAGAACGGGAGAAGATAATCCTTCGAAAAGTGCAAAATTCAACAGCAAGACTAGGTTTGGAGCCAAGGCTCACACTTCCAATATTCAAAGAGATTTTCAATTTCAGCGTAGACGCTCAACAGAATCCGCCGCGTAATCGTCCCATTGGGCTTGAGGGGAAGAAAATTCTTGTTGTGGGAGGAACCGGAGGCATGGGTCGTTTCATTGCGAGTTTCGCGAGTGTTCATGAGGCGAGTGTGAAAATTCTTGGCCGAACCGTGCAGCGAACCCGAAAGGTAGCAGGAGAGCTAGAGGTAGAAGTTGGCTCAATTTCAGATGCAACAGCATCCGACATTGTTATCGTAGGCGTTCCAATAGAATCGGTAGTCGAAACTTCGATCGAGATAGCACAATTCATGCGGAAAGGAGCATTGCTTACGGATCTGTCGTCGGTCAAAACCGGAATCGCCGACAGAATTTCAGCAAAAATCCCACCGGGGATAGAGTACGTGAGCATCCACCCGCTCTTCGGCCCCAGTATCGATCACGTGGAGGGGCAGAACATTGTTGCGATACCGTTCAGGGCCGGCCCGCGATGGAGAAGTTTCTCGTGGGCCTTGAGGAAGGCTGGTGCAAGAGTCCATCTGATGTCGAGCGTCCATCATGACAGGGTTATGGGGTATGTCCAAGTTTTGCATCACTTTGCTCTTCTCTCTCTAGGAGTAGCTTTGAAAAAGTGGGACGGCGAACTCAAAACAAGCTCGATTGCTGGAACTTTACAGAGAATTGAGGGTCTCTTGAGCAACTGGGATACGACCATAGGGATTCAGAGGTTGAACCCTTCCTCCCGTGCTGTTCGTCGGGAATTCGTCAAAACATGTGAGCAACTCATGAGAATGCAAGACTCAGACGTCTCTAGTATCGAAAAGGTTCTACAATCTAATGTACAGAAATGGTCACGCAAGCTATAAATGTGACATAGACGAGAGAAGTCGCGGCGACTTCCATGGGGTATAGTCTTTGGACAACAGCTCTCGACGACGCGGCCGACAAAGCTCAACTATCTTCCGATCACGACGAGTAAACGGCCAATCGAAATCTTCTCTTCCATCATAGACAAGTCTGAGACAGCATTCATTCTAGAATCGGTCGAAGGCCCACGTCGACTAGCAAGATACACCTTCCTCGGATTTGACCCGCAAAAGACTGTTCGGATAAGCAACGGCCACCTTGAACTGCTGGATCGGCAAAATTCGGAACGCCGCATCGAAACCTGCAAAACTCCGCTCTCATATTTGGGGAATCTGAATACTCGTGCGAAGGATGGGGATCCAAGTGAGAGATATTCCGGAGGACTGGTCGGATACGCATCCTACGACCTGGTCCGGTCGTTTGAAGAGATTCCGCGCGTGGGCCAGAAACGTAGCGGATTCCCCGACGCGGAGTTCGGATTATTCGAAGACGGCATAGTCTTCGACCACCTCAGCGGCCGGTCATATTATTTCTGCCGGGACGAAAACAGAATCGACCGAGTTAGGGGTTTTCTCAAAGAGTCTGGACCTAACACCCAGGTCATCTTTGGCGAGCCCAAGTTGAACCTAAACCAACAAGACTTTTGCGAACGAGTTGGACGGGCGAAGGAGTACATTCAATCAGGCGACATCTTCCAGGTAGTTCTCTCCAGGAAATACAAGATTCCCTTCAAAGGTTCCCTATTCCGATTCTACCAGGCACTAAGGAGGATCAACCCGTCTCCGTACATGTACTACCTGAAGTACGGAGACAGAGAGGTAGTTGGGTCCAGTCCGGAAATGCTGGCGAGGAAGACTCGAAGAACGGTCGAGACTTTTCCTATCGCTGGAACACGGCCTTTCACAAGCGACCCAGCTAGGAATAGAGCCCTCGCCGCCGAATTATTGCAAGATGAGAAGGAGAGAGCGGAACATGTCATGCTGGTTGACCTTGCGAGGAATGACCTTGGAAGAGTCTGCGATTACGGGACGGTTCAAGTCCCCGAGTTCATGAAAATCCAGACCTACAGCCACGTCCAACACATCGTTTCGAGAGTCACCGGGAGGCTACGAAAAGCCTCAACAGCCATGGACCTGTTCAGGGCCGTATTTCCCGCCGGAACTGTAACCGGAGCACCGAAGGTGAGAGCAATGCAGATCATAGAAGAACTCGAAGTCGGTGCTCGTGGACCATATGCAGGAGCAGTCGGCTACTTCTCATCTAACGGCAACGCGGATTTCGCGATAACCATCAGGACACTCTTCGCGCAGCATGGATACTGCTACCTTCAATCCGGCGCTGGAATAGTAGCGGACTCCGTCCCTGACCGGGAATGGATCGAGTCTGAGAGAAAGACCGCGGCCCTCTTCACAGCCATGGACCTGGCACAGAAGGATCAGCTTTGAAAGTTCTCATCCTAGACAACTACGACAGCTTCGTCTACAACCTAGCCCAGTACGTGGGCGAGATCGCTGACGAGGTAATTGTGAAACGGAACAATGAAGTGAATATTCCAACGGTTCTCAAGCTCTCCCCGGACAGGATCATAATCTCTCCTGGACCTGGAACCCCAGCAGACCCTCGAAACTTCGGCATCTGTACCGAAATCCTCCGAAAGATCAGCAGCGAAACTCCGACCCTCGGAGTCTGCCTAGGCCACCAAGGGATCGTTCACTCTTTCGGAGGAAAGATAGTCAAAGCGATAAGAATTCGCCACGGCAAAACTAGCCCGATAAAACATGACGGGAAAGGGGTTTTCCGAGGAATAGAGAGCCCATTCGAAGCCACAAGATACCATTCTCTCATCGCTGAACGCAGAACCCTGCCGAACAGCCTCGAAGTGACTGCGCAATCCGAGGACGATCAAGAGATAATGGGGGTGAGACACCGAGTATTCCCCATTGAAGGGGTCCAGTTCCACCCAGAATCCATTCTCACGGTACACGGGCATCGCATCATAGCGAATTTCTTGGAAGCCTGACAAGGAATGATCAGAGAATATATTCCTGCTCTCCTCGAAAACCACAACCTGACCCGCGAACAGGCGGAGGATGCAATGATGGACATCATGACAGGACAAGCTACACCATCGCAAATCTCCGCGTTTCTGATCGGGTTGAAGAAGAAGGGCGAGACAGTTGAAGAAATCACCGCTATAGCCCGAGTGATGAGAACTTTCAGCAGAACAGTAAGCCCGAAGGTCGATGGCTACTTACTAGATACGTGCGGTACTGGCGGAGACAAGACAAAGACCTTCAACGTTAGCACGACCGCGGCCTTTGTAATAGCCGCAGCCGGAGTTAGAGTCGCAAAACATGGCAACCGATCCTTCACAAGCCGTTGCGGCAGTGCAGACCTCCTAGAAGAACTAGGCGTCAAACTGGAGATCGAACCTGCGATGGTTGAGAAAGCGATCGAGGAAATCGGCATCGGGTTCATGTTCGCACCCAATTTCCATCCTGCGATGAAGAACGTGGCCTCGATAAGACGAGAAATAGGCGTACGGACAGTGTTCAATATTCTAGGCCCGCTAACCAACCCAGCAGGAGCAAATGCTCAGCTAATCGGCGTTTACGACAGTGAACTCCTGGAACCGATGTGTCTCGCCGCCCACAACCTGGGCGCAAAGTCGGTCATGACAGTTCATGGCCTTGATGGGGTCGACGAGATTTCCCTAATGGGAAAGACCGCTATCGTCAGGCAGCAGAACGGGAGAACAGTCCGTGAGGAGGTTTCGCCCGAAGACCTCGGCCTAAACCAGACTACTCCGGAAAGGGTGGCGGGCGGAGACCCCGAGCAGAACGCACGGCTCACAGCCAAAATACTTTCCGGCCATTTGAAACAAGATGATCCCCGCGTCCAAATCGTTGTTGCAAACGCCGCAGCCGGGTTAGTCCTCTGCGAAGAGGCTCATGACATGAGGTCAGGCGTCGATCTGGCCCTCAAAGCCGTGAATGACGGAAAAGGATTCAGAATCTTGCATCAGCTCATCGAGCTTTCCGGTGGTAATCCCCAGCGACTAGAAAACATGGTGTGAACGTCGCTGGTCGACTATATTGCCGATCTGGCTGTAAAGGCGGAGAAGAGGGTCGAACGCGGCTATTACGACAACGTCACGTTAGGAAAATGTTCTAGCAGCAGCCTCGTAGAAACGATCCAGAAACTTGACCGTACACCGGTCATCACCGAGATAAAATTCGCTTCTCCATCAGCCGGAAAGATTAGAGAGCCTGAAGATCCGTTCAGAATCGCGAGGCAGATGTTGAGAGGCGGAGCTTGTGCAATCTCCGTAGTCACCGATCCTGAAGACTTCCAAGGAAATCTGGACACGCTGGCAACCCTGAGCCAGGAAGTAGACGCCCCATTGGTAATGAAGGACATCGTTGTGTCGGCTGTACAAGTCCGGGCCGCTGCCAGAGCCGGGGCAAGAGCAGTCGTGTTGATCAGTGAACTATTCAGTAGACGACTAACCGAAGAGCCACTCCACAAACTGGTACGAGAAGCGAGCAGGCTCGGACTTGAGGTTCTTCTAGAGGCAAACAGCCCAGAGGAGTTTAGGAAGCTTCCCAAACATAAGCCAGACTTGTATGGAATTAACAACCGAAATCTTTCCACGTTCCAACTGGATCTGTCGACGACGGAAAGGGTCCTTGCGATGAATGGTCATATTGATCGCCCGGTCGTGTCCGAGAGCGGTATAGAAAATCCAAGAGACATTGTACGATTGAAAAACGCCGGGGCAGAAGCGTTCCTCGTCGGAACGTCGATCATGAAGTCGTCTGACGTGGAGTCGAAAGTGCGGGAACTGGTCAACGCTTGAAAAGTCTCGCAAAGTTGGGCTCAGCAGACGCGGCTGGCAAGTTTGGAAAGTATGGCGGACAGTACGTACCTGAAACCCTAATGGAACCACTGAAAGCACTGGCAGATGCCTATAGGCGCTTTTCCCGGGATCCATCATTCAAGAAGGAGCTGGAGAAATGGCTAGAGCATTACGCGGGAAGACCAACCCCCCTATATTTCGCCGGCCGGCTGACCGACGATGCTCGGGGAGCCAAGATCTATCTCAAGAGAGAAGATCTCTTGCATGGTGGCGCTCACAAGATCAACAATACTCTCGGACAAGCATTACTCGCAAAGAAGATGGGAAAGCGTAGGATCATAGCCGAGACTGGAGCGGGACAGCATGGAGTAGCCACTGCAATGGCCTGTGCGGCTCTCGGTTTAGCGGCCGAGATCTACATGGGTAGCGAGGACATGGAGCGACAGAGACTCAACGTCTACAGGATGAAGATGCTCGGCGCGCAAGTGCATCCTGTCGAGTCAGGGTCCAAGACCCTCAAGGACGCCATCAATGAAGCGTTGAGGGACTGGGTTACCAATGTCGAGAACACCTACTACCTTCTCGGGTCCGTAGTGGGTCCACATCCATATCCAACAATGGTCCGCGACTTCCAGAGCATCATCGGCAAGGAGGCTCGACGGCAGATCCTCAAGCGAGAAGGCAAGCTTCCAAAGGCAGTGGTCGCCTGCGTTGGTGGAGGCAGCAACTCGATTGGCATATTCCACTCCTTCCTCAACGACTCTGAAGTGAAACTATACGGTGTCGAAGCCGGGGGACACAATATGTCTCCAGGGAAACACGCCGCACCGCTCGTCGCAGGCAGAGAAGGGGTCTTACACGGAATGATGACATACGTTTTACAGAATACTGAGGGTCAAATAGAAACCACTCAAAGCATCTCGGCAGGCCTTGACTATCCCGCTGTTGGTCCAGAGCACTCCTATCTGATGAGCGTAGGACGGACAAAATACGTCACTGAGACAGACTCGGATTCAGTTGACGCTTTCAAAAAACTCTCACAACTTGAAGGAATAATGCCAGCGCTCGAACCTGCTCACGCAATCAGCTACGCATCAAAGCTGGCGAAGACGCTCGGCAGAAAAGACTCGATCATCGTAAACCTGTCGGGTAGAGGAGACAAGGACGTGGACACGATTGCAAGACAATTTCCACAGTGACGGCCCGATTGAACAGAAATTCCGGGAACTAGCCAATCGTGCTGACGGAGTAATAGTTGCCTATCTCATGGGCCACGATCCCGACCCGAAATCTTTCATGGCAAATGCGGTATCGCTGATCGAAGGCGGAGCCGACATTCTAGAGGTAGGCATCCCATTCTCCGACCCGGTAGCAGACGGACCAGTTATTCAAGCTGCAGGCACGCGAGCCCTATCCGCTGGAGCTACACCGCGGAAGATCCTCGATACGATCGGAGAACTCTCGTCACAGTTTACAACACCTATCGTTGTCCTGACTTACTACAATCCAATCCTCGCAATGGGCATCGAGCAGTTCATGAGGAAGGCTAGCGAGAAGGGCGTTAACGGCATCGTTGTTCCCGACCTGCCGATGGAGGAAAGTGACAGACTCCGCGACATTGCTCTGAAACACAACATCGACCACATCTACCTGGCCGCGCCAAACACATCACGAAAGAGACTAGTAAGTATCATTGAAAAGTCAAGAGGGTTCGTCTATCTCGTCTCATTATACGGAGTCACAGGCCCACGTGACACCCTCAGCCCCCAAGCACTAGAGACTGTCAAGAGAGTCAAGTCGCTTGCGAAGGGAAGGGTTCCAGTTTCTGCTGGGTTCGGGATCAGTCAGCCCGAACACGTGTCATCCCTGTTGCGCGCGGGGGCAGACGGAGTCATTGTCGGCAGTTCTCTAGTAAGAACAGCTGCTGAGCATCTTGACGATCCTGGAGAGGCTCCATATTATTTGAAGAAAACAATGACGGCTCTGAAGCAAGCGTCGAGGCAGGGTGGTTGCTAGGTCAAGAGATCAAAGAGACGGCAGGCAAAGAAGCCTAGTTTAATTCGTCTCATTGTAGCGGAAGTTCTCTTCACTCCGCAGTAGGGTTGATGGTTGGGCGTATCTTAGATGATGAGATGGATGGGCATCCTGTCTTGGAGCCGGAGTCTTCCGCGCGATCTTCGCTTGCTCTTCTTCTCGCTCTTCCTTTGGACATTCGGCCTGGGCATCTACAACTATGTCTGGTCCCTCTATCTCACACAGCTCAGCGCTAACCCTGAACAGGTGGGGCTCGTCTCCTCCATCGGCTATTTCGCCGCCGCCATCTCGATGATTCCTGGCGGGATCCTCGCCAACAAATACGACAACAGGACCCTGCTTATCGTGGGATGGGCGATGAGCATCCCCGTCCCCATCTTGTTCTACTTTTCACGGACCTGGTCCGACGTCATTCCTGGACTAATCATATTCCAACTGTCAGCGTTCAACCTGCCCGCGATGAACGCCTTCATCGGCGCACTCGGTGATCAGAAGAAGATGTCGTCAGCTTTTGGAGCAGTCTACTCCGCGTTCCCTCTAGGCCTAGTCCTCTCCCCAGCCGTCGGAAGCCTGTTGCTGACACGGTTGAGTATCCGTGATCTATTCTGGTTTACACTGGCTCTCTGGACATTCTCCACTATCATTCTCTTCCCGATCAAGCGTCAACCACCTAAGGAAGTGGATTCGAAGGCTCCTCTACTGGAGTTTCCAAGATCTCGTCAAGAGCTAACCATTCTCGCCTTCCTTTTCGGAGTACCAGCAGCCCTCAGCATCACTTCACCATCCTTCCTACCGCTATTCCTCCATGATCAGCTGCACCTTTCTGATCCCCAAATTCAGCTCTTGGGGACAGTCCAGTCTCTTGGCAGCGCAATCTTCGCAATCCTCCTCGGCCGATGGGCCGTTACTCGGAATCCTGGATCAACGATAGCTAAGGTGCTTTTGTTGGTTGCGACGGGCTCGGTTGGAATCGCATTAGCAGGTTCTCCTCTGTTAGTCCTGCCCATGGTGTTCCTACTCGGCGGCGCCAGAGCTCCGAGCTATGTTGCATACTCCCTGCTATCAAACATGAGACATGGAAAGTCTAGGGCCGGCCAGTTCGGATTCTACTTGACCTTCGAACAGCTCGGCTTTCTGGTCGGCTCATTCATCGGAGGCTTCCTGTACTCCAGCAACCACGTAAGCGTTCTATTCACAACGTCTCTCCTCTTCATTCTCCTAGCAACGCTTGCTGGATTCCGGATCAGAAGAGTCGCAGCCACTGATCCGAGAGATCGGCGGACGGATCCAAATTCATCTGCTTAGTCTTCCCGGATTCTGTGCGAAGGCTTAGGGTGTCGGTGGTGCGGGACCGGGTCCTACGCCCGGCGATAGGGTTGGTCCGGCTGTAGTCGGGAGTGGCGCTCTCGATGCACGTCTCTTAGCTATGTAGAGAACTACCGCTGAGACTATGGCTATCGCGACAATCGCTTCGATAGCTATCCCTATCGGCGATACAAGGAAGGCCAAGAAGCTGTTCGGCAGCGGCTGGACTTGAAATTCTACGGCTGAGAGTGCTGAGGCGTCTTGGAGGTTCGTCCAAGTTGCAGAGTTGGAGGGCGGATTGCTCGGCTGAATCGTGCCTGCGGGGACAACGATCTTTACTTTACTGGTACTATCTGAGCCGCCGACCAGTGTGATGTTCACTCCGGGCGATGGGGTTTTGCCGAGTGTCTGGAAGAGACCTGGTATCGTAAAGTTCGTGTTACTCCCAACAATTGGAGGTTTGAGGATGAGTCCTTTGAGGCTCATTGAGGATGTTCCAGCGCCTAGGTCGAGGTCGATGGTTGTTGACATCTGGCTGACTGTCACAGAGGTCGAGTTGAGGAACAAGAATGAAGCGGGTATGACGGTTCCCGCTGGCACCGCGGAAAGAATTAGCTGGAAGTACTGTTTCTTCAGTTTGTTCAATTGCGCATCCAGGTCTGCGACGTAGTTTGTGGTGGAGTTGATGACGATGGTTGGGGTCGAACCTCCAGTATAAGTCAGCGACAGGGTCTCGCCCATTTCAAGGTTCAAGGCTGACCGAATTATCGAATCGACTCCGGCCGGGAGAGGGGTGCTCGTAGTGGACAGAAGGCTCTCGAAGGCTGTAACAAAGTCTGTGGACTGTTGAGATGGAATAGCTACGAACCCTAAGGAGATACTTACAGAGTTATTGTTGATCGAATTTAGCGTACCGTTGAACGCCGTGACCTTGATTACCTGACGGGTCGCGTTCTGGATCTGGCCGACAATGTGGCCAGTCCACGTATTGTTTGCAAAGGTTTTGTTCCAGATTTTCTGAAAGATCGTCTGGTTTGCAAGGAACGTTCCCACAAAAAAGGTCGGGGAGAAATAGAGAAGAGCGGTGGCATTGAGACGAACCTTGGTCGGGCTAGTCGAGAAGGTGCCGCTGATACTGCTCGTCGGAACATTCGTGCTGATCGAAAGAGAGCCCTGACTGGTTAGACCTGTCTGAGTGGCGGTGAGAGTGATTGAATTGAAGAAGTTAATGGCCTGCGGCGGCAATTGGTACTGAACGTTTGATGTTTGGACGACTGCGTTTGATTGCTGCGAGAAGCTCGACGAGGCATGAATCGCATACGACGCGGTGAATAGACTGCTAACATTCTGAGCAAGTGTCCCTAAGGAAGATGTTGTGTTCCATCCGACTCCAACGCTCCTATCAGGGTTGATCGTTAAGATCAGCGAATTATGCTGCACGAGTGGGCTAGGTGGAGTTTGGCTGTGTCCAAAAGAACCGATTGAGGAGAACAAGGCCAAAAGCATGATGCCTGAAGCGATAAAACGTGCAGAATCGCGTCTTGAAGCGTTCAATTCGTAACGAAGCGAAGGCGAGAGTTTCAACTGTTAAGGGTTATGCAACCCTGCGCTGTTCTTCCAGGATGAAGACTAGACGCATAGAGGCTCAGAAAGATTGGAGCTTGTCCGCGAGTCTCACGACTTGCCTGTAAGTGATTTGATTAGCGCTTCGGACTCAGCGGCACCGTCATGTCTTACACCGTTGACGTAGAATGTCGGAGTCCCGTTGACGCCGCTCCGTACTCCTCCCATGAAATCGTCCTTGACTCTTTTTTCATAGGCGTGCCGTGCTATTTCACGTTCAAACTTCTGAATGTCAAGTCCCAGCTTCTTTGCATGTCCGAGTGCTATGCTTTGATCTCCGAGAGTTCGCTGGTGCTCGTAGAGAAAATCGTGCATTTCCCAGAATTTGCCTTGAGCGCCTGCGGCTTCGGCCGTTTCGGCCGCTACCATCCCAAACTCGTGAACATTGGTCAGGGGGAAGTTACGGAATACGAAACGTAGCTTTTGTCCAAGCTCTCTCTGCACCTTCTTCACCTCGGGATATGCTGCACCGCAGAATGGGCATTGATAGTCCCCGTACTCTACTAGGGTGAGGACGGCCTTCGGGTCTCCCTGAATATGGTCCCGATTCGGGTCGACTGGAACCACCAGCTTGGGAGGCTCGTATGTCTCAGCTTCCTTACCCGTTGGCTCTAGCAGCGTTTTGCCGGTTCTTCGGCTATGTCTGGTCGCTGTCGTAGTCGCCATGGTCCGATAGACCCTCATTCACGCCTTGGGCGAGTTGAGTTGCTCGAGAGCGGAGAGAATGCCCTCAGCTCCGGGATTAACGCCATCGGGCGAGAGATGACTCCATCGGACAATGCCTCGGTCATCCAATACAAAGAGTGCTCGTGCCGATTCACCGATATTCTCTTTGTATGCTCCAAACTTTCTCGAAATTTTCCCCTTTGGCTCGAAGTCAGAGAGAACGGGGAAGTTGAGTTTGCGGTCTTTGGCGAATGCTAGATGGGACCAGATGTTGTCAACGGATATGGCGAGGAGCTCAGCGTTGAACTTCTTGAATTCCGGCATCACCATCGCGTACAAGGACAGCTGGTCTGTGCATACAGGGCTCCAGTCTGCGGGATAGAACGCGAGAATTACTGGTTGGCCTCGGAAATCCTTGAGGGATACTTTCTGGTCCGGCGTGCTATTGAGCGAGAAATTCGGGGCCATTCTTCCGGGGTTGAGAATTGAAGTACCCTTTCCCTCGTTCTTCGCTCCAATGCGTGGCTTTCTTGCTTGGCTAATCCTCTTTCTTCGGTTCCGTTGCAAACTGACGGTTTTCAGAGGAAGCCCGTCCCTATCGGTAAAATGTCAAACATTAGTCCTGGCAATCCTTGGTTGAAGTATTTAGACATGGCTACTTTCCAACAGGCTTAGGTCACCAGCTCAATAGGCACATCCGGGACAGTTGGGAGATAGTCAATGTCTACGAGCTCATAAGCGGTGTCCAGCTCAGTGAGTTCCACATTGGTTAGCAGATGCTTGGTGGAGCCCACGTTCTCTTCGGCTTGAGCTTCGTTCTTAGCACCGGGGATCGGGACCACCGTTTGGTTGGCGAGGAGCCAGCTGAGTGCTACTTGGGACACGGAACATCCATGTCGCCTGGCGATGCTAGCGAGGACAGCATTGACCTTCTCTATCTGTTCGATGTTCTTCACAGCGAAGAGTTTGTTCTCGTCTCTGATATCCCCCTTTGGAACATGTCCGCGATCATACTTCCCTGTTAGAGCTCCTTGTGCCAGTGGGCTATAGGCGAGAATTGTTATGTTGTTCTTCCGGCAGTAGGGGAGGACTTCTTCTTCGATTTCTCGTTGCAGAAAGTTGTACCTGACTTGGTTTGAGACAATGTCCGTCCGGGATAGGTGGGACCTGGCCTCTTCAAGGTCTCGGACCGCAAAGTTGCTTACACCAATCGATCGGATCCTTCCCTCAGTGTAGAGTTTCTCTAGCGCCTTCATCGTCTCTTTAAGCGGGACTTGCTCCCACGGATCCGGCCAGTGAACTTGGTAGAGGTCTATCGCGGTGACGCCGAGACGCTTCATGCTAGCTGCGGCCGCTCTCTGAAGCTCATCGTATCTGAGATTAGCTCCGTGGACCTTGGTAGCGACAACAAACTCGTCTCTGCCAATATCTCGCAGAGCTCGTCCCACGACCTGTTCACTATGCCCGTTACCGTAGGCCTCCGCGGTGTCGACGAGGTTCACGCCGAGTTCGTGACTTCTCGATATGGCGCGGACGATCTGCTCATCATCTCCCTTCCACAAGTCGCTAGCTTGCCAGACACCTATGCCGATTCGGGAGACTTTCGGACCATTCTTTCCTAGAGTTCTGAATTCCATTTCGAAATCCTCACTTGAAGTAGGCTGACTCGTGGAACCTACGTTATTGATACGCTTTTTCCAGAAGGTATTGATTTGGCCAGTAAGCGGTTTTCGAGTCTATAATTTGACGAATGTTGCGACCAGGGCGATCAGAGCGCCGATGAAGACGAGTATCCCGCCAAGGCTCCCAATCAAGAGGAACCCTAAGACCAGCAGAATGACGCCCCATGCGGGATTGGAGACTCTTCCCGCCCCTATCAGGGCTAGGACCCCTACGAGGATGCTTACGATTGCGCTCGTAAAGAAGTCTAGAGACGGGACCCGGGGCGCCAAGTTCAAGAGACCTCTAATGTCCCCGCTTAGCTGGAGAACAGCCTCAAGAATCAGTATTATTCCGCCAATAACTAGAAGCAACCGCGCAATCGACCGCAGCGTCGCTTTAGTTGTCATTTCGGCTCAGTCCTGTTCGATGTGTCGAGTACTTAACTCAGGAATTTGAATACTGCGCGGATGCTGTACCTTCGTTCGAGGGGACCTCGCAAAGTCGCGGGTAGGTTTGATTCGATGATGTATTGTATCATTTTGCGATAATTTCGAAACTCGATAATATCGGGAAACGAAAATATTGATTCTAGACATTTCCCTTTTATGTCTAAGCTAAGGGCTTCCGCCGGAACCTGATTGCTGTGGGCCCGAGCGGAGTATCCTGCGATATCTATCGGTTGTTCTCTGGAATCAGAGGGCCGATGACTTAACGGTGTTCCGCTTCTGACTCGTAAGACGGTGCCTTCCGATTGTCCAAAGAGGGGTTGTCAGGGAAGGATGAAGTTGCGGCGGCATAGGTGGACGAGAGCTGAGCCTTGGAGTTTGGAATGGTATGAGTGTCCTGTATGCGGGGCTGTTCACTCGGGTGCTACCCTCGTGATCGATGAGCCGTAAGGGACGCCGATAGGAACCGATTTTAGCAAGACCGAGAATGAATGATAAGCCCAGTTGTGCTCAGGTCTGACGGAGACTGTTTCTGTTAAGCCTAGTTTTCGTCGGGTTCTTTCTAATCGTCCTTTCTCGCTTCTCTGGGCTGGTCAGCTAATCTCTCAGTCGGGCGACTTCATCTTCGATGTCGCCGCGATATGGTACGTCCTCCAGCTTACAGGCGATCCGTTCAAGGTGGGAGTCGCTGTTGCGACTATTCTTCTCCCCGCGATATTCATTGGACCCATTGCTGGCGTCTATCTTGACCGGTTCAATCGGCGAGACGTGATGCTTGCCAGTAACCTAGTCCAAGCAGCTGTGGCTGGAACGATCGGACTGTTGTACTCTCTGGGCTTCCTGAGCTTCTTGGTCTTGCTTGTAATGCTCTTCGTCCTGAACTCGGGAGCACAGTTCGTCCGGCCTGCGGTTACGGCAATGGTTCCCGGAATTACGGAGAAGGAGGATCTGTCTACAGCGAACAGTCTGTTCTCGCTTAGCACATCTGTCAACCAGGTCGCGGGCTATGGTATCGGAGGTGTCATAGTGCTCGCTCTCGGTGTTGCTGTTCCTTTCTACTACGATAGCTTGACTTTTCTGTTCGCTGCTGCGATGTTGTCGCTCATCACCCGATCGCTAGGGGCCATACCAAGGGGCGTTCATGATCCAGCATCGCTGAGTTCTGACCACGTCTCGTTTAGGGAGAAGTTTGTGCAGGGCTTGAGATTTATTCGGGGATCCAAGTTTCTCGTCCAGCTAGTCATAGTGGGTCTAGTGGTGAACTTTTTCGGGGCGGGTATCTTCGCCCTTCTTGCACCCTACGCTAAGAATGTGCTTGGTGGCAGTGCTGGCACCTATGGTGCGATCCTGACTACGTATTCGGTCGGAGCTGTTATGGGGAGTATCCTTGTCGGAAAGCTTCAGCTCAGGAACTACGTTGGAAAGATGTTGTTCGCCGGCGTGATAGCGCAGGGGCTTGTAATTGTGGGAATCGGCTTCACGACGGTGCTCGTCTTGGCATTGGCTCTTAGCTTCGCTGTCGGGGTCTTGCAGACAATGGTAAATGTCCCAATGACGGTCCTAGTTCAGGCAAAGGTGCCGGGAGACATGCTTGGGAGAGTGTTCAGCTCCTTAGTGGCGCTTCTTACCGTCGTCGCGCCAGTCTCGTCTGCGCTCGCCGGAGGTCTAGCGACTTCAATCACGATAGGCGGGACATTCCAGCTCTTTGGAGGCCTGATCGTCCTAGCTTGCGCAGTAGGATATCTATTCTTCAGAGACTTGAGAGACGCAAGCTACTAAACCCCAGTTAATTGCCAAGCTGGGCTTTGAGCTTCGACTCGATCTGATACTTCGGTACCGCTCCAATGATCCCATCGACAGGTTGTCCGTCCCTGAAGATTAGGAGCGTCGGGATGCTCTGAACCTGGAACTCACCAGACGTCAGAGGGTTCTCATCCACGTTCAACTTGCCGAAAGCAACGAGCCCAGAGTATTCCTTGGCGAGCTGTTCAACAATAGGGGCAACCATTCTACAGGGACCGCACCACCCGGCCCAAAAGTCCACGACCATCAGTGGATATTTTGAGATCTCTGATGAGAAAGTAGCGTCTGACAGGATTATCGGCTTGCTATCATATTTCCCTGCTGACTGAAGCTGTACCCGCGTCCTGCGCATCATGTCCACTAATTTTTTCTCTTTTATGCTCTGGAGTTCAGGGTCATCGCCAGACATGCAACTACACACGCGTCGTGAACGCTACCCTATGAATGGTATCTCGCTCTCTTAAGGTCCTCGCCTGGAGGGACCCGTCAGGATTTCTTGCTGGTCGCCTTTCTTGTCCAGAGGCCCATCTTTAATTGGAGAATCCCCAAAGGCAAAGCCCCATCGTTCAAAAGTTCATCGTGGAATCTCCGAATATCAAAGCGCCGTTTTAGTCTGTTCTCAGCTCTAGTTCGGAGTTCTCGTATCTTCAGCTCGCCCATTTTGTAGGCGAGTGCCTGTCCCGGCCACGCGATGTACCGGTCTACTTCTGAAACAATGTCTTGCACAGAGCTGGCGGTATTGCTCTTGAGGAACTTGATTGCCTGGTCTCGCGTCCATTTCAGACTGTGAATACCCGTATCCACTACCAATCGCGATGCTCGCCAGGCTTCTGCTGTGAGCCGGCCGTAGTCAGCGAGGAGGTCTTTGTAGAAGCCCATTTCCTTGCTAAGCCATTCTGCGTAGAGAGCCCAGCCTTCGACGAACGCAGTGTATCCGCCGTGGCGCCGGAACTTGGGAAGATTCGTAAGTTCTTGTTGGATTGCAATTTGGAGGTGGTGGCCAGGAACTGCTTCGTGGTAGGCGAGAGCCTCCATCATGTACTTCGGCCGGGTCTCAGGCTTGTACGTGTTGACATAGAAGTATCCCGGTCGGGAACGGTCTTCTGGGGGTGCATAGTAGTAGGCAGCAGGAGCAGCGTCTGCCCGCCATTCCTCGATTTCCCTGAAATCATACTTCGCTTCAGGGAGCCTGCCGAAGAACTCGGCGAGTTTGGCGTCCATCTGTCGGAGGATCTGCTTGAATCCGTCGAGGAGATCTTGGCCCGTCGTGTAGAAATTTGACTTCTCCTTCCGAAGTGTTTCATTGTAATGTTGGAGGCTGCCTTTGAACTGAGCCTTTCTCAGGATCAGGCCAATCTCTTTACCGATTCGAGCGAGCTCGCGTTTGCCAAGTCGGTGAATCTGACTGGGCGTGAGACTGGTCGTCGTGTGAAGGCGGATATTGTAGGCGTACATCGCTCGGCCGTTGGGAATGGACCAGACTCCCGGATGAGTCCGGGATCTTGGTAGGTATTCTTCTCTGACAAATTTGAGAAGCTTCGTGTAAGCGGGGACGACATAGTTCTGTATTGCTTCGCTCACATCTCCTGCCATTCTGTGTCCTTCGACGCCAGAAATTTCCGGCGGGATTCGGTTGATCGGTTTGTAGAGTTCGCTCTTGTCAGGTGAGGACACAATCTGGGCTTCTAGTTGGGGTATGATCTTCTCGACAACGCTTCGAGGCTGAACAATCTTCCTCTGTATTCCGGTCTTGAGATTTGCGATTGTCTGGTCGAAGACCCTCCGAAACTGTGTCAGTCGACTGATGTAGTTCACATAGTCTTGCAGAGTCTTGAACGGGTGATAGGTGGTTAGTTGAGGGAGGTCGATGTGTGGTCCGGTCTGCTGGGTTATCGGCAGAAGATACGGGTGATATTCTGCGCCTTCAATCTGTAATGCCAGTTCACGTTTGAAGAGATCATAGTTGAGCCGGTCCTCTCCGCCGGTCGGCTTCTTGAAACCCTTGAGGTCTGTTAAGAATTTCCTGAAACGGTCGACGCGCCGCTCATAGGCTTCTGAAGAAACATCCTCTAGCCAGTTATCGTAGCGGTGGTCTCCAAGATACGTGGCGAAGGTCGGATTCTCTTTGAGGATGAACTCCCAGTAATCTTCGTACAAACGATTGAGTGATGCGACGTGGTTTTCGAGACTAGCCATTAACTCACCTTGGCGAACTTTGATGGATCTTCGCGCAGGAAAAACAGAGGAACGAGTAGGAGAAAGCACATGACTGCACCTGCTGTCCAGGCAGCCGAGTAGTTGAATGATCTTGCGAAATATGAGAAAACTAACGGAGGCCAGAAGGAGCCTGTCAAGGAGATGCTGTTAACCCAACCGATCGTGAGGCCTTCATACTCTTTCTCGACCCTGCTAAGATCCTTGGCTGCGGCGAAGTTGATCGTGGACGCGGGTCCGACCGCTATCCCGCCCAGTACTGCTCCCGCGGCTGCAGCAGACAGCGTTGGTGCTGCCGCAACCAAAAGCGCAGAGGTCATTCCTAATCCAGAGAGGATCAGTAATCGCCTCGGCCGCCTCGTGCGGTCATACAGTCTTCCTCCCCATAGAGATGTGTAGATCGGTAGAACAACAATCATCGCTGCGACTATGCCTGCGATTGCCGCGGTTTCTCCTAGGCTTGCTTGGAGGTAGTATGCCATGAAACTCGAGATCAGAACGCTGCCGAGGTTCGAGCCAAGCGATCCGAGCCCCAGTACAATCAAGTTCCTATCGCTCAGAATCTTACCAAGCTTACCAGCGGAAAACCTGAACTGAACATTTTGCCCATCTTTCGGGACGAGGGCAATTACCAAAAGTCCTGTTAGCAGTCCGAGGCCTCCGCTGAGCACGAGGGTAGACCGCCAGCCTGTGACTGTTGCGAGGAGAATCCATCCGAAGAGGCCGAACAACCCCCCGATATCGAATGCGGAATTGATGAGCCCGACTCCTGTGCCTGATTTTCCTCCGAGAAATCTAGTCATAAGCACTACCGTAGGTGCGAATACGAGTGCCATTCCGGCTCCCACGATGAAACGTAGGATTGCAACCTCAAGAATGGCTGATGATATGGAAGTACCTAGCACGGCTAGGGACGAGACGAGTACGCCTAGCGATACTGTTTTCTTGGGACCCCATTTCGCCGCGAGTACTCCGCCTGGGACCTGCATTATTCCAACGCCTAGGTAGAAGTTTGAGGTCAGAGTTCCCAGTCCCGACACGCCGCTGTTGAGGTCGGCACTCATCAGGTAGAAGATCGCGCCGATGTTCAGCCAGTTGATGGCGTAGACAATGCGAGCGGCAACGAGGGCGATGACTGCCCGTTGTGGTGAAATCTGAGCCGACAAGTGTTCAGGAGCTAGTTCGGAAATGTTAGGTGAATATTATGATTGAGTTGGACTCAGGGAATTATTGTCATTCGAGTCTTCTCTTCCACTTTTGTTCCGATGTAGCGGTCGCTCCACTTCTGACTCATCTCACCGTGCGTCCCCAGTCCAACAGCCACGTCGATGAGCAGCAGGACCCAGTAGATCTTGCTGATGTTCCGGATGAGACTACTGCGCATGTCCATTGGCTTTCCGTCAACTCTCTCTACCCGCAGGCCCATGATCTCCTTGCCAACAGTCCTCCCGTAAAGTCCCTCCGCGAGGAAGAAGTAGAGGAAGACGACTAGAGGAATTAGTCCGCCAAGCGAAAGACCCCACCACGTATTCCACCATGCTGGAAATCCCCCTACAGTTGTGGACGGGAAGCTGAAACCGATAATGAATGGAATCGACACGACGACTGCAATGATTGCTAGTACAGCTGTGACAATAACTGCGTCGATGACGAAAGCGATTAGTCTCCGGGCCCAGTGGTTCTGGGCACTCTTGTCATCCCTCAGTAATTCGAAGCCTGTTGGAGACTGGACACCCATGGTGCCTCGGATAGACGCCCCGCATTTCCAACAAAAGGCTGCGTCTTCTCGAAGCTCGCTCCCACACTTCCAGCAGTATACCAAGGGATACTCGGACGTCCGAATCTCCTATGGTGGGCATAAACTTGACGCCCACAAGTGAGGTCCACGTCCTCATGGAGACGTCAATGCGGGCTCCATCAGGCATCAGATAATGACGAATTGGAGCCTGTACTCGGCTGGTTTATGGCAGGGTTACTATCATTCTAAACCGTCAGGAGACGGTGGAGCGTGAATAATTCAGGGGAACAGCCAGCCTTGAGATTAGTAGTCGTCTCCAACAGGCTACCGTTCACGGCCAGTAGCAAGGACGGCAAGCTGGCTTTTCGCGCGAGCCCAGGTGGGCTTGTCTCGGGACTGACTGCGTACTTGGAATCGTCCAGGCAAGGTTCCCCTAATCGAGATTACTTATGGGTGGGCTGGCCCGGCATCGAGATCGACGAAGGATCTCAGGACAAACTGAGGTCAAAAGCCGCCAAGCAGCAAGCCTCACCCGTATTTCTAGACGCCAAAACAATGGACGGGTTCTACCACGGATTCTGCAACAGCACGATCTGGCCGCTGTTCCACTATTTTCCAACTTATGCCAAGTTCGACGAGAACGACTGGGCACAATATGTCAAGGTAAACGAAGTCTTCAGGGACTCCCTACTGAAGGTGGTCCAGCCAAACGATACTGTCTGGGTCCACGACTATCATCTCATGCTTCTCCCGCAGCTTCTGAGAGAGAAGATGCCTGATCTGCCCATCGGATTCTTTCTCCACACACCCTTCCCATCGTACGACGTGTTCCGCACGCTCCCGACAAAATGGCGTAGAGCCATACTGGAAGGCATTCTTGGAGCTGACCTCATCGGATTTCACACAATCGACTACACACAACATTTCCTTAGATGCATACTTCGCATCCTAGGAATTGAACACAATTTTGGCCAGGTGCTCATCGACGGGGAAAGAGCGGTAAAGGTTGACACCTTCCCTATGGGCATCCACTACGGGCAGATTCGCGATAATGTGAAGAGTGACACCGTACAGCAGGAAGCCCAGGCCCTGCGCGACAAACTAGGCAACGTCAAGATCGTCCTGTCGCTTGACAGGCTTGACTATACGAAAGGGATCAAGCATCGTCTTGAGGCCTACGCGACTTTTCTCGAGCGGTATCCTCAATGGCTTCGAAAGGTAGTCCTCATGCTCTCAGTCGTCCCTTCAAGGCTAGGGTCGGAGCATTATGAGCAGATGAAAGAGGAGATCGACAAACTAGTAGGGAGCATCAACGGAAGATTCGGGGCAATCGATTGGAGCCCGATAGTTTATCGATACCGGTTCCTGCCGTATCAACAGTTGTTGAGCCTCTTCGCTATGAGCGACGTGGCCCTAGTAACCCCTCTGAGAGATGGCATGAATCTGATCGCGAAAGAGTATGTCGCGTCTAGAGCAGATCAGAAAGGGGTCTTAATTCTAAGCGAAATGGCCGGAGCCTCGCGAGAGCTAGGCGAGGCCCTCATCATCAATCCCAACGACGAATCCGAAATTGTGGAAGCACTCAAGACGGCTCTGGAAATGCCCGAAGAAGAGCAACTCCGACGCAACCAGGTAATGCAGAACAGGCTAGGACGCTACGACGTTATCAGATGGGGCCAGGACTTTACTGGCAAGCTACACTCGGTCAAAGACCAGCAGAGAAAGTTCAATGCACGGCTAATGGACAAGCAAACAAGAGAGAAGCTGATCAAAGACTACACGAATTCCGGGAACAGAATCCTATTCTTGGATTATGACGGCACCCTATCACCTTTCAAGGAGCGTCCGGAGACCGCAGTCCCCGGTGCGATCCTTCTCGCCACTCTAAACGCTCTCGCGGAAGACCCACGGAACAATCTAGTAATCGTAAGTGGTCGGCATAGAGATCTCTTACACAAGTGGTTCGGACCCCTTAGCATCGGAATCGTTGCAGAGCATGGAGCATGGATTAGAGAGAGGGACAAAGACTGGCTCCCGGCGATCAAAGTGGAGAGCAACTGGAAAGAGAAGGTTCGGCCCATTCTTCGAAGCTACGAAGATAGGCTTCCGGGCTCTTTCGCCGAGGAGAAAGAATTCTCCCTGGTCTGGCACTATCGAGCCGCTGATCCGGAACTGGCCTCGGTACGCTCGAAGGAGCTTGCTGATGAGCTAGGATATTTCACTGAGAACACCGAGCTCCAAGTGTTGCAAGACAGCAAGTCGATCGAAGTGAGGAACGTCGGGATCGACAAGGGAATAGCTGCGAAGCTACTGCTCTCCGAGAAGACATTCGACTTCGTTATGGCCGTGGGCGACGATCTGGCTGACGAAGAACTCTTCAAGGTTCTTCCCGAAAAGTCCTATTCGATCAAAGTAGGACTCGCAAAATCCTACGCCAGATTCAACCTGAAAAACCATCGCGACGTCGTTCAACTATTAACTGATCTTACAAAGACGGTCAAGGCATGAGGCCCGACTTGCTCAATCATCTACCGCTGATCTTGTTCGATAGCGCTTTGGCATACCGGATTAGTCCGCTCTTCCGTCGCGCCTCTTCAAGATGCACGCTCGCCGTTATCAGTCCCATGTGAGTGTATGCCTGAGGAAAATTCCCCAAGGCTTCGCCAGTCTTTGGATCAATCTCTTCAGAGTACAGCCCCAGATGATTACTGCGCTTAGTCAATTGGTTCAAGAGTCCCTCCGCCTCCCTAAGCTTTCCCAGTCTCGTTAGAGAGTCGACCATCCAGAAGCTGCAGACGGTGAAAGTGCCCTCTTTTCCGAGTTGGCCGTCGTCCACTTTGTATCTGTAAATCAGATCTCCTTCGGACAATTCTTCCCTGATCCGCTGGATGGTCGAGGTCATCTTCGGGTCCCTTGCTGGAAGAAACTCGACGAGAGGCATGAGAAGATTCGCGGCGTCCAAGTATAGATCGGTCGAGAGCGACATAGCACCACATCGTCGACTCCACAAACGTCTTGGGCTGTCGCATCTCCCATATTCCACTGTCAGGATTCTGCCATTCCTTCATCGCTTGGTCGGCTGAGTATCTCACGAGGTTCTCGTATACCTGCCCGGTCGTCCATCCTAGGGTATGGAGAAAGTAGACGTAATCGGCCAGGATTCCATACACGTCTAGCTGCAGTTGCTTCGAGGCTGCATTGCCTACTCGGACAGGGCTTGAACGCCGATACCCTTCCAGGTGGTCGAGAGTGGTCTCGGGAATTTCCCGCTCGCCGCCGATGCCCATCATTATCTGCAACTTTTCCTTTGAATGTCTGCGGAGATTGATGAGCCATCTTGCGTAATCCAGTGCTTCTCTGCTCGCCCCAGCCTCACTCAGCGCGAGGACCGAGAGCGCATTGTCTCTGATCCAGGAATATCGATAATCCCAGTTTCTCAACGCGCCAACGCTCTCAGGGAGAGAGGTCGTGACTGCGGCGACCATTGCTCCTGTTGGAGCGTATTGCAGCAGCTTCAACACGAGACAGGATCTTACAACATTAGGCCGGAAGGGGCCCTGGTACTTCACATGGCCAACCCAACGTTTCCAATACGACAGGGTTCTGGAAAGCTTCTTGCTGCTCTCGTATCGTGACGCAGGGATTGCCGGGGTTCTTCCCCATTTGAGGACGAGGACGGCCCTCTGACCTTTCGATAATCTGAACTCGCTCGTCAGATTATCGTTGTCCACAACACGGAGTTTCACTGAGGATGCGAGATTGATCTGGTGTCCCTGATTTTTCGCTGTGCACCCCTCTCCAGTTTCCAGTATGGATGTTTTTCCCCGGGCATAGTCTAGGCGGGGCTGGAAGAGTATTCGAACTCCGAGTTCGCCTTCGACGCAGTCTACAACTCTGTGAATCTCCTGGAATCCTTTCAGTTCGCCATTCTCCATGAAGCAGGGCATGAAGTCTGTTAGCTTGATTCGACCCTGCTTAGATTCGAAAATGGTTGAGAGAACGTTCGTGTCGCCCTCGTAGCTCTGCGATGAAGTAAAACTCTCGGTAGGAGACAGCTGGAACTTTCCGCCCTTTCGTACGTCAAGTATCGCTGCAAAGACGCTTGGAGAGTCGAACCGTGGTGCACAGTACCAGTCGATTGAGCCGTCTAGTCCCACAAGGGCGGCGGTGTGCATGTCACCAATGACTCCGTAATCGCTGATTGGCTTGTAATCTGCCGCCGAATCTGGTTTGTCAGACATGAGTCATTGACTGCCGAGGGTCCAGCGTCGAGAAATCGAGTCTCAAAAGCGCTTCGAGACCCATTCCACTATTGCGAGGATCCAAGCTTTACCCGATTCCCTCTCAGGTATTAGGCTAATAGCTTGGCGTCTGTTCGCTGGGACGCTGCAGTCGGGCTAGTCGTTGGAAACTCTCTGCGAGAAGCTGTCTGCTAATTCTGCAAGTTCTTGTCCGCTGATCTGCATGATTCGCCAGCCTCCTCGGAACTTGGAGCCTAGATGCTGATACACATCAATCGCTAGTTGGTTCCAGTCAAGTACCTCCCATCGCACACCATAGCAGTGTTCAGCAATCGCCGTCTTCGCAACATACGCCATCAGAGACCTGCCGATGCCTTTGCCTCGAAATTGGGGTCGCACGAACAGATCTTCGATGAAGATTCCCGGTCGTCCTTGCCACGTTGAATAGTTATAGAAGAAAAAGGCCATACCTCCAGCCTCGCCATTCCACTCGGCAATGATCACTCGAAACTTTGGGTTAGGTCCGAATCCGTCGCGGCGCAAGTCTTTCTCAGTGCAAGAAACTGCGTTCGGCGAGTGCTCATATTCGGCCAGCTCTCGAATGAACGATAACACTAGCGGAATATCGAGGGGAACTGCTTTGCGAAGATTCAACATGGCAAACGTTCGTCTGAACACCGGAGTTATGTAAGATTGATCGATTGCAGGGAAGACCTTCCGATCGCAGGTTCAGTCTAGGTGCCGAGTATCAGACCTGCTTTTTCAGACTCTTGAGTATAGAAAAACCAGCCAGAATCTTGAACCCTGCTTTCTGCGACGATCGAATCCCGAAGCTCTTAGGGTCTTGTCAATAGTGCCTAGCGGGTGCAAGTAGAACAGTACTCCTCCTCTCCTTTTCTGGAAATAGTTCGCGACCCTCAAGGCAAGTCGGAACGGCAATTTCATGATGCCTTCGTCCTTGGGAACAGTGAAACCAATTATGACATTGCTAGCTTCCATCGCGTTCTTCAGGAGAGGCCTCCATTCGGAGTAACAACACAGGACTTTGTCCATGAGTACAATGTCCGATCTGGGAAGCTCCGTTGTCGCCGCGTTTCCTTCCTGAAACTTAGCCCGGCTCTCGAAGCCATTGGCTCGAGCCAATTCGGAGGCCGCATCAATCATTCTTGGAGAGAGATCGAATCCTACGGCGTTCTGGGCTCCATTCTTCAGAAGCTCAATGGACAACCCGCCCGCCCCGCACCCGAGATCGAGAACCGCTTTGTCTTGCGCGTTGCCATCTAGAATGAACTTTAGCAGCAGCCTGCTGCTCCGGGACAACCCTTTGTTCTTGTATCGCTCGCAGAATTCGCAGGCGTCCCCATCGAATTCTCGACCTATCTTGCTCATCTCGTCAGAAGCTGGGTCCATGGTTTCGGCTACCAATTTTCCAACGCTTAGGAGCACCGAATATTGGTTTCGCAGGAGCGGATATTAACCGCCTGAAATCTCCATAGCGGAGGGAGATTCTGAGAATTGAACTATCGCAGGTTGGGTAGTTCCGGACTAAAACTGAGCGAGCTGTCTCTGGGCGCATGGGTCACGTATGGCGGCCAGGTCGGCGAGGAGGTTGCGGTGAAATGTATGTCCGTTGCTCATGATGCTGGGGTGAACTTCTTCGATAATGCCGAGGCGTATGCGCATGGCAATGCTGAGACGGTTATGGGAAACGCGATCAAACGCTTGGGCTGGCAGAGAGGGAGCATCGTCGTCTCTAGCAAGGTCTTCTGGGGCGGAGACGGACCCAACGACAAGGGACTATCCAGGAAGCACGTCTATGAAGCATGCCGAAACTCTCTGCGAAGACTACAACTAAGCTATCTAGATCTTTTCTTCTGCCATCGCCCTGATCCGAACACGCCAATCGAGGAGACTGTTCGGGCGATGGATGATCTAATTCACCAAGGTCTAATTCTCTACTGGGGAACATCAGAATGGAGCGCGGCCGATATTATGCGAGCCTACGGGATAGCCCGGGAGCTCGGTCTGTCGCCTCCAACAATGGAACAGCCACAGTACAACATGCTCCATCGGGAGCGCGTTGAAGTGGAGTATCTGCCGCTGTATCGGGAGACAGGACTTGGAACGACTATCTGGAGCCCGCTAGCTTCTGGACTACTCACGGGAAAATACAAGAACGCAATTCCTCCAGGTTCGCGAGCAACGTTGGAAGGATATGGTTGGCTTCGTGAGAGTCTGATAACAGCCGAGAATATTGCCAAGGTCAGTCGGCTGGAGCCGATCGCCAAAGACTTGGGCTGCAGTCTTGCGCAGTTGGGACTGGCTTGGTGTCTGAAGAACCCACACGTTAGCACAGTAATGACAGGGGCTAGCAGGCCGGAGCAAGTGGTCGAGAACATGAAGGCAATCGATGTGGTGGACAAGCTGGACTCGGGAGTCATGGAACGGATAGATGACATTCTGGGAAACAAGCCAGATTCAGACCAAGAATAATTCAAGTCGCATTGTTGACCCGGAAAACTGACAATAGCCTCTCCTGAGCTCGGAAGGAATTTCGTTCCGCTATAAGTCGAGACAGGCTATTTGCTCCGCGTCACGGAAGATGATGTAAGAAATATTCTACCTTTCTCAAAGGCTGTTGGGCTGGTCAGGGAAGCATATGTGAAGCTAGCAACGGGAGAGGCTATAAATCCCGAACGTACATGGCTGGCTGTTCCAGGCGGAGTCTCTATGTTCTTTATGCCAGCGCATGTTTTTGGACAACGGACTGTCTCGATCAAGATTGCCCGCCTTAACACCAAGAACCCAGCAATCTCTCTCCCTACTGTTTTGTCCGATATCCTCGTGTACGACTCACAGAGCGGAGTCTTGCAGGCTGAGATCCCGGCCGAGAGCTTGACTGCCATTCGGACGGCTGCAAGTTCCGCCGTAGCGACCGATGTCCTAGCGCGAAGAGATGTGGAATGCTTAGGGCTGTTGGGGGCAGGTCGTCAGGCAGAGGCTCACATCCATGCAATTCAACAGGTGAGAGACATATCTCGAGCTGTGGTCTACTCAAGAGATAGGACTAGACGGGAAGCTTTCGCCAAACGTATCTCGCGGGACTGCGAAGTAGAAACTCTGCCGGCTGATTCTCCCGAGAATGTCGTGAAGGAGTCTGATCTGCTCGTAACTGCGACAACATCTCGCACTCCACTATTCAAAGGAGAACTTGTAAAGAATGGATCCCATGTGAATGCCATTGGAGCTGCGGAACCGGACGCGAGGGAGGTTGATACTTCACTGGTCAAGAGGTCCACTCTAATCGTGGACTCGCGAGAACAGGCAGTATCCACCTATGGAGACATTGTCATTCCAATAAGAGAAAGAGCCATTGAAGCAACACATATCCGAGCCGAGCTAGGAGACCTCCTAATCAAGAAACAATCAATCTCGCCCGGCATGAACGACATTACCTTGTTCAAGTCTGGAGGACTCGCTGTCCTAGACGCGATGGCTGCTGACTACATTATGTCGCAGATCTCAGGGAAAGGTCCCTGACCTTCCGGACAGATTGGACCTCATCCCATTCTCAGAATCCCTTCTTTCTGTATGAATGGAAGACCAATACATCGTAGAGGATCTTTGAGAACCCCCCCGTCAGAATGGGGAGGGATGTAGCTCCAACCATGAACATGATTGCAGTGAGCGGTCCTCCCAACGTGCCGCTCAAACTCCGGGACGTATTCGTGACGGCGTTCGCTGGGACTCTCTCTTCGTCTGTGAACAAGTGCGCCATGAAGGCCTGCCTCGTCGGAACATCCATCTGAGATATGCTCTGCCTGAGAAACAGGAATACTACGGCGGCCAAGAACGAGCCTGCAAGCGGGACCATGATCAGAAAGACATTGGACAATAAGTGGGTGGATACCATGGTTCTAAGATTCCCCAGTTTCTCAGCAAGAACCGGCGCTGCCAAGGTCGAGAACGCGGTAACCACGTTTACAGCGAGAAAGATTATGCCCAGACTTGAAAGCGACACTTTGTAGACTTGGCTAAACCAGTAGGACAAGACGAATTGGGACACGAGACTTCCGCCAAATGCGTCGATCGAGTAGAAGAACGATAGTTTCGTGATGTCCTGTCTCGCCTCTGGACGAACATTACCAAGACCCATCTTTCTTGGTCCAGTCTCATGAGATTCAATGTCCCCTATCTTACGATAGACGACTAGTAGCAGTATTCCGACTAGTCCGTAGACGAGGTAGAGTAGTCGAGAGGCGAGGAGACTATCTTGGAAGTAGTCTGGAGCTGATGCGGCGAAGGCTCCAATTGATGATGCGCCATATCCAATAAAGTTGTAAAGCCCGAAAGCCCGGTTCTCCCTTCTTTCTGACACTAGGAGTGGTAGCACTCCGGTCTCGATCGATTGGAAGGGGCCAGCCTCGGTCCCGGTCGTGCTGATGTTGCCGAGAAAAAGACCCAGCAAGATCAAGGGCAAGAAGATGGTTGATGCGAGCAAGATCCCTGAGACGACCACAAGTAGGCTGAATACCAGAAGGGACCTCTTGCGTCCCAGAATGTCTCCGTACCATGTCAAGATGATATTGAAGAAAGCGTTGCCTGCAAGTATCGCGGTGAGGCCCAGGCCGACATACAGGGCCGAGTATCCTAATCTAGCGAGGTAGATGGGGGTAAGGATGCTCAGCAGACTGGAGATAGAGACCCTCGAGGCCTTCGAGATGAAGACGTAGGAGAGTCGCTGCATCTCACCGTGTCAGTTGCAGACAAGGGTGATGAGGTTTAGGTAGACCGCTGAGGAGCTGACCCGTAACAGGCCGCTCAACCTAGAGTTAAAATCTCAAACACTTACCGACTGTTCCATGCGTTTCTCGACCAGGGCAATACATGCTGGCCAGGATCCTGATCCCGTAACTGGCAGCGTCACCGTTCCCGTCTATCTCACCAGCACCTATCAGCAGCCGGGACCCGGGAAAGAGGGAAAATACGTCTACAGTAGAACCGCCAATCCAACCCGCACCGCCCTCGAAGAATGTCTCGCCAGCTTAGAAGATGGACGATTTGGCCTAGCATTCAGTAGCGGTATGGCTGCGACAACTACAATCCTCCTGTCATTGAAAAAGGGCGATCACGTCATTGCAGGAGACGACATCTACGGCGGAACCTACCGATTATTCGAGCAAGTTCTCCGGAACTACGGCTTGCAATTCACCTATGTCAATCCGGAAAATCCAGACAATGTCCAGAAGGCAATCCGGAAAAACACCCGGATGATCTGGATAGAGACCCCGACCAACCCACTTATGCGGATAGTTGACATTCGACAGATCAGCAGGATCAGCAAGAAAGCTCATGCCCTTCTCGTAGTCGACAACACCTTCATGAGCCCGTATCTTCAAAACCCGCTAGAGTACGGGGCAGACATCGTTGTCCATAGCACGACTAAGTATCTAGGCGGTCACAGTGACCTCATCGGCGGCGCCACAATCACGAAAGATGAAGATGTGCAAAGCCGTCTCAAGTATCTACAGAACGCCGTCGGGGCAATTCCAGGACCCTTAGACTGCTACCTTGTCCTCCGAGGCGTCAAGACTCTCGCAGTACGAATGGATCGACACAACGAGAATGCAACAACGATCAGCGAACTTCTCGCTAAGCAGCCCAAGGTCGAGAAGGTAAACTATCCAGGGCTTCCCGATCATCCTCAACGAAGCATCATAAAGCGCCAGATGCGAGGAAACGGGGGAATGCTTAGCTTTCAGTTGAAGGGTGGCTTCAACCAGTGCAAGAAACTCTTGAACAGCCTTCGCGTTTTCACTGTCGCTGAAAGCCTAGGTGGGGTCGAGAGCCTTATCGAGCATCCGGCGAGCATGACCCATGCCAGTGTTCCAAGAGAGAGAAGGCTCCGACTTGGAATCTCTGACAACTTGATCCGCGTCAGCGTCGGGATAGAAGACGCTGAGGACTTGGTTCAGGACTTGGACCGGGGTTTCAAAGTGGTCTAGCCTCGCTTCACTGATGCCGAGTTGGCAAGGTTTAAATCGGAACTTCCGATATCGTATATCCGATATCGCTTAAGTCAAAGATAATTCCGAGAGGAGGTGAAACGAGACGAGTCAACATCAGTGGGAACATCCAGGTCGCTTCCTCTTCTGGGGAATCCTAGCTCTCATAGCGGTGGCCACGACCGTCGCAGCCATAAGCTGGGTCTTCTTCCGACCAGTAGGCTACTATCCGTACGGCTTCGGCTTCTTCCCATTCGGATTCTTCGGCTTCTTCTGGATATTCGCAATCTTCTGGTTCCTTCGGTGGGCTTTCTGGCCGTCGCGAGGCTATGGTCCACGCCGATACTGGCGTTACGGCGACCAGTCCTACTATATCCTCAGAGAACGATATGCCCGAGGAGAGATCACAAAAGAGCAGTTCGACCAGATGATGCGAGACCTACAACAGCATAACCAAGGCTACCAAAACGTATAGGAGACGCGAAACAGTTCGCGTCACCCTTCTCTCTTTCCTACCGGTATTTTCTCGCTTGGATCTGCAGATTTTCCCGGGAAATAATCTGCCGTTCTGGTTTAGAACGGTGACACGCTGGTGAAGTTGAAGTCTCTCGCCAGTATTCCCGGTTGCAGCATCGCGGTTCCTGTGAAGGACGTGTTCCTGACGGGCTCAGTGAATCCGTCAATGTTCTTGAAGAGTTCTAACAGGCTCTGGTTGAATCTCAAGTTCTTCACTGGTCTCTTGATCTCACCGTTCTCTACGAGGAAGGTTCCGTCCCGAGTCATACCCGTCAAAGTCTTGTTCCGAGGCTCGACTTCTCGAATATACCAGAGCCTCGTCAACAACAATCCCTTATCCAATTCACCGACAAGTTCGTCGGTTGTCTTGGTCCCTCCCTTTCCCTGGATCACCAGATTGGTTGGAGCCTCGCCCAGTGGATTGGGTAGAGGCAGCTCGTGTCCTGTCGGGGTTTCACCGTCGTATCTGTGAGCCGATATCCTGCTCGAGGCAAGTCCTTTCAGCATTCCATCCTCGACCAGAGTCAGCTTGCTCTTCGGGTAGCCTTCTCCGTCGAACGCTGGACCCGTCTGCAGTGGATGGTAGACGTCATCCTCGAGCCTTACATTTTCACCGAGTATCTTCTCACCCATGCGACCGGACAAGTAGCTTCGTCCCTCACGATACTGCCTCACTCCGAAATCAGGAGAAAATCCAGTGCTGGCTGAGACTATGAAGAAGAACAGCGTTTCACTCCAGGCATTAGGATCGACTACGACGTCAAATTTTCCGGGCGCGATCTCTGCCTGAGCCTTGTTCAGGCGGGCCCGGTCCAATGCAGTCTGCGAAACTTGCTTGGGATCCAGCTCCGAGATGTCGGCGAAGGTGGACATTGCGAATCCTGTCTGATTTCCATTATCAGCGTCCATTGTCAATGAGAAGTAGCCGCCAGTTCCTTTGTAATCTGCCTCTAATCCAGCTGTGTTGAGCATGAAAACCTCGTCAACGCTTGTTCCCAGGATTCCTGATGCCAGTAGTTTGTTCTTCCGAGCAAGATCAATCGCGTGTCCCACGTGGCCCGCTTTAGTCTCAGCCGACTCTTCAACGGTCCGTTCATGATACCTGTTTACGGTGGGATATTTCTGGCGTCCCAGCATAGGCAAGTAGTCTGGGTCTTCGGGTGCTGTCTTTAGCTGGGTAACAGCTTTCTCGACAGCTTTCTGAATGAAGCTCTCATCGAGTCTTCCGGTAGTCGTTCGCGCTTGCCTCTTCTCGGAGGCTAATCTGACTGAGAGCGTTCTGCTCTTGGTAAACTGCGACTGTCCGAGCTCGTTATTTCCAAAACGAAGGAACTCACCCGTCGTAGACGTCAGGGTTGCCTCGATTTCTTGGGCTCCTTTTGCGAATTTCCGTACCAGGTCAAAGACTCGATGCCCTCGCTGTGCAAGGGAGGTCTGTTTCTGCGCGTTGCTTTGCGACATGGCTAGGACGCTCCAAATATTCGGATGTTTCTGAACCTTGAAGGCGCAGCCCCATGGCCAGTGCCCATGACTTGCTGTGGCTGTCCTTTTCCGCAGTTCGGGGTACCCCAGAGGATCCAGCTTTTCTGGTTGCCGACAGCGTCGCATGCGTTCCAGAACTCTGGAGTTATTCCCGAGTAGCCAGGGCCACGGATCATTTCTCCCAGGCTGCCGTTCTTTATCCGGTATCCCTTCTCACAGTTGAACTGGAAGTTGTATCTTTTCTGGTCGATGCTCCACCCGTAGTTTGTATCCATGAGTATCCCATCCTGTGTATCCTCTATCAGCTCATCGTAATCCCAGTCTCCCGGTTCCAAGCTCACGTTGGTCATGCGAATGATCGGGAGCTTGTAGGTGTCCGCCCTCATGCAACCATTACTCCTAGTCTCCCCAACCTGGGACGCTGTGCCGCGTGACATTAGATAGCCGACGAATTTCCCGTTCTTCACGGCGTATTTTCTCTGAGCTTGGACCCCTTCATCATCGTAAGCGAATGTGCCAAGTCCGTGTCCGTGTGCTAATGTAGCATCCATCACGATGTTCACGTGTTTGCTGCCGTATTGCAATTTTCCAAGCTGATCAGGTGTCAAGAAGCTTCTGCCCGCAAAATTAGCCTCGTACCCCAGTACCCTGTCAAGTTCGATGGGGTGGCCGCAAGACTCGTGCACTTGCAGTCCGACTTGGTCTGCGCTGAGGATTACGTCCGACTTGCCTTCTCGGCATCCTTCTGCCTGCGTCAGCGCTAGGGCCTCTTTTGTCAATTTTGGAGCTTGACCGGGAAGGTCTAGCTCGTCAAGGAGCTCGTAACCGCCCAGCACATACTGCTGTATGGATCTTCTCTGGATGCCCGATGGCCCTTTCGCCGCTACAATCAATGACGCGCCTGTCTGTGTCAGGTCTTGAAAGATCTTGGAGCCTTCAGAGTTTGCGAAGTATTTTTCGATTCTCGTCGAGAAAATCTGGCCTCTTCTCGCTACGATGCCCTCCTCTTTCATTCTCCCGGTCGCATCCTGGAGAAGCCCGTACTTCGTATCTGTAGAGACTGCGAGCGGGTCCTTCTTCTTCGGCGAAACCCAATCGTCAACATGAATCGGCTCTTTGACGAAGGGTGCTTTGGATCCGATCTTTGCTGCACCGCGAGCCAACGCGAGCGCCTTGCGCGTCGTATCCCGTATATTTTCAGGGTTGACTTCGTCCGTATCTGCGAAGCCCCAGCCTGAATCTTTGTAGAGGACCCTTATTCCGGCGCCTAGGTCGTTCAATTCTTCACTTGCGGGATTCTCGTTGATTACGCTGACGACCTCGGAGACTGTGTTGACAAGTCTGAAATCCGCATACGTAGCGTTCTCCCGAGCGGCAGTGTCAAGGCAGACTCTTGCCAGCTCTTCTCCAAGGCTCTTTGTAGAATTCACGTCGTCGATTTTCGACCTGGTTAGCTTTAGAGCTTTCTGGTAGAAGGGATGAACAGCGCGGTCTTCCTCCTTCTATCCAGCCGAGTGACGATTAGCACGCAAGTCGCGGCCACAAGGATTCCCGCAACCAGGTCGGTGATGTAGTGTTGGCCGAGATAGATGGTTGAGAAGAGTACTCCTACAGTTATCGGGATGCTTGCTAGGCCATATGTTCTCTTCAATTTTGTCGTGAAGTAGGAGAAGAGTACAACGTAGGCGGCATGAAGGCTGGGGAAAGCTGCAAGCTTGTCGGACTCGATCAGGCTTCCAATCCTGGCCAATTCCGAGAAGAGGTTGGACGAGCCGATCTGGGCACTAGTAGTCGCGAGTAGATTAGAGACGACTCCGTTGTACCACGGCGGAGCGGACTGAGCGAGGGTGTAGAAGGTCAGAGAGACGTAGGAGCATGCCACGAGAGAGTAGACGTATCTCTTGTACAGAACCTTGCTCGAGTACCATAGTAGGATTGCTGAACTAATTACAATTGGAAAATGGAGACCGTACAAGAGGCTCATAGCATCAGTGAGGTCGGGCGAGATGAACGCGGACTGAACCGCTTCAATGATGCCATAAGAGACCGCGGATCCAGCGTGATGAATAACCGGATTGAGCGTCAGGGATCCAGCTACTCCCTGTAGAGCCTCATACGACATGAGGAGGACGATGAATGGGGTCAACTCCTTGACGAACTGAGCGGTTCTTCCTAGCAACAAAGTTAGCGGTAGCAATGCTAGGAAGACTAGTCCAAGCGAGAATGAGAATAGCAGTCCATAATATGCGTACCACAGAATGAGGACGACTCCATAGCAGGTGGGCATCAGAAGAAACGCGTTCTCTCGCAGCTTCACGAAGACGGGTCTAACATCGTTGAACAGGGCAGGTCCTGCGACTCGAAGAATTTCGAGAACATAAGCAAATTCCTAGGAGAATGGATATCGTCAATCTGTCGCTTCTCATGCCGAGGTGAGTTGTATGGGTAAAAAATGCCCGAGTTGCGGATCAGACAAAACAAGCCCGTGGCTAGGAGGAATTGCAGCCAGTAGAGGTCGAGTCTTTTACCACTGTGAACAATGCGGGTACTTTGGTCCAATCTTCTCCGAGACAGCCAACTCTCGAAGAGCCGATTACGGGTTCTAGGACTCCTCTCGAGAGACCAAGAACTCGTCACCAATGGGTCTTCTTGATTCCCAACCGATATGCGCCGTAGTTTGTCGCCAAATGAATCGGAGGCGTCACAACAACAACCAGCAGGATAGAGATGAGTCCGATCTGGAAGAAGGGATACCCGAGCAGGACGCTCCCAAGAATGAAGTCAAGCTGGTCCAGTATCGGAAACGACTTGCCAGGCTCCACCTTGAGCCTCCGTTTCACAAAAGCTCCCAAAAGATCTCCCAGAACCGCTCCAAGCGCAATCATGAATCCGGCAAGCGCCAGACGAGAGTCAACTAAGGACTCGGCAAACCCAATGAGGGTGCCCACGACGAGTCCCGCAATAACACCTCGGACCGTCTTGTGGGATCCAAAGATCGGCTGACCATCCGCAAGTCTTCTCCCACCATCAAGAGTAGCGCCTCCCCCGAATACTAGGGGTGCAGCATTAGCAAAGTAGGCGGGACCGATGAAGAGCAAGGCGGAAGTGATGAGTCCCGTCATCTTCCCGAACGACCGTACTGAACCACCTTTAGTTAATAATTCAAGCCCTAGACGTCTTCGATACCGTCCTCGCCGATCCTAAACAATGAATGAGAGGCCGAAACTTCGACTCCGTTCTTCTTCTCCAAGACGCAGTCTCGCACATTCGTCTTCGGAGTCTGCCTCAGTCTCAAAATTAGGTCAGACCAATGCTTCAGTGTTCGAGTCGCCACCGGCTCCACCAGCCATTCTCCTCCAGACGGCGTACTGTGTACCTGTCCTGTCAGCAGAACCCACAGAGTGAATCGGGCTGCGAGGCTGTTCAGGTGAGCCAGCTGGCGATTCAGCTCTCGATTGCGAGCAAAAATCTTCTCGGACCCTCCATTGTCGGCCCGGTAGAGTCCTGTGATCGAGTCCACCACCACCAACGCCGGAGTCTTAGTAAGCACATTCTCCAGATTCTCGACAATTCCAATTTGGTCTTTGAAATCCTCCGGTCGAAACAGCACAATCTTCTCGGCATGCTCCGGGCCTCCAATCAGACGTTCTAGCCTGTGAACCGAGAACGACTGGTCAGAATCCACATAGAAGACTCGGTAATCCTTCCGGGCCATTTCAAGAGCACATTGCATTGAGAGTATGGTCTTGCCTGTAGATGCCTCGCCATACAGGAGGCTTATCTGCCGAAGCGGAAAACCTCCTCCCAGCAACATATCAAGTCCCCTAACCCCGGTGCTGAGAGATTCCAATCTTGAATTCGCGATCTCGCCTTGCGAGGTAAGAAGCTTAGCCAGCTATGAATCAGATGTCAAAACCAGTCACACTCAACCTCGAGCAAGGTCATACGCTACTTCTGAAAGGACCAGCGTCGATCAGGGCAAAGAGGGGAGACGCGGAATGTCTGGGCGCTCCGATTCAATCCGACGATTGGACAACAATAGAGGAGGGGCGACAAGAACCGATCTACGCTACGGACAATGTTCTGTTCGAAATTAGACGTGGGTCTGGAAGTTCTTGGACCGTAGTTCGAGAGTCAACTGTGCCGATAGCCTGGAACGAGGCAGCCCATGTCCTCAAACGGCAGCGAGGGGTCTGCGTCATCATTGGAGATGTGGATTCTGGCAAGTCTAGCCTCTGCACTTTCCTAGCCAACAAATCTCTAGGAGAGACAGGGAAAATTGGAATAGTCGACGCGGACGTAGGTCAGGCTGACATCGGACCTCCAACAACCATAAGCTCATCGATCATGCAGACGCCGATTATCGGCCTTCACAAAGCAATAGCAGGAACTTCGTTTTTCATAGGCGATACTAGTCCATCTTTGGTTCCCGACAAACTTGTGACCCTGGCCACCCGTTTGAAGAAGAGCATCACGAGGACAGCCGACATATTGCTAGTGAATACGGACGGTTGGCTTGGAGAGTTCAATGCGCTGCGTCACAAGCAGCTCCTGCTTGAAGAGCTTCAACCTGACCTAGTCATCGGGCTGAGCCGCTCAAACGAAACCATCGAGCCTCTTCTTGAGAGAGTGAAATCCGCGTCTCTAAAATTACCAAGCTCTTCGTTTGCAAGGAATCGAACTAAGGAAGAGAGAAAGAAGGCTCGAGAAGCCGGATACAGGCGGTTCCTTCAAGGCTCCCACAAGTTGGGAATCAGTCAAGAGACAAGAGTGAGAATGTTTGACCAACTAGAACAGACAGTTTTCCCAGAGAATCGACGCTTCAGAGGGCTTGTTGCAGGTCTGTTGAGTCAGAATGAGGAACTCCTCAGCATTGGGAGGATCAATCACGTCGAAAATGGAAAAGTTGTCGTTGAGACGAGGACGGACGAGATGCCAGCTATTCTCGAAATTGGGAATATTGCCTTATCGTCAAAGTACGATGAGGTGGGCTATAGCAAGTTACATTGAGTAGGATTCAGGAATCGAGTATACGTAGATCGTGTGCTCGTTGTAGTTCTCTTTTCTCGATGGCTTCCAGCCGTTAATCATGAAGTCATGGCTTACAATTCGCGAACCTGGCTTCGCCTCAGCTCTCAGCTTCGGTTTCAAGCGCTCGTTCGCGTAGGTCGTTAGGTAGAGAGTTATCAGAGTAGCTTCTTTGAGATCGGCTTGAAAGAGGTCGCGGTTGTAGACCTGGACCTTGTTCGAGAGGTTGAGCTTCTCAACCTCGCCAGAGGCGGTTTTGAAGAGGTCTTCTCTTATCTCGTAGCCAAATGCAGCTTTGACTCCGAAGTCTTTCACGGCGGTTGCTAGAATGCGGCCATCGCCGCATCCGAGGTCTACGACCACATCGTCCTTTGTAGCCTTGGCTACCTCTAGCATTTTGCGGACAACGTCATGCGGGGACGAGACGAAAGGCGCGCAACTCATGTTGTATCAAACTCTCTATTCGGTTGCGAGTGTCGTGATGATCAAACTATTTAAACAACTCTGCCCGGGAATCGCGAGAGACTCCTCGATCTGGCCTGTTGTAATGATCAATGATACTAGGATTCATGAACTCTCAAAGGCAGACTTGAAGGAGCCGGTCCTGATCCAGGGCCTGCCGGGTCTCGGGTATGTTGGAAAGGTTGCAGCGGATTATTTTATCGAAAAGCTGAAGCCGAAAAAATTCGCAGAACTCTATTCTAGTTATCTACTATTCCCGGACGGGAATCTAGGGATCAACATCTCGGAGGATGGGACCTATTCGCTTCCAAAGTACGAATTCTACTCCTTTGGCGAGAAGGAACCTAACGCGATATTCCTCACTGGGGACGCGCAGCCCAGCGTAACTGGCCAATATGAAGTCGCTAGCATAGTCCTAGACTTTGCCCAACGATTCAATTCCAAGATGGTCCTCACGATGGGAGGCTACGGCACGAGGTCCGGGAATGATGTTGGAGCGGTATACGCTGTCGTAGGTGACTCGATTGTTGGGGAGCGGTTGAAGAAGATGGGCGCTAAGCTTGCAAAGGGGGGAGCCGTTACCGGAGCCGCAGGAGTGATCCTGGGCATCGGTCGGCAGAGAGGGCTTCAATGCGCGGGTCTCTTGGGAGCGACAACTGGAGTGTATCCTGATCTCGAAGCAGCTCGAGCGGTGATTCAGATGCTTACCGGGCTGGTTGGAATGCCAGTCGAATTGAAGGATTTGGACACTGAAATTGAGGATATGAGAAAGAAGATGGAGAAGTTCCGTCGAACCGAACTCGAGGTCAAAGAGGGAGAAGAGAAGACGGAAGAAGGAAAAGACCGCTACATCACTTGACCCGATATTTCTACAGGATTTAGACTTGCAGGAAGCTAGCTTAGAGAGGGAAGGCAGGGTTCACAAAGTAAACCTGCTTCAGATGGACAACGCGGTTCTCACCTTCTGTTATGAGGGAACAATGAAAATCGGAACACTTGCGGTGTCAACCCCCGGCCTAACCGAGGGTGTAGTGGGCACATCATCTGTTCTCCTAGGAGGAAAATATCTCATCGCAGCACGGGCCTTGGCAGAGAGGTCAGCCGCGATCTTCAAGAAAATGAGTCTAGTCTCCCTCAACACAACACTTCCCGAGGGAGAAGCTCTCAGAACCTATTCAGGGCTTCTGGACAAAGCCAGAAATCCTTGACGGAAATCCTGTTTTCAAGAATTCTACAAACGGAATAAGAATCCAAGGGCGATCGTGATTGCCATGGCTGTGAATGTGAGTGCGGCCATGGCGTCGTCGAACCTTTCAGTGTTCATCTTATTGTCACTGCCAATCTGATCATAGAGAGGATTGTCGCAACTTTGGGAGAGATTCTCGGCTTCCTTCCAGACATTGACCATCATCAAAGTGATCACTGTCTAGGTGTCAACGTTAATTCCCGTGTAACAGAACAGACTAGAACGCGTCGTCCAAGACTCTTTAATATGATGAAGACTCGATCACGAGTTGGCTGTCGCGTGGCCTCTGGTTGCGACTCAACGTTCTAGAAATGGTGGAGACTAGCGCCAACTGTTCAGCTTAGTGGCGGCCGGTTCCTTGGCTTCTGATCCATTGTGGCCGGTCACCCACTCTGGAACGATGACAGCTCTGATCAGCTCCTGAATAGAGATTCCTCTCTTCTTAGCTATCTTCTCTAGTTCTCGGAATATAGTATCATCGAGTGTTTGCATGAACTTGGGCAGAGCAGGCACCACGGTTTCTTCGGATATCAGTATCATTTCTAGGGTTGAAATAAAGTGCTGATGTAACTTCTAGAATTCTGATCCAGTGACAGAACCCGAAGGGACGGCTGCTAGAGCGAAACCTTGACTGACGATGGTGTCTCTCCGAGGATCTGTCTAGATGCGGCTTCGACTCTGGAACGGTACTGTTCCTTGGTGTAGACCCGGACGAGATTCATGAAGGTCCTGAGTACGCCGATTATTCTCGAGATCTCCGAGAGCTGTACGATCTCTTTCTTGCCTGTTGGTGCACGTCTGAAGACCGGTATATCGAGAGGCTGTATCTCCACCGCGTTGTGGTAAGGCACTGAGGGAAGGGTTGGTACATCAATCATCACATCCTCGACCCTGACATGTGCCTTCTTGGCAATCTCGTCTCTGATCTTGTCTCGCACGCCTTCCTTCGTTATCACGTTTGAAACGAGTTCTTCTTGGGCGAAGAGAGTCTTCTCATAGGAACACTTCAGCAGTCTTCTAGCTTCTAGGTCCTGCATTATTTTCTTGGACTGCTTGCACTCCTTCAGATCGGTCCAGACTTTGTAATCGTCGAGGCGCAAGTAATCTTCAGGCTGATCGAAAGAAAGTAGGTTGAGTTCGTCCTTTGCCGCCTCTAGGGCTTGGACGATCATGATCTGGACTGCTCTTGAGGCTCTGTGGAAGTAGATAGTTCTGAAAGATTCCAGTCTGGCTAACAAGAAGCTCTCGAGGGTCGCTACGGCTCTCCCATCAACGGACAGGTTGCCATGGATCACGTCCATGGTGTAGAGGAGCCTGTGAACGTCCACGGAACCATACCCTGCTCCCGTATGGAACGAGTCCCGGACTAGAAAGTCCATCTTGTCAACGTCGACGTTGCTGCTGATGATCTGGTCGAGATAGGGTCTCTTTCCATCCCTAAGACGGCCTACAGCCAGTAGCCCGAGCTTGCGAGGGTCGAAGCCGGCGTTATCGAGCTGTGACGCAATTTCTGTCTCATTCACAAGCCATGGAACGAAGTCTTCATGGGTCTTTTTCAGATGGCGAACCATGAGAGGCTCAAACACGTGTGAGAATGGACCATGCCCGATATCGTGCAGTAGCGCGGCCAGACGCATCTGCTCTTGCGTATGAACGTCGAGATGTGTCGGCAGGACTTCTGAGAGGACACCTGCAAGGTGCATCGCCCCGATGACATGTTCAAACCGAGTATGGTTTGCGGCCGGGTAGACGAATTCTGATCCGGCGAGCTGGCGTAGTCGTCGAAGTCTCTGCACGGGTCGAGTATCAATTATCGTCTTTTCGGCTTCGCTAATTCGGACGTATCCGTGGATAGGGTCCTTGATGAAGCCCCAAGCCTTAGACATGATGGGAAATGCGCGTGCGACCGCTTATTCTAAACTTCCCAATCCGTCTTCAGTCGAAACGATTCAGAAACAAGTGTCTCATTAGGAGACATTTACGATTGGCGAGTTGAATTTTGAAGCAAGGCTAGTCCAGTACGGTGCCAGATAGATTGCGCGTATGTATGAAAAAATAATATTCGGAAAGGATAGACGCTACGGATAGCGTCGACGCCTTACTTTTTCTTTTTCTTCGTCGGATTGTGTGCGGCGCATGTGTCACACAACGAGCTTTCGCCTCCAGGCCGAGTGTTCGACTCACTAAGTTCAGCATTAAGGTGTTCGGTTTTTGAGATTCTCAGGCCCGGTTTCCGGGCCTTAATATTCGCTGACTCCTCCGAGAATCCTGTTTGTGGTTCTCTTTTTATTCTCCTGAAGACTAGCAGCTAGATGTCCTGATTCGGAATTGGTGAAAGACAAGATTCTATGCTTTGTCTGTTCTGTCAAGAACATTGAACGGACCTTCAACTCGTACTACGAGCTACAGGAGCATCTGTACCGGGATCACGACATGAAGAAAGATCCGGCAATGGATATTTTCAACAAGTACAAGAACACTGGAACCAAGACCCCGACCGCGGAACAATAACGATCGTTTTTTCCACGTGCCGGGGAGGAGAAGGGGCAACGTTCTACAGGGAAGATATCAGTCCATAGCTAATGAGAACGATCAAGGTGACTAGGATGAATGTCAGAAGGCTGCGCTGGCTGTCGAGACCTAGAGCGGCTTTGACTGCAACTACTGTCGAGATCGCTATCCATGCCACGCCCACTGCGCGAGCAATGTCGCTGACGAACGATACCGGGATCAACATGAGAAGAAAGACCAGCCCAGGGGAACTTGCGAAAAATATTGGGCGCGCCAGGGACCAATAGTCCGAAGTTGCTCGGAAGATTCTTGTTCCGATAAGAAATGTCAAGGACACCCAGACGAAGCCTAGAACGATGCCTATGACTGCGCCGATAATGGCTCCTAGGAGGACCCATAGGCTCGTAACCCCGATTGACATTGTGAATCCGATACCGAAACTTGTTCCAGCGAGGGCCAAGACAACTAAGGCTTGACCTGTTGCCGTGGGGTCATCTTTCAGAGACAAGAAATTCGTGCTGTTTAGCCTGGCTGACTTCACCATCCGGTCAAGCATGGTCCAGAATCTGTTCGTGGTGAATGTGCCTGACCGAGAGATCATTTGACCATTTCTTCCGTAATCTATGCCGACCCGGATTATCAACCTATGGGGGAGATTAGTTCAGGATGTTCCGAACTGCAGTCCGATGAAGGCCAGGATGAGAAGGCCTACTGCGACCGTGAGGACTGTTCTTCGCAGATTTAGCCCCATGACTTGTTTCAGAGCAAAGACTTGTGAGAGGAAGAGCCAGATTACGGCTATGACTGCGATGGTTCCTTGGAACCAGTAGACTGGAACATTTCCTTGGACTAGAATCGGAGGGATTGGGACAGTGATCAAAAGGAAGAGGAGGAACGGGCTGCTTGCAAAGAATAGTGGCCTCGCTAGCTCCCAGTAGCTGGTCTTGCCTTGAAAGAGTTTTGTCCCGACTAGGAAGGCGGTAGCTGACCATACGAAGGCCGCGAAGCAAACGGTGACCGTGTTGGCGAGGCTGCCGACGATTATTCCGTAGATTGACAGGTCGTGCCTCTGGAATTGTGTCTGTGCAGTGTAGCCGATGCCATACGCGAGACCTGCAAGGACTAGAACTGCGACGGCTTGCCCGGTGGCTGTAGTGTCCGTTTTCAGCTCTAACACTCCTTCTTGATCCAGTCTAGATGCTTTCCGCATCCGGGACCACAGCAGGTCCAGCCGGAGCTTTGATGCGGGCGGTTCGGTTTGGATGGACATTTCCGACAAGCCAGGCTTAGGTCGCAATATCAGTCCATGCTTATGAACGAATAGTCAATCCGATACTCTTGGAGCTCGGAGACATGTCGAGGGCTAAGGACGCTGCAGACCCGGTAGCAGGGCTGAAAGAGACTCTCACTCGTGCCAAGCCCAGCTTCAAAGTTGTAGTGATGCCGGACTTCTATCTCGACTATATTCTCACTTATCCGGGCAAGCTCGAGGACCTGACTGCCTCCTTCATGGAGGTGGCTCAGAGAGGAGGAGGGAATCTTCTGGGCTGGGGACACACGGTCGGGCGTGGGGGAAACGCTTCGAACGTTGTGGCTCAGCTTTCGAAGCTTGGCTGTGAAGTCGTCCCGATTATTGAGACAGACGAACTCGGTAAAACAGTACTCCAGCACTTCCTCAAAGGCGTGGACCTTTCACACGTGAGGACAACAGGAACAATGTCCCGAACAATGTCGTTCGAGTCAGAGCACTCAGGCAGGCGCGTCAACATCATGGTGAGCGATCCAGGGTCCTTGTCCCAATTTGGCCCGGAGAAGTTGAGTCAAGAGGACAAGCGGCTCATATCCGAAGCGGACTTCGTCTGTGTCCTAAACTGGAATCAGAACCAGAAGGGAACGGAACTTGCCGAGAAGGTCTTCTCCATCGCGAAGGAGGAAGGGAAGGCAGTCACCTTCTTCGACCCGGGAGATCCTGCGCTCCGGACAGGCGAGATTGAGGGGTTGAACGAGCGGGTCCTAACGCCGGGGCTGGTTGATGTGTTAAGCGTGAACGAGAACGAGTTGATGCATCTGGCGAAGAGTGTCGCTGAGGACACGTCGGAGATTGAAGGTGCTGAAGACCCACTGTTCGGGGCTGCTAGCGTGTTCAGCATGATGATACCTAGAGTCGACCTTCATACTCCGGACTTCTCGGCAACATTTGTCGATGGGCAGAGGGTACGCGTTCCCTGTGCAAAGATCAAGCCGGCAAAAGTGACTGGAGCAGGAGACGTCTGGAACGCGGCCGACATTTACGCCCAAGGAGTTGGACTTGGCCATAAGGATCGGCTGATATTCGCGAATGCAGCTGGAGCGGCGTATCTGGAAGGACAGGGACTCGAACCTCCAACCTTGCGAGAGGTTGTCGGCAGAGTCGACAGTGTCGTGGCTGCGCGGAAGCCCTAGGGTTTGGTTCTGCCAAGTCTTCGGTTGTTCGACGGACTTGACTTGCTCTCATCGACTCCGGGGATTACCATCGTCGGCGGGTTCCCCTTCACTGCTTCACCTGAGAGCCCTTGCGCCTCAGAGGCAAGTAGCCTCGTTTTGGCAGGGAACGGTCGAACCTCAACCGTCCCCTCACGCCTGTAGCGTGGTAGCTTGGCCCATTGCACGGCAGGGATTTTACGGTGGCCAACCAACCAGACATCCTGATTCACGCCTCTCACCTGGTCGGAGTCACTCCCCTCATTCCAGTGTGACAGGCTCATACGACGACCGCCTAATGTCATAATCACTGTTTCCTTGAACATTACAGTTAGAGGTGGCCGAAGCTATAACCAAACAACAACCGAAGAGTTGACAGTTGACAGAGCCTAGGGTTTCACGAGTCTTAAATTGGATAGACTAATTGTTTCAGCATCCAAGGTTGCCCAAGAGTTCGAGCTGCGACCGTGACTGTTAGAGGAACGAGCTAGCATTGTTGAAAGTGGCTGAAGGGGTCTATAGGGTACCTGCTCGAGCAGCGAATACCTACCTGGTCGAGGCCGATAATGGATTGGTGCTCGTCGACACAGGGATGCCGGGCAGTGAGAAGCGGATACTGAAAGCAGTAGCGAGTCTTGGCCGAAAGCCTAGCGATGTTAAGCTGATTCTTCTGACCCATCGACACTGGGATCACATCGGAAGCGCTGCAGCTCTCAAGAAAGAGACTTCCGGAAGGCTTGTCTCTCACGGGTTCGAGAAGCCGTATGTTGCTGGGACCCTTGTGGTAATCACGCCGCGGGCGTGGAGTCTTTACGGGCGGATAGCTAGACGTGTTTTGGCTGTTGCTTCTTCGACGATGAAGCTGTTCCGGCTCGTCAAGTATCACCCGGTACTTGTTGACGAGGCCTCCGACGAGGAATCCATACTGGAGAATGCTGGGCTGGACGGGTCGATCGTCTGGACCCCCGGGCATACGAAGGGGTCAATCTCTCTGTTCCTGAACAAGAGCAGGGTTGCCATTGTCGGCGATCTTCTGAGGACCAAGCGTGGCAAGCTTAGAGAGCCATTGTTCATGGAGAATACCTCACAGGAAAGGTCGAGTGTGCAGCGAATCCTTGATCTGCATCCGGTAATCCTCTGCCCGGGACATGGCAGACCTTTGCCCCCATCGACGATTAGGATCAAAGAGAGAAAAGGGACACCAGTAAAGATGGAGACTAGGAAAGAGGAAGAAGATATTGATCTTGAGGGTCTGGCGAAGGATCTGTCAGCAGAAGCTTCCTAGTTCCCAGAGCGTCTGGAAATAGAGCCTCCTTAGTGGAATGTCCTAGAAAGAAAAGAGTGGGAGTTTGATGAGTTACTTTCGAACCTTGTCGAAGCGGGCGGCCACGTCGTCCCAGTTGACTACGTTCCACCAAGCGTCAACATATTTTGCCCTGTCATTCACATAGTCCAAGTAGTACGCGTGCTCCCAGACATCAACGGCTAGGAGAGGAGTCATGCCTTGGACGGATAGGTCCATGTGTTTCTCGGCCTGGAGTGTAATCAGTTGGTCTGAGACGGGCTCGTAGGCGAGTATTCCCCAGCCTGATCCTTCGACTTGTTTGGCTGTGTTCCCGAGCTGCTCCTTGAACGAATCGAGCTTTCCGAAGTCCTTGTTGATCTGGTCGGCGACGCGTCCTCCGGGTGTTCCGCCTCCACCCTGTTTCATGTTTGGCCAAAATAAGCTGTGCATAGTGTGGCCTGAAGCGTTGAAGGCAAGATCGCGAGAGATTCCGCGAACGTCGATTCCGGCGAAACCAGTCTGTCGCGCCTTCTCCAACTTGTCTAGAGCCGCGTTGGCTCCGTTCACGTAGGCAAGGTGGTGTTTGTCGTGGTGGAGCGTCATGATCTTCTCAGAAATTGTCGGTTCGAGCGCGTTGTACTTGTAGGGCAGGTTCGGTAGTGAGTATCTTTTTCCTGGCATGCGTGTGGCTAATCGAGTCTTTCACATAAGACTTGGGTTAATTCCATTCGATTTTGGCCGAGTCGTGAAGGCGTTTTTCATCTGAAAGGCTTGGTGGCAAGGGAGTAGGTTGTTTCACAGTTTTCTAGGCGAGATTCGTCAACTCTTGCTCTCGAACGGCCACCGCCTTCGGGCCTGTACTCTGTGATGGGACGGAACCCGTAAATACATATAGGCATAGGGCTATCGTGTATAACGTACGTCATAAAAGGAGAGCGTGAAGATGGCTAACAAGAGTATTCTGGACTTGGACTACGCCAAGTACGATTTCAAGGATCCAGAAAAGTACGTGTTCAAGTCCGAGAAGGGACTCTCACGACAGACTGTCGAACAGATCTCTGAGATGAAGAAAGAGCCTGAATGGATGCTAAAGTTCAGGCTACGAGCATACGAGCACTTTGTCAAGCGGCCGATGCCCATGTGGGGAGGCGATCTTGCCCACATCGACTTTAATGACATCTACTACTATCTCCGTCCCACAGACAAGGTTGAGAAGAGCTGGGACGATGTTCCCGATAAGATCAAGAAGACCTTCGACCGGTTAGGCATACCTGAGGCCGAGAAGAAATTCTTGGCTGGAGTGGGCGCCCAGTACGAGTCCGAGGTCGTGTACCATAGCCTCCTGAAACATCTCGAGGATAAGGGTGTCATATTCTGCGATACGGATACTGCTGTCAAGCTTCATCCGGAGCTTGTCAAGAAATATTTCGGAACAATTATCCCTCCTGAAGATAATAAGCTGGCCGCGCTCAACAGCGCCGTCTGGAGCGGTGGCAGCTTCATCTATATTCCCGAAGGAGTCAAGGTTGACCTTCCTCTACAGGCATATTTCAGAATCAACGCTGCGAACATGGGACAGTTCGAGAGAACCCTCATCATAGCAGACAACTACGCTGATGTCCAGTACATTGAGGGCTGCACAGCTCCGGTCTATTCCAAGGATGCGCTTCACTCCGCAGTAGTTGAGATCATCGCCAAGAAAGGAGCAAAGGTCCGATATACCACGCTCCAAAACTGGAGCTCCGATGTCTACAACCTCGTCACCAAGCGAGCCTACGCGTATGAAGATGCGTCGGTAGAATGGATCGACGCTAACGTAGGCAGCAAGCTTACAATGAAATATCCATCAGTCTATCTGGTCGGGCCTAGGGCCAAAGCCGAGATTGTCTCAGTGGCCTTTGCTGGTAAGGATAGGCATCAAGACACGGGCGCCAAAGTAATCCACCTCGCACCGTACACAAGCTCTCGGATCACGGCAAAGTCCGTCAGCAAGGACGGAGGACTAACCACCTACCGGGGTCTTGTCCACGTGGCCAAGGGAGCAGTTGGCGTAAAATCAAGTGTCCGATGCGACGCCCTCCTAATGGACGATCGATCGAAGACAACCACCTATCCCTACATGGAAGTCAACGAGGACGACGCGACTATCACGCACGAGGCCACCGTTGGAAGGATCAACGAGGACCAACTGTTCTATCTCATGTCCAGAGGCTTGTCCGAGACCCAAGCTCTCAGCATGATCGTCACAGGATTCATGGAACCCTTCACGAGGGTCTTGCCGATGGAGTACGCCGTAGAGTTCAACCGGCTCATCGAGATGGAAATGGAAGGCGCCGTAGGCTAAGCTCCCAGAGCCCAAACCTTCTAAACATATTCTCCGGCCGTCAAAGTAGCCATGGCCAACTTTCTCGCCAGTCCAACGGAAAGCATGGTGAAAGAGGTCTCTGGCTTCTTCGCTGAGCCTGAAGAAATTAGCCGAGAACGCTCAGTAGCTCTCGACTACTTCAAGAAGCTACCCCTCGAGAAGTCTCAGTTATACACAAAATATGTGGACATCCTCTCAGGGCTTAATCTCGATTCCATCGAGCTTGGGCTCCCGTCGAATAGTCGAACTATTCCTAGTGAAATAGCTCACCTGGTGAGGGAGAAGGACGAGCCGACGCTTGCGTTGCAGGTGGATTCGCAGATGGTCCGCACCGAAGTACATGGAGCCCTGGAGAAAGAGGGCATCGTCTTCTCAGACATGGAATCGGCCTTGGTCAAGTTTTCGGATCTCGCCCGAAACCGGTTCACAAAAGCAATCCCCCCCGGAGATGACAAGTTTGCAGCCCTCAACAACGCATTCTTCACCGCGGGCACGTTTCTCTACGTTCCCAAGGGACTGAGCGTCAAGATTCCGTTTCGAAACATCGTCCTACTCAGGACCCATGGACAAGCCTCTTTCACTCACAACATAATCGTGGCCGAGGAGAACAGCAAAGTCAACTTCCTACAAGAAGCCTACTCACAGCTAGGCAATGAACGTCAAGGTCCAGCGCTCTACAGCGAGGTAACAGAAGTCTACCTCGGCGAAGGATCAGAAGTCAACTTTGCCAGTATCCAAGATTTTGAGGGAGACGTCCACTCGACAGTCAATCGAAGATCAATCGGTCAGAAGGATTCTCGGATTAACTGGACAGTGGGACACCTTGGAGGTGGGACTACGCGTTCTAGGATGGACAGTGTTCTCGACGGTCCCGGATCCACCGCAGAGGATGTTGAGGTGGTGTTCGGCTCAGAGTCGCAGCGGTTCGATGTTGTAACAGACCTTACACACCAGTCAACACACACAACAGGACACGTTCTAGCGCGTGGGGTCTTGAGGGATAGTGCTCGAGCCATTTTCAAGGGAATGATCAGAATCAGCGAAGGAGCCAAGAATTCGAACTCTTACCTCGCGGAGCACGCGATGATTCTCAGTAAGAAGGCTCGGGCGGACGCGATTCCCGGGCTAGAGATCTTCACGAACGAAGTGAAGGCGACACACTCAGGGTCAGTGAGCCAGGTGGACGAGGAACAAATTTTCTACTTGATGTCGAGAGGTCTGACTCATAGCGAGGCTCAAAGGATGGTTATCCTAGGATTCCTCCACCCGGCTGTCAAACGGATTCCGCTTAGGTCGGTGAGGGCTGTGATTCAATTTCTGATCGATGAGAAATGGGCTGGGAGGGGTGGTCTGATTCCTCCGAGAGCGGAGCAGCTTCCAGAATTTGAAGAGGAGCCTGAGAAGGAGGCTGTGGAAGCGGATCTCTTCGAGAGGCACTACAAGTACCGGTAGGGAAACACGTTCTGGGAACGCTCATACGCGTCGGCCTTCTCTCTGAGCTTCCGCCAGGCACGATGAAGGGTATCGAGCATGAAGGAAAACGGATCCTGGTCGTAAACTTGGACGGACAACTTCACGCCTGGGACGGGACATGTACGCACGAAGAAGCTGACCTTTCAACTGGATTCCTCGTTGGAGAAGAGGTCACTTGTCCGCTCCACCTGTCCCGGTTCAACTTGCTCACTGGGGAGGCAGTGAATCCTCCTGCCGAGAAACCGCTCCCCAAATACAACGTGAAGGTCGAGAATGGCGAGATCTTCGTGGATCTCGACCAATAGTTGAAAAGGCAAGATTACTAAAATAGACACCACTTTATTCGAAGAGTCGTAGCCCTCCTTGCAAGAAACCCTTAGCCCAGAGCTGGTCAAGCTAGCGGCGGAATCTGCCCAGGACGAGTATGCGGACCGTTCCGTCTACCTTGCATTGGCTCGCCGCGAGAGGAACCCGGCTTTCAAGAAGGCTCTTGAAAATATTGGGAATGGGGAACAGTCTCACTACGAGTTCTGGAAGACCTACGCTCCCGATGTGAAGGTCTCTGCGAAGAGGCTGCGGATGTACGTGATTGTCGTGTTACGACTTATCCTCGGTCTGACTTTCACTCTGAAACTGTTGGAGAGGCATGAGGGTAAGCTGCACGAGCGTTACAAGAGGATCTTTGAGAATATTCCTCCAGCGGACAAGGCTCGTTTTCAGGCGATGATGGAGAGCGAGGAGGGTCAGGAGGATCTTCTGATTGGTGAGATCAAGGAGAACCGCGTGAAGTACATGTCATTCATAGTTCTCGGTCTGGCGGACGCGGTAGTGGAGATATCTGGCATCCACGCTGGGTCTCTTGGGATCTATGGGCGGACAGAGCTTGCGGGACTTGCTGGAATAATTGCGGGTTTAGCTGCGTCTATCGCCATGGCATCTGCTGCTTACGCCCAGGCAAGGCAGGGGTTCGAAGGGTCGGCCAAGTGGTCCGCTATCTACACCGGTGTTTCGTACATGATTACCGCAGTCTTACTCGCTCTTCCCTACTTCCTAACAGCTAACATGGTGGGTGCGCTCGGGACCTCGCTCGTGATAGGGGTCGTGCTAGTGGCAGCGATGACCTTCTACGATACGGTAATCTCGGGGCGGCATTTCAAACGCCAGTTCGGAGAGATAGCGGGAATAATAATGGCCGCGAGCCTTGCACTCTTCATCATTGGAACAGTGGTCGGACAGCTCCTAGGCATTCGGATAGGATAAGATCCGGCCGCGTGGTTTCCTTGGAACGGAATTTCAATGCCAGCCAAGAAGCAGTTTGAGACCGTAGATGACTACATCAAGACGTTTCCGAAAGATGTCCAAAGTATTCTGGAGAAGGTGAGACGGACAATTAAGCGAGCGGCACCCGAGGCCGAAGAAACCATCAGCTACCAGATGCCCACCTTCAAATTGAATGGCAGTTACCTGGCGCATTTTGCCTCATTCAGAAAACACATCGGGCTCTACCCACCAGCACCAAGGGAATTCAAGAAAGAAGTATCTTCATACGAGGGTCCTAAGGGCATTCTCAAATTCCCGATCGATAAACCGATCCCCTACGATCTGCTGAATAGGATCGTCGCGTTTCGAAGGAAGGAAATCCTGCAGAAGAAGAAATAGAGGATCGACCTTCGAGCCCCCATTGATCATCTTCAGCTCAGCTTTGTGTCTTTGAGAGACGGAGGCTTCGGCATTCCGTATTTCCGATCCCAACCTCCTGGATCGTAAAGCTTGCTGACCTCAATCGCGATCACCATCATCAGCTCCTTGAGCTTCACCGGCGCAGACTCCCTTCCCTCCCAATTCTCGTAAATCTCTAGTACTTCTCTAGCGAATCCTGGAGCGAGCCGGACGTAATCCAGTTCCAACACTACCCCATCACGGATTCTTCACGTTCGAGAACATAGACCGTACAGCCTGGAGAAACTATTCGAAGCGGACCCGCAAATCTTGCTGGAAGCCTCTAGGCTTTGTTAGCCAAGCTGCGTTATCTGTACCAGATTGCCAACTGTATCGTCAAACCTTGCTATAGTTGAGCCGGGCGTTTTTGTTGGCTCCATGGTGAGCTTTACGCCGAGCTTCTTCAGCCTCTGGAACTCTTTCTGAACATCATCGACAAAGAACATGGTTGCCGGGATGCCCTGTTTGAAGATTGATTCTTGGTAGGATTTGGCGGCAGGATTATCGTTTGGTTCGAGGACCAGCTGGGACCCGTTCGGCTCTTCGGGTGAGACGATTGTCAACCATCTGTATTTGCCCGCGCTTACATCTGCTTTCTTGACAAAGCCCAGGGTCTTCGTGTAGAAGTCAAGCGCCTTGTTCTGGTCGTTGACAAACACACTAGTTAGTTTGATCTTCATGACTCGTCATCAATTGCAAGCGGGTTACTTAAGTCGGATTGGAGATCCCTTTCGACTAGCGCCGGTTTGGAAGTGCCAGCGGGTCGCTCCGAAAGGCTCGGAAGTGCCTAGGGCGAATATTGCCTCCGGCTTCACTTCGTACACGTTCCAGGGGGGTGGCCCTGCGCTTGGTGCGCTGTACTCGGCCGTGAGGCCTCCTTCGACGACCGTCGGTTCCCATCCCTGCTTCTTGAACGCGTCAGCAATTCGCTGGAGACCGGCGTGATCTACTATTCTCCTGGCGGGACCCTCAACCACAAAATCGAATTCGTGCGTTGCAATCGTTATGACGCAATTAGGGTTACGCGCTATGTTCCTAGCTTTACGCGTCTTCGGTCCCGTATTGAAGTAAAAGGCGTCATCCAGGAACAGAATTCCGATCGGCATGACGTGCGGCTTGCCGTCGGGACGTACGGTGGCGAGCCAAGCGGTATGTCGGTCCGGGCCTCCAGTCTTCGGAGCTTGAGAAAATCCTTGTTGCAAACGCTTGTGCGCCTCCTCCCAAGGAATCGGGGGCGCGCCGTAGCCGTCGAGGTTCTTCTGAGAAATCGGGTTCTTCAAACTCAGATCATGGTTGTCCAGGATGGCCTATCAATCTATCCTTTGGCGTCTGACTGCGTTCGAGGGAATCTGGTTGTGTTTGGTCAGGAGGCTATCTGTTTCAAGCGTGGAAGCAGCATGCTTCCGCGTTCAAGTTTTTCGAAATGACCCGATCTAGCGTTTGTTTCTGTGAATCGGTTGGAACCGTCTGGTTCCATGGATCCTCCAGCCACAAGTACTGGGACGGGGTCATCGCTGTGTCCCTTATCTCGCGATGGCGTTGAGTGGTCGCAGGTGACACAGAGGACTGTTCTCTGAAGCTTTGCAGCCATTCGGAGGTGTGCGAAGAATCCTGCGTCGATCTCTTCGATGCTCTGCTTCTTCAAATCATACAATCCATCGTGGCCCGGCTCGTCAGGGCCCTTCAGATGGACATAAACGAAGTCGTATTCTCCAGCCAACCTCAAGACGAGTTCTGCTCTTCTTCGATAGTCCTCGAGTGATCTGCCTGGTGGAATCTGTCTCACTTCCATTCCCAGTAGTCGGCCGATGCCCAGCTCTGCTGGGAGGTCAGCTATCATCGCGGCCTTGAGGCCCCATTTGCTCTGGAAGGCTTCTACGGTGGGTTTGGTTGTGCCGGCGTCTCGCATGAGAATGAAATTGGCGGGTTTCTTGCCCTGTGCTCTTCTCTGCTGGTTGACCGGATGGGGGTCTAGTACTTGTCTGGCTTTGAAGCCGAACTCGTTGACTAGGGCTCCGGACTCTACGGCTTCAGGTGAATTGTCGAGCGGGTCGGATTTTGGAATCTCGTATTCTTTTGCGCCGGGTTGTGCGATGCTGATCTTTCCCGTTCGCACGTAGGCAGGGTCGAAGTTGGTAATTTCCGAGGAGAACTTGTGCCCGTTGGCTCTGAAGACCACGACCGCTCGGTGTCCTATAGTCGCTTCGAATTGGAAGCGAGTTCGATCCTTCAGTCTTACCTCGCTGTTTACTGCTTTTGCTAGTTGTCGAGCTTCTTCTGTCGATAGGTTCCGTCCGGCTCTCCTGTCAACCAGCTTGTCACCGTCTACCGTTGCGAAGCCAGCGCGGAGTGCCAGGTCTCCATTGTGAAAGTCGACGCCAGCTCCGATCGATTCAACCACTCCTCTGGAGAGATGGATCTGTAAGGGATCGTATCCGAGGAGGGAGAAGACGCCGGCATCGCTCTCCGGAGCAATTCCTTTTCCGACTGTGTACATAGAGCCTAGAGCTCCTCTTTGGACAAGTGTGTCTAGGTTTGGGGTTGTGGCGGCTTCCAGTGGGGTCTTCTCTCGACTGTCGGGCCGATCACTCGCTCCGTCCATTACCGCCATGATGATCGGTGTCAATTCTGTGCGACCCAGCTAGTCGTCTCCAAAGTGTGAACCTAGGAAAAAAAGGGGAAGATAGGTCCCTGATTAATTCAGGGCCTAGTCTGTGTCTTTGGCTTCGTCCTTGTCGCGGGCTTCAGGGTGGTCAGCATGTGTCGAGACGGTCCAGTGCATCGTGTAGCCAACGGTCGAATTGCCGCCGCCCTCGACGCCGCCAGTCAGAGTACCGCGGAAGTGGCCTTCACCATGGACATCGTTCATCTGGCTCGTATCGCCATGAATGACGAAGTTGCCTCTTGCGAAGGTGCTGTTCTTGACTCCCTCGTATCTGATATGGAGCATTACTTGGTTGTTGTCGAGTGTACCGGTGTAATTGCCGGAGCCGTGGAATGTCGTGAAGCTGATCGTCTTGCCTTCGTCCGTTACTGTATGCATCACGTCCCTCTCGATGGCAAGTGCTGTGCCTGTAAGGTTGCCGGTGAAGCTGAGAGTCTCATGCACTTTGACAATCGTTGTGTGGTCGCTCAGAACCGTTGGACCCGAGACAGTTGCGCCCTGCGCGAAGCTGATCGTGCCCATCCCTTTATTCAGATGGTCATCGTGATCCGCATGGGTCGCGTTCGCCGCGGATACCGCTACGACAGGTATCAGGAAGGCTAGTAGTACCGCTACAGCCCAAATTCTCTTTTTCATTCTTCATCCTCCAACTTGCTGGGTATTTCTATCACCGCGCCCCTCCTCGGCGCTCCAATGGAGACTGAAACAGCGTGGTCCCGTGGGAGAAACAAACGGGACGCGATGAACGATTAACTCCTAATTTCCGCTCTTCTTCGTAGGTGGCTATTTGAGAGCTTCTCCCTGGAAGAGATAGAAAGCGCCCATCGGATGGCTACGGCTGTACCAGTATATCCTTTCGCAATGACGGGAAAATAGGATCACCGCCGGATCTGTGTCGCGAGGGTCGGTCGATTTTGAAAAATATTCTAGAATTCTGGATCCCTTGAGGTTTTACGGGAAGGTGTTAGGCTGGACGGCTGGTTCGTCACTCTGGATTGGAGAGGATTAGCATGATAATGGTCAGGTTTCCGGTTCTAAGGCGATTCTAAGGCGTTTTGCAGGGGACAAATCAGGTAGCGCGTGGCAAACCGTGTGGATCCATCGAAAGAGGCAAGAATTATTTGTGGGCGGTCGATGATTTGAGACGGTAGTCGTCTAGAGCAACCTAGTCAAGAATAAACAGAGTCTCTGTTCTTCAAGATCCGGTCAAGGCTTCAAACCGGACTAGTCTCTGAAGCGGGTCGCGATTGCTTTCGCGTCTCGCCGTAAAAGATCCGGGCCAGCTTTTCCTCTCTTCCCTTCGCCCACTCTTGGTGGCGAGATCCAGCATGAAATCGTTCATGTCCAGAAAAATCTTGAACGTGCTTATTCCTGATGCTTTTCTCAACGCTTCGATCTGGCGCCCACTCAACGGTTCCATTGCGAGTAGAATCCAGCATACTTCACTTAAGGATATGTAGCGGGACTTCGAACAGAATGCTCACGAATTTCGATGTCAACCACGGCTGAGCCAGGTCTCTCTTCGCATCTGAAGAGGACCCATCTCACCTCTCAGCTTGGAAAGAGCCTGAACAAGGAAGTTGTTCTTGCAGGCTGGGTCCACGACGTCCGGGTCCTAGGAGGAATCTCCTTCCTACTCCTCCGAGACATGAGCGGTATCGTTCAGGTGACGGCTCCCAAGACGAAGGCTCCAGCTGAGGTCTTGAAAGAGATCGCTGGTCTACACCAAGAGGACGTGCTGTTTGTTCGGGGGACGGTTGTTTCGAGTAAGATTGCGAAGCGGGGGATTGAGGTTATCCCTAGTGAGCTGGAGGTTGTGAGCCGGGCTGAGACTCCTCTGCCCCTGGACCCGCGTGGGGTTCAGAATACGTTGTTGGAGACGAGGCTGAACTGGCGGGTCTTGGATTTTCGGAGTGAGGAGTCGAATGCCATCTTCAAGATCCAGTCGAGGATCCTCCAGTCTTTCCGGGAGTTCTTCCTTGAGCGGCGCTATGTGGAGATTCAGCCGCCAGTGATCATCGCCTCGGCGAGTGAGGGGGGTGCCGAGCTGTTCTCGTTGAAGTACTTCGAGAAGGAGGCGTATCTTGCCCAGTCGCCGCAATTGTACAAGCAGATGTGTGCGATATCGTTCGAGAAGGTCTTCACTGTTCTTCCCATATTCAGGGCTGAGAAGTTCGAGCAGCCGACCCATCTGAACGAGGTACGACAGATGGACATTGAAGAGTCATTCGCGACTGACGAAGATGTGATGAAGGTTCTAGAGGAATTCATGGCTCACTGTGTCAAGACTGTGCGCGAAGAGTGTGGTGAGGAGTTGAAACGGTTGGGTCAAGAGCTAGAACCGCTGAGTCTGCCGTTGACTCGGACTCAGTATTCAGAGGCGGTGAACATGCTTCGGAAGAGTGGTGAAGAGATAGACTATGGGATGGATTTTTCGAAGACTCAGGAGCGAAAGCTCGCTGGACTTGTCGGGAAGAAGGCTTTCTTCATGATCGATTGGCCTATGGAGTTGAAGGCCTTCTATGCAATGCCGAATCCGGATGGGAAGACGTGTAGAGCCTTCGACCTGATCTATAACGGGCTTGAGGTGTCCTCCGGCACTCAGCGCATTCACGTGCCGAGCTTGTTGATAAGCCGGCTAAAGGCCAAGGGACTCAACCCGGACAATTTCAAATCGTACGTGGATGCGTTCCGCTACGGGGCGCCCTACCACGCAGGATGGTCAATAGGACTAGAAAGGCTGACAATGAAAATCACCGGACGAGAGAACATTCGCGAGGCTACGATGTTCCCCCGAGACCGAAACAGAATCACCCCCTAGCTGATCCAGGAATTAGGGTGCGAGACCGTATCCACCGTCACAATTGTTACCATCCGCCGTTACCAGATCCGTTACCAATTAAGAAATCTCAAAAATAATTTACTCACGCAACACGAGAGCGGAGAAACTGGAGGTTCCTACGCGATGGGTTGAGATGTCGATTGGTTTGTGGAAGGGTCATCCGGGGAACCCGTCTCGATTGCTTCAAGCATCTTCGTCGCTATCTCGGTAAACCTCTTTGTAAGCGGATCCCTGGGCTTCTCTAGAACGAAGACTCCTTTGCTGAGGTTCTCTAGGACATCCGAGTTGAATGGAAGAGCTGTCAGGACATGTAGGTGGAAGAGTTCGGCGAGCCTGTCCGCGATCTTTCCCGCCTCTTTCTCGCTGACTGAGCTGGGTACCATGTTTAAGATGAGGACCACTGGTTTTCTCAGCTGGCTGGCGACTTCTGTCATGACTCCGCTGCCGAAGAGGTCCTGCTGGTCTACTCTTGAGATCAGGACCAGATAGTCGCAGAGGGCCATCGAGAGAAGAGTGTCCTTCTCGATGCCTGGATGGCTGTCGATGAGAAGATAGTCAAGATTGTAGTCTCTTGCAAGGTCTTCGAGAACCTTCTTGAAAGTGTAGAGGTTGAAGCCGCTGTCCAGAATGGACAGAATCTCGTCAAGCTTATGCCCGGCTGGGCAGAAGATCAGGCAACCAGCCTTCAACTGGATTTTGCTTGTCAGATCCACAACAGATTGGCTAACAGGGACCTTGTGCTGCAGCACATCGTTTATCGTCGCTTTAATATCAACATCAGAGACTCCGAAGATAACGTGAAGCCCCGGACCCTCCAGGTCCAGGTCAACTACTCCAACTCTCTTCCCCAGCTGGGCAAGGGTAACAGCGAGGTTGGCTGTGATAGTGCTCTTTCCAGTGCCGCCTTTGAACGATTGAACTGAGATGATGTTGACTATTCCTAGCCCCCTCGCTTCGGTCCCAAATGCCTTGTCGGTGATATGGAAGCGTTCAGGTCGGAAGCAAAAACAAGCCGTAACCTAAGGGAGTAGACTAAGAGTATGCAATCGAAAAACGTACTCAGCCGTCTGGAAGTGTTACCAACGCCGCCTAGTGGGTCGCATCACAATGTTTTCGGTCAAATCTGATACTATGATCTACAGGCAGGCAAGGCAGGTCCTTGACAGGCGCAACAGTACAAGCCCTTGAAGCAACCGAGAACAGGCTCGCATACTTCCTCGAGAGGTTTCCCGAGTATCGAAAGACTCTGAGACTTGCCCTGACGCACGAAGAAGCAGGCCGAGAAGCACGAAGCTATCAGGGATGGCAGTGGCACGACGTCGAGACACACCCGACGAAGCTGATCCGTCTCGTAACCGAAGGAATCAGCAGAATCAGTCTTCGAACCAGACAGGCTACTTCGTATCTTCTTCGTGATAGAGACGCTGTTAAACGCGTCTTAGCCAGGTCTTAGCAGCGTATCGGGAACAAACGAGGCCCGACAACAGGGTAGCCGTTCTATTCGACAGAATATCCTACCATCAGTTCTTCCTTTCTGAAAAAGGGCCGTTATAGATCCTGAGTTCGTAGCCTCGACACAAGTCCCGACCTAACAAGAAGCAGGATTCCGTTCACAAGTCTGAGAATCAGACTATCTGCATCAGATTGAGCACAGGGTACCCTTTCTCGAAGTTTAGGTCGACCCCATAGAGGGGTGTGAACGGTTTTACCCCGTATATGACGAGTGAGCCGTCAGCGTTCTTGATCTTGAGATGGTAGTCGACGACCGACAGCCACTGGTCCCGGAGTTTGGAATCGGTGGAAGAAATTGCGATGCTCAAGCCTTCGGTGTCTCGCATGTTTGCACCCAGTTCGGTAAGCCCAGGGACTGAAAGCTCGTCGCGACCGTAGACCTGTACTGCCTTGTCGACGTTTATGTCAAGCATTCTGTGAGGCGAGATCTTTGCCAGCTCATCCCAGGCATGCGCGAACGTCTGAACATCGTCCGAGAGATTGCTCTTCATTACAAGCCTCCATTTCTTCGGAGCTAGCGACTGGTTGTACTCCAGTATTCTCACCCTCTCGTCTATGGCCTCCCATCCGACATACTTGCTGAGAGACTCCGCGACAGTATCGGAACTATAGGCAGCGGTTGGGACGATGACGCAGGGGCCCTTCTGGTTGATGAAGTTCGCCCGCACCATGTTGAGAATGGTCCGAATCTCGACTGGTGAGACGCTGCTGTCAACGTCGATGAGCAGGAAGGATCCTCTCGGGATGGAGCCGCCTAGCATCTGGTCCATGTCCTTGCTGCCGAGAGAGAAGCCTCCGCTTGGATGATGAACAGGCTCCAACGGCTTTGGATGTGTGGTGGTCCCAGGCTGTCGGAGTCCATTAGGGAGTATGGTGAACCTTGCTTTGTCAAGCGAGAATATTCCCCGCTTTGTGGGAACGCTGAAGCCGCGTAGTTTGTTCATCGCGATTGTCCGCACCCTCCTACCATCGAGCTCTGACTGATCCAGAGTAATGATCCCATCCACAAGGTAGCCGAGATCCCTGGCCTTCCTGGAATCTTCGACCACTATCACGACACTAACTTTGCTCTCATCGAGTTCTGAAAGGATAGCTGACTCAAGCATTTTCCTGCCCTCATCGTTGGTGTTTCGTATAGCACCCTCCCAACTGTCCACAACCAAGACTGCTCTCTGTTTGGAGTGCTTCAGCCTGAGAACTTGGTTGAAAATCGTGTCCGGTTCGACTCGGCGAAGGTCGTGGAGTTCGTCTATCCAGCTCGCCCTTGCGGTTCTGCCGGACATTGTGTCGATGACTTCGTCTATCCAGGGAAAATGTTGACGGAGTCTAGCCGGGGCTACTCTACTTGACGCGTATATCTTGTGAGTCTCCCCTAGGCTGTTGAGAATCTCAAGCGCAAAGGTCGTCTTGCCCGAACCGGGGGGTCCCTGAACGAGTAGGACCTGACCGGGGGTCTGCAGAAATTTGAGAATGAGATCAAACATCACGGATTCTAAGCTTGTATCAGGCTGAACAGGGGCGAGGTCCGTCTGAGCCTCCTGCTGAGGGCGGCCGTGAGCTACAGACATTCTGTACCACTGCACAATCTAGGAGGCAACAAATCCATAGACCAATTGTTACCTTCATTTCTTTGTAATTGGTCACCTAGAATATCCCGGAAAATAGACACACACACGCCCCAGGTTGAGAGCGGTCGCTCCTAAGAGGGGGAGACTCGTCGGTTTTCTCGGATCAAATATTGAATTTTTCTTAGCGTTACCGATTAGGATGCGTCAGGGTAAGATTTAGAGGAGTCCTAGTGCAGAAGCTATGCGACTGCTAATGGGTAACGCTCCTATGAAGAAGTCGCCGTTCAAGTCTGGTCATCAGTCTAGAAAGGTGACTTGTGAAAAGTGCGGAGAGACCTTCGATAGGGTCTTCTATGAAAGAGTTCACAAGAACATCTGTACTGGAGCTAGCAGAGTTTTCGTTCCGCGACCTCGATCTCAATAGTCGCGTCGTCTATCTGTAGATCTTTTCGGTGGCAATGATTGGTTTCTGAGATGAGAGGACAGACACACACGCATGCTCACATTGTCGTTGTTCAAGCGGTCTCAATTTCGTTATCGGAGAGTCCCACAATGCCGATAGTCCGGTAATGGGGTAATGATTGTTGGAGAAAATCTATGGGACTATCGGTCAAGCCGGTGACGATTCGGGACTCAACTTACCTCCGGGTTCCGAGAGATGTGGCAGAGCTCCTCCGAGTGATGGCATCAAAAATATGTAGCGTCAATTTCAGGATTGACGAGAAGGAATGCATCCTCATCTACAGCTTCGCCAAATCTGTACCAGATCTCAGAGAGGAGCCGTCCGACCCTAGGCTAGTCTTTGCAGACTAACATAGGCGCGGAACGGTCCGAGACGAACCCCTAGGTCTTTTTCTCATATCATCAAGCAAGTCTAATCTGACCACTTCGCGGAAAGTGAGATTCTGTGACCTAGGTCTGCAGGCTGGAGGTTTCCTAAGAGCCAGTCGCTACCCGATCCCTCTTCCTCAACTCATGCCTGACAGCAAGTCTGACAGTCCAGTAGATTACTATCACGGGTATCAGAAGAATGAGAATCGAAGTGAGGACTATTTGCAGCGGATCGCCTAGGGCCATGGGTCAGTTATGGGAAAGTCTGCCCTAAAAGTTGATACTCAATCTCTATTTGTTCGAGGATTACTAAGACATCAAGTCGTAAGAGTCGAACAAGCGGGTCCGGGATCAAAATGATTGCTTGTCAGAAATAGGTGATGATTTTTTCATCCTATCGAGTGACTGTGAACGAGAACTGATTATTCCTGGCGGTCACAACTATGATAGTGTAGGAGTAGCCGGAAGTGAATGTGAATGCTGACCCCGATAAGGTGCAGCTACTGCAGCTTGACGCTATCAAAAAGTTCGTCGGGACAACGTTCGCAGGCGCTATTGTAGGCCCAGCCCATGCAGTATACGCATACTGGTCGCCGGAGCTGTCCTTCACGTAATAGGTGACGAGCTGGATGGAGACACTTCCAAAGTTGCGGAGATACAAGGTGACGTTGGTCCCAGAGTTGAACGAGTAACTGTCCAAGGCCATAGACTCACGTGCAGTGCTAACAATGACCGTAGTAACATTAGCTGTCACGGTCGTGGAGCGCGATATACTTCCGCTGTTTCCGGTGACGTTGAAGTAGTATCGGCTGACTATCGTAGTGTTAGCGGCCGAGATTCCGAGCAATGTACTATTGGACCCCCCACTAGAAAGCATGAGCAGACTCAGCCCTCCTGCCGCTCCCATGAACGCAAACGGTGCCGCCACGGTCATCGTAACCTTTCCAGCAAAACCGTTCAAGCTAGTCACTGTTATCGTGGTCGTGTTTGCTCCTCCACGAGCTATGTTCATGAAGGATGGATTTGCGGTGAGGGTGAACCCCAGGCCCGCCAATACCGTGATAGTCAACTGGATACTGTGTGTCTTAGGACCACTAGTCCCCGTGACCGCGATTGGATAACTGCCGATCGGAGCGTTTGAAGAGGCCGCGACCGTTAGAGTCGAGTTGGCTCCTCCCTTGGCTGGCGGAGTGACAATACTTGGGTTCAACGATGTTGTCAAGGCACTCGTAGCGTTCGAGGGCAGTGCGACGCTAAGCCACGTGACATTGTTGTAGCTGTTGATGCTCGTCACTGTTAGCGTAGTTGTCCCTGTCGACCCCTGCTCAATATTCACGCTTGTCTGCGAAGAGGAGAGGGAAAAGTCTCCTGGGTGGGGTGTAGGTTTCGGGCTGAGCGCGTTGACGAGCTGAGGGTCAGCCATGAATGCTCCGACCACCGATCCGAGAACAAGGACCCCTACCAGGAAGAGAGACCAGACTGGAACAGTTCTCTTAATGGCGGATGCGGTTGATTCGATCTGGCTCATTGGCTCGTTTAGGATGAAAAGCGAACGAAAAAGGCTTATTGTTACTGATACTGTCAGTAAATCGGGCTTTCGAAGAAATAACTATCGAGACCCATGCGGCACCGCACAGTGATCTGGGGCCCCTCTCCGACTTTGGAGACCACCGCTAAGATCCGCGGACCCTTGAGATAGCTACTAGTCTTATCTTCTTGGAGATAGTTCTTCGAAAATGGGGCTTGTCTGAAATGGCGCGTGTGGGAATTTTGGGTCTTGGCAAAATGGGAAGCGAGTTTGCACTAGGCCTTCTCTCGAAGGGAAACGAAGTGCACGTCTATAATCGCAGCAAGGAGAAGCTTCGCGAGTTGGTGGCAAAGGGAGCGGTTGCATATCCATCTCCATACGAGCTAGCGAAGTCAGTCGACGTTGTCATCACTTCACTGACAGACCAGGATGTCGTGGACAGTGTCGTCATGGGAAAGGATGGGGCGTTGCATGGCATGAAGCCAGGGTCTCTCTGGGTAGAGATGAGCACCATCGACCCAGACGCATCTATCAGGCAAGCAGAACAGGCCAAGAGTGCTGGGGTCAACCGGCTCGATGCTCCAGTCTTGGGAAACCCGCGCATGGCTGCGGAAGGACGCTTGTCGATTCTCGTTGGCGGGGACAAGAGCGTTTTCGAGAAGTACCGAGACCTTCTCAGCCAGCTCGGCCCAAACGTGTTCTACCTAGGGGGACCTGGCAGTGGGCATAAGATGAAGCTAATCTTCAACCTGCACCTTGCTACCATTGGTCTAGCCTTCTCAGAATCTTTCGTCCTCTCAAGGAAACTAGGCTTTGAACCTGGGGTCTTTGTTGATGCTCTCAACAAGACAGCTCAGAAGAACTATTTCTCCGACGTTAAGGGTCCGCTGATCGCGAAAGGAGACTATCCTCCGCTCTTCACTGTGAACATGATGTTGAAGGATCTAACGCTGGTGGAGAACCAGGCAACACGACACAAGGTTGCACTTCCTGGAGGAAGTATCGT
>WNFB01000042.1_pt1 | contig 74657 bp, 73 predicted proteins | sample 5400501 | NCBI WGS metagenome assembly WNFB01 (sample SAMN13153341, study PRJNA577476) | soil metagenome | isolation source: 200 cm saprolite under Douglas fir tree site 2 hole 1 | place: USA:California | collected 2015-04-18 | reverse complement strand
GGAGTTGTACGACGTCCCAATCCGCCGCGGCCGGGGACAACGCCGTGCTCGTCATGCTCAGCAACCGGGGACCCACCGCATATGCAAGCGTCACCTACGGTTCGATCAACCTCTCCCTGATCCCCGGGACCGCGTCGAGCGGCACGGGGTTCGTACGGACGGAGATGTGGTTCTACCAGGGTGCGATTCCGGGCGGCGCTCAAACGATGACGGCGACCCTCGTCAGCGGCACCACGAAACACGTTTGCGCGACGGTCCTCTTGGGAGGCGTGTGGCCTTCCACACCGACAGCCGGCGGTACCACCGCGAGCGGCACGAGCACGAATCCAAACATTTCGATCGCCCCAGCGTCCGCCGGCGAATTGGCTTTCGCCGTTATGTCGATTCGGGGGACAACCGGGCCCACCGCCGTTACCGGCACGGGAGCGGCTGCCACCAGTCTCTACGGGATCGCGCCGACTCAGTGCACAGGTGCCGGCACCAGCCTCTGCGGAGCCGGGGCCGACATGCCATTTCCTGGAACGGCGATTACATGGACGGACGGCAACGCGACCGACTGGGTAGTCGCCGCGGTCCGCGTATTGCCCGTACCCAACTGTGGTGTCGCTTCGGGAAACTGTTACCGGATCGGCGCGGGCGGGACATGGAACACCGCGGCCAACTGGTCGAACACATCCGGAGGTGCCTCTTGCGGTTGCACCCCGGTCGCTACGAACAACGCATTCTTCAATGCGAGCCCGACCGGAACCACGACGCTCGCGGCGGCAACCACAATCGCAAGAATCGACATGACGGGTTTCACCGGCACGCTGGACACGACCGCGTCCAACTGGTCCCTCACCGTCAATGGGGCCTTCCTCGTTCAAGGCACGTTCCTGGCCCGGAACTCGACCGTCACAGCGACCGCAGACGTGAGCATCCTGACGGCCGGTACGATCGTCAATCTTGGCGCCTCGACGTGGACGGTGAACGGGATATGGACGAACCAGTCCACCTCCGGGTCTTGGGTCGCGGGCACGAGCACCGTGACGATCCGAGACGCCGCGAGTGGCACACTGACGTTCGCGGCATTGGCCGGCGCGACGAACGAATTTAACAACCTGACGCTCGACGCCAGCGTGACGACGAGCATCACTTACACGATGGCGACGAGCGCGCTCCGGCTGGGAGGGACGCTGACGGTTCGCAACTCCACGGGCGGCGCCGCGGGATCGACCATCCTGACCAGCTCGGCTTCGAACTTGGGCATCACCGCGGGTGCACTCACCCTTGCGACCCTTGGAACCTTGGTGGCGAATGGGTCCGCTGTGACGGTCAACGGTAACGTGAACGTCAGCGCCGCGAACGCTTACGTCGTCATGGGTTCGTCGACCTGGACGGTCACGGGGACCTGGGCAAACGCCTCGACATCGGCTTCTTGGAGCGCTGGGACCGGGACGGTCACATTCACGAGCGCGACGGGCGGGACGATGACATTCGCCGGGACGAATCTGCCGGTGAACGAGTTCAACAATATGACGTTCACATCGTCCGCCGCGTCCGCTCAGACGTTCACGATGGCGACAAGGGCGATGGCATGGGGCGGCACACTTACCCTGTCGGATGGGTCGTCGACGACGGCCCTTGCGACCGCGAATCTCGGCTTGACGGGCGGCGCGCTGAACGTCGGGAACGGTGGGATCCTCACCGCGAACGCTTCCACGATCACGGTCGCGAGCGTGACGATGACCGGAGGGACAAGCGGGACAATTACGCTGACGACCAGCTCGTTCACCAGCAGTGGGAACTGGGACACCAGCGGAGCCGGCTCGGTCTTCGCGGGAGGGACCAGCACGGTAACGATGACGGGGGTCAGCACGATTGCGATCCTGAACGCGAGCAACAATTTCAACAACCTGACCATAGCTTCTGCGGGCACTGTCACTCAGGCTGGTTTGCTCGACGTGTCTAGCACGCTCACGGTAAACGCCGGAGCGAGCCTCGCGACGGGTGTCCAGTCACTCACCGTCGGCACCCTCACCGCGAACATGGCCGGAGGAATCACGGCGGGCGCGTCGGGCACGAAGACAATCGGCGGCAACATCAGCATCGCCGCAAGCGGGTTCTTCAACCTCGGCGGTGCGACTTGGAACTTCGCAGGCGCGTGGACGAATTCGTCGACGAGTGCCTCGTGGTCCGCCGGCACCGGCAGCGTGGTGTTCCGCGCCGGCGCAAGCCAGACGATGACGTTCAAGGCCACAGGCACCGAGTTTTACAACCTGCTGTTTGACACGACGGCGACGGCCGGTGTCACGTACACGATGGCCACGAATCCTCTGAGTTGTGGCGGGACACTCACGATCCAAAACAGCGCGGCCGGTCCCACCGGGAACGCGGTCCTCACGACGGGTGCGAGCAATCTGGCTGTGACAGTCGCGGGCCTTACGATTGGGGCGAACGGGACGCTGACGGCAAATGCCTCGACGATTACGGACAACGGCAGCTGGACCTCCAATGCGGCGAACGCGACGCTCAACGCGGGCACATCGACAGTCGCATTCGGAGCCACCGGAACCATCACGCTCGCCGTTGGCCAGAGTTTCTACGCCCTGACCCAAAGTGCCGGGACGAGCACGCTTGGAGCGGCACTCACTGCTACCGGACCGATGACGCTGAACGGCACGCTAAACACCGGAGCGAGTAACTTCGCCGTCGCCGCACAAGGAGGGCTGGCAATCACAGGCTCCCTCATCACGGGGACATCGACGGTGGCCGTAACCGGGAACGTAAACATCAGTGTGGCCGCGGCCTTCATCACCTCCTCCGCGACGGGTTCCTGGACCGTGACCAACGGTAACTGGACGAATGCGACGACGTCCGCATCGTGGAGCTTCGCGGCTCCGATCCTTTTCACTTCGAACGCGGGGAGGTCGATGACCTTCGCAGGCTCCAATTTGAGCGGCAACGAATTCGCCGGCGCCGTCGCGTTCGACTCCAGTGCTGCCGCGGGAGTTGCGTATGCGATGACAAGCCGAGGCCTCACGGTCGGAGGCTCCGTAACGATTCAGAACAGCGCCGGCGGAGCGACGGGATTCACGATTCTCGATTCCTCAGCCTCGAGTCTCTCCCTGACCTTCGGATCCGTCATCCTTGCGACCTTCGGGGCGCTCAACACTCGGTCCTCCGCAGTCGCGATAACGGACGGTGTTGCAATCGGCGGCACAAATGCCTATGTGACGAACGCAGGCGGATCTTGGATGGTGAGCGGGTCTTGGACGAACGCGTCCACGTCTGCATCTTGGAGTTTTGCGGCGTCGGTCACCTTCAACTCGTCTGCCTCCCAAACGATGACGTTTGGCAATCTGACCCCGGAGTTCGCCGGCAACGTCACGTTCAATTCCGGCGCGTCCACGGTGACGTTCGCCATGGCCTCGAACGCGCTCACGATCGGAGGGACACTCACGATCTCCGGCGGCGGAGGGACCACGACACTTAGCACCAGCGGGTCGAATCGCCCCATTTCCGCCGCGACGCTCACCGTGAACGCCGGCGGCAGCTTGGCCGCGAATGGGTCGCTCATCACGGTCACATCCATGGATACGCATCTGGGCGCGTTCGCGGTTGGGACGTCCACCGTGGTCATTGCCGCCTCCGGCGGTACGGTCAATGTTCCACAGACGGTCTCCAGCCTGACGGTCAATTTCGGCATCACCACGACCTTCATCTCGAACGTCTCGTGGTCTGCGAGTCTGACGTTGACGGGCGCCACCCTGACCTTCAATGGCGACCTGTCCTCGGTCGGACCAGCGAGCCTCAGCTTCGCCGCTTCGTCGATCTCGTTCGCCGGTTCGTGGAACACCTCCTCGGCGACTGCATTCACATCGACGGGTTCGTCGATCACCTTCACGGGGTCGGGCCGGACGATCACGCTGGGGGCGGGCCAGCAGTTCGAGTCCTTGACAGTTGCCGGGACGGTCTCGCTTGGGTACGACCTCATCGCCACGAGCCTGACCGTGAACAGCGTGAGCACGCTGACGAAGACCGGCCACGGCATCATCTTCAACGCCTTGACGGTGAGCGGGACGGTCGCGGACGGATCCGTGAACGTCGCGAACCTGACGGTGACGAACAGCGACGCGACCGCCCTCGTCACGATCTCCGTGTTCGGCGGATGGTCTGCCGGATCTTCCTACGCATGGACCCACACGTCGAGCGAAATGTCTCAGACAATCACGTGGACGATCGGAGGGAACGCGGTCGGGAATCTGTTCAACGTGACGAAAGACGGATCGCCCTTCGCGAGCGGGACGGTCAACGGCGCCGGGCAGGTCGTCTTCACGATGCTCGGTTCCGACCCCGCCATGCAGGTGAGCATTGCAGCGCCATGCGCGGGCAACCGCTACTGGGTCCAGGGGAGTGGGAGCTGGAACGACTCCAACCACTGGGCCTCCTCCTCCGGAGGAAGCTTCGGCTGTTCGGTGCCGGGGCCTACGAACCCTGTCTTCTTCGACGGCAATTCCGCTTCGGCCACAGTCACGATTAGCGGCAACGTCTCGATCGCGTCCTTGAACACGAGCGGGTTCAGCGGCACGGTTGCTGTCGGGGCTTACGACGTGGCGGTGAGCGGCAGCGTAACCCACGCCGGCGGCACAATCACCATGGCTGCCTCGACCGGGAGCGGTTTCGCAGTCGTGGGCTCGCTGACCCTCTCAGGCACCTCAAACATCCAGATGAGCGGCGCATCGAATGGGTCGGTCTCCGGCAACGTCAGCGTGTCGTCCCCGACCGCTTATGTCCGATTCGGGAGCGGCACATGGACCTTCGGCGGTTCGTGGACGAATGCCTCCACCAGTCCGTCGTGGGCCGCAGGGTCCGGGACGATCATCTTCCGCGCCTCCGCGAACACGACGATGACCTTCGCCGGGACGAATCTTCCTGCGAGCGAATTCCACCACGTCACGTTCGACGCAACGCTGGCGGCGGGCGTTACGTACACAATGGCAGCGAACGCGCTCACATTCTCCGGACTCTTGACGGTCCAGAACACGAGTGGCAGCCCCACCGGCAACACAATCTTGACCACGTCGGGGTCCAACCTCGGCATCACCGCCGGGGCCGTGACGATCGGTAATTACGGCACCCTGGTCGGAAACGGTTCGACGATTCAGGTGGGCGGAAATTGGACCTCGACGGGAACGAACGCGACCTTCAACCCGGGGACGAGCTCCGTCGTGTTCACCGCGACGGCGACGATTGACGCCCCGCAAGCCTTCAACAACATGACCGTGAGCGCCGGCACCTCGACGCTTGCGGCGGACCTGAATGTCAATGCAACCCTGTCAATTTCCGGCGGCGTGCTCACGACATCTACCTTCGCGCTTTCGACGATGACACTCATCCTGTCCGGTGGCGCTCTGACATCCGTTTCGGGCGGAGGAACGGTGACGGCGAACGTGAACGTGTCGTCCGCCGCCTCCTACATCGCCTTCGGCGCGGGGGCCTGGACGTTCCGTGGGTCCTGGACAAATCTGTCGACGTCCACCTCGTGGTCCGCGGGAACCGGAACGGTGGTGTTCGCGGCCGGGTCGCCGCAAGTCATGTCCTTCGGCAATCTGACTGTCTCCGAGTTCCACAGCATCCGTTTCAGCCCTCCTGCCGCGGTAACTTTCACGATGGCGGCGAACGGCCTGCGCTGGAGCGGCACGCTGACCCTCGACAACAACGCGACCCTCGTGACCGCGAACCTGGCGCTCATCGGCACGGGAGGCAATCTCACCATCCTCGACGGGGCGACCTTGACCGCGGGGACGTCGTCCGTCAATGTCGCCAACGTCACAATGACAGGCGGGACCTCCGGAACGATTACGGCGTCGGGCTCGTGGACCGTCTCCGGAAACTGGGACACGTCCGGCGCGGGTTCCGGCTTCGTCGGGATCGCGTCCACGGTCCTCCTGACGGGTCCCGGAGCCACGGTTCAGATCTCGAACCCTGCCAACGGGTTCGGCACCCTCACAATCAGCGGCTCGATTTCGGCGGCGTCCGGGATCGCGATTTCGGGCACCCTGACGGTCACCGGCTCCCTCGATACGACCTCGGCCAACTACGCCTTGACAATCGGCGGCGGGCTGACGCTGAACGGTGCGAACGCGGCGCTCACGACGCGTGCATCGAACGTCTCAGTCAGTGGGGATGTGACGGTGGGTAGCCCCTCCGGTTTCATCGTATCCGTGGTCGGTGGTTCCTGGACCATCTCGGGAGCCTGGACGAACGCGTCGACGTCCGGATCCTGGAGTTTCGCGGCCCCCATCACCTTCACCTCGTCGTCGGACCGAGTCATGACGTTCGCGGCGCTTCCATCCGGCGCCGTCGAGTTCGGCGACGTGACGTTCAACGCCGGCACGTCAACGGTTACGTACACGATGACAGGGATCGCCCTCGCCTGGTCCGGTACGCTCCGCATTCAGGGCGGGACCGGGACCACGACCCTTGCCACGGCCAACGTCGGGCTCGTGGGTGGCGCAGTGACGATCGGAGACGGCGGCATCCTAATGGCGTCCGCCTCGCCGGCGTCGGTTTCGAACGTAACGGTGACGGGCGGCAGCTCCGGCGTGATCGTTGTGACGAGTGGAAGCTGGACCATACTCGGTAGCTGGGACAGCTCCGGCGTCGGCTCCACGTTGACCGCGGGAACCTCGACGATGACTTTTGCTGGGACAACCAAGACGATTTCGGTCGCGCCCGGCCAAGCGTTCAACCACCTCACGATTGCCGGGACGATTTCAATCGCATCCACATTGACGGCTGCGACTCTGACGGTGAGTAGCGGCGCCATCTTAACGAAGACCGGCCACGGCATCATCTTCAACGCCTTGACGGTGAGCGGAACGGTCGCGGACGGATCCGTGAACGTCGCGAACCTGACGGTGACGAACAGCGACGCGACCGCCCTCGTCACGATCTCCGTGTTCGGCGGATGGTCCGCCGGATCCTCGTATGCGTGGACGCACACCTCGAACGAGACGACCCAGACGATTACGTGGACAATCGGTGGGAACACGGCTTGGCATCTGTTCAACGTGACGAAGGACGGTTCGTCCTTCGCGAGTGGCACGGTGAATGGGTCCGGACAAGTCGTCTTCACGATGCTCGGGTCGGATCCGGAGATGAAGGTGAGCGTGACTCCGCCGCCCATCCCGGCGTGGTGGCAGTCTCCCTACGTGCTCGCCGTTCCTCCCATCGGAGTGTTTCTGGTGGTAGCGATGTTTGCGCAACGCGCGCGCTGGAGGCCCGCAAAGGCCTTCCTCGTAGACGAACGTGGTCGAATGCTCAGGGAATTCACATTGGACCCGTCCTGCCAGGTCACGTACGACCAGGCAGTCGAGGCGGGCGTTCTCGACGCGGTCGAAAAGCCCATCAAGGTCGCGAAGTACCACGGCCAGACGGTCCGCGGGGACGCCCTTGGCGTTGTTCTTCTCGCCTACGGGCCAGTCACCGCCGAGCAAGTCGGATTCGCACGGGAGATGCTCGTCCAGGTCCAAGACAAATTCGAGGACGCCGTCAAACAGCGGCTCGAGGATGTCCGGAGCCAGGAGGCCAGCCTCCAGGCCGAGGGAAAGAGCCTCGAGGAACGGCAACAAGCCCTCGAAATCCGGGCCGGCGAAATCGAATCGACAAGGAAGCAGATTGAAGCCGTGCAATTGAAAGTCGCGAGCGACAAGGCCGCCCTCGAAGCGACCGAGGGAGACCTGGAGCGCCGGGAGGCGGAGTTAGCGGGGAACCGTCGGTCGACCGACGAACTCGCACGGCAACTCGAGGAGAAGCAGAAATCCCTCGAGACGCGCGCTGCGGAAATTGCGGCCCAGAGCGAGGCGGTCGACGCGAGGACGGAGGCAATCCGGACGCGCGAAGAGGCCGCCACCGCGCTCGAGGCGGAACTTCGGCGGAGGAACGAGGCCGTCACGAGCCAGGAAACCACCCTGAAAAACGAGGCGGAACGGGTGGCCGCCCAGGATTCGTCCCTGCGAGCACGGCTCGAGGAGGCGGAGCGACGCGAGGTGGGAGTTAGAGATGGTGAAGTGGCCCTCACAGCGAACCGCGAGAAGTTTGAGGCCGACCAGAAGGGACTGATAGAATTCAAACAATCAATCGAAAATCGGGTCGCCGTGGTCCAGGCGACAGAACAATCGCTCACGAACCGGGAGAACGCGCTGGACGCCCGCGAGGCGCAGATCGCCCCCGTGGAGGCCGACCTCGCGCGCCGTGAAGGCGTAGTCACGCAACTCGAGGAGGAGCTGAACGGCCGAAAGGTCCTCACGGACGCCGCGAGGAAGGAACTCGCCGAACGCAAGACCGATTTGGAAACCAGGGAAGCGGCCGTCGCTCGCGAAACCGAAGCGGTTGAGACGGCTCGACGGTCGCTCGAAACCGAACGCCACGCGATCGAAGAGACTCGGCAACAGGCCCAACAGTCGTTCGAGGCGGCACAGAACCTCGAGGCCGCCACGTTGGCGAGGTCGACAGACCTCGACCTTCGGGAGACCCGAATCGCCCCCGCTGAGCGACAACTCAACGAACAGACGAGGGAGCTCGAGGCGGGGGAAGCGGATTTGGCGTCCCGGGACGAACAGCTGGCGGCGAGAGCCCGATCCCTGGACACAGCGACGGAGGAACTCGGAGCCCGCCATCAGAGCCTGCAAGAAGATCAGGTGGTCCTCGGAGAGGCGCGGGCTGCCTTTGAGGCCGATCGACGAGAATTTCAAGAGGAGGTCGCCCGGCACGAGTCGGAGGTCGGTCGACGCAAGGCCGACCTAGACGCCCAGGCCAAGACCTTGGGTGAGGGTCAACTCCGCATGGCCCAAGACCGGGAGGCCTTCGAGGCATCGCAGACGGAGAAGAATCAGGCGATCCTCTCCCGAGAAATCGAGCTCGAGGCGCGGGAACAATCCCTCCGGGAGAAGGAGGGAGCGGTGCGGGGGCAGGCCGAAGAGAACGGGCGACGGCTCACGGAGCTGGCTGTTCGAGAGGAATCTCTGGAAATCGAGGGTGCGAAGCTCGACAAGGCCCGCGCGGACCTTGACTCGCGGAAAGCCGGCCTCGCCGATGTCGCGAAGGAACTCGATGGAAAGGCGGCCCGACTCCGGGAGGAGGAAGCGAAGCGGGCGGAGGAACGTCGTACGTGGCAAGGCACCCTCGAGTCCGAACAGGCGCTGCTGAAACAACAGAGGGAGACGTTCGAGGAGGAGAGCTCAACAATGAGAGCCTCCTGGGCAGATCGGGTGATGCGCATCGAGGCCCGAGAGGTCGACCTCGAGGAAGGGGAAGAGCGAGCCCGTGGGGGCACCGATCGGATCGCCCGAACGGAGGAGGAACTCAAACGACGCGAGACGGCAACGGAAGAGGCCGCTCGAGTCGCTTCCGAGATGAAAGGGGAGGCGGAACGACTCCAACGCGAGAGCGAGCAACGCCTCTTGGAAGTTGAATCGAGAGAGCGGGCCCTCCGCGAGGAGGCCGCACATCACGCGATTGAACTCACGAAGCAGACGGAAGGCTTGAAGGCGCTCGAAAGCGACATCGCCGCGAAGCGATCCGACTTCGAGCAACTGAATACCGGACGGACCGCCGAGCTCCACCGAATGGAAACGGATCTCCAGAAGAACGCCCAAGCGCTCGAAACGAAAGGCCGTGAGTTGGCCGAGCGAGAGAGCCGGCTTGCTGCATCGGAGGAAACATTCCGGCAAGCCGAGCTCCGGCTTCAGCGAGAACACGACGACGTCCAAGCGGCGGCGAAGCAACTCGAATCGCGGGAGCTCGAGCTGACGCAGTTGAAAGACCGGTACGACTCCGAAGCCGCACAAATCCGGAACGAACTCGAGGGGATGCGGCAGTCGGTCGCGGCGAAGGAGGCGGAACTCCGCGCAGAGCGAGAACGGATTGAACGGGACTCATCCGCGCTTCAAGAGACCCTCGGCGCAAAGGCGAAGGAGATGGCGATGCGGGAGAAGGCCCTTACCGCGCGAGAGGATGATTCCCGGGCCGATGAACAGGAACTTGAAGCTCGAGGACGGGAACTGGAATCGAAAGAACGCCAGACGGAAGCACGGAACACGGAACTCTCGGCCCAAGCGATGGCGCTCGTCCGACGGGAGCAGGACCTCAACGCGCGCGCGGCGCAAATCGAACAAACGGTCCGTAGGGTCGAAACCGAGGCCGCGGAGAAGCGCCGGGAATGGGAATCCGTCCAAGCGACCTTGCAATCGCAACAGGCCCAGTTGACCGCAACGGCGGAGACTCGCACGGCGGACCTAGCGAAACGAACACAAGAAATCGAGGGACGCGAACGCGCCCAGCAGGCGTGGTTCGCCCGGTTTGAGCTCGAACGGTCCAAAGTCGACGCCCAGGCGAAGGCCGCAGCCGCCCAGTCCGCAGAGACAGAGGCCGCATGGCAACGATCCGAGGCGCGCCTTGCCGACCTGAAGGCGAAAGAAAACGAGATCCTCCGTGCCCGTCAAGCATTCGAATCGGAACGCTCCGCGTGGGCCACCCGGCGAGCCGAAGAGTTGAAACAACTCGAGGCGACGCGGGATGCGGCCGGGCAGCAGGCACAGCAGGCCGAACGGCTGGTCTCCGAGTCTCAACGCCGCGCGCTAGTCGCCGAGGAGGCGGAACGAGCCGCGAAGCGACAGGCGGCGGATCTCGCGACGCAACAGACTTCCCTTGAGAAACGCCGGTCGGAAGCGGAGAAGGCAGAGCACGATGCGCAGGCGCACATCGCCCAGCTTCAAGAAGCTTCTCGCAACTTGGCCATGAAAGAAATGAACATCGCGGCAGCGACAAAGGATCTCGAATCACGGCAGTCGCGGATCTCCGCGTCGGAGCGGGAAGTCGCGAGCCGCGAGGCGGACCTCCGTTCGAAGAAGACATCGGTGGACCAGGATGCAGCGCGCGTCGCCGCCCTATCCGAACAGCTCGCGACGCGACAGCGAGACTTGGAATCTCGGACGGCGAGCCTGGAGGCGAAGTCCGCGCAGATGTCAAGCAAAGAACAGACGCTCGCGACCGAGCTCCAGCGGGCGGACAACTTGATGGAGGACCTTGATAAGAAGGAGCGGGAGATTCGGGCCCGCGATGAGGCCTTGAAGGCATTCGAGGCGACCTTGACGGCTCGAGAGAGCGAAGTCACCGCTCGGGACGCCGAGCTTCGGGACGGCACCCGGGGCCTCGAAAAACTTCGCCAGGAGTTGAACAGCCAGCGAGCAGCGACGGACGAGGCCCGCCGGGTCGCGGACACGACGCGCGAGGAATCGGAAGTGATGAAACGCGACGCGGAAAAGCTCCGGGCCCAAGCCAACACGATGCAGGCGGAGGTCGCCACGAACCTACGATTCCTCCAGAAGAAGGCCCTCGACGTGCTCGATCAAGAGGAGAAGATTCGGGAGCGTCTCATGCATGTCGAAGAACGAGAGAACGCCCTAGACGCGCGGGCGGAGATCCTCGAAGGGAAGGAGCGGACCCTGACGGATGACCAGGCCGATCTCGACGCGAAGACGGCGAAACTACAGGCAGAGGTTGACCGGCTCCAAGCCCGCCTGGCGGATGCCGAGAAGGCGGGCGGCCCGTCCACGGCCGCGATGGAAGAGTGGAAGAAAGATGTCGAGAACCGCGTGAAAATCATCCAGAAGAAAGCGATGGACCTCATGGACCGCGAGGAGAAACTTCGCAAGAAGGAGGAAGAGCTGCGCGCCCTCGCGGAGCAGCTTGGCGTGAGCCGCTGACGGTCCACCATTCTGCTAGGCCGCAGCGCCCAATTCTGTTATCGCGACGCTTTGCGGATCGCGCGGTCGAAGTCGTCGATGAGGTCCTCCGGGTCTTCGAGGCCCACACTCACCCGCACGAGCCCTTCCGTGACCCCACCCGTCCGGCGCTCGTCCTCCGTGAGAGGACCGTGCGTCATCGAAGCGGGGTGTTGCACGAGCGTTTCGGTCCCACCCAGGCTAACGGCGAGCGTCGCGATCTCGACGGACTCCACGAACCGCCGGCCGGCACGGAGACCCCCTTTCAACTCGAAGCTGAGCATCGCGCCGAAACCCGACATCTGCTTCCGAGCGAGCGCGTGCTGGGGGAAGGAGGGCAGGCCTGGGTAATGGACGACGCGGACGGCGGCTCGCTGGGACTCCAGGAACTCGGCGAGAGCTTGGGCGCTCGCGCCCTGAGCCTGCATCCGGAGGGGGAGCGTCTTGAGTCCCCGCCGAACGAGGAACGCTTCGAAGGGCCCAAGCGCCGGCCCCAACATCTTGTACGTGAACCAGATGCGGTCGAACAACGGCTTCTTCGCGGTGACGACGGCGCCCGCGACGACGTCGCTGTGTCCTCCCAGGTACTTCGTCGCACTGTGGAGCACGCCGTCGACCCCAAGCGCGAGGGGACGTTGGTTGATTGGCGACGCAAAGGTGTTGTCCGCCAAGGTCGTCGCCCCCACGGCCTTCGCGGCGTCCACGGCCTCCCGGATGTCCGTGATCATCATCGTCGGGTTCGCGGGGGTCTCGATGTACACCAAGCGGGTCTCGGGTCGGACGGCCTCTTTCCAAGCCCGGGGTTCACGCGGATCCACGAACGTCGTTGTGACGCCGAAGCGCGGCAGGAGACGTGTAAAAATCTCCGTGGTCGCGGTGTACAAGCTCGCTCCAGCGACCACGTGGTCGCCGGCGTCCACGGACGCGAGGATCGCGGAGGCGATCGCGCCCATCCCGGAACCCGTGACGAGGGCGGCATCACCACCCTCCAGGTCCGCGAGCGCATCTTCGAGGTCGCGGAGCGTCGGGTTCCCCCATCGGGTATAATACGCTTCGGGCGCCGTCGCGACGGCAAAATCGGCACCTTGGCGCGCCGATTCCAACTCCCACGTCGAACTCGCGTAGATCGGTGTGACGATCGGGCCGTGGCCCTTCGGACGCCGGCCGTGAACCGCGCGGGTCCGCGTCCCGAGTCGCTTCGCCACGGAGTCGGTCAGGCGGGGTCCGTCGAAATAGCTTTCGAAGAATCTGTGGGAATCAGATTCCCAGAGCGGCGAACTTCGAGTCCGTGCGCGATGGAGGCAATAATACCGGAAAGGTCAAAAAGGGAGGGCGTATACGAGCGTTGCCCGGCCCCGAAACGAGGGCCGGGCGAACACACGGGAGGCGACACGATGTCGCGCGAAGTGGACTTCAACGCAAAACCGATCGACCCCGATTTCATGAACAAGCCGGATGAATATCCGGAAACGGGAACCCACTTCGATCACAAGGTCTTCGCCGAGGGCATCGAGCGGCTGGATGCCAGCGGGAACTCGTATCCAACGAAACTCGGGATCCACGGTCTCCATGTGGCCGTAGACTTCGACGGGTGCGTCGCTGACGGCGTCTGCATGGACGTTTGCCCGGTGGACGTCTTCGAGTGGCTTCTCGCCCCCGGAAAGAAAGGCACGGGGAACGACAAGATCATCGAGAAAGGCGGCGAGGAGTGGGACAAATATCGATGTGACAAGTCCGACATGATCCGGGAGTCGGACTGCATCGACTGTATGGCGTGCGAGACCGCCTGCCCGACGAAGGTTATTAAAATCAACCCGTAGTGCGCGGCCGAGTCGACCGCGAAGAGTGGCGCAAGAATCGCGGTCGATTTTACCCAAGGAATTATCTATAACGGCGTTATACAAGAATCGAACCGGGTGCCGCGTTGACCGATGTGCTCTACGCCGGGTTTCTCGGCCTCGTCGCGGGACTGGTGCCGGTCTACATCGGCCTCGCGCCTCTTTGGATCTTCAAGCGCTTGTCTCTCGGATGGAGGACCGCGCTCGTTAGTTTCTCCGCCGGGATCCTTCTGTTCCTGTTCGCTGATGTCACCCACGAGGGCGTGGAACTCTCCCAAGCGGTCGGGAGCACGCCGGCACTGTTTGCCGTCGGGCTTGCACTGGGCCTCCTCGGCCCGGTTGCAATCAGCCGCATAAGGCGCCGGAAGTTGACGGTCCCGAACCAAGACCCGCTGGCGGGTGAGGTCTTGCCACCCATTGCAAGTGCGAAACTATTCACCGCGCAGATGATCGCCCTCGGGATCGGGCTCCACAACCTCGGCGAAGGACTCGCAATCGGAGCGGCGTATGCAGGCGGGGTGTTCGGCCTCACGAACTTGCTCGTGATCGGCTTTGCCCTCCACAACTCAACAGAGGGGATGGGAATCTCGGGTCCCATGGCAGGGTTAAGAACGGGGGTGAGGCAGCCCCTCCTCCTGGGATTCGTCGCGGGCTCCCCGACAATCCTTGGGAGCATGGTCGGATCTCAGGCCTACTCTCCCGCGCTCGGGACGTTGTTCTTCGCGGTCGCTGCGGGCGCCCTGCTGTACGTCATCATCGAGCTCATCAGAGTGACGTCCCCACCGGAATCGAGTAAGACCACCTTCATCGGCATTTTCCTCGGAGTCCTTCTCATGTTCGCGACAGGCTTGTTGGTTCGGTGACTCGGGCTGCCGGCGGTCATGTCCGTTCGGCGACTCGGGATCGGCAAATAACCATCGGCGTGCGAGAACATAATCAGAGATCTTCGTTCATCGAGCCGGTGCGATACCCGCGAAGATCGATCGTCACGTAGACGAAACCGGCGTTGCGAACCGCTTCCACGACCTTCTCGGCAGTGGCGGCCTCGGTGATTCGAGGGAGATCCTCTCGCGGCACTTCGATGCGCGCGATGCCTTCGTGGGCGCGGACTCGGACGATCCGGAAGCCGAGACCACGAATCGCCTCTTCCGCCAGTTCCACGCGCTTCAACTTGTCCATAGTGATCATCTCCCCGTACGCGACTCGCGAAGACAGGCACGCATTGCTTGGCTTGTCGTGGAAACTCAACCCGAGTTCCCAAGCAAGGGATCGAACATCCGACTTCATGAATCCGAACTCGACGAGGGGATGCCAGAAACCCGCTTCGTTCATCGCTTGGATGCCCGGTCGATGGTCCCCGAGGTCCGACACGTTCACGCCGTCCGCGATTACCACGAAGCCGCGTTGCGATGCAATCGGTTTCAACGCCGCGCCCAGTTCCGTACGACAAAAGTAGCACCGATTCGTCGGGTTGGCGACGTATCGATCGTTCGCGAGCTCCGAGACCCGGACGGTTTCCACGCGGATGCCTATTTCCGCGGCTTGCTCCAATGCTTCCTGAAGCTCGCGTCGGGCAAGCGATTCCGCGTCGGCGATCACGGCGAGCGCGTTGTCGCCGAGGGCGTCGTGGGCGATCCGTGCGACGAGGCCGCTGTCCACCCCGCCCGAGTAGGCGACGAGAATCCGTCCCCGCTCCCGCATGGAGGCGACCATCTGATCGTACGTTCGCGCGAGATCCATCGCCCGGGTTTCAACCGCCATCAATCGCGTCGAATGCGCGGGCGCGGATAAAACCATCGAGCACGACAAACCGTATGGCCTGCCCCGACATCCCCGCGGACGTGCGGCCGTCGTTTCTCGAATGCACGGCGTGTTCGAAGAAACACGAGGTCCGCCTGATCAACACGTGCGACTGTGGCGCACCGCTTTTCGCCCGCTACGACTGGAAGGACCTCGCCGTCCAGGATCTCGCTTCGCGACGCGACTTGTGGCGGTACGCTCCGCTTCTCCCGGTCGAGGAAACCGTGATCCGATCGCGGGGGGAAGGCGGGACGCCGCTGTATAAGCTTGAATCGATCGGCACCGGCGGCCGCGTCGCGCGGCTCCGCGTCGCAGGCTTGTACGTAAAGGATGAGGGATTGAACCCGACCCGGACGTTCAAGGCTCGTGGCATGGCCGTCGCCGTCCCGATGGCAAGCTCCTTGGGGGCGACGACCCTCGCAGTGCCGACCGCCGGGAACGCGGGCGCCGCCCTCGCGGCGTATGCGGCGACCTATGGAGTCCGGGCAATCGTCATCATGGCCCGCGATGGACCCGCAGAGCAAGCGCACGAGGCGATGGCGTACGGCGCTCATCTCCTCCGGGTCGACGAGGACATCTCAGACGCCGGACGGATCGTGAACGAACTCGCGGCCACGACGGAAACATTCAGTGTCGCGACGCTGCGAGAACCGTACCGAGTGGAAGGGAAGAAGACGATGCTCCTCGAAATCTGGGAGGCGCTCGGCGGCATGCCGGATTGGATCCTCTTCCCCACGGGCGGTGGAACGGGAGTCGCGGGGATGTGGAAGGCGCTCCAAGAACTCCGGGAACTCGGATGGTACGACGGGCCATGGCCCCGTTTCGGCGTCGTGCAGGCGGAAGGGTGCGCGCCGCTCGTGAAAGCTTGGAAGGACGGTCGCGAGACCGCAGAACCATGGCCGCACCCGCAGACGGACGCCGCAGGTCTCCGAGTCCCCGCGACGCTCGCGGATCGGATTGTCCTTCGCGCAATCCGTGAGACTCGCGGCGCGGCCGTAACGGTGTCGGATGCCGCGATGAAAGTCGCATCCCAAAATCTCGCGGTCCTCGAAGGAATCAGTGCGTGCCTGGAAGGCGCGGCAACCTTGGCGGGGCTCCGCCGATTTTACGACGAAGGCACGATCACGCGGGATGACCGCGTCGTGCTCGTGAACACCGGCGCGGCGGATAGCGCGACGGTCCCGCGGCCCTCGGTTCCGACAATCCGCACTGCGGCGGACGCGCGATCGTACCTCGGGCTCACGCCGCGAGCTTCTTGACTTCTTCGAGGACGCGCCGGTGGTCCGGGGGAACCTTCGGGTCTTCCGTGACCCATCGGTATCGGACAATCCCATCGCGATCGAGGACGAAGACGGATCGCTTCGACACGCCCTGGAGGCCGAAGTCGCCGAACTTGTCGTACTGCACTCCGTACGCCTTCGTCACCGTCTTGTTCCAGTCGCTCAGCAACGGGTAGTTGATTCCGTTTTGTTGCTTGAACACCCGATGGCTGTGGTGGCTGTCTGTGCTGATCCCGAAGACCGTCGCGCCCATCTGCTGGAGGGCTCCGAGGGAATCGCGCAACGCGCACAGCTGGCCTTGACAGACGTTCGTGAAGTCCCAGACGTAGAACGAGAGGATGATCGGTCCTCGGCCGAGCGACTTCGAGAGCGTGACCGGCTTCCCTTCGTCACTCAGCATCGTGAAATCGGGCGCCTTCTGGCCTACCTCGACCATCGGGCCACCTCGGGCCGCCGTGCCAGCGGCGTCGGGGCCATAACCCTTTCGCTTTCGACGCTCACCGAACCCGGGCCGACGCGGGAACGTAATCTATATTTAACGGGAGCAGCCCATCAGGGCTCTACCTACTCAACGAGAACGCTCAACCGGAGTTCGCGCGCAACGAGGGGGAAAGGGCAGGGGGAACGATGGCGAAGTACGTGCTCGTCGCCGATTACACACTGATGACGGATTACCGGAACGTGCCGTTGGCGACGTTCTTCAGTTGCATCCCGACGGACTACTGGCAATCCCGCCTCGTGTTCCGGATCCTCGCGGATCCTCCCAAACTGGACGCCAACGGCTTGCCGATCCGGGTCCCGTACGGCCTTCGGAAGGTTGAGGCCTCTCTCGCACGGACATACGGCCGGGACCAGGTCGTGATCGCTGACCCCCGGACCGTGGCACAGCACATCGACGACGAAACGGAGGTTGTTGGACTTCATTCAATGGACCCGCTCGGCCTCGGGCCGGTCAGCATGTCGTTCACCATGGGCGGCGTCCTCACTCCGTACACGAAGGCGATGTTCCTCGACCTCGTCCAGCGCGTCCAGCGGCCGAACCGGAAGTACAAGATCGTCTTGGGCGGGCCCGGCGCGTGGCACTTCGACTACCGCCAGGAGATGCAGGAGAGCCTCGGCATCGACCACATCGTGCACGGAGAGGTCGACCATCTCGTCCCGGAGATCTTCGATCGAATCGTGAACGACCACGCTCCGCCCGTCATGCGCTTCACGAACGCGACCGCGCCGACGGTCGACAAGATCCCGAAAATCCTCGGGCCGACGATGCATGCGATGAACGAGGTGATGCGGGGGTGTGGTCGGGGTTGCGAGTTCTGCGAGGTCACCCTCCGGCGTCCGAGGTACTTCCCATTCGACTACATCGGTGACGAAATCGCCATGAACACGAAGATTGGCCAGTCGTCGATCCAGCTCCACTCGGACGACATCTTCCTCTACAACCTCGAGAACTGGAAGACGATGGAACCGAACGAGGACGCCGTGAAGGACCTCTTCCGGTTCGTCATGGAGCAACCCGGCGTCAGCCATTGCTACCCGACCCACGGCACGGTGAGCGCCGCGGTTTCGAACCCCGATCTCATCCGGGACATCTCGACCATCGTCCACGCCGGACCCAACAAGTGGGTCGGCATCCAGAGCGGAATCGAGACGGGGAGCCCGAGCCTCTCAAGGGCCGTGTTGCACCGGAAAGCGGCCCCGTTCACCGCCGAGGAATGGCCCGACATCGTCGTCCAGGGAACGGAGATCCTGAACCGCAACTACTGGTATCCCGCGTTCACGATTATCTTGGGCCTGCCGGGCGAAACGCCGGAAGACGCTTGGATGACCGTCGACCTGATCGACCGCATGGAGCAAATCCCGAACGGTCACTTCGTCACGGCGCCCCTCACGTTCGTCCCGATCGGCGTACTGCGCGGCGAGGCGTTCTACAACCTCGACGAGATGATCGACGAGTCGCGATTCAACGTCGCGTACCGCGCTTGGCGGCACGTGCTCCTCGAAATCGATCAGGATCTTTGGCGCCTTACGCGCCTCCCCGCCCCGATGAAAGCGCTCATCGTCGTGACCGCGCGCATCGGTGGCCGATACATCCTCGACATCATGCACCGCTACGCGCGGCGCAAAGGGTTCCGCATCCGCGCGCCATCGACGACGAAGCGTCAGGCCGAGGGACATACGGTCACCTTCCCCGCTGGGTAGACTCGCGCGGGACTCAGGCGCCGTCCACGACCCACGCGAGGTACTGATTGGCCTTCGCTTCCGCGCCCTCCTCGCCCATGACGGACGGAAGGGTGCGCTCGCGGAGGAGTTGGACGATTTTCACGAGGTCCGTCCGCGTGAGACTCCCGGGATCGGCCCGGACATCCCGGAGTCGTTTCCGCAGCATCGCGGGTGCCATGTCCCCCCAGATGGCCCGCATGTCGGCCACAATGAGTTCGTACGCCGTCTGCACAGCCACGGTCTCACGCTTCGGCCTTCATCTGATGGGCGCTGAGCCATGCGCTGTACCCGACGTAGAAGAGCACGACGAGGGCCACGAGTTGAAAGACGTCGGGCAGGAACGTGTCGGGAAACAGGATGCGCGTCGCGGCGCTCAGGCTCAGGGCAATCCCGACCGCCGCGAGGCCGATGCTCAGGCGATGCAGGAGGCCCCCGCGCATCATCCGGACCCCTCGGTGAGAGACGAGGAACGTGCCGAGGACGCCACAGGAGATGCTCAAGACGAGGATCACGAATTGTTCCGCCGAAACGAGCACAGGATCGACCGTGGAATCGATGCTGGCGGATTGGCCCTTAAGTCTGCGCTCTTCGGACTCACCCGTGAGAATAATCAGCCCTCGAGGCGCGCGGTGACCGATTCGCCCCCGACCTGGACAAAGCCCATCGTGCGGTACAACGCGATCGCGGGATCGTTGCCGACGGTCACGTACAACGCGAGCCGCGGCTCGTCCCGTGCCGCGAGGCGATGCATCGAGGCCTGCAACAGCCCCCGGCCGAGTCCTTTCCCACGGTGGTCTCTCGCCACTCCGAGTTCCGCGACCAGGGGCATGCCCATCCAGTGCGTAATCAGGATCGCTCCGACGATCCGATTCCCTTCCAAGGCCACGTAGGACGCGTCGGGCATGTACTGCCCGGAGTCGCCCTTGAAGAGTCCCGCCACGTAGCCCCGCCACTCCTCCTCCGCACCCACGTGAATCCCATGCTGTTGCTCCATGTGGCCGTCGTAGACCTGCATCAGGAACGTCGTGAGTCCCAGGACCTCCGCTTCCTCGGGAGGCTGCAACTTGATGTTGACCGCGGCGGACCGCTTCGTCGGAGCTTCCATCCGCATCCGCGCGAAGCTCCGCCGGAACCCGAGGGATGTGAAAGCGCGTTCATAGACGTCCTCGAACTGCCCCGTGATGATCGTAGCGCCTCCGGCCCGGAGCAGGTCGACGGCCTTCAGGAGGGTCACGGCGGCTTCATTGGCGAACGCCGGCTCCATGGAGAAACCCGAAATCTCCGTCGGCCCGAGGCGCAAGGTCCCGATGATTCGGCCGTCTTTCTTGACCGAGAAGTGCGACCGCTGATCCTCCGGAGGAAGGGCGAGGAAACGGTCGAGATGGACCCTCAGATCACGCGTCGGGAGATCCGTGCGCCCCGCCACGAACGTCCGCCAGTACGAGTGGGCGTCCGACGTCTGAAGGGGCTCCAGGGTCACGGCCACGCGCCCCGCGAGGGATTCGCGGGAAATCAAGGTTGGGGCCGCGGAGATTTTATCCGGCGGAAGGACCTTCGACGCCCGGATGGACTTCGCGCTGACCGAGACCCAGGAAATCGCTCGCAAGACGGTCCGCGATTTCACGGAGCAGGAAATCATCCCGCGATCCCACGAGTTCGACGAGAGCCAGGAATTCCCACACGACTGGGCGAAGAAGATGGGGGAGCTGGGCCTCTTAGGAGTCTTCGTCCCCGAGAAATACGGAGGGGCTGGCCTCGACACGGTCTCCTACGCGATCACGATCGAGGAGCTCTCCCGCGGCGATGCAAGCGCGGGCGTGATCGCGGCGGTCTGCAACGGCCTCGTGTGCGAGCCTCTGCTCCGCTACGGGACGGAGGACCAGAAGGAGCGGTATCTCGGCCGCGTCGCCCGCGGAGAATGGCTCGGTGCGTACGCCCTCACGGAACCGGGCAGCGGCTCCGACGCTGCCGCGATGCGAACAACCGCGAAGCTGGACGGGGATGCGTGGATCCTGAATGGCACCAAGACGTTCGCGACGAACGCCTCCGTGGCCAAGGTCATCATCACATATGCTCGCACGGGTCCCAAGAAACACGACATCTCCGCCTTCATCGTGCCCGCAGCGTCGAAGGGGTTTTCCGTCCTGAAGAAGGAGAACAAGATGGGAATCCGCGCGAGCGACACGGTGACCCTCGGCTTCGATGGCATGCGGATCCCCAAGGATAACCTCCTCGGGGAACTGCACAAAGGCTTCACGATCGCGATGGCGACCCTCGACGGCGGGCGGATCGGGATCGCGGCCCAGGCCCTGGGCATCGCACAACGGGCCCTGGAGGAGGCGACGAGGTACGCACGCGAACGGGAGGCGTTCGACCAGAAAATTGCCGAGTTTCAGGCGATTCAGTGGAAGCTCGCGGACATGGCCACGGAAATTGATGCCGCGCGACTCCTGACCTACAAGGCCGCGCACTTCGAGGATTTGGGTCGGCGACACACGTACGAGTCGAGCGTCGCGAAGCTGTTCGCATCCGAGGTGGCCCACCGCGCGGTCGACTCCGCGGTCCAGATTCACGGCGGCTACGGGTTTATCAAGGATTACGTCGTCGAGAAGCTCTACCGCGACCAGCGGGTCACGGAGATCTATGAGGGGACGTCAGAAATCCAGCGGCTCGTCATTGCACGTGCGGTTCTTGGGAAGTGAACGAGAGAACGCCCACGATCGCTGGTATCGGGCGGTCGCGCCGTATTACGACCAATTGTACGATCGGTCGCGGACCGCGCGAGCCTACCCATTCCTCCAGCATCTCTTCCTGCGGTACGGCCCCATCCACGAGGTCCTCGATGTCGCATGTGGCAGCTTCGCCCTGGACCTCCCGTTGGTGAGGCGCGGCTACCGTGTGGTCGGTCGTGATCGATCCAAGGACATGCTCCGCGTGGCCCGCGGCGCCTTGAAGGCGGTGGGACGGAACGCGGACCTCGGCGAAGGGGATATGAGGACCCTCGACCTGAACCGCGAATTCGACGCCCTGCTCTGCCTCGGGACGGCCTTCAACTACGTGACATCCCCATCGGAAGTCCGAAGGACGCTAGCCGTCTTTCGCCGCCATCTGCGGGGCGGAGGATTGTTGGTCCTCGACTTGACGAACTTCGATGCGTGGATCCGCCATCCACAGAACGCACGGGCCGAGGTGGACCACCGGGCCCCGGACGGGACCCGGATCGCGATTTTCGGCTTCAACGAACAAGAGCGCCGCAAGCGAATTCATCAGGCGCGCTTCCTGACCGTCGTCCAGAAGGGGCGAAGGATCGACGTTCGTTTCGACGAGACGCCGCTTCGCATCTGGGCGAAACCGGAACTTGATCGGGCCCTCCGAACGGCAGGGTTTCGACCGGCCGAGTGGTGGGGCGATCTCCGGCTCGGCGCGAAATACGACCGGGGTCGCAGCCCGCGGCTGGTGTCCGTTGCCGTGCGGACCTAACGAGGGACCGATACTCGCGGTTCGCTCGGAGAGAGAACCCTTATCCCGTTCTGCCGGTTCGCGGGGCCGAATGGCGACGCGGGTACTCTACATGGAGGAGCGCCGAGGGCAGAATCCGGATCCCTGTTACCTTCGCGAGTTCGAAGCTAAGGTCGTCGACCGCGGCCCCGATTTCGTCGTCCTGGACCAGACCGCCTTCTACGCGGAAGGCGGCGGCCAGCCGGACGATACGGGCGTGTTCCAATGGTCGGGGGGAGAGTCCCGAGTGCTCCGCGTCACGAAGGATAAGGGCGTGATCCGTCACCACGTGGACCGGATGCCCGCGGCAGACGAGGTCCATGGCGTCGTCGACTGGGACCGGCGATACAAGCACATGCGCATGCACACGTCCCAGCACCTCATGTCGGGCCTCGTGTTCCGGATTTTCGGAGCCCGTACGGTCGGCAACCAGATTCACACGGACTACAGCCGCGTCGATTTTCAGCCGGCGAGCTTTGGGCCCGAGGATATTAAACGAGTCGAGGACGAGTGCAATCAGGTCATCGCCAATGGACAAGACGTCCGAATCTTCGAAGAGGATCGCGTGGTCGTCCAAAACAAAATCGAGGATCGGGCCCTCTTGGACCTCATCCCCGCTTCCGTCCGGCGCCTGCGGATCATCCAGATCGGCGACGCGGACTACTGTCCGTGCGGCGGGACCCACCTGAAGAATGCGTCGGAGATCGGGAAGGTCCACATCCTCGAGAAGCGGTCGAAGGGGCGGGAGACAGATCGCATCGTCTACGAGCTCCTTCCGGCGTAGGCAACTGTCACGGAGCATCGGGGGCGAGCCCTTATGGAGGCCTAGCTCCTTCGTCGTCCCGACATGAAGGTCGGCATCGTCGGCGTCGGAAGAGTGGGGGGCGCCGTTGCGTTCGCGCTCGCGCGCGAGGGCGATTGGGACGAGCTGGTCCTGGTCGATGCGGTCAAGGACCTCGCCAGGACCCAAGCGGAGGATATCCGCAACGGACTTCGTTTCTCGACCCAGCCCGTGATCCGAGCCGGGTCGCTCGACGACCTGTCTGAGTCGGAGGTTGTGGTCCTGTGCGCGGGACAGAGTCGGAAACCGGGGATGACCCGCCTTGATCTCCTGCATGCAAACGCGGGGCTCGTTGCCGAGCTCAGCCGCGAAATCGCCCATGCTGCATCGACCGCGAGCCTCGTCGTCCTGACGAATCCGATGGATGTCATGACGACAATCGCGTGGCGGTCTACCGGATGGCCTCGGACGCGGGTGCTCGGCTCCGGAACGCTCCTTGATTCTCTCCGGCTCCGAATCATTCTCGCCGACCGCCTGAAAGTCCCCGCCGTGAAAGTCTCCGCGACCGCGATCGGGGAACACGGACAACGCATCGTGCCCGTGTTCAGCCGGGCGAGAGTGGAGGGCCGTCGGCTCACATTGTCGCCACAAGAGAAAGAGGAGATCACACAACGGCTCCGCGAGGTGAGCGGCCGCATTGTCGAGGTGAAGGGCGGGACGGAATTCGGACCCGCCGGAACCACGGCCGACCTGATCGCCGCGCTCGTCGGTCCACGCCCGCGCGTCGTGCCCTGCTCCGTCGTCCTAGAAGGCGAGTACGGCGTCGAAGATGTCGCAATCGGCGTCCCCGCCGTTCTCGGGACCAGCCGAGTGCTCGCCTTGGAAGAGTGGCCTCTATCGAACGAGGAGAGGGCCGCATTCGACGAGGCGGCGCGCGACCTGAAAGCCTTTGCGGACGATGCTTCCGTCCTCCTTCAGCTCGCCGCAACGCCTCTGCGAAAATCCCCGTGACCCCGGGCCGCCATCACAGATCGACGGCCTTCGTGCCATCCCAAACTTTTCGCGCGCCTCTTTCGGCGGCGGGGATCAGAAGGTCCCGCTTCGACCTGGTCGGGATGATGAAGTACTCCTCGGTACGGCCTGCATCGGAGAGGAGGACGAGTTTCACCTTCCCCCCTTCCATGGGCTCGCCCGTATCCGGTTGCAGGTAGTGGTAGCGAACGTACCGGCCGCGGTCGATCAGGGAACGAACCTCGATCTCGCCCGTTTTTGTCCGCGTAAGAACCTCCTCAGGGAAGCCCGCCATGGTCTCGGCAGAGACAAGGCGATCGGGACCAAGAAGATGGGCTTGGGATCCCGTGGCATCCGCTGTTCCCGATAATGATTCTCAGCCATCCGGCGCTTTCTGATTCTCACGGACGGAAGTCGTGAGGGAACTGTTATGCACCCGGACCGCCGCTCGGGACCGAAACCATGTCCCACAGCTACGAGACGGGAAGACAGGCCATGGCCGAGATCGGCTCGAAGCAGCCGCACGAGCTGCTTTTGATGCTGGGCGGCCTCTTGGCGGTCCTCCTGACCCTCGCGACCTATGGGATTCAGTGGGCGACTACGGGCATCCCGCAGAGCACCTACGCCACCGTTGCGACGGCCGTTGTGATCAACGTCGTCCTCGGCGGGGCGCTTTGGGCCTCCTCGGCGATTACGCGGAAGAACCTGATGAACGGAGCCATCGTGGCGGGCGTGATCAGCATCATCCTGATCGCCTTCGGAGGCAAGCCCGGGACGATTGGCGGTGTCATTGGGATCCTCGGCGCGATCCTCGCGGCGGCGAAGCCGTACCTCCCCTGGTCCCGGAAAGAATAGACCGGCTGGCGCAGCTAGCCATTCGGGTGCTCCACGAACGGAGCCCCTCTCCCCTTTTCGGTCCCCCTCTGTTCCTGTGTTTTCGGTAACGCCCTGCCCTCCGCATGCCGTGCCAGCGCTCGGCCGATTCCGCGGGCTGATTCTCACCGTCGTCAACCAGGCCGGAACCCATAATGGGGGGACCGCTGGTGGGTCGCCGAAACCATGACCCAGAGCTACGAGACGGGAAGACAGGCCATGACCGAGATCGGCGCGAAGCAGCCGCATGAGCTGCTTTTGATGCTGGGCGGCGCGTTGGCAATCCTCCTGTCAGTCGTAATCTATGGGATCCAATGGGGCAACGGAATCCAGCAGAGCCAGTACAGTGCAATCGCGACGACCGTGATCATCAACGTCGTCCTCGGTGGGGCTCTGGTGGTGTCCGCGGCAATCACGCGGAAGAACCTGATGAACGGCGCCATCGTGGCGGGCGTGATCAGCGTCGTGCTGATCTACTATGGTGCCCAGCCTGGGACGATCGGCGGCGCAGTCGGGATCCTCGGCGCGATCCTCGCGGCCGCGAAGCCGTACCTCCCCTGGTCCCGGCGCGAGTAGGCCTTCAGTCGGCTCCCCCTCGGTGACCCGTAGCGGAGCCGCTACCCTTCCGATCCGACTTTCCCCGAGTACCCGCTGATTCCGGAGCAGCCTCGCAGCTCGCCGACGAGGGCTGCCGCCGCCTTGGCGCCGTACCTACCAGTGTTGGCCGCGCAATGCCGCCTTCAGGTTCCTCACGAACCAACGAAGGCGCCGTCGGAGGCCACAGATCCGCTTCGCCCGGAATCAGATCACCTTCTCGTGCCCAACGCCATCGTTCCGCTCGATATCAAGTCGCCGGGTCGACCGCCACAACCTTGAAGTCCCCAGGGAGGTCTGTGTTCTCCCGGTAAGGCCATGGGCACGAAGTACACGGACATCCAGGTGAAAGGGGCCGTCGAGAACGTCCAAAACCTCGTTCAGCACGCATTTGGTGCGAACGGGTTTCAAGTCCAGTGGGACGGGCCAACGAAAGGGAAGGCCGAGAAAGGCAGCAAAGGCGCGAACCTGATGCTGGGGGCGCTGTCACAATACTACGGCGTCGACTTCGAGATCGCCCCGAATCCGAACGGCGCCGTCTTGCGACTCGTGAAGTCGAACACGGGTTGGGCCGGCGGTTACCTCGGCGCCCGAAAGGTGGAGAAGCAGTTCCAGCAGCTCGGCGACACCTTGGCCGCCTGGTTCCAACAGCAGGGCGTCCTCCTCGGCCGGTCGAGTGACTAGTCACGCCGCCGCGATCGGTCGAACAGCGTCTCGCCGGAACACTCGATGCGCTCGACCTTGTAGTACGGCAGGCGGGCCCGAGCCGTGGTGAAGTACCGCCGTTCGAGGTCGACGATCTCGGAGCCGCGAATCAGAGCGACGCCTTCCGGCCGGGACCGGTCACGATACCACAACACGGCATCGGAAAGCCGACTCGGCTCGCGCCATCGCAACTCGTTCAGGATGTCACGGGCCGTCCGATACACTCGGCTGGATATGCGCACCCGGGTTCTCGAACCTCCCGGCGCAAAGACCATATCGGCCGGACCGGTTCGGTATCCCATGGACTACCCGCCGCGCGTGCGGGCCTTACTCGATCGCGCGCAGGCGGACGGAGGGGACACGGTCGTCGTCCGCGCGAAGGGCGAGCGGTACGAGGGCACCCTCATGCCACACCACGGGTTCAGCGGCGAGGACATCCTCACCGTGAAGCTGCCGAGCGGGTACAACATCGGCATCGCGGTCGGAGAGATCGAGGCGGTCGAGGTCACCGCGAAGCACGAGGCGACGCGGGCGGAGCGACGGCTTCCGCCGCCGACGAAAGACAAACCGACCGTCGCGGTCCTCGGAACGGGAGGGACGATTGCGTCCTACGTCGACTACCGAACGGGCGCCGTCCATCCGGCCGTGACCGCTGACGAACTCGTCTTCAGCGTCCCGGAACTCCTAGAGGTCTGCAACGTCCGGGCACGGGTCATCTATAGCATCTTCAGCGAGAACCTAAAACCGGAAAACTGGCAGCACCTCGCTCGGGAAGTGGCGAAGGAGCTCGGCTCCGGCGCCGCGGGCGTCATCATCCCCCAAGGCACGGACACGCTCCATTTCACGACCGCCGCACTCAGCTTCATGGTGCGCGACCTGACCGGCCCGGTCGTCGTGGTCGGGGCGCAGCGATCGAGCGACCGGCCGTCGTCGGATGCTGCATCCAACCTGTTGAGCGCGGCCCACGTCTCCCTTGCGAACCTCGGTGAAGTCGTCGCGGTGATGCATGGGGAGACGAGCGACACCTTTGGCCAGATTCACCGCGGCACGAAAGTCCGCAAGATGCATTCCTCCCGGAGGGATGCGTTCCGGTCCCTGAACGCGGCGCCGCTCGGCCGCGTCCACCCGGACGGCACGGTCGAGCTGACGGATCGCGCCCTGCCGCGTGCTCGCGGCCCCACGAAGGTGGATGACGCCCTCGATATGAAGGTCGCCCTCGTGACCTTTTATCCGGGCCAGCGACCGACCGAACTTGAGGCGATTCTGCAGGGACTTCGCGGCATCGTGATCGCGGGCACCGGGCTGGGCCATGTCGCCGGCGACCTGGTCCCGATCCTGCATCGGGCGACGCGCGACGGCGTGGCCGTCGTCATGACGACCCAGACCCTCCAGGGGCGTGCGAGCATGCGCGTGTACGACACGGGCCGAGACCTCTTGAAGGCGGGAGTCATCGAGGGCCAGGACATGACGCCGGAGACGGCCTACGTGAAACTGATGTGGGTCCTCGGACACACCCGCGAGCATGCCGAGGTCGCCCGCGCGATGGCGACGAACGTCGCCGGCGAGATCAACCCGAGAATCGGCCTCGACGAGTTCGCCGAGTGAACGGCACTCGAGGCGCGCTCGTTAAGCTTATCCCGCGCCTGGGATTCGGCACGTTTAGATGAAAATCGACCAAGTCGGTGAGGTGGGGGTCGTCCTCACCGATGCGAATGAGCCCGTCCTCCATGGCGGCGATCAGATCATCGGGTACCGGGCCCTCAAGTATCTCATTTTCAAACCCGTGGCCCTCGCCAAAAAAACGCTCGTCGAGCAACGAGAAGGATGGGTGTGGCAGACCCGGCGGCGGCTTCTCCTGCTAGACATGGAATGGCTCGATCTACCGAGCGGCAAGAAAGGGAAACGCTACCACGAGATTCCGCTTGAGGAGACCATCGATGTCGTTCCGAAGCGCAAGCGGGTCCTCCTCGTCACGCAGGACAAGGAACATGGCAAGGTCATCTTCGAGTTCCGGCCGTTCGGTGCGGCGTCTCGATTGCTTGCGTGGCTCAAGAAAGAGAAGGAGCACCGCCGAAAGCGGGAGGAAGGCACGTTGCGCTCTCCATATCGAGAGGAGGATCGCTAGCGACCGCCCATCTGCTGTGCGGCCTGCCGGCGCTCCTGTTGCTTTCGCTTCATGCGTCGGGTGAAGAGCAGCGATCCGATGAACGCCAAGAAGAGGACGAAGAGCCCGGCCGCCTGGGCGGGTGGGTCCCCGTTGTAGAACAGGCCCACGAACAGGAACACCAAAATCCAGAAGACGATGTACCCGGCGACTCGCCGTTTCGCGAAATCGAAGACCCGGCCCATCGATTGGCCCCTTCGCAAGCGGAGAACAAGAAGCCATCGGTCCCAGTCGCGACCTTGCGACTATTCCAAAGGTACATCGCCCCGGGTTGTGTTTGCAGACCGATTGCTCATGTCCGCCTTGACCGAGTACGAAGGCATCTGGGAGATGTTCGGCCAGATGCATCGCGAGACCCACGGGGAAAACCACGCCCCGACGCGGGATTTCAATTGCTGCGGTGAGTTCGCGGTCCTGATGGCATTACGGGCCGCGTCCACCCTGAAGCCGGACTACCCTCACCACCTCCTGCTTCGCATGGCCGCGATGCCCGAGCTCGACCGCGATTTCTACGTGAAGAACCTCCTCTCAACGGACGGCGAACCGGAGCCGGCGGATCCCGAGCCGCTCCGCGAATACCGCGCGAGCCGGCGATACCACATCCTGTGGACGGAGCTCAAGGAGGCGGGCGCGCGGATCGAGCATCTTGAGCGTGAGTTGGAACGGTACAACCTTCGCGTCGCGGAACTCGAGGCCACGCTTGCGAAAGTGAAGCCGGGTCCCGAGACGCCCTAGCGGAAGAGAATCGACAGAGGGCGGAACGACGCGCGGCCGCAAGAAAGGCTTAATCGCGTCCCCCCTTCTGGGGGACTTAGATGGACTACCGCACGGTGGGCCTCAAGGTCGGGCTCGAGATCCACCAGCAGCTGGCGACGCACAAGCTCTTCTGCGAGGATGCGTCGGTCCTCGTCGACGCTGTTGGCGGCCAGAGATTCCGTCGACGGCTTCGGCCGACGCAGTCCGAACTCGGCGAGGTCGATGCGGCGGCCATCGAGGAAGCGAAGCGGCGTCTCACCTTCGTGTACGAGACGACGCCGAACTCCTGCCTCGTCGAGGCGGACGAAGAGCCGCCCCATCCGCCGAACCCAGAGGCCCTGGACATCGCGCTGGAGATCGCCCTCCTGTTGGATGCGACGCCTGTGAACGAGGTCGACTTCATGCGGAAGATCGTGATCGACGGATCGAACACGGCGGGCTTCCAGCGGTCCGCGCTCGTGGCCCTCGACGGCCAGTTGGCGGTCAACGGAAAACGAATTGGGGTGCCGACGATCCTCCTAGAAGAAGACGCCGCGCGGAAGCTTGGCGAGGCGGAAAGCGAGGTCGTGTATCGGCTCGACCGATTGGGCATCCCGCTGGTGGAAATCGCGACGGCTCCAGACATCGCGACTCCGGACGAAGCGCGCGAGGTTGCCTTGGCGTTTGGGTCCCTGCTCCGCGCGACGCGCAAAGTCATCCGTGGGATTGGGACGATTCGGGAAGACCTCAACGTCTCCATCCTGGGCGGCGCTCGCATTGAGATCAAGGGAGTTCAAGATCTCCGAATGATCGCCACGTTCGTGGAAAAGGAAGTCGAGCGGCAACGGATGCTCCTGGAGGTCGCCGCGGAACTGGGGAAACGTGGCGTTCGATCCGTGCCATCGGATCTCCGCAACGTCACGTCGGCATTCGGCAGAACCGAGTCGAAGGTCGTCCGAGCCGCGGTGACGAAGGGAGACGTGGTGCTCGGGTGGTCCCTTCCGGGTTTTGCGGGCCTCCTGAAAGGCAAGCTGGGCCCGGAGTTCGCGGCCCATGCACGGATCGCCGGCGTCGCCGGGATTTTCCACTCCGACGAGCTGCCCGGATATGGCATTTCGCGGGAGGAAACGGAAGCGGTCCGAGCGACATGGGGCCTTGCAGACCGCGACGCATTCGTCCTCGTCGCGGAGCAGGAGAGCAAGGCGCGCGCCGCCTTCGAAGAGATGCGGCCCCGGGCAATCGTCGCGCTGTCGGGCGTCCCCCCGGAGACGCGGGAGCCACGGCCCGACGGGACGACCGCGTACAGCCGTCCTCTCCCGGGTAAAGCGCGGATGTATCCGGAGACCGACGTGCCCCCGATTCGGGTCACGACGGACCGTCTCCGAAAAATCCGCGAGCACCTGCCGGAGAGACCGGAGGTAACCATTGCGAGACTCGTTCGGGAGTTCGGGATCCATGAGCAGCAGGCCCGACAGCTCGTTCAGGAAGGGAGCCATCATGGCTTCGAGACAATCGCCCGGGAGTTCGGAGAACCGACGCTCGTCGCCTCCGTCCTTCTTTACTCGTTCGGCGAGCTTCGCCGGGAAGGGCTTGACGTCGATGGGATTCCGTTGGATCACCTGCGGGAACTCTTTTCGTTGCTGAAAGCAGGCCGGTTCGCGAAGGAAGCCCTCCCGGGTCTTGTGCGGGAGATGGCGGGGACGCGGGGACGGGCATCTGAGGCCTTGACGGCCCTCGGCGTGGTGCAACTCAGCGGCGGGGATCTCCAGACAATCGTGGACGAGGTGATTCGGGACTCTCAGGATCTCATCGCGACTCGGGGGGATGCGGCCGAGAAGGCGCTGATGGGGCAGGTGATGGAACGGGTGCGGGGCCGTGCGGACGGAAAAATCGTCAGCGATGCCGTTCGCACAAGTCTCGAGGCCTTTCTCCGATCGAGAGGCGAGAGACGGAAGAAAAAGGAAGAGAAAAAGTGAAAGTCTCCACAACGACGGTCAGGCGCGATCAATCATCAGCGCTTGCCTTTCTTGGATTTCTTCGTTGCTTTCTTCGTTGCCATGGTGGGGTCTAACTCCTCCTCGGGGCCAGCCCCCGGTTGATAAGGTGTGATGTGAACGCCTTACATCTTAAACGTGTGCAAGGCAATCCGCAAATGATCGAATTCACGGCCGATGACGTCATCGCAGCGTTCCGCGTGTCCGATTGCAGGCGTGCAAATCGCATCCGCCGAATCGCCATCTCCCTCCATGTGCGGCTGACAAATACCTATATAACGCGAGATTTCATTCAGTCGCGGTGAAGGGACTTGGCCGTGGCAGCGAAGAAGGCCAAGGGGGATGATTGGTTCTCCTCCCTGGACGCGGAACTGGAGAAGAAGACGAAGGAAATCATCGAGGATGTCGGGGAACAGAACGTCGCCCGCCTGGAACTCAACAAGACCCTGATCGAGGACTTCTGGAAGGTCTGGAAACGGTTCAACAAGATCAACGTCCACTTCGCCCTCGAGCCGTCGTATACGAACTGGGCGGTCTTCCCGGACACGTTCCCGGACGGAGATTGGCATTGGCGACCCGGCTTCAACCCGGCCGCCGTCCAGACGATCCAACTCCTCGACCGCTCGATGGATCAAGGCCGCGTCGGCGACGCGCTCAAAGTGAACTATATCGAGGTCGATGGGAAGGTCCATCTCCGGGTGACGTTCGAGTACTGCGAAGGGGAGCACTATTACAAGTACAGCGGGTGGAAGCGGATCTGGACGATCCACACGCTCTACGATCAGCCGCTTGACCACGCGGAAGTCGACGACCTGCATCGGCTCTTCGCGGACCTCGTCCGCGTGTGGTACGAGAGCCACTTGCGGCGGAACCGGGACGTCCTGATCAAATACCTCAAGCAGACGTTCGAAAAGATTGAGACGTTCAATCAGTGAAGCGGCCGCGCGATGTAATGTCGCCCGTGATAACCGGCGGGGAGCCTATATTACCGCGGCGGGAGAATTTTCACGGACGTGGAAGACCTCCTGTCCGGCGCACTCCTGCTCCTTCTCGTCGGCGGCGCGGTCTTCGCATGGTTCGACTGGCGGATGCGGGCGCGAAAGCTGCCGCAACTGATTGGACCGAGCTGGGATTGCCCGCATTGCGGGGTTAAGAACGAGGCGGAGCTCAGCGTCTGCTGGTCGTGCGGGGCTGGGGTGGCGCGGGCCTACTTCGGCCGGTCTGCAGGGGCCTCCGCGGAAACCTGGCAATGTCGGGGATGTCGTGCATGGAACAGTACATCCCGACGGTCTTGCTGGTCGTGCGCAAACACGCCGGCCAAGCAGCCGAAACGGCTCATTTGATGATTCAAAAGACCCCGTGGTACAGGCCGCCGTCAATTTGCGCGATTACCCCCGTGATATAGGACGCGCGCTCCGAAGCGAGGAAGGCGATCAGGTCGGCGACCTCCTCCGCCTTCCCCATGCGGCCCAGCGGGATATCCTGGAGGAGCGCGGCCTGGACATCCTCGGGTCGGCGGCTCTCCCGTTCGGCCCGGATTCGTTGCAGCTCGACCGTCCGGTCGGTTGCAATCCATCCCGGGGCGACGCCATTTACCCGAATCCGGTCCTTCGCGACTTCCCGGGCGAGCGACTTCAGCGCGCCGACGACGCCGAGTCGCAACGCGTTCGACAGCACGAGGTTGTCGATCGGCTGACGGACGGACATCGACAGAATTGCGACGACCGCCCCACCGTGCCGCTGGCGCATCGAGGGCAACGACGATCGCACGAGGCGGACCGTGCTCAGGAACGTGAGGTCCCAGCCCTTCGCCCACTGTTCGTCGGTCAGGGTTTCAAAGCTCCCCGCCGGAGGACCGCCCGCGTTGGGCACGAGGATGTCAACCCCTCCGAAGGCGTGGATCGCACCGTCGACGAACGACGTCACATCATCCGAGCGCATCACGTCGGCCGGGATCGCGACGACCTCCGCGTTCGTCTCGGTCCGGATCCCTTTTGCAGCCGCGTTGAGGGGCCCCGCGTTCCGAGCACAAATCGCGACCTTGCATCCCTCGCGCGCGAAGGCCATCGCCGTCGCCCGACCGAGTCCTTGGCTGGCCGCCGCGACGAGAGCGACCTTCCCCCGGATCCCTAGGTCCACGATGACGGCCATTGGCCTGCCGGGTAAGAAGGATTCCGGCCCGCGGCATCATTCGCGCAAGAAGCCGCGGACTTCGCCGATGGCCTCGAACCCGAGCGTCTTGTACATTTCCTGTGGCGTGTCGAAGAGATCCGAAATCAATACGACCCATTCGCAATGGGCCTCCATCGCGCGCTTGCACGCCTCGAAAATCATCGTGCGTCCAACGCCCCGCATCCGGAAATCGGGATGGGTCGCGACGTCGTCGATCCACGCGAAGATGCCCCGCGGCCAGATGCTAATCGTCCCCGCCGGTTCGCCGTTCAGGTATGCCACGTAGGGCCGCATCCCCACCGCCCGAGAGCGTTCCCGCCAGAGGCCCCACAGCTGTTCGATGACTTCGTGAGAATGGCCGAAGCCGGCCTCGGTGGCCATCATGACAGACCGGAAGTCATTCGCCGTGGATTCCTCTGCAGCGGGGCGCACCTCGAGCTCCGGATTCACGATACAGTCCGGCAGCCCGACTTTCGCCAAAGCGAGGTCTGCGGTGGCACGGAAGCCGAGTCCGACGAACTCTGCTTGAACCCCGAATGCGGTTTCCGCGTCCTCGAAGAGGAGCGCATGATGCGGGACCGCGGTGCCGCGGAATGCGTTCGCAAGGTCGTCGATGATTTCCTTCGGACCTCCCTCCGGAAGTGTCGCGACCCAACCGAGATTCGCCTGGTGGATGAGGGGAAACCGATCATCTCGGTAGATCATGCCCCAAGAGGTTCGCACATTCTCGGGGGCCTGCTCTCGCCAGATTTGGAGGAACTCGACAATGGCGCGGAGCAGCTCGCCCGTGTCCACAGTGGTGCCAAGGGAGCCGACGGAATGAACCTTGCGTCGCCGTAGACGCGGAGTACTTTCGGCCACCTCGCCGAACCTCTTTATACCGCGGAATCTTCCTCGGGAATGAGGCGAGAAACAGACACGCCTCAGGAACGTGATTCTACGAGAGAAGAATTGGCGCCCCATGTGCATGACATCACCCGGGCGCTCGGCGACAAAGTGAGCGAGCAAGAGATCGAGCGCGAACTGTCGAGCTACCTGAACGTCTACCGCGTGTCGCTCGACACGGCGAAGCGGTCGATCGTGAAGAAGCACGGCGGGAACCCCGCGACCCTCGCGGTCGGCGTCAGCAAGACGTTGCGCGAGCTGGTCCCCGGGGAGCAGAGCGTGAACCTCCTGGTCCGGATCGTCAGCGTGAACGAGAAGGACGTGACGGTGGAGGGTGAGACGAAGCGGATCCTGTACGGTATCCTCAGCGATCCGACAACGACGATCCCCTTCACTGCCTGGGAGCCGCTCCCCATGACCCTCGCGAAGGGCGATGTCGTCCGCGTCCAGAACGCGTACTCAAAGGAGTACCGGGGCCAGGTCCAGGTGAACTTCGGCTTCCGGACCGTCGTCGCGAAGGAAGCGGCGGATGCCCTCCCGGAATACAAGCCGGGCACGGGCGCGCCGTACGTGGGCAGGCCGACGCCCGTACGGGTCGTCGACCTCCGGGAAGGAGCGTCGAACGTCCAAGTGAGCGCGCGAATCCTGTCCGTCGAGCGGCGGGAAGTCGAGGTCGACGGCACGCCCAAGGCCGTTTTCTCCGGCGTCCTCGCCGATGAGACGGGCAAGACCCAGTTCAGCGCGTGGAAAGACTTCGGGCTGGCGGACGGGGAGGTCATCCGGATCGACGGAGCGTACGTGAAGTCGTGGCGAGGCATCCCGCAAATCAGCTTCGACGAGCGGGCGACGATCACTCGCCTGAAACCGGACCTCCTGCCGCCCCTGGACGTGCTGAGCGCGAGCCCGCGGATGTGGATCGAAGACCTCGCGGAGCGCGGCGGCGCCGCGGACGTGACGGTGCGGGGGATCTTGATTGATCTCCGAGAAGGCTCCGGCCTCGTCTACCGGTGCCCGGAATGCCGCCGGGTCCTGCGGAAAGGCGCGTGCCGGCTCCACGGCGAGGTCAAAGGCGAGCCGGACCTGCGGGTCAAAGCCGTCCTGGACGACGGCTCCGGTGCGCTGACCGCGGTCTTCGACCGCGAGCTCACGGAGGCCCTCCTAGACAAGACCCTCGACGCATGCATCGAGGCCGCGAGGGACGCGATGTCCACGGACGTCGTGCGAGACGAGCTCGCGGACGTCCTCGTCGCGCAGCCGATCGAAGTCCGCGGGGACGTGACGTCGGACGACTACGGGCTCATGATGATCGTCGCGTCCGCGAAGATGCTGAAGGTCGACGTCCAGACGGAGGCCCGGGAGATGCTCGAAGGGCTGGAGGGGTCCGCGTGATGCGCGAGGTCGCCTGGCGGCTCTTCGCGTCGGAATACAACGACGCGAGCCTCGAACTGGATGGCGGCGGCGAGCGCGCGCCCTCATACGTTGTCACACCGCTCGGCGCGAAGGTGAACCGCGTCTTCGTCGTCGGTGTCATCACGGACGTGGAGAACGTCGGAAGCGACGCGCAGCCGATGTGGCGCGCCCGGATCTCGGACCCGACCGGCACGTTCCACGTCTACGCGGGCCAGTACCAACCTGAGGCCGCGGCGACCCTCTCGAAGCTCAAGCCGCCCGTGTTCGGCGCGATCGTCGGCAAGAGCCGCGTCTACTCTCCCGAGTCCGGCGCGGTCTACACCTCGATCCGGCCGGAGTGCGTCAAGGCGGTCGACGAGACGGTTCGGGACTACTGGATCCTCGAAGCGTGTCGTTCCCTCCAGAAACGGCTCGACGCGATGGCCGAGGCCCAGAAGATGGACCCCTTGACCGTCGAGGCGCTCGTGAAAATCGGCGTGAAGGCGGCAATCGCGGACGGAATCGTGCAGGCGGTGAACCACTACGGGAAGGTGGACCTTTCCCGATACACCGCGATACTCGCGGAAGGCTTGCGGTACCTCCTGCCCGAATACCGGGAGCCGGTGGGCCTCGGCGAGCCCGCGCCGGAACCGGCGCCCGCCGCCCACGAGGAACCCGCGAGCGAGCCGGACGAGTCAGAGGCGACCGTCCTTGAGATCATCGCGACGCTCGACAAGGACGGTAAAGGGGCGCCGTGGGAAGGCATCCTCGAGGCCGCGACGTCAAAACGCGTCCCGAAGGACGCCCTCGAGGAATCGATCAACTCGCTTCTGGACAAAGGCCTGATTTACGAACCGATCCTCGGCCGGATGAAGAAAATCTGAGCCGGCTCAGACGATGTGGTCGCTCACGTCGGCGGCAGGTACGACCGGCAGGACCAGCACTTGCGGGCCGAGACGCCGACCTTCGCCCCACACTTCTGGCACCGCCGCATCTTCGGCGCGTGCGCATTCATCCGGTCGATCCGCCGGAGGCCCAGCTTCCCCGTCGCGAAGCCGCCGAGACCGCACATCGCGCTGAAGCCGAGCGTAATCACGAACGTCCATGCAGGCCAGAGGGGCCACCCCTGCGGGACGAACAAGGACTGGAACGCATAGATGCCAATGAACCCACCGAGGGTCCCGCCCAGGAAGCCGAGAGAGCCGAGGAAGGTCGTCCGGCCGGCGAAGAATCCTGCGCCGAAGAGGGCGAACGGTAGGTAGAAGTAAATCAACCCGCGATCGAACGGAGGGACGAAGAGAATGAACGGCACGCCGACGAGGAAGGCGAGCCCGAGGGCTCCGACGATCGTGAGAGCGAAACCTGCGAGAGGGTTGCGGACGGTCGGCATCGTCCCTCCGGACCTCTCCAAACCGCGCGTGGGCCATTTCAACGTACCGATGCGGGTATCGGAGGCTGATAACCAGGCTTTGATGGCGCAATTCCTCCAATCGGGTTGACAAACTCTTCCGCGTGCAATCGAGCTAGGCTGGCTTGCGGACCCCCCCTGGCTGCGCTCCCCGAACTCACCTAATACCCCCAGCACAATGCGGCGCCACGCGCGCACGCGCGAGCCAATAAAATTCTCACATATCGATATAAGTGGATGGCCGCGGGAGCGGAAACCGGCAGGCAGATTCGAGAACCTCTTTGCGTCGCGACCGTTTACAAAAGAGCTTTATCGAAACCACCGGGATAGCGCGGGCCGATCGGGATGGCTCTAACCCGCGACAGCATTTACTCGAGTGTCGACTCCCTCCCGGAACCGCTCGAGCCAACGCGCGTCCGGAAGGTGCCAACCGGGATCGCGGACCTCGACAGCATCGTTGACGGGGGTTTCCCGAGCGGCTCCACGATCTTGCTCCTGGGCGATGTGGGGGCGGGGATGCAGGAATACGTGTACACGGCCTCCGCGAAGACCTCCTTGGTGAACGAGCGCCCTCAAGCGCGCCACTATTACCTCGGCGATCATTGCGACCACTCCGAGCTTCCGAACCAGGTCTGTTATGTGACCTTTTCCCGTTCGAAAGAAATTATCCTGCAGGAGCTCGCGACGTCGTTCAACGGGGACTACTACCGCGCGTTCCGCGATCACACGGTCCTCAGAGACTTCTCAAGCATGTACTTCCGCCACAGTGTTGTGCCCTCGTCCTGGACGCAAGAGGAAGACGTCTTTGATCTCCCGTCCGGGAACATCTTGGAGCAACTCGTCACCTTCTTGGACGAGAACGCGCGCGACTCAATGGTCGTGATCGACTCCATCACGGACCTCGCGGTCTCGGAGGTCGTCGAGATGCGGGACCTCGTGACGGCGATCAAAGGGTTACAGCGAGCGGCGAAGCGGTGGAACGGCCTCGTTTACCTCATGCTGACGCGGGGAATCTTGGAGCGGCGATACGAGCAACTCCTGATGGACAGCACGGACGGTTGCCTCGTGTTCGAGTGGCGGAGCTCCCCCCGGTCGAGCACCCGCCAGCGGTACATGTACCTCGAGAAGTTCACGGGGGTCCTGCCGCACTTGCCCCGGGACAAGATCGCGCGGTTCCCGACGATGGTCTCCTCGAACCATGGGCTCGTCGTCGTGTTCATGGAACGGATCTCGTGAGGTGGGATGATAATCGAGACGGAAGCGACTTCGACACGAACGGACGCCGGGGACGACCCGGCCGCGGAAGGGTTCGTCCTCACGGGGATCGATGGGCTCGACGAGATGCTCGGGCGTGGGGTGCCCGCTGGACACATCATCACGGTCCTCGGGTCGTTCGGGACCGGAAAGACCACGTTCGCACTCCAGTTCCTCATGCAAGGGCTGATCAACGGGGAGAAGGGCATCTTCATCTCGCTCGAAGAAGACACGGACTCCGTCGTCGCCAACGCGGCCTCGTTCGGGTGGGATCTCTCGAAGTTCGTCAAGGAGAAGAAGCTCCACATTGTGAAGTTGGAGCCCGCGGACGCCAAGACGACCGTCACGCGAATCCGGTCCGAGCTTCCGGATTTCATCAAACGGATTGGCGCCTCCCGCGTCGCGATCGATTCGATCAGCCTCCTCAACATGCTGTTCGCGGATGACAAGGAACGCCGGGAGAAGTTGTTCGCCCTGTGCAAGCAGCTCAAGTCGACGGGCGCGACGTGCGTCTTCACGGCCGAGGTGAAAGACGAAAATCCTCGGTCGTCGAGGGATGGCCTCGTGGAGTACGTCTCGGATGGGGTCATCGGCCTTCGCTTCAATGAGCGAGAGAACGGGGAGGTCCAGCTCGTCCTCCAAATCATCAAGATGCGACGACTCAAACACCCGCGGTCCGTGAAGCCGTACAGCATCACGGACCAAGGTCTCGAGGTCCACGGGGACATGGAAGTCTTCTGAGTCTACGAGGCCTGGACGGACCCGAAGGAATTCAGAACGGAACGATTAAGCCTCGCGAGGCTCACGCCCGTCCTTGTGAGGGTCGGCATCCTCTTGTACGACGGCGTCGAGGAACTCGACGCGGTCGGGGTCTATGAAGTCCTCGCGAAGGCAAAGCAACTCCACCCGAAGCTCGACCTGACGGTCCGCTTCCGCGCCATGAAAGAGGAAATCGCGGGCGCCCTCGGCATGAAATTCCTCGCGCATGAAGTGCTTCGGGACCTCTCCGACCTCGATCTGGTCATCGTCCCTGGAGGCGCCGGACGGGCGGAGGTTGTGAAGGACCGGGAGTTCCTCTCGGAGCTCCTGAACTTTGGCACAGAAAAGCCGATCGCAAGCGTCTGCACCGGGGCCCTGATCCTCGCGGCCGCGGGACTCCTCGCGGGGAGAAAGGCGACCACGCACCGAAGCTTCATGGACGAGCTCCGCACCGTCGCGGACGTGGTCGAGGACCGGGTCGTGGAAGATGGCCTCGTCACGACCGCGGGGGGCGTCACCGCGTCGATCGATCTGGGGTTGCACCTCCTCGAGAAGCACTTCGGCCCCGAACTCGCTCGGGAGGTCGAGGACCGAATCGAGTACGACCGCCACCCAAATCCCTAAGTGGTCCTGCCCGTCTCCCGACGACGGCCGGTTCATGCGGTTCCTCCGGAAGGGCAAGGTCAAGGAGGTTTACGAGGTCTCCAAGACCGAACTCGAGTTCGCCTTCACGGACCAGATCAGCGTGTTCGACAAGGTGATTCCCACCCTCGTCCCGCACAAAGGCGAAACCCTCTGCCGGACCTCTGCGCACTGGTTCAAGCTCGTTGAAGGCCTCGGAGTCCGCACCCACTTCTTGCGCGTCCTCGACGGGAACCGCATGCGGGTGCGACGGGTCCAGGTCATCCCGGACTACGACAAGATCACCCCGAAAACGAGGAACTTCCTGATCCCCCTCGAGGTCATCGCGCGCTATTACGTCGCCGGATCGCTTCATGACCGATTCAAGGCGGGCAAGATTCGACCTGCGGACGCGGGGTTCCCCACGGGCCATGCTCCGCGGTACGGCGAGCAGCTCCCGCGGCCGTTCGTGGAGGTGACGACGAAGCTCGAGAAAGTGGATCGCGAGCTCACGACCGCGGAGGCGCTCGCGATCTCGAAGCTCAGCCCGGCGGAGTACGACGACCTCGTCAAAGCCGTCCTCATGATCGACGATCCTCTGAATACGGACGTGAAGAAGCGGGGACTCATTCACGTCGATGGCAAGAAGGAGTTCGCGATGGACCAAGAACGGCGCCTCATGCTCGTCGACACGTTTGGCACCGCGGACGAAGACCGTTTCTGGGACCTCGAGGGCTATCAAAAAGGGCAACAGATTGAGCTCAGCAAAGAATTCGTCCGGCAATACTATCGCAAGATCGGATACCACCAGGCGCTCATAGGGGCCCGGGAGGCGGGAGGGCCGGAACCGGATATCCCGCCGCTGCCCGATGAGGTCACGAAACAGGTGAGCGACCTCTATGTCGCCTTGTTCGAGCGTCTCACGGGGGAGAAGTTCCGCTGAATTGCAAGGGCGCGAAACTTGCCCCAAAGTCTTTTAGAGAAAAGGGATGATACACACGCGGTCGGGGGCCTCCGCGATGGAATTGACGGTCTACGTTAACGGCAAGTTCCTTCCTCAATCGGAGGCCAAGGTCAGTGTCTTCGACCATGGACTCCTGTACGGGGATGGGGTCTTCGAAGGGATCCGCGCGTACAATGGCCGGGTCTTCAAGCTCGAGCGGCACATGGACCGCCTGTTCCAGAGCGCGAAAGCAATCGACCTGAAGATCCCTCATACAAAGGATGAAATTGCGAGGATCAGTCTCGAGACGTGTCGACGCAACGACATCAAGGAAGGGTACATTCGACCCATCATCACCCGCGGACCGGGGGATCTTGGGCTCGACCCGAGGAAATGCAAGTCCGGGCCAAGTATCGTCGTCATCGCCCAGCCGAGCATTAACCTCCTTGGCAAGGTGTACGAACGCGGTCTCAGGGTCGTCACGTCGTCGTATCGGCGCGTGCCGCCCCAGAGTCTGAGCCCGTCGATCAAGTCCCTGAACTACCTCAACAACATCATGGCCAAGGTCGAAGCAAACCAGTACGGAGCGGACGAAGCCCTGATGCTCGACATCCATGGATACGTGTCGGAGGCGAGCGCGGAGAACGTCTTCATCGTCCGCAACCACACGATCGTGACCCCGTTCACATCGACGAACCTCCCTGGGGTGACGCGCGAGACCGTCCTCGAGCTCGCTCCCGGCCTCAACCTGACCGCGCAGGAGCAGTTCTTCACCCTGTACGATGTCTGGGCCGCGGACGAGGCGTTCATCACCGGCTCCGCGGCGGAAATCGCGCCGGTCGTAGAGGTCGACGGCCGGACGATCGGAGACGGCAAGCCCGGGCCCACGACGAAGAAGATCATGAAGGCCTTCCGAGACCTCGTGACGAGCACCGGCACGCCGATTTAGGGCCTCTCGAATCCGTCAACCATCAGGCTCGATCCGTCACACGGACATCGGCGGACGTGAAAGCTAAAGGAGGCTGCCGTCATGGCCCTGCCTGCCGCCATGAAATTCTTGGAGTACAAGGCGAAGGAGATCTTCTCGCGCTACGGTATCCCGGTTCCTCGCGGCATCGTTGCCTCGACTCCGGAGAACGTCACGGATCCGCCGCTCCCGTGCATGGTCAAGGCCCAAGTCCTAGCTGGGGGTCGCGGCAAGGCGGGAGGGATCCGGCCTGCGAATGGCTTGGATGAGGCCCGCGGTGTCGCTCGACAGATTCTGGGGATGACAATCGGCGGATACACCGTCAAGCAGGTGTATCTCGAGGAACGTCTCGACATCGAGAAAGAGCTCTACCTCTCCTTTGCGATTGACCGCTCGGCCCGCGAGTCCGTCCTCATGGCGAGCACGATGGGGGGCATCGACGTCGAATCCCTTCCTCGCGACCGGATCTTCATGGAGCAGATCCCGGTGCTCGTCGGGCCGCAGCCTTACGTGTGGCGGGCGTTGCGCGCAAACCTCGGCTTACCCAAAGACATCGGTGACCAAGCCATCGACATCGCGCGCAAAGCGTACGACCTGTTCCGCAAGGAAGACGCGGAGCTCGTCGAGATCAATCCGCTCGTCCTCACGAAAGACGGTCGAGTGATCGCCGGAGATGCGAAGCTCGTGATTGACGACAACGCGGAGTACCGCCATCCCGAGTACGCGGGTCTAGACCAAGACCGTACGCCGCTCGAGCAGGAGGCCCACGAGAAGGGCATCGCGTTCATCCAGCTCGATGGAGACATCGGGGTCATCGCGAACGGCGCGGGCTTGACGATGGCCACGCTCGATGTGTTGAATCTGAAGGGAGGCAGAGGCGGCACGTTCCTCGACCTCGGGGGCACGGACGACCCTGGGAAGGTCACGGAAGCGTTCGAGCTCCTCCTGAAGGCCAAGCCGGCGGCGATCCTGCTCAACATCTTCGGCGGCATCACGAAAGCCGACACCGTCGCCGTCGGCGTCAAGCAGGCCCTCGAGGTCATGCACGCGAACGTACCCGTCGTCGCGCGCATCAAAGGCGTGAACGAGGACAAGGCGAAACAGATCCTGCGCGACATCGGCTCATATCCCGCGGAGACGATCGAACAAGCGGCGGACCTCGCGGTGAAGGTCCGTCACGGGGGCGCGTGAAACGGCAGTCCTCCTGACGCGGGAGAGCCGCGTCGTCGTGCAAGGGATCACGGGCCACCAAGGTCAATTTCACACGCGGGCAATGCTCGACTTCGGCACGAAGGTCGTGGCGGGGGTCACACCCGGCAAGGATGGCCAAAAGGTCGAAGGGGTGCCCGTCTTCGACGCCGTCGAGGAAGCGGTCCGCCGCGAGAAAGCGAATGCGTCCATCGTGTTCGTCCCCGCCGCGTTCGCGAAGGACGCGGTCATCGAGGCGGTCGAAGCCGGAATCAGACTCATCGCCGTCATCACGGAACGCATCCCTTTCCACGACGCGCTCGAGTTCCAGCCGTACGCACGTTCCAAGGCCGTCACCGTAATCGGACCGAACTGCCCCGGGCTGGCCAGCCCGGGTCAAGCCAAGATGGGAATCATGCCGAATCACATCTTCAAGCCCGGGGACGTCGGGGTAATCTCTCGCAGCGGCACGCTGACCTACGAGATCGTCAACGCGATCTCGGAAGCGGGGTTCGGACAATCGACCTGCATCGGGATCGGCGGAGACCCGATCATCGGGACGAACATGGTCGAGGCCCTCGCGATGTTCCAGAAAGACCGGTCCACGAAGAAAATTGTTGTCGTGGGGGAAATTGGCGGGACTGCAGAGGAAGACGCGGCCGCATTCATCGCGGAGAACGTGACGAAACCGGTTGTCGCGTACGTGGCGGGCCGCACCGCTCCACCGGGTAAACGCATGGGCCACGCAGGGGCCATCATCCAGGGAGGCAGAGGTACGGCCGAGTCGAAGGTGAGGGCCTTCAACGACGCGGGCGTTCGCGTGGCGCAGTATCCGGTCGAGGTGGCCTCGCTTCTTGCGGCAACATGATCTGAGGGCAAACGTTCATCTGGGCGCCTCGGATGGGCCCTCCGGGGAGCCCAGAAGGGCTGAGAGTCTCCCGCGTGAGGGAGAGACCCTTGGAACCTGATCCGGGTCATGCCGGCGTAGGGAACACGAGGATGTTTTCAGCCCCGGGATCCTGAGGAGATCTCGGACACGGAGACGGAACGCCAGCCTGACAGCAGCCCGGTCGAGTACGGCGGAACGACACTAAAAGTCGAACCCTTCGGCATCGAGCACATCACCGATCGAGAGCGGCCCGGTCGGCCGTCGCGGTTGTTCCCCTTTTGGTTCGGGGCAAATGCGACCCTGTACAGTTTCCTCGTAGGGTTCCTCGGGATAGCGTTCCTCCGCCTCCCGGTGGACCTCGCGCTGGAAGGCGTGGTCCTCGGGACCGTCCTCGGGTCGATTCCCTTCGCGCTCCTGAGCCTCGTAGGTCCGGCGACAGGCTATCCGCAGATTGCCCAATCGCGGAGCTCCTTTGGACGCCGGGGTGCGTACCTCCCCGCGGCCCTGAACTGGTTCTCGACGACGGGCTGGAGTGCTGTCACCTTCATCTTGGGCGGTCTTGCATTCAGCCTGTTCCTGCCGATCCCCTTCGCCCTAGGCGTCGCGATTTTCGCGGTCATCCAAGTCGTCGTGGCTTTCTACGGCCACAATTTCCTCCATCGGTTCGAGCAGGTCATGGCCCTGATCCTCGTCGGCGTCTTCGCCGTGATGAGCGTCGTCGCGGTCCGGGGAGCGACGGCCGCGGCCTATGCGCCCTCCGGCGGCGGAATCGCTGGATTCGCGTTCATGACGATCCTTGCAGCCTCGATTCCACTGAGCTGGGCGCCCTACGCGGCGGACTTCTCCCGGTATCTCGCTCGGGACACGGCGCGTCGACGCGTCTTCGTTCCCGCCTTCCTCGGGATGGCGGTGGCGTGCATTTGGGTTGAGGCGATCGGGGTCCTGTTGACGACCTCCCTCGGTTCCTGGCGTGATCCCGTCCTCGTGTTCGCACATGCCTTTGGTAGCGGGCTCGTGGTCCCCCTGCTTTTCCTGCTCGTCGTGAACCTCTTGGCCGCCAATGCCCCGAACCTGTATTCAAGCGGGCTCTCCCTTCTTGCCCTTGACGTCCCGGTGAGGCGGGGAGCCTCCGTCCTCGTCGGAGGCGCGATCGCCACCGGGCTCGCTGTGTGGGGCGGCACAGATCGGATCTCGTTCTACGAGGGCTGGCTCTTCTTCGTCGAATACTGGATCGCTCCCTGGGCCGCCATCGTACTCATCTCGTTCTTCGTTCTCAGGCATCGCGGTGCGGAGCCGAGCCCGGATACGGCTCCACCCTGGCGCGTGCCGGCTTTAGCAGCCTACATCGCAGCGTTGGCCGTCGCGGTCCCCTTCATGAACCGAGACCCTCGCTTCGTGGGGCCCGTTTCGTCCGCGCTCGGCGGCGTGGACTTGAGCAACCTCGTCTCTTTCGCTGCGGCGTCCCTTCTTTTCTACGCCCTCACATCTTGGGAAGCGCGCCGCTTGCGGGCCGCAACGGATCACCCTCTCGTTGTGGAGTCGGACCCATGACCGAACCGATCCGACCCAAGTATCCGATGGGGAAGGTGAGTCGCGCGTTCTTCGAGAACGTGATCGCGTACCACCTCGGCGCGAGACGCAAGGACGTCGCCGTCGGGCCGGCGAACGGCGTGGACATCGGCGTCGTGCGCCTTCCGGATGGGGGCGCCCTCCTGTCAACGACGGACCCGATCTACATCGTACCACAGTTCGGATGGGAGCGAGCCGCATGGTTCGCCTTCCACATCCTCGCCTCCGACTTGGCGACGTCGGGCGTGGCGCCGCAATACATCACCATGGACTGGAATCTGCCTATGGACATCGAAGACGACCAAATCGCGAGGATGCTCCAGATCATCGACCGCGAATCGAAGAAATATGGCGCGGCGATCGTCACAGGCCACACCGGTCGGTACGAGGGTTGTGCCTACCCCATGGTTGGCGGGGCCACGTTCCTCGCAGTCGCGCCGAAGGAAGGCTGGGTGACCGCGAACATGGCGAGGCCTGGGAACCGGCTCCTCGTGACAAAGACCGCGGCCCTCGAAGCGACGGCGATCCTGTCGAACACGTTCCCGGAACTCGCGGAACGAAACGTCGGCGCGGAGGTGACGAAACAGGCCCGCGCCCTTTTCGAGTCAATGAGCACCGTGGACGATGCGCTGGCGGCAGCGTCCGTGGGCCTCAGAGGCGACGGCGTGTGGGCCATGCACGACGCGACGGAAGGCGGAGTCCGGAACGCGGTCTGGGAAATGGCGCAGGCTTCCGGCGTTGGAGTCGACGTCGACCTTGCGAAAGTGCACGTGGACCCCGCCGTTACGCAGGTGTCGAAAGTATTCGGAATGGACCCGCTCGACGCAATCAGCGAAGGGACCCTCTTGATCGCGGTCGCGCGCGATGCCGCCGCGGATGTCGTCGCGAGGCTGAAGAGAAAGAGGATCCCGGCGACCGACATCGGCGCTTTTTCGAAGAAGGGGCAACCGTGCCTCGATCGCGGCTACCCGTTCCGGCCTGCGAACAGGGATCCGTTCTGGATCGCATTCAGCCGCGCCCTCGCCGGGGAGATCACTTGAGCCCTGCGAACCGACGTGGACGGCCGTTGGACGGCGTGTACCTCGTCACATCGCCTCAGCGCCCCCCGTCTCGCATGCTCACCGCGGTCGCGGCCGCGCTCGAAGGCGGGATCTCGTTAGTACAGTTCCGAGACAAGGGGGCTTATTCTGCGACAGAACAGACCGACGCGGCGAACGGACTCCGAGAACTTTGTCGCCGGCACGGTGTCCCTTTCCTCGTAAATGACGACCCGCAGCTTGCCCGGCGGTTGGCCGCCGATGGGGTTCACGTGGGCCGGGACGATCCTTCGCCGCGAGTCGCGCGGGCGGTCCTCGGACCCGGGGCGATCATCGGCGTTACGGTGTACGGTAAGGTGGGTGAGGAACAGGCAGCGTTGTCAGCGGGCGCGGATTATCTCGCGATCGGACCGTTTTTCCCCAGCCTTACGAAGCCGGACGAAACCGTCCTGCCGATGCACGTCCTCGACGCGGTCGTCCATCGTTCGCCCCTTCCCGTTTTCGCAATCGGAGGGGTCACCTCGGAGAACGCGAGCATCCTCGCCCGCCACCGCGTCGCCGGCGTCGCGGTCGTGTCCTCAATCATGGACGCCCCAGATCCGAGACGGGCTGCCGAGGCAATCCGACGCGCGTTCGCCGAGGGCCAGGGATCGTAATCGATACGGTTCGCGCACACGCGAGGAAAACGCGCGCGCGAGAAATCCGTCGCACGGAAACATCCAGCGCCAAACGATTAAATAGAGCCCCCTGTGTGCGAACCCTTCCGTGCGCCGACTCATCGTGACGGAGAAGTTCAACGCCGCTATTCGGATCGCGACGATCCTCAGCGACGGGAAGTCGAAGCGGATGTCCGTCGAGGGGACGACGGTCTTCGAGTTCCCCCAAAACGGGGATCGCGTCCAGGTCGTCGGCCTTCGCGGCCACATCATCAACCTGGATTATCCGGAGTCCTTGAACGACTGGTCCCACGTCGACCTCAAGGAGCTCGTCTGGGCCGAACCCCAGAAAGTCGTGACCGCGGGGAAGATCGGAGCGGCGCTCAAGAGGCTCGCCGGCGATGCGGACGAAGTCATCATCGCGACGGACTTCGACCGGGAAGGCGAGCTGATCGGCGTCGAAGCACTGGACCTGATCCGCGAGGCCCGGCCGGAAATCCGCGTGCGGCGGGCCCGATTTTCGGCGCTGACGAAGTGGGACATCGAGGCGGCGTTCGCGAACCTCGTGGATGTTGACTATCCCCTGGCTTGGTCCGCCGAGTCCCGTCAGTCCGTCGATTTGGCATGGGGCGCGGTCCTGACCCGTTTCCTCTCGATCGCTTCGAACCAGCTGGGACGAGACTATCTCTCCGTAGGCCGGGTGCAAAGCCCGACCTTAGCCCTCGTCGTCGACCGTGAACGGGAGATCGAAAATTTCCTCCCCCAGGACTACTGGACCCTCTCCGCGCGATTCCGGAAGGACGTCGAAGGCAAACCGATCGAGTTCGAGACGCACCACGAGCACGGCCCGTTCTGGGCGAGGCGGGAGGCGGAGGCCGCAATGGCCGAGGCGGAGCGTTCTGCCCGAGGTCTCGTCAAGGAATACATCCAGAACGAACGCGAAGAACGGCCCCCGCCACCCTTCAACACGACGATGTTCGTCGCGGAGGCGAACCGGATCGGATTCGGCGCGGCGCAGGCGATGAAGCTCGCGGAGGATCTCTACCAATCCGGTTTCATTTCGTATCCGAGGACGGACAACACGGTGTACCCTTCGACAATCAACCTCCGGTCCGTCCTCGAGAAGCTGCGAGACTCGCCCTTCGCGGAAGAGGCTCAGCGGCTCCTCGGCCAGGAGCGGATCGTCCCGAGTCGCGGCCGGACGCAGGCAACGGACCATCCGCCCATCTATCCCGTCCAAGGCGTTGGACGAGACAAGGTGAAGCGGCAGGATCACTGGCGGATCTACGAACTCGTCGTACGGCGCTTCTTCGCGACCGTCGCCCCGAACGCCGTCGCGGAGGTCGCCGAGGCGAAAATCGACCTGGGCGGCCAAGTCTTCCTTGCGGAAGGATACCGCCTCACGGAGCCGGGATGGCGGACGTACTACCCGTACTGGACCGCGCGGGAAGCGATCCTGCCGCCGCTGGTCGTCGATGAGTCGCTCGACCGCGGCGGGCCCGTCTCGTTGCGGGAAGACCGGACGCAGCCCCCGCCGAGACACAGCGAGGGATCTTTGATTCAAGAAATGGAGCGGCTCGGCCTCGGGACCAAGTCGACCCGCCATGAAATCATCAAGAAGCTCTACGATCGCAAGTTCATCGAGGGGAAATACCCGCGGCCCACGACAAGCGGACGTGCCGTCATCGAGGCTCTGGAGGACCACGCGCAACGTATCACACAGCCCGAGATGACCGCCCATCTCGAAGCCGACATGGAAGGGATTGCGACCGGCGTACGCGCCCGCGAAGACGTCGTCCGCGAGTCCCAGCAGATGTTGAGCGAGGTCCTCGAGACGCTCGAGGCAAACCGGGAGGCAATCGGCCAGGAGGTCGAGGCCGCCCTCCGGGAACAGAACTACATCGGCAAGTGCAACGTGTGCAAGGAAGGGAACCTCACGGTCATCCGCTCCCGTCGGGGGAACCGTTTCCTCGGCTGCGACCGGTATCCCGCGTGCCGGAACACCCATCCCCTTCCGCAGATGGGCATCATCCAGAGCGCCGCAGAGAACTGTCCCGAGTGCGGAGCCCCGATGATCATGCACACGGACCGCGGTCGAACGACCACCTATTGCGTCGCGTCGGATTGTCCCACCGTCCGGGAGAAGAACTTCATCGGCCGATGCGAGAAGTGCGGAGACGGCGAGTTGACGATCCGACATGGCACGTACGGGAAACGCTTCGTTGGTTGTTCGAGCTATCCGAAGTGCGACAACTCGTACCCGTTGCCGCAACGCGGCCTCATCGTCCCGACGGACGACCGATGCAACGCCTGTGGCCATCCCGTGATCCGAGTGATCATGCGGGGTCGCCGACCGTGGGTCCTCTGTCTGAACATGAAGTGCCCCGCGAAGGACGGGAAACGCCGGAAGACGAAAGGGAAGGACGGGGCAAAGAGGGCCGCGCGCCCCCGGAAGGCAAAGCCGGTCCCCGTCGTCGCGGACGTCCCGACGGGCTAGGGCGAGGCCATGAACTGCTTGAACTCTTCGAGGCTTCTCGGCCGAAGCGTGTAGTTCGTCCGCCTCTCCTCCCCGATCGTCGACAGCGGCGTCTTTCCGTAGTGGTGACCGGGGCAGACGACGAGGTCGTCGTCCATCGTCCGGACCTTGTGGAACAGGGAGTCGTACATGTCCTCGACGCTGGAGCCCGGGAGGTCCACGCGGCCGCAGTCACCGACGAAGAGGCAGTCGCCGGTGAAAACGCGCCCCGCGACGATGTAACAGCACGAGTCTGGCGAGTGCCCGGGCGTGTGGACGACTTTCACCTTGAGCTCCCCGACCTTGACGATCTGCCGATCTTCGAGCACCACATCCTTTCGCACGGCGCTGAGGCGATGCGCCGCGATCTTGGCACCCGTCTCGTCCGCGAGGCGTTCGTTGTCGAAGACGTGGTCGGAATGATGGTGCGTATTGAGGATCAGGCCAATCGCATACTCGTTTTCCCGAGCCGCTTTCTGCAGCGCCCGCGCGTCGAAGCTTGGGTCGATCACGGCCGCCGACTTCGTCGCAGGATCCCCAATTACGTACCCGAAGTTCGCCATCGAGCCGATCAAGCGTTGCTCCAGGAACACATCGGACGGAGACACGCCGGTGGCCCATGAGCCTTCCGTCAACGGCGGCGACCCTGCATCGCGTACGCCCGGGCCCAGTACTCCTGCCAGGCGCGGGCGTTCGCCTCCCACGCCTCCCAGGCCTTCCGCGTCTGCTCCTTGACCTTCATATGGTGCGTGACCGCGAGAGAGACGAGGAAGGCAAAGGCGAGGATCCCGGCACCCCACGCGGTGCTCAGGGTGGGTTCACCGCTGAGGTGGCCGGTGGCAACGGCCCACGCACCCAGGATGGCGCTGACGATCACGAACGTGATCGAGCCCGCAATCCGTCTCGTAATCCAGCTGATCACGGATGGTGGTGCGACCGCCCCGCGATAAGCGTTGCGGGTCGAAAATCACCCGTGCAAGGAAACGTGGGCGTCCTGCATTACGACCCGCATGGGCCGGTTCACGTTGACGCAAAGTGATGTCGACGCTGATGCAAGGGCCCTTTGTCTGCCCGCCCATACGCCTTCCTGTCCATGGAACTCAGATTCCTCGCGGTTCACGAGGAAGGCGCTTCGCTCATGGTCCCGCCGCGGGACAAAGCCATTCGGGTCGTCCTCATCCTCCAAAATCCGCGCGCCCTCTCAGGCCGACGCTCCTGGCCGAAAGATCAATTCGAGAGGGAAATCGCTCCGCCGATGCGAATCCGGTCGTCGCGCCTCGCCGTTGTGACTACGCTCCCCGACAGCGTTATCGAGCGGACGACGTTCCTGGCCGCATGCCGCGGTCCTTGGAAGGCCACGTCGCGGTGGTGACCGGGAGTACGGGGGAGGGGATGGGGCGAAGCACGGCGCTCACGTTGGCCCGAGAAGGCGCCGCAGTGGTCCTGAACCATGGAACGAACCGGATGACCGGGGCCACGAACAACCGTCGAATCGCAGACGCGATCCAGGACCTCGGCGCTCGCTCGATCGTCGTTCGTGCGAACACCGCGAAAGGGTCGGAGGTGCGACACATGTTCGCGCGCGCCAAAGCGGAGCTCGGTTCCATCGACATCCTCGTGAACAACGCTGGCGGGATGTGGAACCCGCGGGAGGACCTGGCGAAGGTCACGGATGCCTACTGGCAAGGAGTTTTGCGGGCGGAAATCGACGGCATGTTCCACACGATCCGGACGGCGCTGCCGGACATGCGCCGGAAACATTGGGGACGGATCGTGAACATCGGGATGGAGCGTTCCGAGGAGTTCACCGAGCCGCCGTACGACTACACGGTCGGGAAAATCGCGCGGCACGGCCTCACCCGCATCCTCTCGGAAGGGGAAATCGGACGCGGGATCACGATCAACGCGATCGCCCCGGGATACATCCCGCCCTTCACGTTCCGGCAAGCTGTCCAAGCGGTTCGCCTTGGAGGGCCCCGGGGCGGTCGAACACACGGGACGCCGCAAGACGTTGCGGAGGTGGCTGCCTTCCTATGCTCGGATCAGGCCCGCAACGTGACGGGGGCCGTCATCCCCGTCCACGGCGCCCCGGACGATTGACGGGGCCGTTCAGCGAGACCGGCGGCGGGATGCGGATGCCTTGCGCCCACCGCGGGCCGCGCGCTTCGTGGCCTTTCGGCGAGACGCTCGCGCTTGCCGCGGCGCTGCCTGCGGCTCGTAGAGGGCCAACGTGATCCCCGTCGGGTCCTGGAAAACCGCGAAGAACCCCATTCCGGGAATCTCCATTTTCGGCGTCACGATCGAACCCCCTAACGACTGGATCTTCTTGACCGTGCCGTCGATGTCCTTTGAGAGGATGTAGTCTAGCACGCCCGCGGGCAAATTCTCGGCCTTCTGCAGGCCACCGCCCGGGGCGCTGGGGGCCTCGAACATCGAGTAGTTCATCTCCGGCATGTCTTGGAACTTCCAATCGAAAACGTCCTTCAGAAACGCCTTCGTTTTCTCCGGTGCGTTCGAATGAATTTCCACGTGCACAACGCTGTTCGGTTTCTGCGCCATAGGTTCGTCCCCCTTCCCAAGAGGGGTTGTGGGATGGCTGATGGAGTATTAAGAGATGGGGCCCCGTGGATAAGCGAAAGTATGTCCGCCCGACGTTCACGTCCCTGATAACGACCGTGCGTCCGCGTTATTCCTTCCGAGCCTCTTTCGCCTTCGGCCGGAGCTCTCGGCTCCCACACTTGCGGCAGCGGGTCGCACGCATCGCGTTTCGGGCGTAGCACCGCATGCAGATCATCTTGTGCAGCCTGCGCCGTTCGGCCTCGGGGAAGCGGGCCATTGGCCAGGCGAAGAGGCGGAGGATAATGAAGGCTTCGGGTTCGACACGAATGTTGGGACCGGCCTGAATTGATCGCGGCTAGATTTGTAGACGTCCGGGCTTGGAAGCACGAGCGAGGAAACGCGAAATTGCACGAGCCATCCGACATCCCACGCATCCCAGATGGTATCGGCCCTCCAGGGATCCGGAGGAGTACCTCGCAAAGGAGTCGGGAAGGAAAACGGGTCGACCAAGGCGAGCGTTGACCGTGTCGTGGAGTCCTTGCATCCAGACGGTCATTCGGGGCTGGCACCGGCTACAAGGCCACCCATCTGCCATTCGGTGGAGCCGTTTCCAGAGACCTCGCCCGAAGCGAATCTTCAACGACAACCAGGCCGAGCGGTCGAGGTGAGCAGTCGGGGTCGCCGCGGCAGAATGCGCAATGCCGTTCGCGTTCGTGGCAACGTTCTTCTCCTGCAACGCGGCGGGTAACCCGTCTTAATTGATAAGGGAACCGGCCCGTCCTTCTCCAGTAAACCTCTTCTGTGCGGACCGTCATCCAAGAACGTGAAACGAAAGGAACGGCCACCGAAAGATTCGCGGCCCAAAGAGAAACGGTTCCGCCACGGCGGACGGAAAGGTCGACGCTCCGCGCGCCGCAAGGACCGATCCGGTTGAAGAAACTCTGTCACTGGACAGGACTCGGAATCGGTTGCGAGGTCCTTGCGTGACCGAAAGTTCCAAATGAATCGTGGGAGTACGGGTGCGGAAAATATGGAGAAAGTTGGAATCACGAAGGCGCCCGCGCGTGGCGGGGTCGGAGAGCATCTCTCCGCCAGCACGCTGCTAACCGGGGCTTCGTTCTGGGACGACGCGATTTTCCTCGATGAGCTCGAGCGTTTTTTCTTCCGAAGCTGGCTGAATGTCGGCCGCGCGGACCAAATCCCAGATCCCGGAGACTTCTTCGTTCGAGAGGTCGGCAACGAGTCCCTCCTCTTCATCCGAGGGAAGGACCGCGAGGTGCGGGGATTCTACAACGTCTGCCGGCACCGAGGCACGCGAATCGTCGGCGAGACGGATGGATCCAAGCTCGGATCGTTGGTCTGCCCATACCATGCGTGGACGTATTCGACGGAGGGAAAGCTCGTGGGCGCTCCCCACACGGAGCGACTCGTGGACTTTTCGAAGGAAGAGTACGGTCTCCACGCGGTCCGCGTGGACACATGGGGCGGCTTCGTTTGGGCGAGCCTCGACGACGCCGGTCCCAACCTGCGTGAGGAGATGGGCGAATTCTTCGCGCGGTTCCCGAGGTTTGATTTCGAAGGCCTTCGCCTAGGAGCCCGGCGGACCTACGAGGTCGAGGCCAATTGGAAAATCCTCGGAGAGAACTACTCCGAATGTTACCACTGCGCTCCGATCCATCCCGAGCTGAACCGAATCACCCACTATACGTCGGGGGCCTACACCGCGTATTTCATGCGCGAACCGCGGGCTCCCAACTTCAACGGGGGTTTCATGGAGTTTTCGAAGGACTACACGTCGATGGTCTGGTCCGGATACACGAAACGCCCGCCGCTAAAAGGGATGACCGAAGAGGATCGTCGCCGCGTCGACTACTACTTCGTCTTCCCGCACCTGTTTTTCAGCCTCCACCCCGACTACCTGATGGTGCACCGACTGTGGCCGCGCAGTCCTCATCACACGACAATCGAATGCGACTGGTACTTCGACGCAGGGGTTATGGAGACCGAGGGATTCGACCCGAGTGACGCCGTCGACCTATGGGACCTCATCAACCGCCAGGATTGGTCCGTGTGCCAGCGGACCCAGCTCGGGACGCAGTCGCGAGCTTGGCGGGGAGGCCGGTTCAGCGGGCAAGAGTCCCAGGTCCACGATTTCGAAAAGTACATCGCGGCTCGGATGCGGGAGCCCCCGGACACAAAGCCGCGTTCACCTCGCCGTCGGGGCCTCTTTCAGCCGCGCGTTGTACGTCGAAGAAGCCGGTAGTTCCGCCGCGAACGAAGGATGCCCCGGTCGTCCACGTCTTTATCTGCACCGCGCGATTCAGCGAATCACCGCACGCGGCAGGAGGGTTCGATGTCCTTCGATTACCACTTAAAGATGCAAATCGGGGCTCCGCGGCCCGTAGTATTCGAGCGGCTGCTCAGGATTGAGCACATCTCCCGCTGGTTTTGCGGATGGTGTCGGATCGAACCCAAGGTCGGAGGAACGTTCAAGTTCGGCGGGGAGACCTGCATCATTCCGCCGGAGGGGCGTGGCTGGGAGACCACGATCGAGGAAGGCGAGGTCTTGCGACAGTTCGCGTTCACGTGGCCCATTCAGTCCGCGAAAACCCGCGTCTCCTACGAACTCGAGGACTCGCCCGGAGATACGGCGGTCCTGCGGGTTGACCATCGCAATGTCCCGCTCTCGGACACGACATGCGGGACTGTGCAGGACGCTTGGCGAATGTGCCTGGGGAACCTGAAGTCCGTCGCGGAAGGTCGCACCGACAGCGTCCGACCCGATCATTCCCCCGTGACCGGTGCGACCCTGCAGCTCAGTGTGCTCATCGAGGCAAAGCCCGAGAAAGTATTCGATGCGTTCGCGGAATCGGCGCAGCTCGACCACTGGTCCACGGGAGGCATCCCGCGCGGAATCGCTCGGGTCGATCCCCGCACCGGCGGCGCCTTCTCGTTCGGATGGTCAGGAGGGCCGAACGGCATCCTCGAGTGGAGACCAGGGCGGCGAATCGTCTTGCGGTGGCCGCGCGAATCGGGGCTCCTCGCTTTGGGTTTCGACTTCGAGGAAAAGGCGAGCGGCACGGCGATCTACTTCTCCATGACCGGGTTCGCCGGAAACGAGCAATCCGAAATCGTCCATCAACGAGGACGATGGTCCGACCTCCTCGTCTGTCTGAAGAACTTCGTTGAGAGCGGTACCTCGGGATTCCTGAACGCCTACGCGGACCAGATTCGAACGTCTTGACTATGCCATCTTGAGTTGCTGCCAGTCTTCGAGGACCGCTTGGGCTGCATTGTGGCCGGCCGCCCCGATCACACCGCCGCCCGGATGGGCCCCTGCGCCACACAGGTAGAGACCTTTGACCGGCATGCGATATGATGACCATCCCGGGACCGGTCGGAAGGAGAACATCTGGTATGGAAGAATTGCTCCGTGGAAGACATCGCCGCGGGTAAGACCGTATTCCCGCTCCATGTCGAGCGGGGACCGCGAATGCATGGCAATCGTCGCTCGACGTATGTTCGGCGCGTACAATTCAAGGACGTCGAGAATCCGCTCCGCGAACTTGTCGGCCTCCGTGTCCCAGGTACCCGCCGCGAGGTCGAACGGCGCGAACTTCGCGGATATCGTGAGGGTGTGCATCCCGGGCGGCGCCATGGTGGGGTCGTTCGCGGACTCGATCGCGAACTCGAGGAACGGCTCCCGTGACGGACGGCCACGCTTCGCGTCGTCGTAGGCCCGTTCCAGATAGTCCATCGAAGGCGCGATGTCGATGATCGTCTTGTGGTGGGGCTGCGCCGTGGTCCCCGGGATCGCATGGAAATCGGGCAGCTCGCGGAGGGCGAGGTTGAGCTTGAACGAGGAAGACTCGAACCGAATTCGCGCGACCGCCCGCGTGAATTCCGCCGGGAGGTTCTCCTCGCCAACGAGGCCCAGGAGCGTCCGCTTCGGGTCAGCGTTGCTCAGGACCGCCCGCCCCTCGATGGTCGTGCCGTCGGCGAGTTGCACCCCAACCGCGCGCCCCTTCCGCACCAGAATCCGGCGGACGGTCGAGCTCGTCCGGATTTCCGCCCCGAAAGCCCGAGCCGCGCGGGCAATCGCATCGGAGATCGCCCCCATCCCTCCGCGCATCCAGCCCCACGCCCCCTTCAAACCTCCGACTTCGGTGAGTGTGTGGTGTCCGAGGACAAATGCGGTCCCCGGGGTTCGAGGTCCGGCCATCGTCCCCGCGACCGCGCTCGTAGCTAACGCCGCTTTGACTTCCTCCGACTCGAAGAAATCGTCGAGCAGGTCCGAAATTGACATGAGCATGATCCGTCGCAGGAAGTCTTCCGCTTCCGGAGTACGCACGAGGGAGGCGAGGTCCGCGAGAGACACCGGAGGCGCGAGCAAGGTCGGTTCCACGAGCTCCCCAAATTCGTCCCAGAACCGCGCGTACTTGGCCCAGGCGTTCGCGTCCCTCCTCGAGAACCGCGCAATCTGCTTCTCGTTCCACGCGAGGTCGTTTCGGAAGAGCAGGAACCGCCGATCGGGAAACGGGTGAAATTGGGACGGATCGTACGGATGTTCGTCCAGGCCGAACGAAGCGAGATCGAGGTCGGCTTTGATTTCCGGCCGAAAGAGGCCGCAGGTGTAGGCAAGGGTCGAGGCTCGGAAACCCGGATGAATTTCCTCGGTGACACAGGCGCCTCCGACGATCGGACGGCGTTCGAGGACCAAGACCTTCAGGCCGGCCTTCGCGAGGTACGCTGCGGCGACGAGTCCATTGTGACCCCCGCCGACGATGATCGCGTCCATCTTGGCCATGAGGCGGATGGGTAACCGCGGCCTCGATAAGGAAATTGCCTCGCGGCTCAGGCCTTTTTTCGCGCCGGTTCGAAGAACGGCCGCTCGACCACGGTCGCTGGAGCGCGGTGGCGCTGCCACTCGACCGCGACCTCGATCTCCACCCGGGTCCCGATCCGGGCGTACGGTGCGGCGACAGTCGCGATTGCGAGGTATTTTTTCAGCAGGGGAGACCAGCAGCCGCTCGTCGCCCAGCCAACCTGCCGATACCCGGAGAAAATCGGCACCTTCTCCCGCCACGGCTCCGCGGGTGGCTGCGGCGGCAATCCCATGTCCCCGTAAAACCGTTCGATCGTCCGCCAATCGATGACCAGGCCGACGGTCCGCCGGGCGGGGCCGCAGCGCTTCTCCTCGATGAGCGCTTTCCTCCCGATGAACGGGCCTTTGTCGAGTGCCACGGTCCAGTCGAGGCTGAGCTCGAACGGCGAGTACCGCTGCGCGTCGATCGTCGCCTTCCGCGCGGGCATGTACTCGACTTCCGCGAGGATGAGCCCCGCTTCGATCCGCGCCACGTCCAGGGCGAGCATGCCCGCGGGCGTGATGTCGTGTCCCGCCCCTTTCGCCATGAGCGCGTCCCACAGTGCCTCTGCGCGTTCACGCTCGACCCAGATCTCGTATCCCAGGTCGCCCGTGTACCCGGTCCGCGAGATGTGGACTGGGATGCCGTCGAACTTCGTCTTCACGAATCGAAAGTACTTCATCTTCTGGACCGTGCCGTCGGCTCCGTCGAGCAAAATCGCTCGGGACGACGGACCCTGCAAGGCGAGCGCCCCGATATCCTCGGACACGTCCGTGACGGTCGCATCGAGGCCCATGCCCGCATCCTGCAACCACTTCAGGTTCGGCTCCGCCGACGTCATCCGGAACGATCCGTCACCGAGATTCCAAAGCGTGCCATCGTCCACGGTCTTCCCGCGTTCGTCGCACCAGGGCGTATAGTAAATCTGTCCTTTCGCGAGCTTCGATACGTCCCGCGTCACGACCTTGTTGACCAGATGTGCGGCATCCTTCCCCTCGATGAGATATTTGTAGAGCGGCGAGACGTCGAGCATGCCCGCGGAATGGCGGATCGCGTAGTACTCCATCTCTGGGACTAGGGAATACGACGAGGCTGCGAGGTATCCGGCCCACCCACGCCACTCCCAACTGTCGCATGCCGCCGACGTCCTCGAATGAAACGGCGATCCCCGTCGCACGAATCCCCCTCCGGGCGGACGCGGACCGCGGACAAACGATATAACCCCTCTCCCGTTACTCCGCGCGGCCCGCCGCGCCCGGTTGAACTCGCAGACGCGACGTGCCGCGGACGAGGTCGGGCTTTATGGCGCAGCGGTACGACGCCATCGTAATCGGCGGGGGGCACAACGGCCTCGTCACCGCGGCCTACCTCGCGCGGGCGGGAAAGAAAGTCGTCGTCCTCGAGCGACGCCACGTCCTCGGAGGCGCCGCGGTCACGGAGGAGCTCTACCCGGGATTCAAGTTCACCGTCTGCTCGTACGTGTGCAGCCTCCTCCGCCCGCAGATCATCCGCGATCTCGATCTTCCTTCCCACGGCTTCGAGGTGATCCCGCAAGAGTCGAGCTTCACACCGCTCCCGGACGGGCGCTATCTGTTTTACCGCGGGGATGAGGAGGACACGTTCCAGGCCGTTGCGAAATTCTCGCGTCGGGACGCAGAGGCCATGCCGAAGTTTGGCCGCCTCATGGCCCGCATGGCGAAGTTCATCGCGCCCACCCTCACCATGACGCCGCCGGATGTCGGTTCCCTGAATCCGTCCGAGCTGCGGAAGCTCCTCGCGTTGAACAAGCAGGTCAAGACGCTGACGGAGGACGAACTGTACACGTTCGCGCGACTCATGACGATGAGCGCCGCGGACTACCTCGACGAATGGTTCGAGACGGACGTCGTGAAGGCGAGCCTCTGTTCGAGCGGGATCATCGGCACGCTGCTCGGACCCCGGTCCCCCGGCACCGCGTACGTGCTCATGCACCACTACATGGGGGAAATCGACGGTGCGTATCGCTCCTGGGGGTACGTCCGCGGAGGGATGGGGATGGTCAGCGAGGCGATCGCACGTGCGGCTCGGCAGTTTGGCGCGGAAATACGCGTGAATGCCGAGGTGAGACGAATCCTCGTTCGAAACGGACGCGCGATCGGGGTGGAACTCGCGTCGGGGGAGAAGATCAACGCGAAAGTGATCGCCTCCGGCGCCGATCCGAAACGGACCTTCCTGAAGCTCATCGAGAAATCGGAGCTTCCCGCGGATTTCGTGCGAGGGATTGAAAACTTCAAGATTGAAGGATCGTCCGGCAAAGTGAACCTCGCGCTCAAGGAGGCGCCGAGCTTCTCGTGCCTCCCCGGCAACGGGGTCCACCTCCAAGGCGCAATCTCACTGGGACCCAGCGTGGACTACATCGAGAAAGCGTACGACGACGCGAAGTACGGGGATTACTCGCACCGACCGTACGTCGACATGTGCGTCCCCTCGACGCTCGACCCCACCCTCGCCCCGCCGGGAAAACACATAATGTCTTGTTTCATCCAGTACGCGCCGTACACCCTCCGAAAAGGGACGTGGGAGGAGCGCCGCGAGGAATTCGGGGAGACGGTCCTCGACACGATCGAGGAGTACATCCCGAGCATCCGGAACATCATCCTCCACCGCCAGTTCCTCAGCCCTTGGGACCTCGAGCAAATGATCGGGCTCACGGGCGGCAACATCTTCCACGGCGAACTCACGCCGGACCAGCTGCTCTTCCTTCGACCGACCCCGGGATGGGCGCAGTACCGCATGCCCCTCAAAGGGCTCTACCTGTGCGGCTCGGGAGCCCATCCGGGAGGTGGTGTGATGGGAGCGCCCGGCCTCAACGCCGCCCGCGAGATATTGCGAGACTGGGCCCTCCTCCGGGTGTGATCCGTGCCCGAGTCGTTCGACATCGTCATCGTCGGCGGCGGACACAACGGGCTCGTCGCCGCGACGTACCTCGCGCGCGGTGGCCGGCGCGTCCTAGTCCTGGAGAGGCGGTCGACCGTCGGTGGCCCGGTGACGACGGAAGAGTTCGCCCCGGGGTTCCGCGGACCGACTGGTGCATCCGTCTGTGGCCGTCTCCGGCCTGAACTCGTCGAGGACTTGAACCTCGCGAAACGGGGCGTGCAGTTCATCCCTGCGGAGCCGGAGGTCGTCGCGGTGCGCGACGGTCAGGCGGTACGGATTTTCCGGAACGTCCCGAAGACCCAGGCGGAACTCGCAAGGTTCTCCCAAAAAGACGCGGACACATACCCGCGGTTCGTCGAATTCCTGAGCCAATTCGCGGCAGCACTCGATCCGATCCTCGCGATGCCGCCCCCTGACATTGCATCGCCGAGCCTCGGCGAGCTGACGGGTCTCCTCGGCCGCGCGCTCCGCTTTCGACGCCTTGGCAAACACGTGATGCAACAGATGCTCCGCCTGCCTCCGATGGCGATCCGAGACTTTCTGAACGAGTGGTTCGAGACGGAGTTGCTCAAGGCGAGCTACGCGGTCGATGCATTGACGGGAACGTTTGAGGGACCGTGGTCCCCCGGAACCGCGTTCGGGCTCGTTCCCCAGTTCCTGCCCGATGGACACGGGGCCCGTTCCGCTTTCGTCCGTGGAGGGATGGGGAGCCTTTCGAACGCCCTGGCCCACGCCGCGCGGGACGCCGGCGCGACGATCCGAACCGACGCGGAGGTCGTGCACATCAAGAGCACCGACGGGCGCGTCACCGGGGTCGAACTCGCGGGCGGTGAAACGATCGGTGCACGGGCCGTTGCGTCGAACGCGGATCCGAAACGGACGTTCCTTCATCTCGTGGACCCGGAGGAACTGAGCCCGGAATTCCTCTTGCACATCCGGAATTTCGAGATGAACGGGGTCGTTGCGAAAGTGAATTTCGCGCTGGCTGGGCCACCAAATCTTCCCGCAGCGGGCGATAGCGTGCCCCCCCATTTCCGGGTTTGTCCTTCGCTCGAATACATCGAGCGGGCGTACGACGACGCGAAGTACGGTCAGACGTCGGGGAAGCCCGTCCTCGACGTGTTCGTCCCGACGGTCGTGGACCCGGACCTCGCGCCACCCGGAATGCACGTGATGTCGACCCAAGTGCAGTACGCGCCGTACGCACTGCGTCGCGGCGGGTGGGATACGGAGAGAGAGAAGCTCGCCGACCGGGTCGTCACGATCCTCGCGGACCACATCCCCGGGTTCGAGCGGTTGGTCCTCGATCGTCAGATCCTCACGCCCCTCGACCTCGAAGCACGGTTCGGGCTCACGGAGGGCCACATCTATCACGGGGAGATGACGTTGGACCAGTCCCTCTTCCTTCGGCCCGTCCCGGGGTGGTCTCGGTACCGGACCCCGATCGATGGCCTGTATCTGTGCGGCTCCGGCGCCCATCCCGGCGGGGGAATCACCGGAGCTCCGGGCCTGAACGCCGCACGGGAAATCCTGAAAGATTGGCCTCGACGTGGGCGGTGACCCCCAAGGGAGGGAGCCTCCGCTCGGCCGGCACAACCTTTGAATCCAACGAGCGATTCGACCCTCTGCCATGAGCGACCTGCTGGAACCCGGCACGCAAGCCCCAGACTTTGAGGGGACGAACCAAGACGGCCTCCCCACCCGGTTGCGGGACTTCCGAGGCAAGGCGGTCGTCCTGTACTTCTACCCGGAGGACGACACACCGGGCTGCACCCGAGAATCGTGTGCATTCCGAGACGCCAGCGATGCGTTCAGGGAGAAGGGGGCCATCGTCCTGGGCATCAGCGTCCAAGGCGAGTCGTCCCATCGCGCATTCCGGGACAAGTATCACCTGCCATTCGACCTCGTCGCCGATCCGGACAAGCGGATCACCCAAGCGTACAACGCATTGGGTCCGCTCGGATTGGCGAAACGGGTCACCTACATCATCGGGCCGGACGGCACGATCGCGGCGGCGTACCGGACCCTCGACCCGAAGTCTCACAGCCGAGAAGCCTTGCGAATCCTTGCCGGGGCTGGGGGAAAGACATGACGGCCAACAAGGTGCAACTTCCTTCCGTCCGGATCCCCCGGATCATCCGGCTCCGGTATCACCCGTTCGTCGACCACTTCAAGGGGTTCGAGAAGCTCGACGCCGTCCGGGCCATCTTCGGACCCAAGACGAACGAAGTCCTTCGGAAGCTCAAAGTCGAGTTCTTTTCGTCCCGATGGGGGTTCATGGGGGTCAGCGACGAAGACGGTCACTTGCTGGTCTCGACCCACTACCTCCGGACCGGGAATCGTCGGGATATCTACCTGGACGTCGTCCACGAGCTCGTCCACGTGCGTCAGTTCCGCGAAGGCAAGGAGCTGTTCGCCGATGGCTTCGAGTACCCCGATCTGCCGACGGAGATCGAGGCCTACCGCACCTGCATCGCCGAGGGCCGCCGACTGGGGATGACGGACCGCGAGCTGTTCGACTACTTGAAGGTCGAGTGGATGAACGACAAGGACGTTCGGCGGCTCGCCCGGAACGTCGGCGTGCGGCCGCCCCCGAAACGTCGACACGCTGCTGGACGCAAGCGATAGAGGCCCTCCCGAGATCACTCGAACGAACTGAGCTGCGGCTGTTTCGTCTTCGGCCGCTGCAGGTGGGTGACGCGGACGCCCACGAGACGAACTCGGTGTCCCTCGTCGGCAAACTCGGCCGCGAGATCGTGAGCGACTTGGGCGAGAACCTCTTCGTTGAAGACATGCGACGGGAGCGTCTTCTCTCGGAGGTGCGTCTGAAATCCTTCGAAACGAATCTTGATGCCGATGGTCTGGAACGTCGCCCCCTGGCCCCGGGCCCGCAAGAAGACATTGTGGGCGACGTCTCGGAACGTCTTCTCGACGACGCTCCACTCGGACACGTCGCGGTCAAAGGTTCGCTCGACGCTGATCGATTTCGGATCGGGACGCTCCTCCACGGGGAGCTCCTCCAACCCGCGCGCGATGGCCCAGAGCCAGATCGAGTTCTTGCCGAGCATTTTCTTCAGCTCGGCGCCCGGAAAGCGGGCGAGTTCCCCGATCGTCCGGACGCCCGAACGCTCGAGGAGCTGCGCGGTTTTCACCCCGACCCCGCTAATCTTCGTGACCGGGAGCGGGTCCAGGAACCGGGTCACCTCCTCGGGACGAACGACCTTCAAGCCGTCCGGCTTCGCCAGATCGGATGCAATCTTGGCGACCGATTTGTTGGGCCCGGCACCAATCGTGCATGCCAAACCCTCCCGCTCGCGCACGGCGGCCTTCACGCGGGCGGCGTACTCGGCGGCGCCGTCGAAGTCCCGCACCTTGGAGGTGACATCGAGGAACGCCTCGTCGATGCTCACATGTTCGAGGATATCGGCGTACGACCGCAAGACGTTCATCACGCTCTCCGAGACCGCCCCGTAGAGTTCGTAGTTCGGTCGGAGATACGTCGCCGTCGGAGCCTTCCGCCAGGCCATGCCAATTGGCATTCCGCTTCGGACTCCGATCTGTCGGGCCTCGTAGCTCGACGCCATCACGACGCCCCGTCCCTTGCCTCCTTTCGGGTCCGCGCCTACAATAACGGGCTTGTTCGCGAGGTCCGGATTCTCACGCCGCTCGACGCTGACATAGAATGCGTCCATGTCCACGTGGAAAATCACACGAGGCACGCGGCCCCATCTGCCCGTCGGGCTAAAGACCTAGCGAACCGACGCGGTTCACTGCACACAGAACTCGTTGCCTTCCGGATCCTGCATGACGATGCAATACTCCTCGGGATCGTCCCAGACGCGCTGCTTCGTCGCCCCAAGTCCGAGAATCCGTTCGACCTCGGCCTCGACGCGTTTCACCCGTTCCTTCGGAGGAACCTTTCCTCCTCCGGAAATGTTGATATCGAGATGCAGGCGGTTCTTCTTCGGCTTCGGCGTGTCCATCTGCTGGAAGTAGATCCTCGGCCCGACCTTCTCCGGATCAACGATTGCGCCGGCGGAGTTCCACTCCGCTTCCGGCACCCCCCTCGCCTTGAGGAACTCGTGCCAGGCTGTGAAGCCCGCTGGCGGGTCCTGTTCTTTGTAGTGAAGAGCCGCTGCCCAGAATTTCGCGAGCCGAGCCGGGTCTGCGCAGTCGAAGACGACTTGAATCGATGTTCCCATAGACGACCTCCCCGTCCCGATGACGAGAGCGTCAAAGCCCTTGTAGGTTGCGGCGTTTAGCCAAAGTCCCCGAGGCTCTTCTGCCCGACGGGAGCCCCTGCCGCAGTTGGGAACTCATATTCCATGAGTCCTGCGAGACGACGGAATTCGTTGACGCTACCCGGCCCGAAGCCCGCGTAATGGTTGTTGAAGAAGACCAGCGCACCTTTCACGGAGTCCTCCGACTCCTCGAGCTCCTTGTACCACGAGCGCATCTCCGTGGACTTGTCTCTTTGGACTTCCTTGAACTCCGTGATCTCGCGGTCCCCGACCATCCGCAGGTATACCTGGTCCGACGTCACCTCGCTTGGCGTGCGCAGATATTGATTCTCGGACCAGACCATCGAGATATTCCGTTCGCGCAGGGCCTTGTACACGTCCTCCCGAAACCACGATTTGTGCCGGAACTCGATCGCGTGCGGGTACTTGGTGACCTCAAGGTTTCGGATGAAATCTTGCATCAGGGCCCAATGGGAATCGAACTTGATCGAGGGCGGCAGCTGCGCGACCAGGGGACCGCACTTCTCCCGCAGCTCCTTCGCCGAGGCGTAGAACCAACCGAGGTTCTCGGCGACCTCTTTGAGCTTCTTTTCATGCGTGATCCGCTTGGGCATTTTCATCGCGAAGAGGAATCCCGGCGGCGTGGACTTGTACCAGCCTTTCGTCATCGCGGGCCCGGGATTGCGGTAGAACGACGAGTCGACCTCGACACAGTCGAAGACGCTCGAGTAAAGTCTGAGGTAGTCGGACTTCGGGGTGTCCGGCGGATAGAATCCGCCGAGCCAGTCGTCGTATCCCCAGCCGCTGCAGCCCACCCGCAGCTTGTCCTTTAGCGCCATGCCGAAGCTCGCACCATGGATAACGGCTCAAGAATGAATAAATAGCGCCTGGCGGGCTGGACGCGATTCCAGGCAGTTGACCGTGTGGACCTGATTATCGGCCTGTTGATCATCTTCGTCTCCGCACGTGCGGGCGGGGAGGTGATGGAGAAGCTCCGTCAATCACCGATGATTGGCGAGGTCTTGGCGGGGATTCTCGTGGGACCAATGGTCCTCGGTCTCATCGATCCGAATCCGACGACTTCGTTCGGGAGCTCCCTGAACGTCGTCGCCAACCTTGGGGTCTTCGTCCTCGTCCTCCTAGCCGGAATCGAACTCGGGCGCGAAGGCCTGCGAAAGGCCTTACAAGAACGGAGCATGATCGTGGCCTTCGTCGAGTTCTTTCTTCCCTTCTCTCTCGGGTACAGTCTCGCCTCCGCACTTGGAATGACGCTCGTCCAATCGCTTTTCGTGGGCACGGCCCTCGCCGTGACGGCCCTTCCCGTCAGCGTCCGAATCCTCATGGATTTGAACCTGCTGAACTCGCGGCTCGGACGGGCAATCGTTTCCGTGGCGCTCGTGAACGACCTCGTTGCGTTTGCGATGTTGGGCCTCGTCGTCCAATTCACAAATCTGGGCACGTCGTCGCCCGAAAGTGTCACCATCGGGCTCGTCGTCCTCAATAACGTCCTATTCGTCGGACTTGTGTTCTGCGTCGCGACGATCCTGAAGCTCACGACTCGGTTAGGAGGCAATTCTGAGTCGTACATGCAGACCTTTGTCGCCAAGCTCCGCGGCCAAGAAGCGTCTTTCGCCTTGTGCATCGCGACCGCGCTTGGGCTCGGTGCCGCAGCCGAACTGCTTGGAATCCATTTCGCGGTCGGCGCGTTCTACGGCGGAATCCTCATGACGCCACGACTCCTCGGCCAAGTCCAGTTCGACCGGATCCGGAGTGCGGTATCGTCCGTGACGTTCGGGCTCTTCGCTCCCGTCTTCTTCGCCTTCGTGGGCGTGAAGTTGTCGATCACGCTCACGGCCTGGCCGCTGATCGTTACGATCACGGCGGTTGCTTTCATTGGGAAACTGCTGGGGGGCATCTTGGGCGGGACCGTCGCGGGATTTCGAGGCGCGCCGCTCCTCGCCCTGGGGGTGGGCTTGAACGCACGGGGGATGATGGAGCTCGTGCTCGCCCAGGTGGGCCTCGCAGCCGGCATCATCGACGCGGACTTCTACTCTGCCCTCGTAATCATGACCCTCACTACGACTCTTTGCACTCCGCCAATTCTGAAACGACTCATGCGGCGGTTCAAGCTCGAGGACGTGATGCCGACGGTCCCGAGTTCCAGCGCAACGAGAGGAATCCAGACTCCCAGCGTGATTTCACGAGACGAGAGCGCGAGGTAGCGCCACAATGTTGATTACCCGCAGTCGTTCATCTCGCGAACCATCCGAGTCGGGTTGGTCCGCTCCGTTTTCCTGCGAATCAGCCTTCCCCTGGAGGACTCATGAAGATTAGACGACTCGCGATCGTCGGCCTCGGATTGACTGTGGCCGGGCTGCTGCTGGTGGTTGGCTTCTGGCCGTTGACCTCCCTGAGCGGCGCGAAGCTGCTCGCGGCGAGGAATGGGAGTCAGTACCCCGGGTACGTCCAAGGGGCTCAAATCACGGTCCACGAGAGGGTGATTAGCGTTTCATTCTCGAATTTTTTCGGGAATCCATACACCACTTTGGAACTCGATGACGGGGATCCGAATGTTGTGACGGCAATTCTCGTCAAAGGAGATGCCCGAAGCGTGGTCTCCGAGGGCGACGTGATCTTCGCGACAGCCGTATTGCAAGTAGTCGGTTCGTTCTACTATTGGGAGGTCCCGACGCCGGGAAATATCCACCAATCTTGGCCGGTCGACGCGATCTTCTATGGGGTCATGGGGACCGGGGTGGTTGTCCTTGCCGTCGCGGCGTTCCGGACGTCTTGACGGCACCGGAAGCCTGAAATCAACTCGTGAGCATCGGCGCCCGATGTCGGACTTGGCGGACGTAGGGGCACGCCGCATCGAGTGGGCGCGCGACCACATGCCCGTCCTCGCTGCAATCCGTGAAGAGCTGAAACGCAAGCAGAACTTACGAGGCCTCCGGATTGGAATGGCGCTCCACGTCGAGGCGAAGACGGGGGTGCTCGCCTTGACCCTACGGGAGGCCGGAGCGAAGGTGCGCCTGGCCTCATGCAACCCTCTCACCACCGACGACAGCGTCGCGGCGGCCCTGGTAGAGACCCACGGCCTCGAGGTTTATGCGAAGAAGTGGCAGACGAATCAGGAGTACTACGAGAACCTGGACCGGGTCCTCGACCTCCGGCCCGACCTCGTAATCGACGACGGGAGCGACCTCATCTCGCTCCTTCACACGAAGCGAAAGGAGCTGCTGGATGGCGTCCGAGGGGGAAACGAGGAGACCACGACGGGCGTCATTCGCCTGCGAGCGATGGAACGGGACGGAGCGCTCCGGTTCCCCGTCATCGACGTGAACGACGCGCAGATGAAGCATTTGTTCGACAACCGGTACGGGACCGGGCAAAGCACGTTCGATGGCCTGATGAACGCAACGAACCTCCTCATCGCGGGTAAGACGTTCGTCGTGGCGGGCTATGGATGGACGGGACGAGGGATCGCGTTACGAGCCCGAGGGATGGGGGCTCGCGTCGTCGTGACGGAGGTCGATCCCGTCAAAGCGATCGAGGCGTCGATGGACGGATTTGAGGTGCTCCCGATGCGGAAGGCGGTTCGGCAGGCGGACTTCATCGTGTCCGCGACGGGCTGCAAGGACATCGTCACTGCCGCACACTTCCCGACGATGAAAGATGGCGTCGTGCTCGCGAACGCCGGTCACTTCGACAACGAAATATCGAAAGCCGATTTGGCGAAGGTGGCGAAGAGCAAACGCCGGGTTCGCGAATTCGTCGACGAGTACACGCTCCCCGGAGGCAAGCGGGCGTACCTCATTGCCGAGGGGCGCCTCGTGAACATCGCCGCCGGCCAAGGCCATCCCGTCGAAATCATGGACATGAGCTTCGCGATCCAGGCGGTCTCCGCCGGCTATCTCGCGGACCACGCCGCCACGCTCCGGCCCCGCGTGTATCCGGTCCCCGCGGCTCTCGACCTCAAGGTCGCACGGCTCAAGCTCCGGAGCATGGGACTTCGCATCGACCGATTGACCGCCGCGCAGCGGGCGTACCTCGGATCCTGGCAAGAAGGGACTTGAATCCGCGCATCAGGCTAGGACGATGAGCACGTGCCCACCAAGCGCGCGGTCCTCAGCGACTTCGATGGGACGATCACACAGACGGACGTGGCGGAGGCAATCCTCGATGAGTTCGCCCCTGCCTCCTGGCGGGAAATCGAAGACCTCTACCGCGACCGCAAGATTGGAACCCGGGAGTCAATGGTTCATCAATTCGCGCTGGTACACGCCCGCGAGGAGGACCTCCTCCGATTCGTTGATCGCACGGCGGTAGTCGACGAAACGTTTCGCGACTTCGTCACGTTCTGCCGGTCGCGAGGAATGATCCTCGAGATCGTGAGCGAAGGACTCGATTTTTACGTCCGGTACCTCCTGCGGAAATGGGACATCGACGTTCCGGTCCGGACGAACCACGCGATTTTCGAGGAGGGCCACGTTCGAATCGAATATCCGTGGGAGGATGCCACGTGCCGGCTGTGTGGGACGTGCAAGCTGTTGCGGCTGTTTCAGCTGCGCGCGCTTGGATATCGAACCGCGTACGTGGGAAATGGACACTCGGATCTCTGTCCCGCGATCGAAGCCGACCTTGTCTTCGCAAAGGACGAACTCGCGAAGCTGTGTCGGAGCGAGGAAATCGACTTCATCCCGTTCGAACGATTCGCCGACGTGCAACGGCGCTTAGGGGCATCGGCGTGAAGAATTTTGTCGGGGTCTTCGGCCATGTGGTGATGGACTATATCGTGACGCTGCGTCGGTTGCCGAAACCAAACACCTCGATCGAGATCCTGGATCGGCAGCGGTACTTCGGTGGGACGGGCGGCAACCTCGCCCGCGCGGCGGCTCGGCTGGGCGTGTCAGCCTCGCTCGCGTCGTTCGTTGGCGGCGACTTCCCAGCCGATTACCGGATGGCTCTGCGGAAAGACGGCGTCGACACGGCCGACCTCCGAGCGGTCCGCGGTGCAAACACCCCGACTGCCTGGGTTTTCTCGGATCCCAGGGGGAATCAGATGGCCGTCATCGACCAAGGGCCCATGAAGGAAGCCGCGCGCTTCCCGGTCCTACGGCACAGTGTGCGCGACGTGGAGCTCGTCCACCTCGCGACCGGGAGGCCCGAGTACTACGTTCGTGTGGCCGAGCTGGCCGAGTCCCTAGGGCGGAGCATCGCGTTTGATCCGTCGCAGGAAATTCACTATGTCTACACACCGCGCCTCTTCCGCGCGCTCCTGAGCCAATCGAAGTATTTCTTCGGGAATGAGGCGGAGATCGTTCGCGCGAAGCGGCTCGCCCGCGTAACATCAACGGAGGGACTGCTTCGAACCACGGCGGTCGTGGTGGCGACGTTGGGATCGCGGGGGAGCGCGGTCTACACTCGCGAAGGCCGAATTCGGATTCCGCGGATCCCGCCGCGCCGGGTCGTCGACGTGACGGGTGCCGGGGACGCATACCGAGCCGGGTTCTACGCGGGCCTCGCTCGCGGCTTCGACTTGCGCCGGTGTGGGATCCTCGGGTCCGCGGTCGCGAGTTTCGTCGTTGAGAAAAAGGGGACGCAGTCGAATCTTCCAACATGGCCCCAAGTGCTCCGTCGCGCGCGTCAAGATGCATCGCTGTGATGAAGTCACACAAGACCGACATCAGTGCACAACAGAGTACGAAAGGGTTATATTGAGACACTAAGTTCTCGGCGCGGTGACCTAGGGATGGCTATCGGGTTCGTGCTCATTAGCACCGCTCCTGCTAAGGAGCACGAGGTGTACAACGAGCTCCTGAAGGTCAAAGAAATCGTGGAGCTCCACCCCTTGTTCGGGGAGTACGACCTGATCGCAAAGATTGAGGCGGAGGACTTCAACGTCCTCGGCCAGGTCGTGGTCGACAAGATCCGATCGATCCCGGGGGTCATCGACACGAAGACCCTGACGGGCATCAAATTCTGAGGGGAGATTCGATGGCTGGTTTCGATGTCTGGAATCCAATTATGAACTTCGTGACGATCTTGCTACTGACGTTCAGCCTGTTCCTCGTCATCACGGGCGCTTTCACCGCCTATTTCGGAAGCGGGAAGAGCCGGAAGATCGGGGTCGGACTGCTCGTGGGGGGCCTCGTCGTTGGGGTCCTTTGGGGATGGTACACGGGTCCGGGGCCGTCCCCGAGCGTGGACTTGGTCGGAGTTATCGTCCAGTCGGTCGGTGTAATCGTTGCCGCTGTCGTTGGCGCCGCCATTGCGATTGGGTTGTTCCTCCTCGCAATCATGAAGAGCTAGGACCGCCGCGCCGAATTCGGGCACCGGAACTGGAAAGCCTTTATTCCGGAAGCCTCCTTGTCCTACGCAATGCCCGTTGATGTCCTCATCGTCCTGGGTTCCAAAAGCGATTCCGATGTGGGGAAAAAGGCAGCCTCCGTTTTGGACGAGTTCGGGATCGGATACGAGATGGTCGTGGCGTCGGCACATCGCACACCAGACCTCCTCCGCGAGCTGATTCGGAATACGACGGCGAGAGTGTTCATTGCAATTGCCGGGCTCTCCGCGGCATTGCCCGGCACGATTGCCGCGCACACGACAAAGCCCGTCATCGGCGTGCCGGTGAGCGGCAAGCTGAGCTTGGACGCGGTGTTGAGCGTGTCCCAGATGCCTCCGGGTGTGCCCGTGGCGGCGGTCGGCCTCGACCGTGGGGAGAACGCAGGAATCCTGGCCGCCGAGATTCTGGCCCTCGCGAACGAGCGCCTCGCGGACAAGCTCAAAGATCACCGGGAGGCGTTGAAGAAGTGGGTCCTCGAAGATTCCCGGACGCTGGGCGAATGATGTTTGATGCGAAGGCCTTCATCGGGGAACAGGTCGACACGATCCGGAAGGCGGTACCGGGCAAGGCGATCATCGCCTGTTCGGGCGGTGTCGACAGCACGACGGCAGCGGTCCTTGCGAGTCGCGCGCTGGGCGATCATCTCCTCGCGGTCTACGTCGACACCGGGTTGATGCGAAAGGACGAAACGGAGGACGTCTCGAAGACCTTGAAGGAGCTCGCGGTCCAGCATCGGATTCTCCTGGCCGCGGATGAATTCTTCGACGCGCTGCGCGGGATCACGGATCCCGAGCGAAAGCGCATCATCATCGGGAATAAGTTCATCGAGCTGTTCGAGCGGGAGGCGAGCACCTTTGGGGCAGAGTATCTCGTCCAAGGCACGATCGCCCCCGACTGGATCGAGAGTGGGGGCCAGTTACGGGATCGGATCAAGACGCACCATAATGTCGCCGGCCTTCCGGAACGAATGAAACTCCGGCTCTTCGAGCCGCTGCGGGACCTCTACAAGGACGAAGTCCGCGCGACCGCGCGTGCCCTCGGAATCCGCGTGGCGGAGCGGCAGCCTTTTCCGGGGCCCGCGCTCGCGGTCCGCATCATCGGCGAGGTGACCCCCGAGCGGGTGGCCATTGTTCGAGAGGCCTCCGCAATCGTGGAGGAAGAGATCCAAGCCGCGGCGGCCAGCGGCGCCATGGCCCTGCCCTGGCAATATTTCGCGGTCTTCCTGCCCGTCCAGACCGTCGGGGTCCACGGTGACCTCCGGGTGTACGGGCACACGGTTGCCGTGCGGGCCGTCAGCTCGGTCGACGGCATGAGCGCGACGTACTCGAAGATCCCACACGACGTGCTCGACCGGATCTCGGTGCGAATCACGAACGAGGTGAAGGGCGTCAACCGCGTCGTGTACGATCTCTCAAACAAGCCGCCGGCAACCATCGAGTGGGAATAGGAGAGAAGCGTCCGTAGGTAGGCTCCCGTCGACCGGGGAAATCTTTTTCCACCGCCGCCATTTGGGTATGACATGCGAGTCTTCGTAATCGACAACGGGGGGCAGTGGACCCACCGCGAGTGGCGAGTCCTGAAGTACCTCGGCGCCGAGACGAAGATCCTGCCGAACGATACGCCGGTCTCTCAGCTGAATGGATTGGACGGACTCGTCCTTTCGGGAGGCGCGCCTCGGGTCGGGATCGATCCGGAGAAGATGGGGCGGAATGGCGAGTACCTCGACGCGTTCGACGCGCCGATTCTCGGAATTTGCGCGGGCCACCAGTTCATGGCGAAGCACCTCGGAGGAGACGCGGCGCAGGCCAAGGTCCCCGAGTTTGGAAAATCAGTCGTCAAAATCCATCAGCCCGACGTCCTCTTCCAAGGTCTCCCAAATCGGTTCGAGGTGTGGGAGTCTCACAACGATGAAGTCACGATCCTGCCACGGGATTTCGTGGCCCTCGCGAGCTCCCAGAACTGCGACGTCCAAGCGATGCGTCATCGCGACCGACCCCTGTTCGGCCTCCAGTTCCATCCCGAAGTCGAGGACACGCAGTTCGGGGCAGATATCTTCCGGAACTTCCTGAAGCTGTGCGAGAATCCGAAGTGAAAACGAGGCCGTACAGTTCTTATTCTCGGTTCCTGGGTGCCCGTCGTTGCCAGGCCAGAGTCCCCGCTCCTCCATTCTGAAGGAAGCGCTCCGGTCACGCCACCACGAGCCGTTCGAGCGGGCGCTGGGCCGCGCGATCCGCGAGCTGGGTGGCGACTATACGGAATACCTCGCAATCATCGCACAGGTCCGGGAGTACGGCCGGACCCACAAGCTAGATCTCCGCGACGCGGCGAGAGCCCTCGCGGATCAGCCGTAGACGGATGGATTCACGACGAATTCCGGCCGCTGGCCGCCCAAGGCCTTCATCACCTGCTCGGCGATGAGGGTGCCCGCCCGCGTCTGGGCCTCCGTCGTCGACGCACCGAGATGGGGTGTGAACACGACGTTCGGCGCGACAAGGAGCGGGCTGCCTACGGGCGGCTCTCTCTCGAACACGTCGATCGCCGCACCCGCGATCCTCTTTGTCCTGAGCGCATCGGCGAGGGCGGCCTCTTGCACGATTTCACCGCGGGCGCAGTTCACGAGAATGGCTTCGGGTTTCATCAGGGCCAGCTCCCCGGCGCCGACCATGCTTTTCGTCTCGGAGGTCAATGCGGCATGGATGCTGAGGATGTCGGACTCTCGGAACACGACGTCCCTCTCCACGAGCCGGATTCCGAGGGACTCGGCAGCGGGTCGCGAGAGGTACGGATCGAATGCAATCACCCGCATTCCGAACGCTTGGGCGCGCTTCGCGACCTCCGCACCGATTCGCCCCGAACCGAGAAGGCCGAGGGTCTTCCCAAACAACTCCCGTCCTTCCAGCCTCGACTTCTCCCACTTCCCCTCCTTCACCGACCGATCGGCTTCCGGGAGGTGCCGGAAGAACGAGAGCATGTGTCCGACCGCAAGCTCCGCGACGCTCACGGTGCTCGCCGTTGGCGCGTTCACGACGACGATCCGCCGCGCGGTCGCCGCCGTCACATCGATGTTGTCCACGCCGACGCCGGCCCGGCCGACGACCTTGAGGCTCGCGCCGCGGTCCAGCACTTCTTTCGTAACTTTCGTCCGGCCCCGCACGATGAGGGCGTGGTAGGAGGGAATCGCACCGAGCAGCGCCTTCGAGTCGAGTTCTAGCACGGAGACCTCGTGAGCTTTTCGGAGCGTCACGACCGCCTCCGGTTCGAGGCCGTCCGTGATCAAGATCTTCATCGGCGCCGAGGGATGAACGCGTTCGGATAAAAACCCGTCAGGCCAGGAGCGCAAGGATCGTGAGGGCCAGGAGCGCCAGGAACAGAGCGACTCCAACCCAGAGCATCGTGCGCGTCATCCGCGAATCCGATCCGAACACGAGCGGGATCGGGCCAAGGAACGCAACGCCACCCCACCGGCGGGTGGGCGGAAGGCCTTCGGCCTGTCCCGCGTCGACGTGCTCCGCAGCACCGGCCTCGGTCCGCGTCGGCCAGAGGAGGAAGGTCAGGAAGAATCCGACAAAGACCAAGAGGATGCCGAGGAACCCGAGCGGCCCCGTGCCCGCAACGACGGGCACGATGACGACGAGGTACACGCTCGCTTCGCCTCGCCCAACCGCGAGCGCAAGGACGGCCACGCCGATCCCCAGGACGGCGGGGCCCAGCCACCGAAACGGCCGCATCGGCGGAACAATCTCCCAGCGTCGCTAAAGCTTTCCTGCCTTCTTGCGCGCGGCTTGGCCGTACGCCTGCAGCGGCGTGACATCCAGATCTCCCGCGGTCGACTCCTCGATCGCCTGGACGGCGGCTTCAGCCGCCTGGACCGTTGCGATGAACGGGATGTTGAGGTCCACAGCGAGTCGGCGCATCATGTAGCCGTCCCGACGGGCCCCGCTCGAGTTCGTTGGCGTGTTGATGACCAAACGAATTTCCCCGTGCCGCATCAACCCGAGCGCGTCCGGCGACTGATTCTCGCTAATCCGGTACACGGTCGTCGCGTCGACGCCGTGCTCCCGCAAGAACTGCGCGGTCCCTCGAGTCGCAAAGATCCGGAGACCGATCCGCACGAGCCTCTCCGCAACCGGCAAGATCGTCGGTTTGTCCTCATCCCGGACCGTCAGGTACACCGCGCCGGCGCGAGGCAGCGAATTCCCGGCGGCGACCAT
>WNFB01000224.1_pt1 | contig 74889 bp, 73 predicted proteins | sample 5400501 | NCBI WGS metagenome assembly WNFB01 (sample SAMN13153341, study PRJNA577476) | soil metagenome | isolation source: 200 cm saprolite under Douglas fir tree site 2 hole 1 | place: USA:California | collected 2015-04-18 | reverse complement strand
GCGGCGGTACGGAGCCGCCCATCCGCCGCTGTACGGCGGCGGATGCTCCGGTGACCCTGACGGTCGGACAATACGTCTCTATCGATCCCGGTCCCGCTTCCGGATGCATGGTCTTTCCCGCGACCACCACACTCGCCGCCGAGTATCTCGTCGTTCCGCAACTCACGTCCGGGGTTCCCGCTCAAACGGCGGCTTTCCGGCTGGGTGGCGACACTATTTTCCCAGCGCCATCTGCGCCGGTTCAATCGTTGGCCGAGCCTGGTGCCGCGGAGCTCTTTCATACGTTCCTCCGGCTGGGCGATGAACGGCGCTCGTGGGGTTTTGCTCCGGAACCAAGCGTGGGTGGCAGGCCCCAGGCATCGACTGCCGCAAGTCCGCCCGGCATGAACACGCTTCGGACGTTCCAGGTCTGCGCCAAAATCGACTGCTCGAGCTTCGACCGGGTGGGCGCGCGGGTGCGCGCCCTCAAAACCAAGGTCGCGATTTACGTCGACACGCTGGCTCCGGCAGGCGGCCTCGATTCGACTGCGCTCGATAGCATCGCCCTGCTCTTCGATCAGAAGCTGTATGCGATTGATACGTCTGCCTTCGGGCGCGAGTCGGACATCGATTCGAACACGGTCGTGATGGTCTTGATGACCAATACGGTGAACAAGCTGGTCACCGCCGGCCAGTGCACCAGCAGCGGCTTCGTGGCGGGATTCTTTTTCGGCGTGGACCTCGATCCCGCGTTCCGGAACGACTCGCGCTCCAACAAGGGTGAGATTTTCTATTCCATCGTCGCGGATCCCGCAGGCACTCTCAGTTGTTCCCACCCTGCGTCGGACGTGCAAAAATTCGTGCCGGTGACGTTCATTCACGAGTTCCAGCACATGATCAGCTTCAACCAGCACGTGCTCCTTCGTGGGACCAACGGCGAGGCGCTCTGGCTGAACGAGGGGATGTCCCACTACGCCGAGGAGCTGGGCGGGAGGAGCTACGCGCTCTCGCCCAACGCGAGGATCAGTGACTGCACGATCGGCACGACGGAGTGCCGCTTTTACGCCGGCGATCTCATCAACGCGTACCAGTTCCTCGACTCGACGAATAAGCATTTCCTGCTGCCGACGGCGGGTATCGGGACACTGGCGGAGCGGGGAGCTGCCTGGTTGTTCGTGCGCTACGTGGTGGATCGATATGCCGCCGGGAGCACTATGGCGGATTGGAATACAGTGACTCGTAGGTTGGACGGGACTGCGCTGACTGGCGCCCAAAACATTGCTTCGGTTACGGGCGCTCCGTTCACAACCGTGGTCAGCCGCTGGGCGTTGGCGAATTACGTGACCGATCGGGGTGGGGTTCCGCCGGAGCTCCAGTACGATTCCTGGAGCCTGCATGCGGTGTATTCGTCGTTGCACACCCAGAATTCGACCATCTTTCCAAAGTTCTATCCGCTCGTGCCGACAATCAGCGCCGGACGTGCCGTGACGTTGACCGGTACGCTGCTCGCAGGTTCGGGGATCTATCATCGCGCCACGCAGCCGGCGGGTGATCCCGGCTTCACGCTCAGCTTTACCGCGCCGAGCGGCGGGCCGGTCGACGCGGCCACGATGCCGCGGTTGAATGTGATACGCCTGCAATGACAACGGCGGTTGGGCGGTTGGGCGGTCGGGCGGTTGGACTTGCCGTGACGGTTCTCCTTATCGAACCGCCGAACCGCCTAACCGCCCAGACCGAAGGCTCGGTTCTCACCGCCCTCCCCGGATCCACGCGCTCAGCCGCACTCGGCGGCGCCGGCGCGGCGCTCGTCGGCGACGCCGGGGCGATGTTCGCAAACCCCGCCGGCATCGCCACCATTCGGCATCTCAGCCTCGAGGGGTCGTACGAGCCCTACCTGGCCGGAAGCGCGGTCTCGAGCGCCGCGCTCGCGTTGCGCGTCCGCCGCTGGACGGTGGGTTTCGGCGCGCAGGCGCTCGACTATGGATCGGAGCCCGTGATTGTCCCCGATCCGGCGACCGGAGGACGCCGCGGCATGCCCACCGGCGCGTCGTTCCACCCGTACGAGGCGCTGGCGACGACTTCGCTCGTCTACCGCCGAGGCTTTGCCGCGCTGGGCGTCACCGCCAAATACAATCGCCAGCAAATTGGCTCCGACGTGAGCGATGCCTGGGCTGGTGATATCGGCATGGCGATCGCGGTCTTCGACATCATGGCGGTCGGCGTCAGCGTCCAGAACCTGGGCGGCGATCTTGGCAACGGCGCGTTGCTGCCACGGCGCACGCGCGCCGGGTTGACACTCAACTATACGGACCCGCAGGGCACCTTCCGGCTGCTCACGACACTCGAGGGGCAGTGGACGCGCGATCGGAGCGCCGTCCTCGTCCAGGGTGTCGAGGGGGGCATCGTGACGGGCGGAGTGGGGCTGGTGGGGCGCGTGGGCTACGCGACGCGCCCGGCGGTCACCGATGCGTCGCGCGTCACCTTCGGCGCCGGGATCGTGCTGGGCCGGCTCGCGATGGACTATGCGTTTCAGGCATATGATGCGCTGGGCGGCGGAACGCACCGCGTGGGGCTCCGATGGACGCCCTGACCGAGCGCGCGCGGCCGCGCTGGGGCCGCCTGCTGAAGCGCATCCTCGTGATCGCCGTGGGTGCGGCCACGGCCGGTGTCGCGCTGATGCTGGTCGTCAGCGCCGACGCGCGCTACATCGCCCGGGCGGGGATCGAGGAGGCGCGCCTCCTGCTGCGGCGCCGCCCGATCGACAAGCTGATCGCCGACACGGCCCTGCCCGCGGCGCTGCGCCAGCGGCTCGCGCTCGTGCTCGCGGCGCGCGCGTACGCGGCCGATTCGCTCGGCCTGGCAGTGGGCAAGACCTACACGACGTACGTGGACGTCGGCCGGGATACGCTGTTGCTCGTGCTGTCGGCGAGCCGCCGCGACAAGCTGCGCGAAGTCACGTGGCGCTATCCGATCGTCGGCGTCGTTCCGTACAAGGGGTTCTTCAAGACATCGCGGGCGCGCAGCGAGGCACAACGGCTCGAAGCGCAGGGGCTCGACGTGTTCCTGCGGCCGTCGGGCGCGTTCTCTACGCTCGGCTACTTGAGCGATCCACTGTTCTCGACGGCGATGAGTCGAGACACGATGGAGCTCGTCGCGACGGTGATTCACGAGCTGGCGCATAACACCTTGTACGTGAAGAGCCAGACACCGTTCAACGAGAGCTTCGCCAGTTTCGTCGGGTATCGCGGCGCGGCGGCGTTCTTCCGCTCGCGGCACGACAGCGTGGATGCGCGCCGTGCCGCCGCCCGGTGGCGCGACGAGCGCACGCTGGACGTGTTCTACGCGGAGCTCGCCCGGCGTCTCGATTCGGCCTACGCGGAGCCACTCAACGGAGTGCGTCTCGAGCAGGTGCGCACGGCGTTGTTCGGCTGGGCGCACGATCAGTTTCGCGGCCCGGTGGGCCAATCACTCGAGACCTACGACTGGCGCTGGTTCGCGCAGGCGCCGATCAACAACGCTGTGATCATCGCCGAGCGGTTGTATCGGATGGATTTGAATCTGTTCGACGAGATTTACTTACAGAACAATGCGGACATCGCGGAGACGATTCGGGCGATCCAGATCCGCGTCTTCACGCAGGCGGGCGATCCGTATCAAGCGTTGTATTCGCGACCTGGGATGAAAGTCGAGGACTAGTTTCCTCTTAGGCGTTCAGCGTCCGCTACCCTCTGAAGAGCAATACCGTAGGCAGCTGTTCTAAAGGTCACCTTCTTTTCCTTCGCCAAGTCGCGCACCGAGAGATACGCCTTCGTAATCGTGGCCTTGAGCTCCCGATTCACCTGCTCGTGCGTCCAGCGGTACTGCTGGAGGTTCTGCGCCCACTCGTAGTAGCTGACCGTTACGCCGCCCGCGTTGGCGAGGAAATCGGGAATCACGGCGATGCCGCGCTCCTCGAGAATCCGGTCGGCCGTCGGCGTGGTCGGCTCGTTCGCGCCTTCCACCACGACCTTGCAGTCGACGGTGTTGGCATTGGCCTCTTTGGTGATCACGCCGCCAAGGGCGGCCGGCACCAACCATTCGCAGGGGATCGTCCACAGCTCTTCATTCGTAATGCGTTTGCCGCCCTTCCACTCGGAAACCGGTTTTCCCTGCGCGGCATGAGCCAGGAGTCCCGGAATATCGAGTCCTTTGTCGTTGTACATCCCGCCCAACACGTCGCTCACGGCGACCACGGTCGCGCCCGCTTCACTATCGAGTAGGCGTGCGAGGTGGCTGCCGACGTTCCCGAAGCCCTGGATCACCACGCGTCCGCCCTTGATCGGGATCCCGAAATCGCGCGCGTATTCCTGCATCACGTACATCACGCCGCGCCCCGTTGCCTCTTCGCGGCCGAGTGATCCTCCCAACGCGATCGGCTTCCCGGTGACGACCGCCGGGCTGTAGCCCTGCCGGCTCGAGTACTCGTCGAGAATCCATGCCATCACTTGCGCGTTGGTATTGACGTCCGGGGCGGGGATATCGCGGTAGGGGCCGAGCACGATCGCGATGCGCTGCGTGAAACGGCGGGTCAGTCGTTCCAGCTCGAGCTTGGAAAGCTTCTTCGGATCGACGGTGACGCCGCCCTTCGCGCCGCCGAACGGGATGTCCATGAGTGCCGTCTTCCACGTCATGATCGCCGCGAGGCCCAGGATCTCGTCGTGATCCGCTTCCGGGTGGTAGCGGATCCCACCTTTGCAGGGCCCGCGCGCACCGTTGTGCTGAATGCGGTAGCCGGTGAAGACCTCGATCCGACCGTCGTCCATTCGCACGGGCACCTCGACCTGGACCTCGCGGAAGGGCGACATCAGAATCTTGCGCATATAGGCTTCGAGATTGATCAAGTCGGCCGCGCGGTCGAACTGACTTTGCACGATCGCGCGGCCCGACATCGGCGCACGAGTAGTGCGCGGCGGTGGCTCACTCGAAGTCATGGCAGTTCCCGAGTGTCAGATTGGACGCAGGCGACGGCCTGCCAGGCGGGAGCCGGGATGCTGCGCTTCGTTCAGCGCACGGACGGGATTGGGCGCACGCTCGAGGCGCCTGCCGGCGTCCGTCAACACGCCGATCACGTCGGTGGTCACCGTTTGCGCGTCGGGGGGATGCTCGAGTGCCAGGACCAGGCCGATCGATTCGTTGGCCAGCCGCCCGACGATGCCGCTCCACGTCTTGTCGCCCACGAGCGGCCGCAATCCGACGATCAGCGGGCAGACCGGGGGATCGAATGCGGACGGTGTGACGAGCGGCGCTCCCATCCGATCCGCCAGATCGTTGCAGGCGGGGAACTCCGGGCCGAGCAGGATCACCTGCCCGAAATGCCAGTCGCAATTGGCCGCGACCTCCGCGAACGTAGCTACGATCGTCTCATCGCTCGGGGCCACAGGTCCGGGGGTCGACGCCAGGACGACGCTGCCCGTCTCCGCAAACCAGCGTTCGGCGGCGGTCAGATCATCGGGACGGCGGGGCGCGTGGAATCCATACCGGCGCGTGGTGGCGATCTCGCGCTCGGCATCGGCGCGCTGCTCGGCGTGCTCGGCGGCTTGGGCGGCGCCCTCGAAAGCGACTTCGGCGGCCTGATAGCGGCCCGCTTCGCGGAGCACCTGGCCACGGAGCTTGAGCGTGTCGGTATGGGGCTCGAGGGCAAACGCGCGGTCGAGCGCCAGTAGCGCCCGATTGCGGTCGCCGAGCTTGTAGGCCGCGTAGCCGAGCTCGTGCCAGACGAGCGCCAGGTCGGGATCCGCCTCGACGGCCCGGTCCAGCTCGGCCAGCGCCTCGGGATAGCGTCCCAGCTCGGTGAGGGCGGCGCCGCGCAGCGTGAACGAGAAGCCGGTCTCGCCAAACATCGCGCGCGCGCGGTCAGCAAGCCGCAGCGCCTCTTCGCCTCGGCCGCTGGTGCGCAGCAGCTCGAAGTACTCGGCCCAGCAGGCCTTCAACTCGGGTTTCGCTGCCAGCAGCTCGTCGTAAGCGGCCTGCGCATCCCGCGTGCGTCCTTCGCGCGCCAGCCAGCGCGCCCGCGCGAGCGCGCGCTCGCTGCGAGCGTCTGGAAACAAATCGTAAGACGCCGTCGTCCGCATAGCGCTCAAATCTACCCGGGCCCCTCTCGCTGGCTAGCGGCGACCGGTCTGTCTACATTTCTGCCGCCATGAATCAAGAGCAATTGCTGCGCGAGCTGAGCGAGTTTCTCCGGATTCCTTCGGTGTCGACATTGCCGGCACACAACCAGGATTGCCGCGCGGCGGCTGAATGGGTCGCGGCTGAGCTGCGGCGTCTCGGTTGTCGCGACGTCGATTTTCTCGGCAGCAAGACACATCCCGTTGTGTGGGGCAAAGGACCCGACGTGCCCGGTGCGCCGACACTGCTGCTCTACGGACATTACGACGTGCAGCCGCCCGATCCGCTCGCCGAATGGACCAAGCCGCCGTTCGAGCCGACGATCAGCGACGGCCGGATCTACGCGCGCGGCGCCGCCGACGACAAAGGACAAGTCTTCTGCCTGCTGAAGGCGATCGCCGCGTCGCCGCGGCCGGCGGTCAACTTCCGCTTCTTGATCGAGGGCGAAGAGGAGTATGGCTCGAAGGTCTTGTTCGACCTGTTGAAACGCGAGCCGCAGCGCGTCCGCGCGGATGCTGTGCTCGTGGCGGATATGTCGTACGTGGCGCCGGGATGGCCAGCGGTGTACACCACGCTCCGCGGTCTCTGCTACGCCGAGATCACGGTGCGGACGTCCAAGACCGATCTCCACTCCGGCGAGTACGGCGGCGCCGCCCCGAACGCGCACGAAGAGCTCTGCCGGCTGCTCACGCGCCTGAAGAGTGAGGACGGGAAGATCAACATCCCGGGTTTCTATACGGCGGTGAAGCGGCCGTCCAAGGCCGAGCTCGCGGCCTGGAAGAAGCTGCCGTTCAATGAGAAAGACTTTCTCAACAAGCGCGTGCAGGGGAAGGGCCTCGTTGGCCTGAAGAAGTACTCGGTGCTCGAGCGCCTCTGGGCGCTTCCCACCTTCGAAATCCATGGTATCCTGGGCGGCTTCACGGGCCAAGGCGCGAAAACCGTCATCCCCGCTGAAGCCACCGCGAAAGTGAGTATGCGGCTCGTGCCCAACCAAAAGCTCGCGACGGTCGAGCGGCAGCTCGCTGCCGCGGTAAAACGCTTTACGCCCAGGCATGTGACCGCCAGCGTTCGGTTTCTGCACGGCGCCGATCCGGCGCAGATCAAGATCGACCATCCCGCCTTCACGCTCCTGCAGCGGGCCTTCAAGGAGGTCACGGGGCGGAGCACTGTTCCGGCACGCGCTGGCGGATCTATCCCCGTCGTGCCGGCGCTCGGTTCGGCCGGCGCGCCTGTGATCCTCACCGGGATCGGGCTGCCGGACGACCGGCTGCATGCCCCGAATGAGAAACTCGATTTGAAGCAGCTGTGGGATGGGATTGAGGTATTTCGGCGGTTTTACGAGCTGATGGGTCAGGGCACGCGCAACGCGTAAAACCCTGATCCTGGATCTTCGGGCGAGACTGAACCGATGTAAATCAGGCCATTCCGATACGTGGCCGCTGTCGAGTACACAGGACCACCCCATCCCGCGCCTCCGACCTGCCAGCGGATTTGACCGTTCGCATCGAATGCGAACAACGCCCCTACCGACACGAGCGCTACCTCATCGCCGAGCGTAATTCGCTCGGTGACTGAGCTTCCTGGACCGGTCTGCCACAGACGGTGCCCGGTTGCCAGATCGACGCCTTCGACTGAGCCCACGTCGCCGGCGACGATGACTGTGTGGTCCACGATCGCGACGCCGGCCTCGTACGATCCTGCCCCGGTATATGTCCAACGCGTCTGGCCAGTAAAGCGGTCGAGCGCATAGACTATTCCATTTTGACCCGCTACGATGGCCATCGAATCGGTGACAAAGACCGGTCCCACGGATCCACCCCGCACGGAATCCTGAGGATCATCAATGGGGACAGACCAAATGGTGGCGCCCGTACGTGCGAGCAAAGCCATTACGTGACCATTCCCGAGCGTCCCAGGGAGCACTTCCCGGCGCGTGGCGATGTAAATCACGCTGTCAACCACGACAGGTCGGAACGGCTGCTCTCCGATAGTCAGTCGATATTTGAGCGCGCCGGTTGCCGCGTCGAGAGCGTACAGATCCCGGCCAACCGAGTAGACGGTTCCTCCGGCCACCACTGCTGTGTTATATCCGGGATAGTCGTCTGCTTGCGTGAAACTCCATCTGACGGCTCCGCTGGCGCGGTCCAAAGCGTAGACGTCCCACGCCGGCACAATGATCAGGTCTTTATACGCGGAGATAGTACCGCCGAAGGGCATGCCGGCGTACGGAACTCCAAGCGCAAGAGGAAGACGCGCCTGCCACCGCAATCTGCCATTCTGCGGATCAAGCGCTATCACGCGCATGTCATTGAATGCGGTAAAGACTGCCAATGTGGAGTCTGCGTAGGGCTCCGCTGCGGCGCCCTTGAGATCGGCATGGAACCAGAGAATGTGCCGCGCGCCCAGGCCGGTCAGGTCGTGGCAGCCGACAAGGACAAAGAGGACCAGAACTCTACGGAAGGATCTCACGGGTCGATTATCCGTGAAGTATTAGACCCCGATCTTCTTGCTCGCGTTCCGGAACTTGTTGATCTCGTGTTGGGTCAACCCCCGTCCACCGTACCGTTCCTCCGTCCATGGATCGCCGCGCATGTGATAGCCGTTCTGCTCCCAGAAGCCCGGCAGGTCCTCGGCCAACAGCTCGAAGCCGCGCACCCACTTGGCGCTCTTCCAAAAGTAGAGATGGGGCACGAGCAGCCGGGCGGGCCAGCCGTGTTCCGGCGCCAGCCATTCGCCGGCCCACTTGAGCGCGATGAGATTGTCGGGCCGATTCAGGTCCGAGAGCGGCAGATTCGTCGTGAAGCCCTGCTCGGCGACGACCAGACAGAACTGCGCCGCCGGTTTGAGACCGGCGCGCTCGAGCAGCGCCTGCACCGGCACGCCCTCGAATGTGTTGTCGAGCCTGCTCCACGTCGTGACGCAATGGATGTCGCAGACAACCGTCTTCCGCGGCAGCGCGAGCAGCTCGTCGTAGGTGAGTGTAAACGGCCGCTCGACGAGTCCCGAAACCTTGAGCGTCCATTTGGACGTGTCGACCGCGGGGACGTCACCATAATGCAGGACCGGCCATTTGGTGGTCTGGATTTGGCCGGGGGGAATCCTGGGGAGATTAGGTATGGTCACTCTGTTTTTAATCCGTGGGCTGAAGCACCCCTTTAGGGGGAATAATCGACGCTCCAAATACCTTCTGAAATCCAGCCACCACCGCCCCCACACTTTCCTCCCACAGCTGCTCCCTGCTCCCCGCTCCCCGCTCCCTCTGAACCGACGTCATCACCACACCGGGAATCCCACACGGCACAATTCGGTCGAAGTGCGCCAGATCGGTCGAGACATTGAGGGCGAATCCGTGCCAGGTGACCCACTGCTTCACGTGAATGCCGATGCTCGCGATCTTCTTGCCCCGGGTCCAGACGCCGGTGAAGCCGGGATTGCGCTCGGCGGGGACATCCAGATTGGCCAGCGCCTCGATCAATGCCTGCTCGAGGGTGCGAAGGTACCAGTGGAGGTCTTGCTTGTACGCGCGGAGATCGAGAATCGGATAGCCGACCAGTTGACCCGGTCCGTGAAACGTGACGTCCCCGCCGCGCTCCACCTCGAAGACCTCGATCCCGATAGGCTCGAGCAGGTGAGCCGCGTGAGAGTTCCGGCCCAGCGTCACGACGGGCGGGTGCTCCAGAAGCAACAGCACGTCGTTCGGCAGTCGACCCGCGATCCGGTCGTCGGCCAGCTGCCGCTGCCACGCGAGAGCTTCCTGATACGGTACAGTGCCTGCCTGAATGACCTCGAGTGTCCTCATGCCGTACCCGTCCCGCTTCCCACTTCACCCTTCCCCCGGATCGCCCAGCGGGTAGCGAGAATCCCGAACGCGACGTTCAGCAAGAGCCAGACGAGCAACCCCAGGAGTCCGAAGAATCGGTCGACCGGCGCGGCGAGAAACCCGATCAAAATCGCGCCGACAGCAGCCAGCACCGCGATCACTCCGCGTTGCCAGAAGTTGTCGAGCGAGGCGCTGCGGTACCAACCGCAGGCGCCGCCGACGCCGACGGCCGCGATCAGCCCGGCGAGCAGGGGATCGGCCGCCGTCTCCCGGAGCGCACTAGGCTCGAGATCTCCCCGAAGAAATGAAGCGACGATCTGCGCCGCCGTGAGGCAGGCGCCGCCGAATCCCACGCCAGACGCGAGGGAGCCGAGCCCGAGGGCGAGCGGGTCCTTGACCGGTTCGTCGCTCAAATGTGCAGGACGCGACCCAGCGAATCGAGCGCCGCCTCGCCGATCGCTTCCGACATCGTGGGATGGGCGTGAATCGCGAGATCGATTTCTTCGACGGTGTATTCGTTCTCGCGCGCCACCGCCAGCTCGTGAATCATCTCGGACGCGTGCGCGCCTACGATATGCGCGCCGAGGATCTCGCCGTATTTCTTGTCGCGCAGGATTTTCACGAAGCCTTCTGTTTCGCCCGTGCCGCGCGCCCGCCCGTTGGCGGAAAACGGGAATTTTCCGGCGACGTAATCGAGCTTCTGCTCCTTGCACTGATCTTCGGTAAGGCCGATGCTCGCGACTTCCGGATGACAGTAGGTCACGCTCGGCACATTGTCGTACTTGATGGGATGCGGTTTCTGTCCGGCAATGATCTCGGCGACGACGGAGCCCTCGCGGAAACCCTTGTGGGCCAACATCGGCGGACCGGCGACGTCGCCGATCGCGTAATAGCCGGGCGTCGTCGTTTGGAGATTCTTGTCGACCTTGATAAAGCCACGGTCGGTGAGTTGAATGCCGCACTCCTTGAGGCCGATGTTTTCGGTGTTCACCGCGCGGCCCGCCGCCATGAGGACGGCAGCTGCGGTCACCTGCTTCTTTTCGCCACCCGCTTCGACGTCGAGCGTCACCTTGTCCTTTCCGACGGTGGCCTTGGTGACCTTCGCGCCCGCGATCACGTCGATGCCGCGCTTGCGGTAGCTCTTGCTCAACGTGTCGGATGCTTCGGCGTCCTCGATCGGCAGGATGCGGGGCAGGGCTTCGATCAACGTCACCTTGACCCCGAATGCCTGGAAGATGTCGGCGAACTCCATGCCGACCGCGCCCGCCCCGATGATCGCCAGCGACCCGGGCACCTGCTCGAGCAGGAGCGCTTCGTCGGAAGAGATCACCGTGGTTTTATTGATTTCCAGGCCGATCTGTGGAATGCCTTTCACGCGGGAGCCCGTAGCGATCACGACGGCTTTCTTTGCCTCGTGCACGTCGCTGCCGACTTTCACTTTCTTCCCGGGCTGCACTACGCCCGTGCCCTTGAGAACGGCGATCTTGTGCTTCTTCATCAGGAACTCGACGCCTTTCGAGTTCTGATCGCTCACGCGGCGGGAGCGTTTCATCGCGACGCCGTAGTCGGTTTTCACGCCGCTCGCTTCGACGCCGAAGTCCTTCGATTCCTTGAGCAGGCTGGCGATGTACGCGGAATGCAGTAACGCTTTGGTCGGAATGCAGCCAATGTTCACGCACACGCCGCCCAGTTTTTCCTGTTCGACCACGGCGGTGCTGAGGCCGAGTTGGGCGCTACGAATCGCGCAGATATAGCCCGCGGGGCCGCCGCCGAGAATGATGACGTCGAAACTCGCCACAGGGACTCCTTAGAGCAGCATCGCCAACGGGTTTTCCAGCATCTGTTTCAACGTTTTCAGGAAGGCCGCGCCCGTCGCGCCATCGATCACGCGATGGTCGCAGCTCATCGTCAGGCGGAGCCGCCGGCGCACGACGACGCGATCGCCTTCCGCAACGGGCTTCGCCACGATGCTGCCGATGGCAACGATGCCGGCCTCAGGCGGGTTGATCACGGCGGTGAATTGGTCGATATCGAACATGCCGAGGTTCGAGACGCTGAACGTGGCGCCGGTGTATTCCTCGGGCTTCAGGCGGCGATTCCGCGCTCGGCCGGCCAGCTCACGCGACTCGACGGCGATTTCCCGCAGGCTCTTCATGTCCGCATTGCGGATGACGGGAGTGATGAGCCCGTCCTCGATGGCGACGGCCATCCCGATGTGCACCTCGTTCCAGTAGCGGATGTGGTCTTCCTGGAACCAGGCGTTGCAGGCGCGGTGCTGCACCAGCGCGAGCGCAACGGCTTTGATGATGATGTCGTTGAACGAGATTTTCCCGCCTGCTTCGCCGAGCTGCTTATTGAGCGCCTCGCGCGCCTCGGCCCCGCGCTCCATGTCGATCTCGGTCGTCAGGAAGAAATGCGGGATCGGCCCGATCGACGCAGCGAGACGTTTGGCGATCGTTTTGCGGATCTGGGTGAGGGGGACGTCTTCGTACGGCGCTCCGCTGGGAGCGGGGAGCGGGGAGCGGGGAGCAGGAACGGCTGCTCGAGCCTGTGTCGCTCCGGCTTCGACATCCCGCTTGATGACACGCCCGCCGGGGCCTGAGCCTTGTACGAGCTTGAGGTCGACGCCTGCTTCCTTCGCGATCCTCTTGGCCAGCGGGGAAGCCTTCACTCGCGTCGCGTCCGCAGGGGCTGCAACGCGTGCTGGCGGAGGCGGCGCGGGGGCGGGGGCGGGGGCGGGGGCGGGGGCTGGAGCTGGCTTGGCGGCTACTGCTCCCTGCTGCCCGCTCCCTGCTCCGTCTACCTTTTCGCCCGGCTTCCCGATCCAGGCGACGACATTGCCGACCGGCACCGTCGTCCCTTCGGGCACCATGACCTTCAGCAGCTGCCCGTCGGCCCGGGCGACTAACTCCATGACGGCCTTGTCGGTCTCCACCTCGGCGAGCGTGTCGCCGGACTTCACGGCGTCGCCCTCTTGTTTCGTCCACTTCACGAGGCGCCCTTCCTCCATCGTGGGCGACAGCGCTTCCATGTGGACTTTGGTGGCCATGGCCGCTACTCGAGGTACAGCACGCGGCGCACGGCGGCCACGACCTTCTCGGGTGACGCCTTGGCGGCGCGCTCGAGAACCTTGTTGTAGGGCATGGGCACGTCAGCCTGCGTCACGCGCTGCACCGGCGCGTCGAGGTCGTCGAACGCGTCGCGCTGAATGAGATCCACGATCTGCGCGCCGATCCCGGCGTGCGGCCACCCTTCTTCGACGACGACCGCGCGGTTGGTCTTCTTGACCGATTCGAGAATCGCCGCTTCGTCCAGCGGGCGGAGGGAACGCAGGTCGAGCACCTCCGCCGACACGTTCTGCTCGGCGAGCTGATCCGCCGCCTTCTGGGCGACGGTGAGAGTCTTGGAGTGGCAGACGAGCGTGACGTCGGTCCCCTCGCGCTTGATGTCCGCCCGTCCGATCGGGACGATGTGCTCTCCGTCGGGGACGTCGCCTTTCAGGTTGTACAACATCTCCCCCTCGAGCACGATCACGGGATTGTTGTCCCGAATCGCGGACTTGAGGAGCCCCTTGGCATCGGCCGGCGTCGCGGGCGCGACGACCTTGAGACCGGGGATGTGCGCGAGCCAGCTCTCCCACGCCTGCGAGTGTTGTGAGGAGAGCTGGAGCGCGGCGCCGTTCGGGCCGCGGAAGACGATCGGCAGGGGGATCTGCCCGCCCGACATGTACAGCATCTTGGCGGCGGAATTCACGATCTGATCGAGCGCCAGAACCGCGAAATTCCAGGTCATGAACTCGATGACGGGGCGAAGCCCGCCCATTGCAGCGCCGACGCCGATCCCGGCGAACCCCAGCTCCGCGATCGGCGTGTCGACGATGCGCTTGGGTCCGAACTCCTCCAGCAGGCCACGGCTCACCTTATAGGCTCCCTGATAGACCCCCACCTCTTCGCCCATCAGAAACACGTTCGGATCGCGCTGCATTTCTTCGCGCAGCGCCTGATTCAAGGCGTCCCGATAGGTGAGCGTCGCCATCAGTCGACCAGCACGTCGGTGTAGAGCTCGTCGGGCTCGGGATCCGGGCTCTCGTCCGCGAACTTCACGGCTGCTTCGACTTCAGCACGGATCTCCGCGTCCAACGCGTCGAGTGTGGCCTGATCGATGACTCCGTCGTCTTTCAGCTTTCCGGCGAGATGGGTGATCGGATCGCGGGCCTTCTGCTCCTCGACTTCGTCCTTGGTTCGGTACACACCATGCAGCGGGTCGGACATCGAGTGGCCCATAAACCGATAGGTGCGGACTTCGAGCAGTGTGGGATGGCTGTTCTTGCGTGCGCGCTCGACAGCACGTCGTGTGGCGTCGTATACCGTCAACGCATTCATGCCGTCCACGAGCTCGGCGGCCATGTCGTAGCTGCACGCGTGCTCGACGATGTCGGTCACCGCCGCGACGCGCTCGAACGCGGTGCCCATGCCGTAGCGGTTGTTCTCGCAGAGAAAAATAACGGGCAGCTTCCAAACCGACGCCATGTTCAGCGTCTCATGGAACGCGCCGATGTTGACCGCGGCTTCACCGAAGAAGCACACGCACACCTGATCGCTTCCTTTGTACTTGCTGGCGAACGCGAGTCCGGCGGCGAGGGGAACGTGCCCACCAACGATTCCATGGCCACCCATGAATCCGCGCTTGACATCGAACAGGTGCATCGAGCCGCCCTTGCCTTTCGAGCAGCCGGTGGCCTTCCCGAATAGCTCCGCCATCACCGCGTTCGGCGAGATCCCCTTGATCAACGCCTGGCCGTGCTCGCGGTAGGAGCAGATGACATAGTCGTCGTCCCGCAACGCCGCGAGTGCGCCGACCCCCACCGCCTCCTGACCGATGTACAGATGGCAGAAGCCGCCGATCTTACCGAGCGCGTACGCCTCGGCCGCCTTTTCCTCGAAGCGACGAATGAGGAGCATCTGCCGCAGCATTTTCAGATGCAGCTCAGTCTGGGGTGGGGCAGGGGCGGGGCGGGTGTCCTTGGGGGATCTGGCGGTCGCGGTCATGCGGTCGCTGCCTCCACTTGCTCCCAGGCGTGATAGCTGGAGCGCACCAGCGGGCCGGATTCGACATGCCGGTACCCGAGCGACACGCCATAGCGCTTCAGCTCGGCGAATTCGTCCGGCGTGTACCAGCGAGCGATGGGCAAATGTTGATCGGACGGCCGCAGATACTGTCCGATCGTGAGGATATCGACGCGTGCCGCGCGGAGGTCGCGCATCGCCGTGAGCAGCTCGTCCCAGTCTTCTCCCAAGCCGCAGATGATGCCGGACTTCGTGAGCAGCTCGGGATTCATGTCCTTGGCGCGGTCCAGGAGTTCCAAGGCGCGGGCGTAACGGCCACCGGGCCGCGCGATGCGGTACAGGCGGGCGATCGTTTCGAGATTGTGATTGAGGATGTCGGGTCGAGCATCGACGATGAGGCGCAGCGCTTCAGGATTGCCTTTGAAGTCCGGGATCAGGACTTCGACCGACGTCTGCGGCAGGCGCCGGCGAATCTCCGTGATACATGCGGCGAAGACCTCCGCGCCTCCGTTCGGCAGGTCGTCGCGATCCACGCTCGTAATGACGACATGCTTGAGCCCCATCTGTGCCACCGCGTCGGCCAGGCGCTGCGGTTCATCGGCATCGAGCGCGGCCGGCGTCCCGTGCGCCACGGCGCAGTAGGCGCAGTTCCGCGTGCACACGTCGCCCAGGATCATGAACGTCGCCGCCTTGTGCTCCCAGCACTCGCCGATGTTGGGGCAGTGCGCTTCCTCGCACACCGTGTGGAGCTTGAGGTCGCGCATCATGTGCTTGAGCGCGACGTAGTTCGGGCCGCCCGGTGCTTTGACCTTCAACCACGACGGCTTGCGAGACGGTTCTGCCGAAGGCGAGGGGGAAGGCTGGATCTGAACAAGGGGGGCGGCCATGGAAACTCGAAGATAAGCACAGCTTACGGGGCAGGGTAGCCCGTTTTTCAACCAGACGGTTGATCACGCCCTCTGTTCTTGAGCCGCCGCAACTCGTTCTCGACCTCGGTCGAGGTCCCGAGCGTCCCATCGGCGATGTCGGCGATTTCCTCCGCCTCTCGCCATTGGCGCTCGAGCTCTTCGACCTCCGCCCGTTCGTCCACGGCCATTTCAAGCGCGAGGCCACGCTCCGGTCGCAGCGACCGCAACGTCAGCTCGCGCTGGGCGATGTCGCGCACCAGCCGATCGGCGCCCCCTACCTGATCGACCTCGCGCGCCGCGTCCTCGGCGCGGCGCCGCCCGCCACGGGCCAGGTTCATGTAGGTGAGACCTTGGCGCAGAACCTGAATCGCATCATTGCCGGTGAGCTGCGCGCCTTCCTGGCGGCAGTTCGGACAGCTCAACACCACCGCCATGTCGGCGTGCCGATCGGGGACAATGCGCGCATGCTCCACGTGGCGCGCACGGAGCTGCATCACGCTGCCGCAATGCGCGCAGATGGGTGGCTCGATCATCGTGACTCTGCGGCGGCCCACCATTCTCAGGTATATGCCGTCGACCAACCGATGCACGTTCCAGACGACCACGCCGAACCCGCCGCCCGCCACCACGTTTGCGGCGATGCCGAGGCCGATGGCCGCGACGGTGAGGGGGATGACGACTTTCATGCGCTCGCGCTGGCGATTGCGCAGCCGCTCGCCGTAACGCCAGGTCGCCAATTCGACGCGCGGCGGTTTGCCCACGCGTACGAAGTCATAGCGCTCCCAGCGGATCAGCGCGACTTGTTGGGTGGATGCCGCGATCCGCCCCTGACTCGCGGCGCGCGCCACGGCCTCGATGCGTTCCAGCCGATCGTCGAAGGGCGTGAGATTCCAGCGACTACACCGCGGGCAGACGACCCACAACCGCCCCTTCCATTCATCAAAGGCGATTCGCCGTCCGACACCGAGGCCTGAGGGGCCGCCATCACCGTCAAATGCGGCGTTACAAAACGCGCAACTACTGAACATCCTAGGAAGTAAATCGCTCCGGGGCGAGCGAGGCAATCTCTATCTCGGATTCCCCTGTGGCCACGAGGCTTGCGATGATCTCGCCCGTGAGACCGGCCAGCAAAACGCCGTTCCGCCCGTGACCGGTCGCATACCACAACCCGCGCACGTCGGGATCGGAGCCGACGATGGGGCGCCCATCGGGCGTCAGCGGCCGCAGCCCCGCCCACGTCCGCGTCGGGACCGCAGGCAGGTGAGGCAGCAGGCGTCTGGCAGCCGCGACGATCTCGGCTATTCCCGCCTGTGTGACGCCGCCGTCGTATCCCACCCGTTCCATGGTGCTGCCGAAGATTGCTTCGCCACTGCGCGCCAGCACGTACCCGTGATCATAGTAGAGGACCGTCCGCGGCATGTTGGCCGGCCACGGCGCGGCCGCCATTTGTCCACGGACGGGTTCGACCGGCAAACGTCGCGGCAGGTGCTCGATGCGCGGCGACCACGCGCCGGCCGCGATGATGACGTGCTCGGCCTTGATCTTACCGGCCGTCGTCTCGACGCCGGTTATCCGACCGAGGATCGTGTTGATGCGGTTCACACGTGCCGTCACCGTCTGCGCGCCGCAACGGTGGGCATCGGCGCGCAATGCGCGAGTCAGCGCGGGCGCGTCCACCGCTCCGTCCTCGGGCGCAAACATGGCCCCGAGACAGGGTGCGGTGGCGGGGAATCGCTCCGCAACATCCGTGGGTTCGAGCCAATCGCAACGCAGTCCCGCCTGGCGCTGGTTGGCGACGGCCTCGCGCAGCCGTTCAGCTTCGGCCTCGTCGAACGCCAGAGAAGCGATGCCTTCGCGCCACAGCCCGATATCGATGCCGGTGGTTGCGGCCAGCGCTGGCGCCAAGGTGCCGTACAAGTCACGGGCGCGCAGGCCGAGGGCCCGCAGCGTCTCGTCTGTCCGCTCGATTTGCGGTCCCAGGATCCCTGCGGATGCCGCAGACGCCGCGGCGGGGTCGGGGCCGGGCTCGCAGATCAGGACGCGCGACCCGCGCAGCGCTAGGGCGCGGGCGCAGGCAGCGCCGATGACGCCGCCGCCGGCAACCAACACTTCACAGGACGAAACTTTGTGCGACATTTAGGCGTACGCTGCAAACGCACCGGACACCACGGAGGAAATCATGTTCCGGAGCATTTTGGGGTTCGCGGTTCTCGCCGTTCTCGCATGGCTCGGTCTCAAGCTGATTTTCGGTATTCTTGGCAGCCTGGTCGGTCTCGCGATGACAGTCCTGTGGCTCGCGTTCATTGGCTTCATTGTCTATCTCGCGTTGCGGCTCGTCAGCCCGCGCACCGCGGATCGTGTCCGCGACATGATCAAGGGACGTCCCGCCGACGCCTCTTAAGGCTCACAGGGCAGTGGCTGTCGCCCGGCCGGCCTCGGCACGCCGCTAGGCCGGGTTGACCCATCGATAATCCACTAACACCCAGGCAATCCGGCCTTCAATAGCGTCCCACCGACGGCTAGCCACCGAGCCGCGATAGGACCGCCCATGCGATCAGGGGGAACAGGATTTCATGATGTCCTGTGAGCTGAATGCCGCGGCCACCCGCGAGCGTCGGCCGCTCGACGACGTTCACGCGTGGCCGATAGTGACGCTGCATGTCGCAGTCGCACGCCGTGAAGTTCCTCGGTCGCCCGCCGTTCAGGTTTCGCGCGATCGTCAGTGCCTTGAGAAACACCTCCGGCATCACGACCGCGCTGCCGAGATTCAGGACGACGCCGCCCTCGTCGAGATCCGGGAGGACGCCGGCGAGTCGCTTGAAATCGCGATGGCTCGTGGTGCCGATCACACCGCCGTCGGCGCTCGGATGCTGATGCACGATCTCTGCCCCGATCGCCGCGTGCACTGTGACCGGGATGCCCAGCTCGGCGCACGCGAGCAGCACTGAGACATCGCGGCCGGGGAGGTCCTTGCGCGCGCCCAGATACTCGGCCAGCGCCTCACCCGCGCCCTGCTGTGTCTTGGCGCCGCGCGCCAGCGCTGCGTTCATCTCGCGTCCCGTCTCTTCCGCCATGCCGAAGGTGCCATCGCCCAGGCCGGCCGCGACGTCTTCGCTCGTGCCACCGTACGCCGCCAGCTCGAAGTCGTGGATTGCCGCGCTGCCGTTCATCGCGACGGCCGTGACGGCGCGCTGCCGCATCAGGGCGATCAGCAGCGGCCCGAGGCCCACCTTGATGACGTGCCCGCCCAGCATGGCGACGACCGCTCGCCGCCCCGCGGCGGCGACAATCTGATCGACGAGGTAGCGCAAGTCCTGCGCAGCGAGAATCGCAGGCAGCGCATCGACGAAGGCGGTGAACGAGCGATCAGAGGGGAGCGGGGGGGGCGCGTGCGCGAGGAGTGATGGATCGACTTTGTTGGGGCGTTTGGCAACGGGAACCGTCTTGAGGCGGGAGAAGTCCGCTTCGCGGTACTCGGTCATGGCTGAGTAACTCCTGGGACGACGTAGTCCTTGAGCTTCAGCGTCACCTGGCCGAACGAGAAGTTGGACTGGATCGCAAGCACGATGCGCTGCGGATCGTCAGAGAGCCAGATATGCGTCTCCGACTTCTCGGCGAAGATGCCGCGGCCCTGGGGAATCCTGGGGCGTACGACGAGCGCCTGCCATTTCTTCCCCGCGACGCTCACGCGCTCGCGCCCGAGGACCTCGATGATGACCGGATTGCGGTCGGGACGAAAATACCGGGCGTACTCGTATTTCTTCCCGATCTCGAGCGGCACCGTCCGGATCCAATACAGAAAGGCCGCGTCGTCGAGCGGTTCGAGGACGGTGGCAAAGGTCGTGTCGCGCCCTTCCTCTCTATAGAAGCCTGAATCTGGGAAGATCTCGTACCGGTGCTCGCGATGTGTGTCGCGCTCGTCCTGGACGGACGAGAAACGGCGCGACCGGAAGTCGTAGCGTCCCACCCACGATTCGATCGTCTGGTCGAGGTGGTACCAGAGCGCACCCCCGGAAATGCGAAACCGAATGTGGACCGTCTCCGTGTTGTGCACGGTATCGATCCCGATGACCTCCATCGTCGCGTTGCCCACGCTAAAGATCCCGTACTTCGCTTTGAACGAGAGCCGCTCGCCGACCGGGAAAGGCACGGCCGGCGACGGTTGGATCACGGGATGGGAAGGCGAAGCAGAAGGTGCCGACGAGCTGGAGGAGCCCACGATCTTGCCGGTGCACACGGTATCCTGGGCTCCGAGTGACCGTCCCGCCATGAGCAGGGCGAGCACGATCATCGCAGATCCCTTGCGCGCAGCACTGATCAGCCCGCGCGATCGCCAGGCGGCGAGGAGCTGTTGCCAGGGGCTGGAGCGGGATGGCCGCTGCTTGAGGTCGTAGCGCGCGGCGCTGGGGACGACCTCGATGCGTCGCGCGTGAGCGCCCAGCCGCGCCAACAGCTCCGCGTTGGCGGCCCATCCTTCGGTCGTCAGCAGCGCAGTGTCCCCTCCCCGCGTCGCCTGCCGCAGCACGATCAGGCGTAACGCGGTGAATCCCGAGATCGAGTCTTTCACGCCTCCGCCCACCCGCAGCAGGCGGGGCGCCCACCGCCGCGCCCACCGTTCGGGCCACGGCCGGGTGCCTTCCGCGCGATACTGCTCTGCCACGACGAGATCGGCTCCGGACTCGAGCCGCTTGACCATCTCCTCCATCGCCTCCGGTGCGTGCACGAAGTCGGCGTGCAGCGTGATCGCGCAGTCGCGTTTGGGCCGGTCGGTGCGCTGCAGGGCGAGCCGCAGCAGCTCCTCGAGACTGCGCGCATAGCCCTGGCGAGACTGGTGTTTGATCACGGTCAGCGGCAATACGCGCGCGTACGAAGTCAGGACGTCCGCGGTGCCGTCGGTCGAGGCATCGTCGCACGCGATGATCTGGTACTCCCGCTCGAACGCGGTGAATACCTGGCGGACCTTCCAGAGCACGAGACCGACCGTGCTCGCCTCATTGTGGACTGGGACGCAGACGTAGATCATGGCCCTGCAATCTAGAGAAGCGTCCTATAGACGTCCAAGACTCCCTGCGCCATGGCGGTTGCGGTGAACCTGGGAGGGAAGGGGAGTGGTGCAGGGTGAGGCGGGCGCAGCGTTTCGACGACCTTTTGCGCCAGCGCATCGGCCGCGCCGACCGGCACTAGCACCTCCGCGGGAAGGATCTCCGGAATCCCACCGGCTGCCGTCGCGACGATGGGCCGGCCGAGCGCCAGCGCGTTCAGAATCACGCTACCCAGGCCCTCCAGCTTGGATGACATCACGAACACGTTGGCTGCGGCGATGAGGGCATTGATCCGCTCCACAAACCCCACGAGATGGACGCGGTCCTGGAGCTCGAGCCGCGCGATTTCGGCGGCGAGCGACGCACGCAGCGCCCCATCACCGGCGATGATCCAGTGGAGCTGGGGCTCGAGCGAGCGCGCGTACTCAGCGGCCCGGATCAGCGTGCGGTGGTCCTTGTGGTCCACGAGCGCCGCGGCATTCACCGCCAGCGGTACGCTGGCGGGTAGCCGCAGATCGCTGCGGATATCGAGTGGTGGCACGGCGGAGCGGCGGATCTCATCGGCATCGATACCGTCCGTCACGACGGTAATGGCATCGGCCGCGATGCCGTCGCGAATCAGGATCTGTTTGACCGCGCTGGACACCGCGACAATCCGGTCGGGTCGGCGCCACGCGCCAAACCGGCCGACGTGAAAGTCGACACGCCGCGTCGCGACGAGGGATCGGCCCGAGGCCACCGTAGCGGCGAGCGTAAGGGCGTGGCTGTCATGCACGTGGAGGATATCCGGCTGGAATGCGGAGATCGCGCGCCGCAGATGCCACCACGCCCGCGGGTCGAGCCCGATCTCCCACGCGACACCCTGCACCGTGATCCCGTCGGCCGCGGCCCGGCGCGCCAGCTCGCCCCCCTGCTTGGTGACGAGGACTTGTTCGACGGCGGCGTTGCGGCTGAGCTCGCGGCACAGCAGCAAGACCTGTTGCTGGCCGCCACGCCATTCACGGCCCGAGTCTACCTGCAACACCCGCATCGGCGAGACCTCGCTACGCAGGGACTTTCACGACTCCGGCGAGTACGCGGCGCAGGGCATCGAGTTTGAAGGGCTTCTGGAGGAATGGACGGCCCAGCTCTTCGAGGAATTGCAGCGTGTCACCGCGGACGGTGTCGCCCGTGGCAAAAATGATGCGATCGGCGACCGTCGGGTGCATACGCGCGAGCGTGTGGAACATCTCGCGTCCGCCCAGACGGGGCATACGCAAATCGCAAATGATGAGATCGAATGGCTGCATCAGGGCGCGCTTCAACGCCTGACTGCCGTCGTGTGCCAGCACGACCTCGTGACCCCAGCTTTCGAGCGTCGCCTGCATGTAATGGAGGATGTGCGGTTCGTCATCCACAACCAGTACCCGCAGGTTTTCGTGCCGTTCGGCAGGGGCCGGTTCGGTGTCCGCCCCGCGCGCGCGAGGGCTTAGCTCTGCGTGGACACCGGTCGGCAATTCGACGATGAACGTCGCGCCACGGCCGCTTCCCGCTCCACCCGGGTCCACCGAGATGTTGCCACCATGTTCTTTGACGATGCCCAGACAGATGGATAGCCCGAGGCCGGTCCCTTCGCCCTCGGATTTGGTGCTGAAGAACGGCTCAAACACACGCTGCGCGACGGCCTCCGGGATCCCGGGCCCGTTGTCGGAGATGTTGACGGAAAGGCCGTCCGGCTCGCACTTGGTCGCAATTTCGATGCGTCCGCTGCCTGCCTTGTGGCGCGTGCTGGCGATCGCCTGCGCCGCGTTATTGATGATGTTCACGAACACCTGCTTGATCTGATTGGCGTGCACCTCGACTTCCGGAAGGCCCGGCTCGAAGGTGAGCGTGAGCTCGATGCGCGCCGCCAGCAGCTGGTTCTTCAAGAGCTGATGCGTGGATTCGAGAATCGGCCGGATCGATTGCAGCTGGCGCTCGCCTTCCTGGCGGCGCGCGAACGACAGCAGGTTGCGGACGATCGCCGAAGCGCGTTCGGCTTCCTGGCGAATCACCGCGAGCGGCTCGGCCAGGCGCGGCGGCACGTCCGCGGCTTCGCTCAGGAGGTCGCTGAAGCCGACGACCGAGGCGAGCGGGTTGTTGAGGTCGTGCGCGACGCCCGCGATCAGCTGGCCGATCGCCGACATCTTCTCGGATTGCAGCAGCAGCTCTTGCAAGCGGCGCCTTTCGCTCTGATCCTCGAACAGCAGCACGGCGGCGCCAGGCTCGCCGGTGGGAATTGCGGTCACCATCAGCGTCCGCTCACCGGCGCGGACTTCGACCGAGGCGCTGGCGCCGTCCGCCGTCAGCAGCCGGGCGATCGGATCGACCCACGCCGGCGGCAGCAGCGTCAGCCAGGGCCGCCCGGGAAGCGCCGTGACGGGCAGCTTGATCAGCTCGGCGAAGACCCGATTGGCGCGCCGCACGGCGCCTTCGGAATCGACGTAACAAATCGCCTGGTTGAAGGCGTCCACCGTCTGTTCCCACTCGCGCTTGCCACTCGACAGGAGCTCGACCAGACGTGCGTTCTCGAGGGCGATACCGGCCTGTGCCAGCACGGCACGCGTGAACAACAGCGCGTTCTCATCCAGCGCGTTCTTGCGGACCCCTTCCATCGCCACGGCGCCGATGGTGCGCGAGACGGCGACAATCGGAACGCCCAGCCAGCTCGCCGGGGCCGGTCCATCCACGGTGACGTCCAGCTCGGCGGCACGCGCGACGACCTTGTCGGGAAAGACGAGCGGACCGCGGCGCAGCGCGAGCTGCAGCAGTGGGTCGTCGGTGGTCGCGGGGCGCGGGCCGTTGTGGTACGCCACGAGGAGCCCATTCGTATCGACGTCGAGCAGCATCACCGATAGACGACCCGGTGCCAGATGCTCGGTGAGCGTGCGCGCCACGATTTCGACGATCGTCGCCGGCCGGAAGGCACCCGCCAGCTCCTGCGACATGACGATGAGCCGCTCTAACACGAGGCTTCGTCCAAAAAGCGGGTCGGCACCCGCGTGGCCGCGTCGACGAGCGCCTCGGCAGACTTGATGAATCGGACCACGATCGGCAGTGATCCCTGCAGCGCGACCTTACGCTGCATGATGCCGGCGATCGGGCCGAGCTCCTTCTTGATGATCTGCTTCCAGTAGCGGTATTCGGCCGTCAAGATGAACGGGGCCTGTTGCGCATCCTGTCGCGCGACGAGTTGGGCCGCACGGCAGACGCCGCGATCGAGGTCGAGCAGAATCGCCACATCTTCCGGCACGCCAATGGCTGGTTGCGCAGGCAGTACCAGCGCGACCGAGCCATGCGTCCAGTCCGTCGATGCGGTGCGGTAGTCTTCGCTCGCATTGATCGCAGCGCCATACGCGGTGACCCACTCCGGCGAGGGGAACGCGTGGAGTGCCAGCGTCACGCGACGGCCCGCGCGAATCCGTCGAACAACGCCCGTTCCGTGAGATCCTCCGGATGCCATTGGACTGCGACGATCCAGGCCGCATTCGTATCCGCGGGCTCCGCCCCCTCGATCACGCCATCGTCGGCCCATGCGACCGCCCTGAGCCCCGGCGCGAGATCGCGGATCGCTTGATGGTGCCGGCTGTTCACCGTCGCCGAGCGGGTGCCGAGGGTTCGTTCGAGGAGCGATCCCGCCTCGACGCGCACGGCATGACGGCCCGTTTCGTCGCTATGGGGCACCGATCCCGGCCGCTCACTGTCCAGATCCTGGTAGAGCGTGCCGCCGAGGGCGACGTTGAGAATCTGAATCCCTCGGCAGATCGCGAGAATCGGGAGTCGGCGCGCGCGCGCCGCCGCGATCAGCGCCAGCTCCGCGGCGTCGCGCACGGGATCGACGTCGCCGAGGCGGGGATGCGGCGCCGCTCCGTAGCGAGCGGGGGCGACGTCTTCACCACCGGTGAGCACGAGTCCCTGCACGGCGGCGAGGGCGGCGCCGGCACGATCAGCCGCCAGCATCGTCGGCACGGCCAGGGGGACGAGACCGGCGCTCTCGAGTGCACGAACGTACGCGGTGTTCAAGGTGACGCGCTCGCGGCCATCGACCAGGCGGCGCGGCGCCGTTACAGCAACGGCAGGAGCCGTACTCACGACGTCTGGGGTGCGGGACCACCAAACAATGGACAGCGAGGATTGTTCACACTCGCCCAGTCCACGAGGACCCCGTACAGATTCAGCGCGGTGCTCGCCCCGATGATCGTGCCGATCGCCGGATGACGCAGCGGCTCTTCCTGGTCGAGGATGAGCACGCCCATGGCGCGCCGTGAGGTGTCGTCCACGACCAGCAAGCCATACCCGCGCGACGGGAAGCTCGGTCCCCGGAATTGCATCGAGATCTTGCCTGCGGCATCGCGACTGACGATCACCGCGCCCCTATCATTCCGCTGTTGGATGACCATCGCCGGGAGGGAATCGGGGACGCCACGCGGCGGATCGGTGAGGACGGCGCGGGCGTTCGTGAGCTGCGAGGTAATCAACGACGGACCCGCGAGCATTGCGATGCCGCAGGTGGGCGAACCCCCGCTTCCACGGTTGCAAGCAGCGACCAGCGCGAGCCCGAGGGACAACAGCGTGCGTTTCATGAGTTGCAAATCTAACGCTAATGCGACCATACAGCCGTTAGGGTGACGGTCCGCACCGGCGCCAGGGTCTCGGGCACGAGGTTGTACATGTAATTGAGCACGTTCGTGGCGAGGACACGTAGCTCGACCGGTCCGCTCTTCCAGGCGGCGCGCACGTCCAGGACCTTCACGGGCACGCGCCGCGGATCGACGAACCCCTCCAGCTCGATGCGCTCGGGCCGGCTCGCGAAGCGGAAGTCCGCGCCCAGGCCAACCGCTCCGACGTTGTAGTCTGCGCCCAGCGTGAGGAGATGCCGCGGGCGAAACGCGAGCGGCCCCTCGGTACTGTCACCGGCGAGACGACGTCGCGTATCGAGGTAGGTATAGCCGAGTGTGGCGATGAGCCGATCGGGGATGGGCGCCGCGATCACGCTGGCATCGAGGCCGGCGATGCGGGCGCGCACCACGTTTTGCAGCTGAATCCTTACCGTGTCCGGAGGAATCCGCAGAACCTGGGGCTCGATCAGATCGCGTGCCTCGGTCCAGAACAGCGCGACGTCGAGCCGCATGAAGCGCAGCAGTGGCGCGCGCGTGTGGCCGATCTCGAACGACCAGGCGGTCTCCGGTCGCAGTGTGGGATTGGGAACGACGTCGAATCCGAGCGCGGTCGTGTGCACGAAGCGCTCGGCCATTGTGGGTGACCGAAACCCGCGGCCGATCGATGCGCGCCACATCCCGTTGAGCGTGGCTCCGATGCGGGGGCTGACGACAGCCGTCAGCGAGCCTCCGTCGACCGCCAGGAAGTCGAGCCGCGCGCCACCGCTCACGCGCAGCGGGCCGATGCGCTGCTCACTCTGGCCGTAGGCCGCGAATTCCGACTGGGAATGGCCGCCGAAAATGTCGCTGGTGACGTCGGAGGACGTCGCCTCGGCGCCGACGATCACCGTGCGGGTGGATTCCGGATGCGCTTCGATCTGTCCCGCGGCGCCGAACCGATCGCCGATGCCGAACTCCGTCGCGCTGCGCCGCACGTCCACGAAATGCGTGCGCAGCCACGATCCTCGCGCGGTCCACGCGAATTGGGGCGAGACCGTCGTCCGAACCCGAGCGGCGAGGTAGCCTTTGCGCGAATCGGTTCGCGCGCCCCGCTCGGTGGTGTCGACCATGAACGGCTGGAAGACCTGACCTTTGTCGTCGCACTTGCCACGGCTACACCAGCTGAGCGGAACATCGTAGCGATCAGCGGCCCACGCGCCGGAGACGTCAACGCGGGTGTTCGCGTGCTCCCAGCGAGCCCGTCCGGCGAAATGGAGGTGGTCGTCCTGATCCTGTTGACGGTAGCCGTCGGAGTGGCGATCGCCCACGGAAATCCTGCCGCCGGCGACAGCGTTGCCGTACGACGCCGAGAAGTCGGCACCGCCCAGGAGTCCAGGGTTGTCGCGGAACCGCCAGATCGCGTGAGGCGGATCGCCGTAGACCCCACCGTTCACGCGGAGTCGGGTATGCAGTCCGGCGGGGACGTCGCGCGTCGTCACGTTTATCACGCCGCCAAACGCCGCGGATCCATACACCGATGAGCCCGCGCCTTTGAGAATTTCGAGGCTCTCGATCTCGTCCACCGCCAGCAGGTCCCAGCTGATGCCGCCGCGGTCACCCTGATTCATGGGGACGCCGTCGACGGTCATGAGGACGCGGGCGTTCAGGCCCTGCACGTAGCCGGTCGAGCCGCGCACGTTCGTCTGGCCATTCACCATCTGCAGACCGGCCACATGGTCAATCGCTTCCTCCACCGTATTGACCGCCCGGCGATCGAGGTCCCGCTCTGTCACCTGCGCCACACTGGTCGCGGGTCGATCGCCGAAATGCGGCACTCGATCGCTGACGACGTCCACCGGAGGGAGAGCGAGCGGCGCGGCCCAGAGTGTGAAGTCCAGCGTCGTCGAGTCGCCCCCCGTGAGCGCGACGGCCGTATCGACGGGGCCGTATCCCACTGCTGCGGCGTGGACGCCCACGCGGCCGGCGGGCACGACGGCGATCCGGTACAGGCCCTGAAGGTCGGTGCGGGTCGAGAGCGTCGTGCCGGGGATGGCGATGCTCGCACCACTGATCGGGGCACCCTCCTTGTCGTGGACCGTACCCCGCACTACGCCCTGGGCAGCCGCCGGAAACGGCGCGACGACGATCAGCAGCGTCGCTATTGCGCGGTGCATGTGACGAAGTCCGTCGCCGGCCGCAGGCTGTCGAAGTGGGCGACAAAGTTGATGTCGCCGGCTGCCGCGCCGCTCGGCACGGTGACCACGCCGGGCTGTGTAGAGTCAGCGGGGCTGCGGTAGTAACCGGCAACGCGCAGGTACTGAGTATCTGCCGGTGTGAGAGTGAGCGTGCCTGGTTTCTTCCAGACGGCGAGCACCCAGTGGTACGTACCGGGCGACAGTGCCACACTGTACGCCGCGACTGAGTCGGTGAAGGGCACCGACCCGGGTATGAATGGCCGACGATTGTTGATGAGATCGCTGCAGGTCTGCGGAAACGTGAGGTAAGCGGCGATGAAGACGTTTTCGGTATTGGCGGGGACCGCGCCGCGAAATCGCAGCGTGCCGCACAGGCCCACGAGCGTGCGCGCGCAAATCGGTTCGGGCTCGAGGCCGCCGCCACATGCTGTGACCACGGCGACCAACAGCAAAAGCTTGCGCATCCCCAGCAATTTGCCGCAGGCCCGCGATGCGTCAACTTGACCGTGGTTTTGCGCGGGAATAACGTTTCCCCATGCCATTGTACGAGTACCGCTGCACGGCGTGTGACGCGCTGTTCTCGCGCACCGAGTCGATGGCGGAGCACTCCGTCCACTCGGCACCCGCCTGTCCGAAATGCGATTCGCCCGCCGTGGAGCCCGTCTTCTCCGATTTCTTCGCGAAGACCGTTCGGGAGAGTTAAACCCTGTTCGAGCGCCTGCGGGACGCATTTCGCGCCGCCCTCGATGCGGCGTCCACCCCGGACCTGCGATCGCTCGCGCGGCAGATGCGCGAGGCGGTCGTCGACGCGAAGGTCGCCGTCCGAGAGATCCAGGAGGCCGTCGTGCGCACGGAGGGTGAGCTGGCGCGCGAGCGGCAGCGACTGGCGGACGCCGAGCGCCGTGGCCGCCTCGCCGGAGAGATTCAGGACGCAGAGACCGTCTCCGTCGCCGGCCGCTTTGCGGCGAAACACCGCGAGCGGCTCGGCGTGTTAGAGCGTAAACTTGCTAACCAACGCGAGGAGCTGGCCCTCGCGCAGCGCGAGCTGGACGACATGCAGGCGCAGCTCAAGACCGCGGAGCGGGATCGGCCCGCGATGGAAGCTCGGCGCTCCGTGCAGGAGGCCGGGGACGCACGGGCCGGGGTGGATCTCCAGGACGAGCTGCTCAAGTCCGATATGGACCGGGCGGCACGCGAAGCGGCCGCCACGCGCCAGCTCGAGGAGCTCAAAAAGAAAATGAGAAAGGACTAGACTCGTGCTCCTGCTCTCACTCCTTCAGATCCTCCACCAACCTCCATACCGTCCACCATCCGACTTTCTCAAGCGCGCTCACACCTACAGCATCGTCGCCTACGATTCCACCACGGGAGATCTGGGGATCGCCGTGCAGTCGAAGTTCCCCAACGTCGGCGGGCTCGTCCCGTGGGCCCGTGCCGGCGTCGGCGCGGTCGCGACGCAGGCCCTCAGCAACACGGACTACGGTGAAAAGGGGCTGGATCTCTTGGCGCGGGGTGCTACGGCGCCGGAAGCGATGCGCATCATCATGCGCAGCGATCCGCAGCCTTCCCAGCGCCAGGTGGGGATGGTGGATACGCGTGGGAATTCGGCGAGCTGGACCGGCGATTCCACGTTTGACTGGGCGGGTGGCCGGGCGGGCGGCGGTCAGATCGGTGGCAAGGGACAAATGATCACGGGGCACGGGTACGCTGCCCAGGCGAACATCATGGTGTCCGACGCCACGGTGCGGAACATGGCGGAGACGTTCGAGCGCAGCCGCGGCTCGCTGGCGGATCGGTTGATCGCGGCCCTGGTGGCGGGACAGGCGGGAGGCGGGGACAAGCGGGGGATGCAGTCGGCGGCGCTGCTCGTCGTGCGCGCCCGCGGCGGATACCTCGGCGGCACCGACCGCTACATCGACATCCGCGTGTACGACGCGCCCGATCCCATCAAGGAGCTGCAGCGACTCTACGCGCTGCACAAACTGTATTTCTTCACGAGCGATTCGGCGGATCTTCTCCCCATCACGCCGGCACTGCAGAAGGAGTTGGAAGCGATTCTGCTCGTGGAACCGGCCACTCAGTCGCAGAAGTGGCTCGCCGCGCCCCAGCCGGCGCTCAACGAGACGTTTCTCACCGCCCTCGCGAATTTCATGTACTGGGAGAACTACGACGTGCGCGTGCGGATGGACGGCAAAATTGATCGCGTTGCGTTAGACGATATACGAAGGAATCACAAGCGCAGGTCGTGAGGAGCCTTATGGACGTGAAACGCGGCCGGATGGTGTTCCTGGGATATGGAAAGTACTGGCGCTCGGATCGGATTCTCGGACTGACGCCGATCGAGCAGGGTCGAGGACCCGGCCAGCGCACCAATGTCTTCATCGAAGGACAGGCGGAGCCGATCGTCGCATCGCGCACCGAGCAGAGCATTCTCGAAGACATGGCCGCCACGGATGACAGCTTCCGGCTGGCAGCCCTCCGCGACGCGACGCGCGAGCTGCTCGAAGCGTTCCACGAATTCTCACCGGTGCTCAGGCGTGCGCTGCAGAACGAGCATCATTTCGACGTCGAGAAATGGGAAGGACGGCTCGGCACGTTGTTGAGACCGGCTGAGCATCCCGACGCCGCGCAGCAGGACGACCTGTTCGATTGAGAGAGGACGCATGACGCAGCCAGCCGCCAGCTCATCGCATGCCGATCGGGGGTGGTTCGGACATCCACGCGGCTTGTCCACCCTGTTTTTCACGGAGATGTGGGAGCGGTTCAGCTTTTACGGACTGCGCGCGCTCCTCGTCCTCTACATGACCGCGTCGGTCGCGAATGGCGGGCTCGCGTTCACCTCCCAGAAGGCCTCCGGCATCGTGGGGTGGTACGGCTTCGGTGTCTACGCGGCGGCCATTCCCGGCGGCTGGCTTGCCGATCGCCTGCTCGGCCAGTACCGCAGTGTGTTCGTCGGCGGGGTCATCATCGCGCTGGGTCACTTCAGCATGGCATTCCCCAGCGTGACGACGTTCTACCTGGGATTGTGTCTGATCGTCATTGGCACCGGCCTGCTCAAACCGAACATCAGCACGATGGTGGGCTCACTCTACGACAAAGATGACGATCGCAGGGACGCGGGCTTCTCGATCTTCTACATGGGCATCAATCTCGGCGCTTTCATCGCGCCGCTCGTCGTCGGCACACTCGGTCAAAAGGTGGACTGGCATGTGGGGTTCGGGTGCGCGGGGGTCGGCATGGTGCTCGGGCTCATCCAATACGTGGCGGGCCGAGGCCGTCTCGCCCCAGCGTTGCAGCGGCTCGGCCAAACGGAGACGAGCGCCGGCCCCACCAATGCAGCCGAGCCGTGGTGGCGTTTCACCCGCGAGGAGTGGGGGCGGGTGGCCGCCATCGGCGTGCTGTTCGTCTTCTCGTCGATCTTTTGGGGCGCCTTCGAGCAAGCGGCGTCGAGTCTTAACCTGTTCGCCGACCGGCTGACCAACAATCACGTGCTCGGCTTCACCTTTCCGTCGACCTGGTATCAGTCGCTCAACTCGGCGTTCATGATCTTCGGTCTGGCGCCGCTACTCGCATGGCTGTGGATCAAGCTCGGGCCACGGCAGCCCTCGAGTCCGGTGAAATTCGCGCTGGGGTTGATCTTCGTGGGGCTGGGATTCGCCTTGATGGTCCCCGCGGCAAGAATCGCGCGGGAACAGGGTGTGCTCGTCAGTCCGTGGTGGCTCATCGGATTGTACTTCTTGCACACGATCGGCGAGCTGTGTTTGAGCCCCGTCGGCCTGTCTATCGTCACGAAGCTTGCGCCGCCCAGAATCGTGGGCGCCATGATGGGGGTGTGGTTTCTCTCGATTGCCATGGGGAACAAACTCGCCGGATTTGCGGGCGGCTTTTTCGATCGTTTGCCGCTGCCCTATCTCTTCGGGGCGGTGGCACTCACGACATTCGTGGCGGCCGCTATTCTGCTCGCGCTGACTCGGCCGATCCAGCGGCTGATGGGAGGGGTGCGCTAGGGCGCCTGCCAGGTGAGATCGCCGATCTCCGCCACCGCTCGAGTCTTCGTCCCATCCGAATCGCTGCTCACCCCCACCGCCACAATTGACTTCGGCGCGCGGTTCCACAGGCGACGATAGTCGCTGAAGGGATCGCGGCGCTCCACGTGCCACGAGCCGTCGGCGTCTTCGGCGCGCTGCAGCACCACCACCATCCGGTTGCGCCCCGCCCAGCTCGCAAAACTCTCCCCGCGGCCCTCGCGATTCCCCCAGGCGTACGTGATCGTGCGGCCGTCCTGGAACGTGATCACCACGCGGATAGGACTGTCGTCGCCGGCGCTGCGTTTCAGGTCTGCGCCACGCAGCGGCGTGCCGGTGCGCCAGCGCCACGTGAGCGTCCCTGGCCGCAGTGATGATGGAGGCCGAATGGGAGGGCGCAGCCGATAGGTTGCCGTGCCGCCCTGACCGATCGCGATGATCTGCAACGTATGCGACTGCGTGACTTCAAACGTCGGGGGATCCACCCCCTGCATCCGATCGAGCTTCCAGCCCGGCGGTAATCCCGATTCCGGCGGCACAATCATCAGGTTGGTGAGCGTTTGGGCCAGGACCAGCAGCACGCTCACATCGGCTCCTCGGCGTAGTGACACGCCGCTAGGTGTCCGGGCGTGATGGGTCGCAGCGGCGGCGGCTCGGTGCGGCATCGCTCGCTCTTCTTCGGATGCGGACAACGCGGATGGAAGGGGCACCCGGAGGGCGGATGCGCGGGCGAGGGGATGTCGCCGACGAGCACGATGCGGCGCTTGGTCGTGTGGGGGTTCGGCTCCGGCACGGCCGACAGCAGCGCGCGCGTGTACGGATGTCGCGGCTGCGCGTAGATCTCCGCCGCCGGCGCGCGCTCCACGATCTTGCCGAGGTACATGACGGCGACGTCGTCGGCGATGTGCCGCACCACGGCGAGATCATGGGCAATGAACAGATACGTGAGATGCCGTTTCGCCTGCAGATCCGCGAGCAGATTGAGCACCTGCGCCTGCACCGACACGTCGAGCGCGCTGACCGGCTCATCGCACACGACGAACTGCGGCTCGACCGACAGCGCCCGCGCGATCCCGACGCGCTGCCGCTGCCCGCCCGACAGCTCGTGCGGGTAGCGTTTCGCAAACGCGGCGTCGAGTCCGACTTCGTCCAGCAGCGCCGAGACGGCGCCGTTCAGTCCGTGAATCTGGAGCGGCTCCCGCAGCGTTTCCTCGACCGTCATTCGCGGATTGAGCGAGCTGTACGGATCCTGGAAGACGATCTGCATCCGCCGTCGGAGCGCGCGGAGCCGCGTCGCGTCGAGCGCGAAAACGTCGTTTTCGTCGAACAACACTGTCCCGGACGTCGGCTCCTGCAGCCGCAGCATCGTGCGTCCGACGGTCGTCTTCCCTGAGCCCGATTCGCCCACCAAGCCAAGTGTTCGGCCCGAGGCGATGGTGAACGACACTCCGTCCACCGCGCGCACCGGCGCCTTCGCGCGTCCGAGACCGAACCAGCTGCGCTCGCCGGCGTAGTACTTCACCAGATCGCGCACGTCGACGAGCGTCATCGTCTCCGCTCGGGTTCGGTCACGAGCCAGCAGCGCGCGGTATGTCCCGGAGTCCCTGTCTCGAGCAGCGGCGGCTCCTGCGCCACGCATTTGTCCCAGGCGTACGGACAGCGAGGATGAAACCGGCAGCCGGGTGGCCACGCCGTTGCCGCCGGCACCTGGCCGGGGATGGCATGCAGCCGTGCGCGCGGCGCGTCGATGCGCGGGACCGCGGCGAGCAATCCCTCGGTGTAGGGATGCGCCGGGCGCTCGAAGAGCGCGTCAGTCGGCGCTGTCTCGACGACACGTCCCGCGTACATCACGACGACGCGATCGGCGTGGCCCGCGACGACTCCGAGGTCGTGCGTGATCAGCAACACCGCCATGCCCAGCTCGTGCTGCAGGCGGTCGAGGAGCTCGAGGATCTGGGCCTGAATCGTCACGTCGAGCGCGGTCGTCGGTTCGTCCGCGATCAAGACCTTGGGGTGACACACGAGCGCCATCGCGATCATGACCCGCTGGCGCATGCCGCCCGACAGCTGATGGGGGTAGTGGTCGACGCGCTCCTCGGGGTCGGGAATGCCGACCAGGCGCAGCATCTCGATCGCCCGGGCCCGCGCGGCGCGGCGCGACAAGTGCTGATGGATAATGGCGGCTTCGGCAATCTGATCCCCGACCGTGAACACGGGGTTCAGCGAGGTCATCGGCTCCTGAAAGATCATCGCGATCTGATTGCCACGAACCGCGCGCAGCTCGGGTGCGGACAGCGCCAGCAGATTGCGGCCTTCGAATTCGATCAGACTGCCGGGAAGCACGTGGCCCGGCGGCTCCGGCACGAGACGGAGAATTGAGAGCGACGTGACGGTCTTGCCGCATCCCGATTCACCGACGATGCCCAGCGTCTCGCCGGGATAGAGATCGAAGGAGACGTCGTCTACCGCCCGCGCGGTGCCCTTGCCCTGCTCGGTGACGAAATAGGTCTTCAGGTCACGGACGCGCAGCAGCACCGAGGCCGTCACGCGGGCTCCTCGCGTGGGTCGAGCGCGTCCCGCACGCCGTCGGCGACTGCGTTGAGCGACATCACGACCAACGAGATAGCCAGGCCCGGAAAGAGTGTCGCCCACGGCGCGGTGTAGATGCTCGTCGCGCCATCCGCGATCATATTGCCCCAGCTCGCGCCTGGCGGTTTGATGCCGATGCCGAGGAAGGACAACGACGCTTCGAGCAGGAGCACGTTCCCGACGCCCAGCGCCGCGGACACGATGATCGGGGCGGCGGCGTTCGGCAGAACGTGGCGAAAGATAACGCGCCCCGTGTCCGCACCGAGCGCCCGCGCCGCGACGACAAAATCGCGCTGCCGCAATGAGAGCACTTCGGCACGCACGAGGCGGCTGGTGCCGAACCACGACGTCAGCCCGATGGCGATGACGAGGGCCGCGAACGGCAGGCCGTCCCAGAGCGCCACGGCCATCAGCAGGATGAAGATGCGGGGCAGGGCGAGACCGACGTCGACCCCGCGCATCAGGACGGCATCGATCCAGCGCTGGTAGTAGCCGGCGAGCGCCCCCACGAGCGTTCCCAAAGACACGGCCATCAGCGCGCCCAGCGCGCCGATGCCGAGCGACACCCGCGCGCCGTACACGACTCGGCTCCAGATGTCACGGCTCAAGAAGTCGGTGCCGAGCAGGAAAGTCCACGACGGTGGCTGGTTCGTGAGATGAAGGATGTCGAGCTGCCTGTCCGGATCGAACGGCGCGATGAGCGGTGCCGCCAGCGCGACGATGATCAGGAATGCCAGGATTCCGAGGCCCCACGAAGTCGTGCGATGGCGGAAGAAGCGGCGCCAGCGCTCCTGGCGCAGCCCGCGGTGGCGCAGGGCGCGGACGGCCTCGGCCGCGACCACGAGCACGACGAACAACGCGAGCCATGTGCCGAGCGTCATGCGGTCACTGCCTCGACGTCGGCGCTCGCGCGCACGCGCAGGCGCGGATCGGCAATCCCCAGCAGGATGTCGGCGACCAGATTCCCCGCGACGACGACAGTACTCGCGATCAACGCGGTCGCCGTCACGAGCGGATAGTCCCGCGACAGGATCGCATTGAAGGCTAAGCGCCCCATCCCCGGCCAGGCGAAGATCGTTTCGATCAGCACCGCTCCCGTCAGCAGGAAGGGAAAGGCCAGACCGAATCGCGTGATAAAGGAAAGCAGCGCGTTGCGGAGCTGATGCCGGAGCACCACCCGGCGTTCCGGGACGCCCTTGGCCCGCGCCGTGCGCACGTAATCCTGCGTTGCGACCTCCAGCATTGCCGCCCGCTGAAAGCGCGCCGTCCCTGCCGCACCGACGAGACCGAGCGTGGCTGCCGGCAACACCGTGTGCCAGAGGCGATCCGCGACGCAATACCACGAGTTCACCACCGGGCAGAGGACCGGATCGCTTGCCCCACCGACGGGAAACCATTGCAGCTTCTCGCCGAAGACGAGTAACAGCAGCAGGGCCAGCCAGAATGTGGGCAGCGAGTAGATGAAGAGCGTGACATTTCCGAGAACCACGTCAGGGAGGCGATTCACGCGGACCGCCTGATAGATGCCCAAGCCGAGCCCGAGGAGAAAATCGAGCAGCAGCGCCGCGCCCGCCAGCTGCAACGTGAAAGGAATTGTCCCGGCGATCACCTCGCGAACCGGGCGACCGTCGGCGAACGAATACCCCAGGTTGCCGTGCGCCAGCGCGATCAGATATCGCCAGTACTGCTCAGGGATGGACTTATCGAGGCCGAACTGGCGGTTCAGCTGGTCACACACGGCCGGGTCCACGTTCTCGGGGCATGGCCTTCCCGGCGCGACGTGAATCAGAATGAAGACGAACGTGACGACGGCGAAGATGATCGCGATGGACGCGACGAGGCGCCGCAGGAGCCACGCCGCTCCCATCACTTAACGCTCCACGCGGTCTCGATCGATCAGCCGGTCAGGAGGAATGCGCCAGGTGCGCAACAGCGCGGCCCAGGAGTCGGGGCGGAACTGCACGCTGTCGACCCGTTTATGGACGGCGGCCACATTGTCGAGCGCATAGAGGAAAATCCCCGGCGCGTCCGCGTTCACCGTTTCCATCGCGGCCCGCCACAGCGACCGCGCGTGAGCGCGCGTGGGAGCCGTCTCGGCCCGGTCCACCAGGCGCTCGAACTCGGGATTGTAGTAGCGCCCGAAATTCGAGCCGCCAAACCCGGCGCGCGTCCAGCTTTGCGCGATCCCAGAGCTGGGTGACGGATCATTGCCCCGCGACAGAATCGCGGTGTCGAACTTCCCAGTTTGGACACGCTGGTTGACGACCGCGCCCTCGACCGCGTCGATCTCGGCACGTACGCCGATCGCGCGAAATTGGTCTTGCAGGAGTAGCGCATACTGCTTCCGCAAGACGCTCGTCGTCGGAACCAGGATATGGAATGCGAGCGGCTGCCCATTCTTGTCGCGGACACCGTCCCCATCGTGATCGCGCCATCCGTGGGCGCTCAGAATCCGGGCGGCTTGCGCCGTGTCATAGGGAAGTTGCCGGATGTCGGGGTCCCAGATCCCCAGCAGCTCCGACATGGGGCCCGGCGGGACCTTCGCCAGCTCACCGAGCGCGCTCTTCAGCAGACTGGCGCGATCCACCGCCATGGCGAGCGCACGGCGCACGTCCCGGTCCGCGAAGATCGGGTGCGGCTGCGAGGAGTCATCCGGCGAGCGCTGGTTGAAGCACACGAAGGTGTAAACATTGCCACGGTAGGTGTATACGGCGAGCTGCTTCGCGGCACGCGCCCGCTCCACATTGTCGGGCGTCACCAGCTGTTCGCGGACGTCCGCCTGGTCGGCGATCGCCTGCTGGACGGCCACCTGGAGATTGGGGGTGAATCGCCAGATGAGACGCCGAATCCCGGGCCTGCCAAGGAAGAATGTCGAATCGGCGACCAGTTCGATGGACTGCGCGGCCTGCCAGCGAACGAAGCGATAGGGGCCATCGCCGACCGGCTGCCGGCCGAAGGGGGCGGTCCTCCATTGGTCCCGCGGCACGGGACGGAGCAGATGCGCCGGCAGGATGCGCATGTGGTACACAGCGTCGTAAAACATCTCGGGATACCGCTCCCTGAACCGAAAAACGGCGGTGAGCGAATCCCGCTGCGTCACGCTGGCGATGCGGCGCAGCTTGGGCCGGTACGGCGACGCCACAGCCGAGTCGTTATAGGCGTTGAATGTGAACTCGACGTCCGCTGCGGTGACGGGCTGCCCGTCCTGCCAGCGCGCGCGCGGATCGAGATGGAACACCAGCGTCAGCGGCCCGTCCCACTCCCATTTCTGGGCGAGCAGGGCCTGAAAGTCCTCGTCGCCCAGCGTATTCTCGGACATCCCCACATCGGCGAGCTTCAGGAACAGCTGCTCGCCGATGTCGTTGGCGACGATGTCCTCGGTCGACGGCGGCAACAGCGTGGCGGGCTCGCCAACGGCGGCGTCGATGAGCGTGCCGCAGTTGCTGCCGGTGCAGCCGCCGCGGCGCTCGCACCCGGCGGGGGCGAGCACGGCGACGACGAGAACGATGAAGACGGTGAGCGGGGGAAAAGAGCGACGTAGCATGGCGTTTAACATTTCACCGTGCGGCGACTGACGCAATGACGGACGGTCGGACGGCCTGACGGCCGGACGGGCTGAGGGGCTCGCCCCAATTAGCGACAATGGCAGCCACGACTTCTTCGAACGTCACAGCTCTTCCGAGCACCGCCGCGAGTGTCGTTTCCCCGCCGCCGGTGGAGACTTTCCCTTGCGAGCCATCCAACAGGATTGAACCGTGCTGCAAGAACGCGTCGCCGCGCCGAACCTGCGCGGATCCGACGAGTTTGCGCCCCTTCACGAGGATCTCTCCCCCAACGGACAGCGCGAAACAGGACGCCGGACGGTCGGACGGTCGGACGGCCGGCCGGTCCCCCGCCAGTACGGCGTCGATGCCTAGGGATCGCAATGCCGCGGCGATTCGAGTGTGGATGTCTCGGTACGCAGTCCGCAGCGATCCGAAGGTCGCTATCGGAGCGGCGACCGCATACGTCACCTCGTGTTCGTGCCAGACCGCCTTTCCTCCGGTTGGCCTACGGACTACTGGAACGTTCCGATCAACGATCGCCTCCATCGCCTGATTGCGACCAATCGAGAGTGTGGGAGGGTTCCAGCAATACAATCGGAGCGAAGCGTTACCGAGCAGAGCTGCGTCGTCTAACAACAGCACGTCGGCTGCCATGTTCTCGATGCCCGAATGTCCCTGAGCAGCGACAATCAGTTTCCACAGGCCGTCCGGCCGTCCGGCCGTCCGACCGTCAGACAGTGGCGTACGCTTCCACGGGAGGACACGTGCACACCAGGTTCCGGTCTCCGAACGCCGCATCGATCCGGCCGATGGGCGGCCACACCTTGTGCTCGCGCGTCGCGGCCGTCGGGAAACCGGCGCGCTCACGCGCGTAGGGGCGATCCCAGCCGTCGGCCAGCAGATCGGCGAGCGGGTGCGGCGCGTTCTTCAGCAGGTTGTTGTCGCGATCGGCCTCGCCGGTCTCGATCTCGTGAATCTCGCCGCGAATCGCGATCAGCGCGTCCACGAACCGGTCCAGCTCCACCTTCGGCTCGCTCTCCGTCGGCTCCACCATCAACGTGCCTGCGACCGGGAAGGAGACCGTCGGTGGGTGGAAGCCGTAATCGATCAGCCGCTTGGCGATGTCCTCGACGTCCACGCCCGCCGAGCTCTTGAACGGCCGGGTGTCGATGATGCACTCGTGCGCGACGAGGCCGAGCTGCCCGGCGTACAGCAATTCGTAGTGTCCGCCTTCCTGCAGACGGCGCGCGATGTAGTTGGCGTTGAGGATCGCGACCTTGGTGGCGAGCGTCAGGCCGTCTCGTCCCATCATCGCGATGTACGCCCACGAAATCGGCAGAATGGACGGACTGCCCCATGGTCCCGCGGAGACCGTCCCCGCGCTTTCTGCCAAAGGAACCCCAACGTCCACGACCGGGTGCGTGGGCAGGTGCGTCGCCAGGTGCTCCGCGACGCCGATGGGTCCCATGCCGGGTCCGCCGCCGCCGTGCGGAATGCAGAAGGTCTTATGGAGGTTGAGATGACACACGTCGGCACCAATGTCGCCCGGGCGGCACAAGCCGACCTGCGCGTTCATGTTGGCGCCGTCCATATAGACCTGGCCGCCATGCTGATGCACGCTGCGGCAAATTTTCTTGATCGACGCTTCGAAGACGCCGTGCGTCGACGGATAGGTCACCATCAAGGCGCCCAGCGTGTCGCGATGCTCTTTGGCCTTTGCCTCGAGATCGGCGACGTCGATGTTGCCTTGCGCGTCAGTTTTGACCACCACGACCTGCATTCCCGCCATCACCGCGCTCGCCGGATTGGTGCCATGGGCCGACTGCGGAATCAGGCACGTGGTGCGATGCGCCTCGCCGCGGTGCTGGTGGTACGCGCGAATGACGAGCAGCCCCGCAAACTCCCCCTGTGAGCCCGCATTCGGCTGCAGTGAGACCTTGGCGAGTCCGGTGATCTCGGCGAGCCACGCCTCGAGCTGGCGGAATAGCGTCGCGTAGCCTTGCGCCTGCGACCGCGGCGCGAAGGGATGGAGGCCGTTGAAGCCGCGCCACGTGATCGGAATCATCTCGGTCGTGGCGTTGAGCTTCATCGTGCACGAGCCGAGGGGAATCATCGCCGTGGTCAGCGACAGGTCGCGGTCCTCGAGCCGCTTCAGGTAGCGCAGCATCTCCGTTTCGGAGTGGTGCGTGTTGAACACGGGGTGCGTGCAGAACGGCGTGGTGCGCGCCAATGATTCGGGGATCGCGGACGGCGCGGCGCGCACGGGACCGGCGGATTTGTCGGTCCCCACCGCAAACGCCGCGATGACATCGGCAACGTCATCGGCGGTCACGGTTTCGTCGAGCGCCACGCCGATTCGCGTCTGCGACAGCGTCCGTAGATTGATCAGCTTCGCGCGAGCGGCATCGATGATGCGGGGGAGGACATCCTGGGGCACTTCGACGGCCAGCGTATCGAAGAAATGGCGGTAAGCGAGGCTGTATCCCAGTTTTTCCAGCGCCGCGCCGAGCGATGCCGTGTGCGCGTGTACGCGGCGCGCGATGCGCCGCAGCCCTTCCGGGCCGTGATAGACCGCGTACATCGCGGCGACCACGGCAAGCAACACCTGCGCGGTGCAGACATTGCTCGTCGCCTTCTCGCGCCGGATGTGCTGCTCGCGCGTCTGCAGCGCCATCCGGAGCCCGGTGCGTCCGGCCCGGTCTTTGGAAACGCCGATGATGCGCCCGGGCAGGTGGCGCTTGAATTCGTCGCGCGTCGCGAAGAAGGCCGCATGCGGGCCGCCGTAGCCGAGCGGCACGCCAAAGCGCTGCGAGTTGCCGACGGCGATGTCCGCGCCCCCCCCCCCCCCCCAGTCACCTGGTGGCGTGAGGAGCGTGAGCGCGAGCAGATCGGTTGCCACCGTTACCAGGGCTCCGGCCGCGTGTGCGGCGTCGCACAGCTTGCGGTAGTCGCGGATCGCGCCGTCGGTCGCGGGATACTGGATCAGCGCGCCAATCGTGGTGCCATCGAACCGGAACGTGTCGGGATCGGCGACGACGACGTCGATCCCGCGTGCGGCGGCGCGCGTCCGGACCACCGCGATCGTCTGCGGATGACAACTGGCGTCAACCAGGTAGGCCAGCTTCCCCCCCCTCCCCCCCTCGTGCTTCGAGACGGCCTCCGTCAGGTGCATCGCTTCGGCGGCCGCCGTGCCTTCGTCGAGCAGTGAGGCGTTGGCGATCTCGAGCCCGGTCAGATCCGACACCATCGTCTGGAAGTTGAGCAGCGCCTCGAGCCGGCCCTGCGCGATCTCCGCCTGGTAGGGCGTATAAGCCGTGTACCAACCGGGATTCTCCAGCACATTGCGCTGGATCACGGTGGGCGTGACGCAGTCGTGGTAGCCCATGCCGAGGTAGGAGCGGAAGACCTGATTCTGCGCGGCGAGCAAACGCAGCTCCTCGAGCGCTTCCTGCTCGGACTTGGCTGCGGGAACCCGCAGCGGCTCACGCAGCCGGATGTCCGCCGGCACGACCGCGTCGATGAAGGCGTCGAGCGAGTCGTAGCCGAGCGTGGCGAGCATCGCGGCCTGGTCCTCGGCGGACGGGCCGATGTGTCGTTCCTGAAACAGATCGCGTTCGATATCCATCTTATGAGAGCGTGTAGGATTCTCCGGGCTTCAAGATCGTGACGGCCGACGTGTTCCCGACCAGGCGCCGAAATTCCGCGGGATCGGCCTTGATGATATCCCACGTGTTGTAGTGCATTGGGATAACGCTTTTGGGTTTCACGAACTCGACGGCGCGGGCGGCGTCCTCCACGCCCATGGTGTAGTTATCGCCGATGGGCACCAGCATCAGGTCGATGGGGGGGCGGCCGGCCAGCAGTTGCATCTCGAGCGTGAGCGCGGTGTCCCCCGTGTGGTAAACCGTCTTGCCGCCAATCGTCACGACGACGCCGGCCGGATTCGTCGTATACCGGCCCGTCTTGTCGCCGTCAACCTGCCCACCGTGAAATGCGGGAACGAGCTTCACCGTCCCGAATGGAAATTCATGCGCGCCGCCGATATGCATGGCGTGACTCGTGGCGCCTTGATCGGCGCAGAATTGCGCCAGCTCGAAGGTGGCCACGATCGTCGCCTTGTGCTTCCGCGAGAGCGCGACCGCGTCACCCAGGTGGTCGCCATGGCCGTGCGAGAGCAGGATTGCGTCGAGGTGGGGCAATTGGTCAGGTCCGATGACGGCGGCGGGGTTACCGGTGAGAAAGGGGTCGATGATGACGCGTTTCCCCCCCCCGTCCTGCTCCAGCACAAAACATGCGTGTCCGTGGAATGTCGCTTTCACTCTCCAACATGCTTCGCGTACGCGTCGGCGCGGAGCAGCCCCTCCAATTCTTTGGGCTCTTTGAGCTTCACCTTGACCATCCATCCCTGGCCGTAGGGGTCGCGATTCACGAGCGCCGGGTCCTGCTCTAGTGCCTTGTTTGCTTCCACAACGGTACCAGCAATGGGCGAATACAACTCCGACACCGCCTTAACGGCCTCGATCGTCCCGAAGACGTCGTGCTGCTTGAACGCGGCTGCCGCTTTGGGCAGCTCGACGAACACGACGTCCCCCAGCTCTCCCTGCGCGTAGTCGGTGATTCCGACTTGCACGATCTGCGGATCGTGGCTCTCGCGCACCCACTCGTGGTCCTTTGTGTAGCGGAGGTCTTTTGGAATGCTCGACATGGGTGCGGAGCCTACACCAGGTCCGCTCGAGGCGCCAGCCCTGCGCCATCCTCTTCGCTGAGGGCGACGCGGTCATGACCCCATGGTCTCAGATCGAGCCGCACGGCGACCGGATCGGGGTCAGGCGACAGATGGTACAAGCGGCAGGGACGGGGTGGGACCGCGGCCTCCCAGGCGGCGCGTGCGCCCTCCGCGACCTGCGCGGTCGCGACGATGGAGAGCGGCGTGACGGCCTTCAGGGTTTTCGCCAATCCTTTCACGGTCGTACGGTCGACGCGCATCCCGGCATCGCGATAGCGGCGCTCGATCGCCTGCAGGACCGGTGCGGCGTCGTCTTTGGCGTCCAGCGCGCAAAGCAGCAGGGTTTGGCCCGGCGCTTCATTCCGCACGCCGGCGCGCGCCGCCCGTTTCCGGAGCTCGGCGAAGACGCTCTCTGCCTGTTTTTCCAGCTCGGCCATTGTCCCCGCGTTCTCGATGACGTACTGGCTCTGCGGCCGTTTGCGCTCCGCCGGCATCTGTGCGGCGATCATGCGGTCGGCTTCCTGGTTCGACAGCCCCCGCAGGGCGCGCAGCCGAGTCCGGCGCAGCGCGACGGGCGCGTCGACCAGGGCGATCGCGTCGAACTGCGCCGGATCGAGAACTTCGAATAGCAGCGGGATGTCGTTGATCACGATGGCGTCGCCGCGCTCCTCCGCCGCCCGTTGCAGCTCGAGCCGCCGCTGCTGCACGGCGGGGTGGACGATCGCGTTGAGCGCCGTGAGAGCCGTATCGTCGCCCATGACCTTGCCGCGCAGCGCCGCACGATCGAGCGTGCCGTCCCGGCCAAGCACGTCGGTTCCGAAGCGAGCCGCGATCGCCGCAAGGACGGCACTTCCGGGCGCCTCTGCTTCGCGGGCGAGGCTATCCGCGTCGATCACCGTCGCTCCCCAGCGCTTGAAGAGTTCGACGACGGTCGACTTCCCTGCAGCAATGTTTCCGGTCAGCGCGACATTCAGCATCTAGAGAAGCGCAGTCTGATCTTCGTCCTGCCTGGGCACGCGGTGACAGTGTCTACATCTGGCCTCGTAGCTCTCTCTGCCACCGACCATGATGATCGGACTGTCCCAGAGTGCCGGCTTTCCGTTGACGAGCCGCTGATTCCTGGTCGCCGGACCGCCGCACACGACGCAGATCGCCTGGAACTTGTCCACCACTTCGGCGATGCACATGAGCGTCGGCATCGGACCGAACGGCAGCCCCCGGAAATCGACGTCCGTTCCCGCGAGAATGACGCGTACGCCCCGGTCAGCGAGGCGGTTCGACAGGTCGATAATGCCGTCGTCGAGGAACTGGGCCTCGTCCACGGCGACGACTTCTGTGCTGTCGCGCAGGCGGCGCGAGATCTCTTCGGCCGAATCGACCGGCTCGGCCTCGACCGTCACGCCGTCGTGCGACGACACCGAGAACAGTCCGGCGTAACGCGCATCTAGATGGGACTTAAAGACTTGCACTTGCTTGCGTGCGATGACCGCGCGGCGCACGCGCCGGATCAACTCTTCTGATTTGCCGCTGAACATCACGCCGGAGATGACTTCGATCCATCCTGGCCGGTTGGCTTGTTGGAACATGGGCCCTCACGTTAAGCGCGATTCGGCCTGGAGGGCAACGTCCCGCCGGGACGGGAGTCGGGGCGGGGGGGCCAGGGGGGGGGCGAGAAAGCCCAGCAATCTTGCGGATTATTGGGGGATATCCCATAGTTCTTCAGTATTCATACGGGTTTCCGCGCCCCTCCTTCAAGGAGATCGCAGTGAACAAGGCTGAACTCACCTCCGCGCTGGCGATGCGTACCAAGATGTCGAAGGCCGATGCTACGCGCACCGTCGAAGCACTCTTCGACGACAAGGGCATCATCGCCACAGAGTTGAAGAAGGGCTCCAAGGTGCAGATCACCGGCTTCGGCAATTTCGAAGCGCGCAAGCGCGCCGCACGGATGGGTCGCAACCCGAAGACCGGCAGCGTTATTCAGATCAAGGCGTCGATCGCCCCCGCATTCCGCGCGGGGAAACAGCTGAAGATGGCGGTGAACAACAAGAAGTAGCCGGCCTCAACTCCGATCAGGCCGTGCGGCGACCCTGCGTCCTCGAATCGCGACGCCTGTGAGCCGCTGCACGGCCTGATCGACAGCCGCGGCAGCAATGTCGACGAGCGAAAACGTTTCGCGCACGTCGATCTTCCCGATCTGACCTTTTTGAAGTCCGGCTTCCTTGATCAATGCGCCAACGAGGTCCTTCGCTGCCGCCCGATCCTTCCGGCCGACGCTGACAAAGACACGAACCCAGCCGGTCTGAGCCGCGCTGACGGCCGATGGCTGATCGCCGACGGCCGCTGTCGCCGGCTGACGGCTGATGGCCAGCAACGCGGCTGCCACCATCGCCGGCGCGTGGTCCTCGAACAGCGGCGCGAGTACCGCCAGCTCCGCGTCGACGTCGCCCAGCCGCAGCCGTGCGGAGATCTGCGCCCGCAATTGGGCGTTGCGATCCTGCGCGCGATCCGCGGGCGAAGGCAGGGCGAGCGGCGTGAGCGTCGCGATGGACCGGAGGTAAGGCAGCTGCGAGGCGAGTGCCAGCACGGTGGGTTGTGCGATGGCTGCAAGGAGCCGCAGCTCGTCTCGCGTCGGGAGCACCGCGGCGACGACGGCGTCCGGCGTTTCTGCCGGCGCCGCGACCGGACCACCAGACCAGACATAGGGTCGCACCGACCGCAGCGCATCGAGAACGTCCCCAACGCGTTTGCGTCCGGCTGCGACAATCGCGTACCGCGCGGTCGTGACCGGCCCCAGTGGCTGCCCGACGTCGTCGAGCGGCAGGTTGCCGATGATCTCGGGGCGGTGCGCGTGGCGCTCGAGGAACGCGTCGAGCGCCGGCGGATTCCAGCTCAGAATCACCCGGCGTGCTTGAGGCGCTTCAGCGAGGAGCGTGTCGAGCTCTGCGGTGAAGCTCTCGGGCCAGGCGAGCACAACCGTTTCAAGGGTTTCGAGCTTGAGCGCGGAGCGCGCGATCAGAGCGGCGAGGTCGGCGGGGGATCCCGCAAGGACGCCTACGCGCCCTTCCTTCAGAAGGGCCGCGGTTCGGGCGAGACCGGTGACGGGGTGAGCGCGTAACTCGGCGGGCGCGGCGTCGGCCCAGAGCACGGCCTGTTCGTGGTCGGCGCATACGACGACTGCGCGGGCGTCCATCAACTCCCACGCTTTGCCCGCCCGTTCCACCGCGGGAGGTGTTACCAGCACGACGTGCCGCACACGAGCCTCGATTGTCAAAGGGCGACTTTACGACGCGCATGCTAACTTCAGGGGACCAGATGCGCAACGATCACCTCCTCACTGGGCGCTTCCCTCGATGACCGAAGGTCTCTCCGCCAACCTGCAGCATCTCGAAACGTCGGCGACGATTGCCATTTCGGCGGAAGCCAAACGGCGCAAGGCCGCGGGGGAGGACGTCATCGACCTGGGGGCGGGCGAGCCCGACTTTCCGACGCCGCCGATTCCCGCCGAGGCGGGGATTCGGGCGATCAAGGACGGAAAGACCCACTATTCGGCCAACGAGGGGATTCTGGAGCTGCGCGCCGCGGCGGCGACGCATCTCTCGCTGCTCTCGGGCGGCCGGCCGGTCAACGCCGATCACATCGTCGTTTCGAACGGCTCCAAGCAATCGCTGTTCAACGCCTGCTTCACGCTGTTCGGTCCGGGTGATGTCGTCGCGATTCCGTCGCCCGCCTGGGTGTCGTATCCGCAGATCGTGCACCTGGCGCGCGCGCGACCCGTGATGATCGCCGGCGATCCGGAGTGGAGTCTCAAGGCGAGCGTGAAGGACCTGGAGCGGATGTTGCCTGGAGCCACCGGGCTGATTCTCTGTTCGCCCTGCAATCCGACCGGCGCGGTGTACACGCACGCCGAAATCCGCGCCATCGCGCAGTGGGCGAAGGCCAAGAAGGTCTGGGTGATCGCGGACGAGATCTACCGGCGCATCCACTACGGCACCGGCCCCGCGCCGTCATTCCTGGATCTGCCTGACGATCTCCTGGAGCGCGTCGTGCTGATTACGGGCGTCAGCAAGACGTACGCGATGACGGGATGGCGGATTGGGTTCGCGCTCGCACCGGCCAAGATCGCGAAAGCGATGGCGGCGCTGCAGTCACACACCACGACGGGCGCGAATCACCCCGCGCAGTTCGCCGCCGCGGCCGCACTCGGCGATGAGCGCGTGGAACAGGATGTCCACCGCATGGTGGGCGAATTCCGCAAACGCCGCGACATGGTGGTGGCCCGGTTCCGGCAGGATCTCCCCGGCGTCGAGTTCGTCGACCCGCTCGGCGCCTTCTACTTCTTCTTTAGAGTGGACTCGTTCGGTGAGATCACGGGAACCGATTTCTGCACGCGACTCATCACGCAGACCGGCGTCGCGTTAGTCCCGGGGACTGCATTCGGTGATGATCGGTGGGTGCGGCTGTCCTACGCTGCGGCGACCGATTCGATCAAGCAGGCGCTCGATCGAATCGTGAATTTTGCGAGAAAACTAGGCGACTAGAGCTTCGACGGCCGATGGGATAGGACCTCGACCCCATTCGCCGTCATCATGCAGTCGTCTTCGATCCGCACGCCGAATTTGCCCAACTGATAGATGCCGGGCTCATCGGTAAACACGATCCCGGGCTCGAGGCGGGTCGTGTTGCCCTCCACCATGTACGGCGGCTCGTGCCCGTCCATTCCCATGCCGTGACCCAGCCGATGCGTGAAGTACTGACCGTAGCCGGCGTCGCGGATGACTTTGCGGGCCGCCCGGTCCACCTCTTGGCACTGCGTCACATTCGGCTTCGCGTTCTCGATCGCCGCCGTCTGCGCGTCGTGCACGATGTTGTAGACCTTCTTGAACTCATCTGACGGCGCGTCGCCGAACCAGATGGTGCGCGTAATGTCCGACGTGTAGCCCTCGACCCGCGAGCCGGCGTCGATCAGCACCACGGTTTCGCGCGTGAGCTGCCCTGCCGATGGCCCGCCGTGAGGCAGCGCGCTCGACGGTCCGAACTGCACCAATCCTCCGCCCGGTGAGCCGCGACCGGCCATTTCCCGGGACAGGAGCGCGGAGACGTCCCGCTCCGACATCCCGACGGTTAGCTGGGAGAAGGTCGCGGCGATCGACGCTTCAGTGGCCGCGATCGCCTGACGGATCAGTGCCATCTCCTCTGGGCTCTTGATGATGCGCAGCCGCTCCGTGACAGCGCTGCCGTCGCGCGGGATCCAGCCCCGGAGCTTGGTCGTCAGACGCACGTAGCTCTGGTAGGAGGTCGTGGGCTCGATGGCCACTTCACCGGCGCGTCCACGCGGCTTCATCTCCTGCGCGGCCTTCGTCACGAGCAGCCAGGGATCCTCCTGCTCCTCCCAGCCTCGGGCATCGCTGATGACAGTGTTGCGCTTGATGCGCTCGACCTCGAATGACGGACACACGATGGTGAGTGCGGCGTTGGCGGGCACCATGAGGAGGATGAGGCGCTCGCTGCGTCCGGGATTGTAGCCGGTGAAGTACTGGAAATTGGTGCTCGGCTCGACGACGAGGAGATCGAGCTTGCGGCTCTTGAGCTCGTCCTGGGCACGCGAGATTCGTTGCGCGAAAACGGTGGGGCCCAGCGTGGGGGTCTGTGAATGTGGAATGCGAAATGCGGAATGCGAAACGGACTCGGCAGGGGCATTTCGCATTCCCACTTTCGAATTCCCCATTGTGGTGCCCACCGCAACCGTCCCAGCCAGCGTCAAGAACTCGCGTCGTTCCATAGTGCGGCTATATTACGCGAGCCTTACTCGCGCGGGAAGGCGCAGAACCGCATGCATTTCGAAGCACGCATCGGGCCGCTCAACGGGAAGCTTCCGAAGGTGACGTACCGCTGGGATCCAGAGACCGACATCCTGACTGTCGCCTGCAAAGGCGTCCCGAAAGGGAACGGGATGAACGGAACAGTGGACCTCGAGGGCGGGGACGGCTCCTTTGTCGTCATCGACGTCGCGGGTGGAGCGCTCCGCGGCGTGGACGTCGTCACGTGGCCCGACGATGTGCGTACCGTCGCGACGCTGCAGCCGCCGGAGGCATCGAAGGAAGGCCAGGTCACGTTCCCGAACCGCCGCTCACAACCCGGCATTGCCGCAGTGGAGGTCGATACGTCGCTCACCATGGACAAGAATCAGACGGAATCGGTGTTTCATATTCGCGTGGGCCGTCAGCGACCGGCGACGGTCGTGCGCGTGGCGGATCACATGCTGGTGGAGGTCGACAAACAGTCACGAATCGCCGGACTTTGGCTGCTCGAGGTGCCGCCATTCCCGAACGTCGAAGCGACGGCGTAGTGGACGATCGCTTCGAGCGCTACGTCACCGAGCTGTTCGCCGCTGAAGACCCGATTCTCTCCAAAATCCGCGCCAGACACGCCGCAGAGAATCTCCCATCGATCAACGTCTCGCCCGAAGAGGGGAAGCTGCTGCACGTTCTGCTGCTCGCGATTCAAGCGAAACGGGTGCTGGAGATCGGATCGCTCGGCGGCTACAGCGGCGTGTGGCTCGCCCGCGCGCTGCCACCGGGCGGCGAGCTGACCACGATCGAAAACGACCCGAAGCACGCCAAAATCGCCCGCGACGCATTCGATCTCGCCCGGCTGCATGGTCGCGTGCAGCTCATCGAAGGATCGGCGCTCGACGTGCTGCCCACGCTCCCCCACGGGTTTGACGCCGTGTTCGTCGACGCCGATAAGGAGCCGCTGCCCACGTATTTCGACTGGGGGATGAAGCTGCTCAGGCGCGGCGGGCTGTTGTTATGCGACAATGCGTTCTTCCATGGTGCGGCGCTCGATCCGAACGATCGGTCCGCCGACGCACTGGGCGTGCGGGCCTTCAATGACCTGGCCGCGCATGATCCCCGCCTCGTCGCGACGATCATCCCCGTTCGGGATGGACTGGTGATCGGCGTGAAAATGCGGGACCGCGCATGACCTGGTGGCAAGCGCTGATCGATGCGGGTGCCGTGCCGGCGGCGTACGTGCCGCCGCCTAGCGGTGGCGCCTCAGCCAGAGATGAGGCGGAGGGCATCGCGGCCGATCTCGTGGAGGATGCAGAACTTGAGGCTCACCCGGTGCCTGGCCGCCACCCTGCGGTTATTCCGCCGGCCGTGTCCTTTCTCAATGGGATGCAGCGCTGGAGCGTTGTTGCATACGACGGCTTGGCGCAGATCGTCAACGCCTACGTCGCCGCCGCGGTGTGCCGGCGGGACGAACGAGGCGTATTGCACGCGACGCACGAGCGCAGCCGCGCGTTCGCGATCGCTCCTATGGAGCGCGTCAGTCCCGCCTTGCGGCCGCTGCTCGAGCAAGCGGCGCCCGACATCGAGCCGGTCGATGGCGAGCTCGTGGGCCAGCCGGCGCGCTACCTCGAGCAAGTCGAGAGCACCGTGCGGCGCGCGCGCGCCCACCTGGAGCGCGAGCTCGCCGAAGCCTGCATCGACAAGCTGGGCGCCGATGAGTGGCTGGTCCTCGATGGGCTGCTCTCACGATCGCCCGCGGTGGCCCGGCATCCGCGCGCGTTGGGCGTGATCAAGAGTCATGGCGCGCAGTTTCTGGGGGGCAGGGGACTTGAGCGTGCGTTGACGCTGCCAGCCGGTTATCGGACGTCTGTCTTTGCCGTGCGCGGCGGTCATGCCCGTACTGAAGTGTACTCCTGGTATCTCCGGCTGTGGCCGTGGGAAGGGAACGACTTGCTGTACGGATTGCTGCGTGTTGAAGCGCGCGCGGATCGCGAGACAGTCACGCGCGCGTCCGAGTTGAGTGGCTGGCTCTGGGTCGAGCGGGCGCCGCTCGCGACGCCGGCCACACGCTGGGACCGGCTGTTGTATCCTTTACATCACGTGGAGGAATACCTGAAGGCTCGTGCGCCGCGCTTCCCGGCGGTCCGTTCCCGGTTGCCGGTCGCATGATCGATAAAGCGACCCCCACCGCCATCGGCCGAGTCGTCGCGACCGAGCTCAAGCCGTCGACGCCGCACCAATTCCACTTCTGGACTCCGACCGATACCACGATCGGAATTGGTGCAATCGTGAAAGTCGGGGGACCAGAGAGCGGGGAGCAGGGAGCCGAGCGCGTCGTCTACGGAGTCGTCACGGAAGGCTTCGCGTATTCCGATTTGGCAACACCGCTGCACGATGTCGTGGGCGCCGAAGGCGACCCCGCCCGCGCCGACGAGGCACCCACCGCCCGCCAGCAGATCCGCTATTGGACCGCGGCCGTGCTGCGACAGACACCGGAGGAGCCGCTTCAGCCAGTGCCGCTGGGCCAAGTCCACGTGGCGGATGATGCCGACGTCGCGCAGGCGCTGCGCATGGACTCATTCCTCCACTCGGCAACGCCGACTGCCATTCCCGTCGGCCTGTACACGTCCGCCGGTCGTGACGCGCCCGTCTACCTCGATGCCGATTTCCTGCTGGGTCCGGAAGCCGCCCATCTCAACATCTCGGGCGTCTCTGGGCTCGCGACCAAGACCAGCGCGGTCGAGTTCCTGCTCGCGTCGATCTTCGCGCACTTCCCGGCACACAAGGGACGGGTGGCGGCGGTCTGCTTCAACGTCAAAGGCCCAGACCTCTGCTTCCTCGACCAACCCGGCGATCTGAGTGACGAGGACCGCCATCGCTACGAACGGCTCGACGTGCCCTCCACGCCGTTTCAGCGTGTGCGGCTCTATGCACCGCTCAAGGCGGATGGCGTCAATCTCAACACGCTGCGCACCCATCCCGATCTCGTCGGCGACGTCGAGCCGCTCACGTGGGGCCTACAGGAGGTCGTCGACTACGCGGAAGTGCTCCTGAATCGCGACGACATCGACGCCAAGGCGGACGCGTTCATCGACTTCCTGAGAGATCGAGTGCTGGGCAGGACATTCGACGATGGATTCGGCACCACGCATCGCGTGCAGACGTTCGCCGATCTGGATCGGCTGTTCCGGTCGATCTTTGATGGCCTGGAGATCACGGCGGGCGGCCGCAGCGACTCCTGGCGGACTCACCACATCGCCACGATGCGCAAGGTGCGCAACCGCCTGCTGAATATTTCCACGCGCTGCAAGGGACTCGTGACCGACGACGGTCCCTCCAGCGATCTCCCCTGGGAGGCATTCGAAGACCGCACCGTCTACGTCATCGATATCGCCAACGTCGATCCTTTGGGACAGGACCTCGTCTTCGCCCGCGTCGTCTCGAAGCTGCGCGAGCAGCTCGAGCGGCGTGAGCTGGGCGTGGACGCCGTCGTCGTGTTCGTCGACGAGCTCAACAAGTACGCGCCCGGTGACGGCCCCGACACGTACGTGAAGAAGATGCTGCTCGACATCTCTGAGCGCGGCCGCTACCTCGGCCTGGTGCTGTTCGGTGCGGAACAGTTTCGCTCGCAAGTACACCGGCGGGTCGTCGGAAATGCGGGCACCCAGCTGTTCGGCCGGATGGACATGGATGAGCTGGCGACGCCGGGCTACCAGGTCCTCACGCCTGCCACCAAGAGCAAGCTCGCCACGCTGCCGATCGGCGAGCTTATGGTCCGGCACCCCCATTTTACCCAGCCGATCTTCGTGCGCTTCCCGAAGCCGCCGGTGTTGCGCGGCCGGGACGGGGTTGAGCGCTTTCCACCCGCGGCGGATGTGCCGTTCGACGATGCCGTCGTGCGTCAACTCCTGCGTCTGGACCGGCGCGTCCGGCCGAACCAGATCAAGGATCTGATTGCGGACCGCGAGGCGGACGACGTGCGTCGGGCGCTCGCCGTTGTGCGGCGCACCCGTCCCGACGATGTGCTCGCCTACTTCCGCAAGGTGCTCGGCGCCCGTGTGGACTCCGAGGCAAGCATGCCGCGCGAACATCATGCGGTGCCGCCGCTGAACCCCATCTCCGACGAGCCTTACTGACATAATGCTCAAGCTCGCCCACCTCGCCGACCTCCACCTCGGGTTCCGCCAGTTCGACCGGCAGACGCCCAGAGGCACGAACCAGCGCGAGGCGGACATCGCGGAGGCGTTCCGCCGGGCCGTCGACGACATGCTCGAGCAGAAGCCCGATCTGATCGTCATAGCGGGCGACATCTTTCACTCGGTCCGGCCGACGAATGCCGCGATCCTGTTCTTCTTCCGCGAGCTGCACCGCCTCCGCAGCGGCCTGGCCTCCCCCATCGTGGCGATCGCGGGAGAGCACGATACGCCACGGTCGACGGAGACCGGAACGATCCTCAGGCTGTACGAGGCACTCGGTGTCGAGATCGCGATCGAGGAGGCACGCCGCATCGTGCTTCCCAAGCTCGACTGCGCCGTGCTCGCGGTCCCGCAACAAGCGCTCGCTCAAGCGGAACGGCCGGCGCTGCGTCCCGAGCCGGGTGGGCCGACCTTCAACGTGCTGCTCACGCACGGCGTGTACGGCGGGCTAGGCGAAGAACGCGGCACCATGGAGTACGGTGGTACGCTGCTGTCGCGCGAGCTCCTCGCCCCGGAGAAATGGGATTACATCGCGCTGGGCCACTACCATACGGCCCAGTCCGTCGCCACCAACGCGTGGTATTCGGGGAGTCTCGAATACCTGCCGCCGAACCCGTGGGGCCAGCTCCAGGACGAGGCCGCGCAGAAGAAGTCCAAGCGCACTGGTAAGGGATATCTCCTCGTCGAGCTTCCGGGCGCTCGCGTCACCTTCCGTCCCATCGCGCCCGTGCGACGGCATGTCGATCTGCCGCCGATCCGTGGCGCCGGGCTCAACGCCAAGGAGCTGGATGCCCAGATCGCCGAGCGAGTGGCGAGCGCCAAGATCGACGATCAGATCGTGCGCCTGCTCGTGTGGGACGTCGATCGCGCCACCGCGCGTGACCTCGATCACGCAGCGATCCGCGGCTACAAAGCCCGCGCGTTGAATTTCCAGCTCGATCTGCGCCGTCCTGAAGCGCAGCGAGCGCTCGGCACCACGGGGTCCTCCCAGCGGCGCCAGACCCTCACCGAGACCGTGCGTGACTTCCTTGGACGCCGGCCACTCGATGCCGAGCTGAATCGGGAAACGTTCGTGACGCTCGGCGTCGAGTATCTGGAGACTGCCGCGCGAGTGGAAGGCGAGACAGGCGGAGGCGGCTCAGCATGAAGCTGCACCGGCTGCGGCTCGTCAACTTCCGCCAGCACGCCGACACCGAGATCGAGTTCGGCGACGGCATCACCGGCGTGATCGGTCCTAACGGCTCGGGCAAGACATCGCTGCTCGAGGCGATCGCCTGGGCGATTTACGGCAACCCAGCCGCACGCGGCGACAAGGACTCGATCCGCAATCTGCGCGCGAAGGCCCGGGCGCCGGTGCGCGTGGAGCTGGAATTCGGACTGGGCAGTCACGCCTATCGCGTGGAACGGGGCCTGAACAACGCCGAGCTGTATCAGGACGGCGTCGTCGTAGCCAATTCGCTCAAGGAAGTGACGGGACGACTGCAGCGCGTACTCGGCATGACGCATGACGAATTCTTCAACACCTACTTCACCGGCCAGAAAGAGCTGGCGGTGCTGGCGGATGCGACACGGCCCGAGCGCGCCGCGTTTCTGTCGCGCGTCCTCCGGCACGAGCAGCTCACGATTGCGCAGGAGCGCATCCGCGAGCGTCGCAACGCGCTGGGACACGAGGTGGAGGGGCTCGAGACCGGCCTGCCTCCCCAGTCCGAGCTCGAGAAGGAGCGGAAGGCCGCCGAGACGCAGCTGACGGAGGCGCGCAAGGCGGCTGCGGCAGCAGCTGCCGATCGGACCAAGGCGCAGCAAGTGCTCGCCGAGGAAGAGCCGCGCTGGCAGCAGTGGGTGGAGCGACGGGAGCGGACCCTCTCGCTGCACGGGGACTTACGGGTGGCGGAGCAGGGCGTCGTCGTCGCGCGCCAGGAATTTCAGCGGCTGGACAAGGAGCTGGCCGAGGCGTTGGCCGCGCGCGAGGAGCTGCGCAAGCTGGACGCGGAAGTCGCCCCCATCTCCAAACTCAAAGCGGAGCTCGCGGCGCTGGATCGGCTGCACCGCGAAGACGCCGCACGGCGCGAGGAGCAGGCGAAACTCACCGAGCTGACGCGCAATCTGAATGTGTTGGATCGCCGGATCGCGGAGCTCGCCGATGCCGAGGCTGCGCTGGCGCGCGCCACGAAGGAAGCCCGGGCGCTCGCCGAGCGGTTGGAAGCGGCGGACAAGGTGGCCCGCGAGCAACAAGCGGCCTGGGTGCGCGAAAAGGAATACGCAAATACGAGGCGCGCTGAGCTGCTCAAGCAGCACGAGGAGGTCAAGGATCAACGCGACAAGATCGAGCGCCTCGGCCCTGAGGGACAATGCCCGACTTGCCTGCGGCCCTTGGGTGCGGAGCATCGTGCCGTGCTGGACGTGCTCAACAACCAGCTCGACGTGATCGTCACCGACGGCACGTACTTCAAGCAACGTATCGAGCAATTGGCGACGCCGCCGGCCGCCGTCACTCAAGCGGAAGCAGCGCGCGATGCACTGCGCGAAGAGGCGCGCCAGGTCAGCGAGCGCGAGGGTAATTTGCGGGCGCAGGCGGGGGAGCGGGCCCGGGCGCAGAAGGAGCGCGCCGGTCTCGCCAAGCGCACCCAGGAGATCGAGCGGCGCGTGGCGGCGCGCGATGCGGGCTACGATGCCGAGCGGCACAACGCCGTGCGCGCGGAGCTGGCGCGTCTCGAACCGTTCGCGTTACAGGCGGCGGCACTCTCGGCGCGGGCCGACCGCGCCGAGGCACTGGTGGGCGAAGCGGAGATCGCCGAGAAGAGGCTCTCGACGCGGGAGGAGCATGTCAAGCAGCTCGGGGACGCGGTGCAGGCGCAAGGGTTTTCGGAGCCGAAATTCCAGGCCGCGCGCGAGCGCCACGACCGCGCCGCACACGCGCTGCGGGCGGCCGAGCTGGCCGTGGCCGAGACGCGCGGTGAGCTGGTAGCTGCCGAAGGCGCCGTGCGCGAAACCGAGCGCCGGGCCGCGGAGCGGGCCGCACGCGAGCGCACCATCGCCGAGCGCAAGATCGAGCTGCGGCTGCACAACGAGCTGGACCGCGCCTTCTCCGACCTGCGCGCCGAGCTGAACGCCGCCATGCGGCCCGAGATCAGCACGCTGGCGTCCGCATTCCTCTCCGATCTCACCGACGGGCGCTACGACGAGGTCGATCTCGACGAGGACTACCGCGTCGTCGTCCTCGACGAAGGTGTGCCCAAGCCGGTGATCTCGGGCGGGGAAGAGGACATCGCGAATCTCGTCCTCCGGCTCGCCATCTCACAGATGATCGCCGAGCGCGCGGGGCAGCCGCTCTCACTGCTGGTGCTCGACGAAATCTTCGGCTCGCTCGATGAATCGCGGCGCCAGCACGTGCTCGCCCTGCTGCGTCGGCTGGGCGATCGCTTCCCGCAGGTCGTTCTCATCACACACATCGAGCAGGTGCGTGACGGGCTCGACCGCGTCATTCGCGTTTCCTACGACGCCACCACCGGCGCGAGCGTCGTGCGCGACGATACCGCGACCCTGGGACCACCCGATGCGAGCGTGGCTGCCTGAAGCTCGAGTAACCGGGCCGGAGCGCGCCACTGAGCGCGACATCGCGGCGCTGAACCGCGTCTTTGCGGAGGCTTTCACCGACCGCTATCGCCGCGACGGCCTGATCGGTGTCCGCGTTCCGCAGCTCAATCCATTGGTCTGGCGCTATGCGCTGCTCGACGCTGGCGACGGCGCGATGGTGTGGCGCGACGAGCACGGCGATATCGCGGCGTTCAACGTGGCGCACCAGGCGGGGGCCGAAGGCTGGATGGGTCCACTCGCCGTGCGCCCGGACCGGCAGAGCACGGGGGTCGGCAAGACCATTGTACGCACGGCGGCTGACTGGCTCATCGACCGCGGAATCACGACGCTCGGTCTCGAGACGATGCCGCGCACGCCGGAGAACATCGGCTTCTACGCGCGGCTCGGTTTCATTCCGAGATTCCTGACGGTGACGCTGACGAACGAGATCGCGACCCGGGGACACCCGGCGCCCGTCCTGCTGTCGCGCCGGTCGGCGGACGAGAAGGAAGCCGCGATGGCGTCCGGCCGCCGCCTGGTGAGTGATCTCGTCTCCGGCGTCGACTTCTCGCGCGAGATTTTGCTCACCACCGAGCTCGGCCTCGGGGATACGTCGTTAGTCGAGGGCGATACGGGGCTCGACGCGATGGCGGTGTGGCACTCCGCGCCACTGGCCGACAGCCGAACGCGTGATGAAGTCCGCGTGTTGAAACTCGCCGCGCGCGACGACGCCGCGTTCGATGCCGCGATCGCCGCCGTCGAGGCCGCCGCAGCCAAGGCCGGCATCCGGCGCATTGCGGTCCGTTGCCAGAGCCGCTACGCGGAGGCGTTCCGCCGTCTCGTCGCGCGGGGGTATCGGGTGCGCTGGACGGATCTGCGGATGACGTACGAGGGCTACGCCGAGCGGCACGCCGCTCAGGGTGTGCTCTTCTCGAATTGGGAGATCTAGACTCGGTTCGGCATTCCCGACACGTAGATGACCTGGCCTAATCCGATCACCTCGGTCGCATGCGGCAGGTTCGGCGGCAGATCGAGCCGGTCTCCAGGACCCAGATCGACCGCTTCGGCTCCAGCGGTGACCCGTAGATACCCTTCAACGACCCAGCGCGTTTCCGGGAACGTGTGCGCGTGCAGGGGCATCTGCGCTCCCGGTGTGTCCGACCACCACGCAGTGACCATGCCTTCGCGCTCGAGCTCCCGGCGCAGCGTGACCAGCTGCAGCGGCCCGAGCCGCGGGTCCCAGTGGCGCGCGGCAAGCGTCACGACACGAAGCGCGGCGCGCCGACCAGAATCCGCCGGGCGAACAGGATGATCGCGCCCGCGTAGAGCAGGTGAATCGTGCCGCTGGGCACTTGCGCCACGAACAGCAACAAGAACCACGCGATCAGCATCACGACAGCGGCGAGCAGTGTGAGATTCAGGGCGATTGACCTTTAGGGTCCGGAAAGTATTCTAGTACCCAGGGGCGGGGAGATCAAACTATTGAGCCAACACGCTCGATTGTGGACCCGGATACTGCGGCCCATGTCATGCCCCCATCGTGGGGAAGACAGAATTCGTGGTGAGGGACCCGTCATTACTTTCGGGCTTCAATAACCCTCTCCGTTCCTGTCGGAATCGGTCGGCCGGTCCATGTTATGTGGTCCCGGCCGATCGTTTTTGCCGGACCGTTTGCCAGAAACACGCCGGTGCCCGCAGCGGCTGGCCTTTCACGACGAATCCGATCACCAGCACGACCGCCCAGACGCCATACGCCACCATGATTTCGGCGCGCAGCTCGGGCAGCGTGAACTGCACGGCCCAGAGCAGGAACAGGGCCGTCGCGTCGATCCAGTCAAACTCCATGTTGGCGAGCAGCAAGACCCCCAGCATCGTCTGCAGCAGCGTCAGCGCCAGCTCGTTGCGCTGCGCGATGTCGAACGTGAAATCCGCCCAGACCCCGTAGTGGTGCAGGTGCGAAAAGCCGTACACGATGGGGATCATCGCGGCGAGAATCGTCCATTGGTTGATGTTGCTCGAGACGATGTTCATCAACGCCATCGGGGCGTGCGTCACTCGCCGCGCCCAGCCGAACGTCGACACGAACTCGGGAAACTCGGAGAGAAACGGCGCGACCCATTGCACCAGGAAGAACTGGCTGATACCCAGTGTCGCGGCCACCGCGATCATCGAATTCAGAAAGGGATGGGCGGTGACATACAGCAGCACGCCGCCCACCGCGAACAATCCGCCGATGGCTGCCCTCTGGCGCCAGCCGGGCTGCCCGTAGGCCCAACGCGAGACCGGCGGGGCGTCAGCGAGCGACTCCACTTCGCGCGGCGGGTTGCGCATCAGAATCCAGAGGTACCCGGTGTACAGCGCGATGAGCACCGCGGCGTCGATCGCGCCGATACGCTGCCGCCACAGGACCACCATGAAATAGAGCAGTGGCGGTACGAGTCCCATCACCTCGATCGCATGTTCCGGCTCGAGCTTGATCCGCGGCAACCCTTTGCCGCCGCGACTGCGGCCGGCGGCAGCGAACACGAAGTAGATCATCGGCCAGCCCAGGCCGAGCAGCAGCCGGATCGCTCCCGTGAGATTCGCGATCGCGAGGTGGGCGCGCTCGGGATTACGTCCCGCCTCCCACGCGATGACCGCTTCGACGGCGAACTCGGGCAGCGTTTGGAGCCACGCGAGAATCGCGAGCGCGAGGCCCTGAGAGATGAGGAACTGCGCCGCTTCCGCGCCCCACGCGACGAGGAAGGCCGCCAGCAGCATGCTGGGAAACGTCCATAGCGCCGCGAGCGCGGTGCCTCCCGCCTGCGTCGCTTGGGCGAGTAGCTTTAGGTATGTCGCGCTGCGTAGTGACACGTCGTGTCCATTTCAATGCCGCGCATCGACTCGCGAATCCGCGTTGGAGTGAGGCGGAAAATGAGCGCGTCTTCGGCGTCTGCAACAGCCCCAATTTCCACGGCCACAACTACAATCTCGACGTCTCGGTGGAGGGGGAGATCGACCCCGCGACGGGTTATGTGCTCGACATCGCCCGGCTCAAGGACATCGTGACCGAATGCTTGCTGCGTCACCTGGACCACAAAAACCTGAATCTCGACGTCCCCTGGTTTCGCGACGTGAATCCTACCGTCGAGAATATCGCGGTCGTGTGCTGGCGGGTGCTGGCGCCGGCCGTCGCGCCGGCGCGCCTGGCGCATATTCGGCTGTGGGAGACCGAGCGCAACTACGTCGACTACGAAGGAAAGTGAATATGGCACGAGACCAGATGAAGTCCGCGAGCCTGCACAGCTTCCACGAATCGCATACCGAGCCAACGGAGGTGCGCATCCCGTTCCAGACGCTGGTCCACGAGATGCTCGAGCAGCTGGGGGAAGACCCCAAACGCGAGGGACTCAGGCAGACGCCCGCGCGCGTGGAGGCGTCACTCAAGTGGCTGACCCGCGGCTACGGCATGGACGTCGAGGAGGTCGTCGGAGACGCCGTCTTCGAGGAGAAGCACGAGAGCATGATCTGCGTGCGCGACATCGAGATTTACTCGATGTGCGAGCACCACATGCTGCCGTTTTTCGGTAAAGCCCATGTGGCCTACTTGCCGAACGGCAGGATCGTGGGGCTCTCCAAGATCCCGCGCGTCGTCGAGATCTTCGCGCGCCGGCTCCAGGTCCAGGAGCGGCTCACCGACCAGGTCGCCGAAGCCCTGTGCGGCGTGCTCAAGCCGCTGGGGGTGGGCGTCGTGATCGAGGCCTATCACCTCTGCATGATGATGCGCGGGGTGGAGAAGCAGAACTCCAAGACGGTGACCAGCGCGCTCCGCGGCGCGTTCCGGGACGACGGCAAGACGCGCGATGAGTTTTTGAGACTCGTGCACGGCGGCAGCTTCTCGCTGTGAAGATCGCGCTCGTGACGGGCGCGTCTCGGGGCATCGGACTCGCCGTCGCCGACGCGCTGCGAGCCTGGGGGATGCACGTCGTGCGCCTGGCGCGCAGCCTGCCGAACGCCTCCGCCGAGCGGCGTACCGACATTGCGTGTGACGTGACGCATCCCACCTCGATCGAGCAGGCGGTGGGCCGGGTGGAGAAAGAGCTGGGCGTGCCCGACGTGCTCGTGAACAACGCCGGAATTTTCCTCATCAAGCCGCTCGCTGAGACCACCTACGCGGACTTCACCGCCACACTCACGACGAATCTCACGGCCGCCTTCTTGTTCGCCCGCGCCATCGTGCCCAAAATGGTCGCGCGCGGCAGCGGGCATTTGGTGACCATCGGCTCGATCTCCGACTACATCGGTTTTTCCGGCTCGACCGCTTATGCGGCGAGCAAGTTCGGATTGCGCGGGATGCACGAGGTAATTCGCCAGGAGACGGCGAAGAGCGGCGTGCGGACCACACTCGTTTCGCCGGGTCCGGTCGACACCGACATCTGGGACGCCGTGGATCCCGATTCCAAACCGGGCTTCACCAAGCGCAAGAACATGATGCGCGCCGAGGACGTCGCGGCGGCGGTGGTGTACGCGGTGACGCAGCCGGAGCATGTGGCGGTGACCGAGATCCGGTTGCTGCCGACGGTTTACACGCCGAGGGGATAGTGCACATCGAGCTGACGGAAATGCTCCGCTGTCCGGAGCCGCACCGCGAAGAAATGCTGGTGCTGTCCACCGGGGAGGTGAAAAACCGCATGGTGCGCTCGGGGGTGATCGGTTGCCCCGTGTGTCACAAGGAGTATCCGATCTCGCGGGGCATTGTGAACTTCCGCCGCAGCACCGAACGCGTGTCGAAGGAGGCGTACACGCCGCCCTCGCCTCTGCCGTCCGCGGATGCCGCGAAGCTCCAGGCCCTGCTCGAGCTCTCGGGGCCCGGTGGATACGTCGTGCTGGTCGGCGCCGCGGCGCGCCAGGCGCCGCGGCTCAGCGGCCTGATGGAAGGGATTCACTTCGTCGGCATCAATCCGCCACCGGACATGGATGAGCAGCCCACGCTGTCGCTGGTCTACGCCACTGAGAAGGTGCCGCTGCGGAGTTCCGTCGCCCGCGGTGTCGTCGTCGGCGCGGATCTCGCCACCTCGCCCTGGCTCGTCGAAGCACATCGCGTACTGCTGCGCGGGCGCCGTTTTGTCGTGGAAAACGAAGAGCCCGAACTGCCGATCGGGCTCGTCAAGCTGGCGTCAGAACACGGGCTCTGGGTGGGCGAGAAGCGCTAGGTCACCGTTCGATGGCCGCGGCCATCGCGTCTTCACCTGCGTAGACGGCGTCGATCTTGTCCTTGTAATGCTGCTCGACCACGCGGCGCTTGACCTTCAGCGTCGGCGTCAGCTCTCCCGACTCGATCGTGAAGTCATTCTCGATCAGCAAGACTTTCTTGGGCGTCTCGAATTTGGCGAGATCGCGCAGCGTGCTCATCACCTCGCGCTCCACCTTCGCCTGCACATCCGCCAGCCCGATCAGCTCGGCGCGCGTCCCGTACATGAGCCCCCGCTCCTGCGCCCAGCGCTCGAGGGTCTCGAAGTTCGGGACGACGAGGATGATGGGAAACTTGCGGCGGTCGCCGTACAGCATGGCGTTGGCGACGAACTTGTTCCGCTTGACCATCATCTCGATCGGCTGCGGGGCGATGTATTTCCCGCCCGCCGTCTTGAGCAGCTCTTTCTTGCGGTCGGTGATCTTCAGGTACCCGTCCGAGTCGATCTCCCCGATGTCGCCCGTGTGGAGCCAGCCGTCCGAGTCCACAGTCTCGGCAGTCGCCTCGGGCAATTTGTAGTAGCCCTGCATGATGTTCGGGCCGCGGGCCAGGATCTCGCCGTCCTGCGCGATCTTCAGCTCGACGCCGGGAATCGCGCGGCCGACCGTTCCCAGCTTGATGCGGTCGAGCGGGTTGAGTGTGAGGACGGGCGACGATTCGGTCAGCCCGTACCCCTCGATGACCGGCAGTCCGGCGCTGTAGAAGAACTTGGCGATGTCGGCCGACAGTGGCGCGGCGCCAGAGACGAAGAACCGGATCTTGCCGCCCGTGCGCGCCCGCAGCTTGGCGAAGACCAGCCGATCGGCGACTTTTTTCTTGACCCGAAGACCGCCGGGAATCGGCAGTCCCGCCAGGGACAGCGTCGCCCACTGCTCGCCGGCGCGCTTTGCCCAGAAGAAGATCGTGCGTTTGATGGCGCTGCCCGACAGCGCGTTCTCGAGCACGCGGGCGTACACCTTTTCGTAGAGCCGCGGCACGGACAACACTACGGTCGGCTTTACTTCCTGCAGGTTTGCGGCGACGGTATCGAACGACTCGGCGTAATTGATGATCACGCCCGCCTGGAACAGCGTGTAATCCACCATGCGCTCATAGCTGTGCGACAGCGGCAGCATCGACAGGCACTCGTCGCCGCCGCCGATCGGAATCATCTGTAGCACGGCCTGCACATTGGACCAGATGTTGTGATGCGACAGCATCACGCCTTTGGGATCGCCGGTCGTCCCCGAGGTATAGATGAGCGTCGCCAGGTCGTCCGGCTCCGCGGCCAGCGCTTCCTCTTTCCATCTGGGATGTTTCGGCGCGGCGGCTCGACCCTTGGCCTCGACGGCCTCGAGGGTGACGACGCCCTTCCCTGGGCGCTGCGCTGCCGCGCCGCCGTCGAACACGACGACGTGCTTGAGGCCAGGCAGGTTGGCCTTGACCTCGAGGATCTTGTCCAGCTGTCCAGCCGTCGAGCAGAACGCCGCGACCGATTCGGAATCACGCAGGATGTATTCGGTTTGTTTTGCGGTGAGCGTCGGGTAGATCGGTACGTCAGTCGCGCGGGCGCACAGGCAGGCGTAGTCGGTGAGCGCCCACTCGGGCCGATTTTCGGAGATGATCCCGACGTTATCGCCCGGGTTGATGCCCAGCTCACGCAGGCCGAGGGAGATGGCCTGCACGCGCGCGAGCGCCTCACGATGCGTGATGGACACCCAGGCGCCGCCCACCTTCGACCGGAACGCCGCCGGGAGGCCGGCGTGCCGATCCACCGTGGTGAAGAACAGCTGGGTGAGCGTGCCTCTGTTCATGGCCTGAATACCACAACGAACCTCACTGGACTGCCCGGAAGGGGCGCGCCGTGGAACTTCCGCATGGTGGCCGTTACGACGACCGAGTCTGGCAGCGTGCCTGTGTGGAGCCGCACCTGCGTTGCCGCGGTGCCATCCGTGGCAGTCGAGACCGTGTCCCGCGGCAGTAATGTGATCACCGGACCGCTGCCCGGATAGGTGGTGAAGGCGTACACGACGCCCCGGCCGACCGCGTTTGCGCCGAACGCGACGGTCGCGATCTTTAGCGGATTGGAAAGCGAGTCGGTCGTGCTGGGGGTCGGGGTCACGACGAGGGTATCGCGCGTCGGTCCACCGGCGTACATCGAGTCGAGTCGAGCGAGCACCGCCACCGTTTGGGGACTGGAGAACAGCCTGCCGGTGCGCGCCTGCAGTCTCCCACTCCCCACGACCGTGGGGAGCGTGACGCCGGTGGTGCTGTCCAGGACGACCATGATCGCGGTGTCGAGCGTGCTCCAGTAGAGCTGAGCCTGTACCGAATCGCCCAAACCGTTGAGCGCCCGGCCGCGGGGCCGGAAGGTATCGGTGAGCTCGACGCGACCGCTGTCGGGCAACACGATTTCGATCGCCACGGCCTGGTTCGGATCGGTGTTAATCTTGCAAGCGAGCGCTGCCGCGAGCGCGAGCAGCGCGAGTCTCCGAATCAGTGGCTGCCAGTCCTCTCTTCAGGCGCGCGCGACGACGCGATCTTCCCCGGAGGAGCGCCAAGATCCTGCAGCGCCTGCGTCGCGTGCTCGATCCATTTCTGGGCGTCGGGTCCCCGTGGCGGGTGCGCAAGGAAGGTCTTCAAGTGCTGCGCGGCGCCGTCGGGATCGCCGCGTTGCAGCAGCAGAAACGCCAGTCCGTAATGCGCCCCGGCGAGCGAGCTGTCGAGCTCGAGGGCGCGGCGGTAATGCCGGATCGCTTCATCGAAGCGGCGCGTCTTGGTGAAGGCGATCGCCATGTTCTGGAGAATGCGCGCGTCGTTGGGATGATCGCGCAGCGCCAGCCGATACGACGTCAGCGCCGCGTCATAGTCCCCCTGACGCTCGAGGGCTAGCGCTTCATTGAGATAATCGAGACGTTGGGGTTTGAGATCGTCGCCCCCGCCCCCCGCCGACGAGCCCCCCCCGAACAAGCGGCGCCAGAAACCCATGGGGCGAAAATAGGGCGAAAATAGCTTGCGGTTGCTGACGCTGGCAATGTAGAATCCCAAACCATGGCACAATCCGCCGGAATGCGCCCTCGCGGTAAAACCCCCCGGGGGGTGCTGCAGGTCGATTGGCCCTTCTTCGGTGAGCTCTGCCGGGTGCTGGCCCTGAAGGTGTTCCGCGAGTACGACCCGGAAGTCGTCATCGGGATCGCGAAAGCGGGCGTGATCCCCGGCGCGGTCGTCGCGAGCATTCTGCAACGCGACTTCGCCTCGATCGCCATTACGCCCGAAGGATCCGTGATCGCGGGCCCGCCGCGCCTGGTAACCGGCAAACGGGTGCTGCTCGTGGACGAGACGTGCGAATCGGGCAACACAATGAAGCTCGCGCTTGCCGCGGTGCGCGATCTCAAGCCGGCGGCGGTGAAGACGGCGGTGTCGTTCAAGACCGGCACGTACAAACCCGATTTCTACGCGCTCGAGAACGAGAACTTCATCATCCTGCCCTGGGACCTCGAAGTCATCGTCAATGGCGAGATCGTCGTCCGCCCCGATTACCGGGCCAAACTGAAAGAGACCCCCCCCCGTTGAAAGATCGTCTGGCCGCAGCAGTCAAACAGTCCCGCGCCGCCTACACCGAAATCCGTGTCGAACGCACCTGGAGCTCCGCCGTCGCTTTCCGTGGCCGCCGGCTCGAAACGGCGACCGTGAGCGAGGACCAGGGCGGCTTCGTCCGCGTGCTCAACAAGGGTTGCGGGTGGGGCATCGCCTCGTTCACCTCGCTCGACGAATTGCCCGCCATGGTCGCGCGCGCCAACGAGCTGTCGCGCGCGGTTCGGCTGGATGATCCCATCCGGCTGGCGGAGACGCCGCCCGAGGTCGCCGACGCCATCCTCGAGCTCGACGGCGACGTGCGCGGGATCCCGCTCTCGGAGAAGAAGAAGCTGCTCGACCGGTATAACGGCGCGATGCTCGCCGTGTCGAACGCGATCGTCGATACACAGTCGAGCTACCGCGACGAGGTCTCGGAAGTCTGGTACGTGAACTCCGAAGGGACGTCGCTGTACCAGCTGCGGCCCGAAGTCGTCGTGTCGGGCACGGCGATCGGCCGGCGCAACGGCAACATCGAGAAGGGTCTCGAGTCCATCGGGTTGCGCAAAGGCTGGAACAGCGTCCAGAACTTCGAGAATCGGTTTCGCGTCGTCGCGCAGCGCGCCGTCGACCTGCTCGATGCTCCCCGCGTGCGCGGCGGCGCCTATCCCGTGATTCTCGACAATGAGCTCGCGGGCGTCTTCATCCACGAAGCGTTCGGGCATCTCTCTGAGGCCGACTTCGTCTACGAAAACCCCCAGGCGCGCGAGATGATGACGCTGGGGCGGCGCTTCGGAAAACCGGTCCTCAATGTCGGCGATAACGGCGCCGCGCAGGGTCTGCGAGGGACGCTGCCGTACGACGACGAAGGCACGCCCACGCAGGACACGCCGCTCATCAAGGAGGGTATCCTCGTCGGCCGCCTGCACTCCCGCGAGACGGCCGCAAAGCTCGGCGAACGGCCCACAGGCAACGCCCGCGCCATCTCGTTCCGTCACCCGCCGATCGTGCGCATGACGAACACGTACATCGCGTCCCCCCCCCGCAAGAAGGGCGTCGGTTTCAACGATCTCATCAGCGACATCAAGCTCGGTGTCTACGCCTGCGGGGCGTTCGGCGGGCAGACCATGCTTGAGAACTTTTCGTTCACGGCCGGCTGGGGCTACATGATTCGTGACGGGAAGGTCGCCGAGCTGGTGAAGGACGTGGTGCTGGCGGGCAATCTGTTCCAGACGCTCGACCGCATCGATCACATCGCCGGCGACTTCACCTGGAATCAGATGGGCGGCGGTTGCGGCAAGGGCGGCCAGTTCCCCCTGCCGGTCACCGAAGGGGCGCCGCACGTGCGCATCGAAGAAGCGCTGATCGGCGGCGACGTATGATCGATCGCGTGCTCGACGCGGCGCGCGGCAAGGTCGACGGCGCCGACGCGCTGTGGCGCCGGGAAGAGCAGACCGCGGTCGCGTTCGAGTCGGGCAGGCTCAAGGCAGCCGGCATCTCGGAGGAGGCGGGCCTCAACCTGCGCGTGCTCGCGGGCGGTCGCATGGGCGTGGCCGGCACCACCGCCGCCAAGCCCGATCCAGCGGAGCTGCTCGGGCGTGCGTGCGCGTCAGCGGAGCTGGGCGAGATCGTGGATCTCGCGTTTCCGGGTGCCGCAGCCTCGAAGCTTCCGCCGATTCCCACGTTCTTCGATCGCACCGCCAACGCCTCGCTGGACGACTTGATCCGGATGGGCCGGTTGCTGGTCGAACGGTTGTCGCGGCCCGACTGCCAGGTCAACGTCGCGGTCGAGCGGGAAGTCGCGGACACGGCCGTCGGCAACAGCGCCGGCGCCCGCGGTGAGTACCGCGCCACCGGAATCGCGGTGACCGCGGACCTCACTCGCATTGCGGGCGACGACGTGCTGATGGTCTACGATCGGTACGTCGGGGCCGACATGCCGAGCGACGCCGATCTCGAGACGCTGGTGCGGTCGGTCGAGACACGGCTCACGGCGGCGCTGAAGGTCGTCACGCCGCCCGATGGAACACTGCCCGTCGTCTTTACGCCGGCCGGCCTGGCCGCCGTCGTGCTGCCGCTCGAGCAGGCACTCTCGGGGAAGACCGTGCTCCAGGGCAGCTCGCCGCTGGCGGGCAAAGTCGGTGAGACGATGTTCGATGAGCGGCTTTCGATCTTCGACGATCCGCTCACGCCGGGGCGGCCCGCATCGCGCCCCATCGACGACGAATGCGTTCCGTCGCGTGCCACCGGATTGGTAGAGCGGGGTGCCGTGGGGCGATTCGTCTACGATCTCGAAACCGCGGCGCGCGCCAAGACACAGAGCACGGGCAACGGCCGGCGCGGGGTGTTTGGGAAACCGCACATTGGATACACGAACATTCTGTTTCGCGGGACCGATGGCGCACATGGCGGTCAAACGGCTGCGCCCCTACAAATGCTGGGCGGCGGCCTCATCGCCGACATCGACGACGGGTTGATCGTCGATGACCTGATCGGCGTCGGGCAGGGCAACGTGATCAGCGGCGCGTTCAGCCACCCCGTCGGACTCGCCTATCGCGTGCAGCGCGGCGAGGTCACGGGTCGCGTGAAAGACGCCGCGGTCGCGGGCAACGCCTACGAGCTACTCAAACGGATTGGGGGATTTGGCAGCGACGGCCGGTGGCTCGGTTCTCGCTTTTCACCCTCACTCCTACTCGAGGGTGTCAGCGTAGCGCGCCGCTAGCCGCTGAGAGCCTCAGCGTACGTTCGTCCCGCCGTCATTTCGTTATAGACCTTGTCCAGAACCTCGGGCGTCGCCGACAAGAAGCGGCAACGCTCGTCGCCGCGACTGCGGCACTCGACTTCCATCACCGCCACCGTCTCGTCCGACAGGCGTCCCAGAAAGTCGGCCAGCATCCCCGCGGAGAAGAAGCACATCGGCGCCTGCGCCGTGCCGGGCTCCGCTTCGGACCAGTCCGTCGAGTCGAGCGCGAGGGCCCCGGTCCCGACCGGACTCACCGTCACGGCGCCCCAGCCGCCGCTGGTGAAGAACTCCGAGAGCGCGTCGCCGAGCATGTCGGCATCGAGATCCGTCGGGCTGTTCACGGCGGTGAAGGCTCTGTAGAGGCCTTCGCCGGCGGCATAGCCGGCCTCCTGCAAGATCGTGATGAACTGGTCGGGAGCATGCGCGGCGAGGCTCGCATGCAGCTGGCGGACGATACTCGGAGCCGTCATATGGGAAGCCAACTTAGGGTTGGCGGTTCGCGCGGCGCAAGAGTTCGGCTTCGTCGATTTGCTCGACGCCGAGCGACTTCGCCTTGTCGAGCTTGGATCCCGGATCGGCACCCACCACGACCGCCGTCGTTTTCTTCGACAGGCTGTCGGACAGATGCCCGCCGGCGGCCTCGATCAGGTCGCGGGCCTGCTGCCGCGACAGCGTCGGGAGCGTGCCGGTGATGACGAACGTCTGGTCGGCGAGCGGCCGCGGGCCCGTGGCTGTCGCCGTTTCTTTCAACGTCAGCCCTGACTTCGCCAGGCTTTTGAGCAGCTCTTTGTTGCGTGTGTCTTTGAAGAACCCGATCACGGCCTCGCCAATGGCGGGTCCGATCCCGCGCACCTCTCCGACGTCCTCGGCGGAGGCCTTCGCGAGCGCTTCCATCGTGCCAAAATGCCGCGCCAAGAGCTTCGCGCCTTGCTGGCCGACATGGCGAATCCCGAGTGCGAATAGCAATGCAGACAGCGGCTGGCTTTTCGAGTCGGCGATGCTGTCGACGAGTTGCTGGGCGGACTTCTCGGCGAAGCCTTCCAGGGTGAGCAGCTGCATCGACGTCAGCTTGTAGAGGTCTGCTACGTTGGTAATTAGCTTCGCGTCCAGGAGCGCCCGTACCCGCTCGTAGCCGAGCCTGCGAATGTCCATCGCGCTGCGGCTCGCGAAGTGGACGATCGATTCGAGGATGCGCGACGGGCACGAGATGTTGGGACAGTAGGTCATCACCTCGTCCTGCGGGTGCTCGACCTGCGAGCCACAGCTGGGGCAGCGCTCCGGCATCTTGTACGGCTTCTCGGAACCGGTCCGCCTGTCCTTGACGGGACCCAGGATTTGCGGGATGACCTCGCCCGCGCGCGTCACCTCGACCCAGTCGCCCTCACGAATGTCCTTGGCAGCGATCAGCTCGGCGTTGTGCAGCGTGGCGTTCGAGACCGTGACGCCGCCGATTTCCACGGGCTCGAGCACCGCATACGGGTTGAGCGCGCCCGTGCGTCCCACGTTGATGCGGATCTCGAGGAGCTTCGTGATCTGGACTTCGGGCGCAAACTTGCGCGCCACAGCCCAGCGCGGCTCGCGATTGCCGACCGTGCCCAACTCGGCGTAGAGCGACCGCTTGTCGACTTTGACGGCGACACCGTCGGCGCCGTAGTCGAGCGTCGGCAGCAGCGCCTGGAGTTTCGTAATCTCCTGGTGGGCGGCGTCGAGGTCGCTCACGCGCGTGTGGTGCGGCTCGACCGGCAGTCCCCACTCCAGCAGCGTCTCCAGCAGCTCGTGCTGGGAGTCGATGCCCAGCTTCAGTCCGGGAGCTTCGACCTGGAAGGTGAATACGCGGAGGCCGCGGGCGCGCGTGATCCTGGGGTCGAGCTGCCGCAGTGCGCCCGCGGCCGCGTTGCGCGGATTGGCGAACGGCGATTCTCCCGCTTTCTCGCGGTCGCGGTTCACCTTCGTGAACTGGCTCTTGGGCAAGTAAACTTCGCCGCGCACTTCCATCTTTTTTGGCCAACCTTTGCCGCGCAGGCGCAACGGCAGGTCGAGCACCGTCCGCAGATTTCCGGTGACGTCCTCGCCTTCGACGCCGTTGCCGCGCGTGACGCCGGTGACGAGGACGCCGTCGTCGTAGGTGAGGCTCACGGCGGCCCCGTCGATCTTCACCTCGAGCGTGTAGCCCGCCGCTTTGACCTCCGGCACGAGCCGGGCGTTGCGCTCCTCCCATTCGCGCAGCTCCGCTTCGGTGAACGCATTGGCCAGCGAGAGCATCGGGACGAGGTGGCGGTGCTTGCGGAACGATGTCGCCGGTTCGCCGCCGACGCGCAGGGTGGGGGAGTCGGGGGTGCGAAGGTCGGGGTGCTCTTCTTCGAGCGCCTGGAGCTCGCGGAACAGCCGGTCGTACTCCGCGTCCGACATCTCCGGCTTGTCGAGGAGGTAATACGCGTGATTCGCCCGTTCCAGAATCCGCCGCAGCTCAGCGGCGCGTGCTGCCGGCTTCACCGCCCCTTGGCTTCTTCCTGGATGACGGCCATCGCCACGCCGACCAGCCGGTCCAGCTCCTCGGCGCTGGCTTTGGGAAGCAGGCCTTCGCCCCACGCGCCGTCCCGCGCCCCAAACGTGTCCAGCAGCCGGCGCATGAACGAGAGCAGGGCGACCCGCTCGAGCTCCATGCGGCGCAGCTGGTCACCGGTCTCGTGGGTCCGCTGGGCGAGCCGTTCGTAGCGGTGGGCGTTGCGCAGGCTTTGCGCGGTGAGGGCGGCGACGACCTGGACGAACCGCACATCCGCGTCGGAGAAGGTGGGCCCGTCGCGGTAGGTGCGCAGGAAAATCGCGCCGATCGCGACCGTCCGCCACGTGATCGGCACGACCGTGATCGACTTCACGCGGCGATTGATCAGCTCACCCTTCACGTGCCGCAGGGAGGGATCGTTGGCGGCGTCGGGGATGAAGACGGTCTCGCCGCTCTGCATCGCGCGCTTGAGCTCGGGGTAGCGATCGAGATCGACGACGTAGTTGCGGATCGTGGGATCTTCGTACGACGCGACGAGGCGTACCTGCCGGCCGCCTTTTTCGCCCAGGAAAATTGAGCAGCGGTCGAGCCCGAACGATTCGCCCAGCTTGCGGGCGGTGGACTGCAGAATGTCAATAAAGTGTAAGGAACTGGAGGCTTCTTTCAGGATCTCGACGACCGCGAGCAGATGCTTGCGCTCATGCTCGAGCTCGGCGATCCGCGCGGCAAGCCGTTCCGCTTCCGCGTGTGTCAGAGCCGAGTTGATTGTCATGAGTGCCATAGTTTCGCTCGGGAACTCAGAGTCCGTCAAGCGCGTGTAGATTACGCCTATGCGCACGCTCTCGGCTCTCGCTCTCGCCGCGCTCGCGGTGCCGCTCGCGATCCTCCCCGCGCAGTCCGGAGCTGCCGCCCCCATTGGCGCGTACACCGTCATTCCGGAGCTGCCGGGAATGGGCCGGCCCGTTGACACGGCCGCTGTCGCCGCGCGGCGACGCGCGCTGTTGCGCCGCATCGGTCGGGGCGCCGTTTTGATTCCCGCGGCGCACGAGCGGAACATCGAACAGGACTACGTGCAGGACAACGATTTCCGGCAGAACAACACGTTCTACTACTTCACCGAGCTCGAGACGCAGGACGCATGGCTGCTGCTGACCGCCCGTGGCCCCGATTCACTCGAAACGGTGCTGTTTCTGCCGGCGCGCACGCCGTCGCAGGAGCGGTGGACGGGTCTGCGGCTGGGACCGGACAGCGTTGCGGTGCGGCTCTCCGGGATCGGGATGGTGCTGCCTACCGACTCGTTGGACCGACGGGTGCAACGGATGATCGTCGGCAAGGGGAGCGGGCCGATCTACGTCCCGCTCAGCCCGGCAACCAAGGACGAGCATCGTATTTCCGAACTGACCTACTCGGGCGCCGACGTGCGCAACGTGCTGCCCATCGTCGATTCGTTGCGGGTCGTGAAAGACGCCGACGAAGTTGCGCGGCTGCGCCGCGCCGTGGACATCAGCGTCGCGGGCCACCTCGCGGCGATGCGCGCCGCCCGTCCCGGAATGTACGAGTACGAGATCGAAGCGGTGCTCGAAGACGGATTTCGGCGCAACGGCGCCGATCGCGTCGGCTATCCGTCGATCGTCGGCAGCGGGCCCAATTCGACCACGCTCCACTACGACGTCAACCGCCGCCGCACCGAGAACGGGGATCTCGTCCTGATCGATGCCGCGGCGGAATGGGGCCAGTACACCGCTGACGTCACGCGCACCTTCCCGGTGAATGGAAAATTCACGCCGCGGCAAAAGGCGATTTACGACCTCGTTCTTGGGGCGCAGCAGGCGGCGTTCGATGCGGTGCGTGCGGGTATTACAATGCGGCAGCTCGACGACATCGCGCGCCGCTATATGCGCGAGCACTCGGGAACGTTGTGCGGCGCGCGGACCTGCGATGATCGCGAGTTCTTCAACCACGGTCTCGGCCATCCCATCGGGATGGACGTGCACGATGTCGGGATCGGCCGGCCGCTCGAGCCCGGGATGGTGATCACGCTCGAGCCGGGGATCTATCTGCAGGCGGAACAGCTGGGCGTGAGGATCGAGGACGACGTGCTGGTCACCGCCAAGGGCGGGGAATGGTTGTCGGCCGGAGCGCCGCGCTCGACCGACGCCATCGAGCGTGTGATGCGGGAAGGACGCTAGCTCGTCTCGTCCTTTTCGTTCTGGATGTCCTTGAGGAGCGCGGCAGCGTCCTCTTTGTACTGCGCGTCGAGGACATCAACGTTCGGCAACGTCGCGATCACCCGCAGCTGCTCGCGCGCTTTCGAGTAGCGGCCCAGGTCGGTGTAGACCTCCGCCAGCTCGAGCCGGTGGTAGATGTGGCTCGGCGCGATCGCGACGGCGCGCTCCAGGTGCCGCACCGCGTCGTCCCAGTTCGCCACGCTCATGAAGCCGCCGCCGAACAGCGCCTTTGCGAAAAAGCGCTGCAGTCCCGAAAGCCGCTTCACCTCGGCATGCCAGGCGCCGAGCACATGGTGTGCATTGTCGTGGTTGGAGTCGATCTGCACGGCGCGCGTGGCCTCGTCGAAGATGATTTTCGCGTAGCGCACCCGCTCCTTGCTGCCTTTGGTGCGTGACAGCCGGCCCAGCACCATCGACAGGGCATAATGTCCGTTGGCCCGTGTCGAATCCGCGCGAATCGCCCGCTCGGCATAGGTCCGGCCCACGGAATACAGGCTGTCCCGGCGGTGCTTGAGGGAATCGTCATTGCCCTGTATTTGTTTGGCGATGTCGGCGATCGCGCGCGCCGCCTTCCAGTTCGCCTCATACGACAGCGAATCGATGGCGAGGGCCGCCTGGTAGTGACGCAGCGCGACATCGGGATGCATCAGGCCGGCGCTGTCGCCGAGCGCGACGTGATTGACGGGGTTTTGTACGACCAGGAGAGCAAGAACAATGGAGAACATGCGAGAATGATCGTCGGCCCCTTGATCGAGCGCAAGCGCGACGGCGGGACGCTGAGCCCCGAAGAATGGTCGGCGCTTGTCGCGGAATACACGGCCGGCCGCATTCCTGATTATCAGATCGCCGCGCTCCTGATGGCGGTGTTCATGCGCGGACTCGAGCGCCAGGAGCTCGCCGCGCTCACGGACGCGATGCTCGCGTCCGGCGATCGCCTGTCGTTCGACGGCTGGTCGACGCCGCGCATCGACAAGCATTCGACGGGCGGCGTGGGCGACAAAGTCTCGCTCGTCCTGGGCCCGCTGGTGGCCGCGTGCGGCGTTGCTGTGCCGATGATGTCGGGGCGGGGACTGGGGCACACGGGCGGTACGCTCGACAAGCTCGAGGCGATTCCGGGATTTCGCACCAACCTGTCGCTCGCCGAGGCGAAAGCGCAGGTGCAGAGACTCGGCTGCGCACTGATCGGCCAAACCGCCGAGATCGCGCCCGCGGACCGCAAGCTGTACGCACTGCGCGACGTCACCGCCACGGTCGAATCGATTCCGCTGATCTCGGCGAGCATCATGTCCAAGAAGCTCGCCGAAGGGCTCAACGGCCTGGTGCTCGACGTGAAAAACGGCAGTGGTGCGTTTTTGCCGGAGGTCGAGCGCGGCCTCGAGCTGGCGAAGACGATGATCGCGCTCGGCGAAGATCGCGGCTGTCCGACCATCGCGCTCATCACGGCGATGGACCGGCCGCTGGGCCGCGCCTGCGGCAATGTGCTGGAGACCGAGGAAGCGATTCTCGCGCTGCGCGGTGAAGGCCCGCCCGATCTCCTTGAAGTGACCTATGCGCTGGGTGTGGAGATGCTGCTGCAGGCGGGCATCGAGAAGAATACGAAGAAGGCGCGGAAGAAACTCGAAACCGCGATCGAATCAGGCCTCGCCGCCGAGAAGTTCGAGCAGATCATCGAGGCGCAGGGGGGCAACCCCAAAGCCGTCGAGGACCCGTCGGTCTTGCCGCAGGCCCTGGCGGTCGAGGTCTACGCCGCGCCCCGCACGGGGGTCGTGCAGCGCGTCGAGCCGCGTACCATCGGTCGCGCCATCATCGCCCTCGGTGGCGGCCGCCGCACGGTCGACGACATCATCGACCCGACGGTGGGGTTCGTCATCACGGTAAAGCCAGGTGATAAGGTGCTGGAGGGTGAGCCGATCGCTTCGGTATTCGCCAAGGATGCCGATGGCATCCGGACAGGCTTCGACGCGCTCGCGCAGGCGATTGTGATAGGGGACAAACTGACGCAGAAGCCGTTACGGCTCGTGTCGCACCGCGTCACGCGAGCGGGGGTCGAGGAGCTCGGTTAGGGGAGCGGTTTCTGACCGCTGCCCGGCCCCCAGTCGCGTACGCTCTCTTCATCGGCCGCCTCCTGCACGTCTCGCTCGGCGGCTTCCAGCTCCGCCGCATCGACGTCAGGCCGCTCGCGCCGCGCGGGACCGGCGTCCTTACTGGGCCACAGGAACCACGCCAGACCGATCAGCAGAACGCCGATGACGGCGATGACGGCCATCAGACATCGAGGTTCTTCACGAACTTCGCGTTTTCCTCGATGAACTTGCGGCGCGGCTCGACTTCGTCGCCCATCAGTGTCTCGAACAGCTGCGAGGCTTCGAGCGCATCTTCCATCGTCACCTTGAGCAGCGTGCGCTTGGCGG
>WNFB01000064.1_pt1 | contig 75389 bp, 61 predicted proteins | sample 5400501 | NCBI WGS metagenome assembly WNFB01 (sample SAMN13153341, study PRJNA577476) | soil metagenome | isolation source: 200 cm saprolite under Douglas fir tree site 2 hole 1 | place: USA:California | collected 2015-04-18 | reverse complement strand
GGACGCGGTCGAGAAGCGGGGTCTCGGCCCGGCCCCTGCCGATACGAACAGGGACACCGGATGCAGGCCTGCCAGAGTTGATTCCACGCTGGGGCAAACCGCTCAGCCACGCACAAACGGTGCGGCCAAACTCCAACATTCTATCGGAGGGGTCGAGGGGAGTCAATTTAGAGCGGGCTGAGTAGGCACGAGCACCCTCGCCTGCGGGTTTTACGTGCGGGCGCGCACTCCCGCTAACCGGACCTAGGTAGGGACTGGCGTCCTCGCTCGTCCGGGCCGAGTGCAACTCGGCGGCAGATGAATTAGGGGCTAAAGCCCCGCTTGTGGAGGACCGGTGTGCGGCACGACTGAAGTCGTGCCCTTCCCGGTCGCGCTCCCACTCGCGCCCATGAGGATCTTCCCCTCCGGCCATCATCAGGTCCCAACCAGCAAACGCCTTGGGAGTGGAGACACCAACCCCCGGCGTAGCCACCACGCAGGTCAGCGCCGGCAAGTCCGGAAGCGGATAAACCTCCTCGCCCCGACCAATTCCCAGAACCGTGCCCCCAATCAAAAACAGAGGCAGATCAGAACCAACTTCGGCGGCCATCCGCAGCTTCTCAGGGACGGGCAGTTGCTCTTTCAGTTTCCGCTCCAGTGCGAGGAGCGCCGCCACCGCATTGGAAGAAGCGCCTCCGAGTCCGCCTTGCACTGGCAAATGTTTTTCGATCTCAATAACTACCCGCCGGTGGACTTTGAGCGCGTGCACAGCGCACTCCACAATTCGATAGCAGGTGTTCGATTCGTCCGTGGGGACGCGCGAGTCTTCACAGCGGATTTCGATCCCCGTGCCGCGAGCAACTTGCACGCGGATGACATCATGCAGCGCGATGGTCTGATAGACGGTACGGAGTTCGTGGAACCCGTCAGCGCGTAGCGCCCCGATGCGCAATCCGAGATTGATCTTCGCAAAGGCTCGGATAGTGACAGGCATGGAGGAATGATTGTAACCAGAAAGCGGGTGATTGGAACGAAAGTCCTCGGATCCTTGCGCTACGGCCATCGAAGACAAGGTGCTTACTGCGCTGCGGAATGGGCGCTTCATCCTACAGCAAGGAACGGTGTAGCCATTGCTCGCAGCAAATTGTCTACTTCCATTTTCCAGTTAGGAAATTATCTTCACGCAGCTGCGCGCCGTGGTGTGGAAAAGCGCCAAATCTGTGGCTAAACCACTCGCTCTTAGGTCCGCCGCTTGTAATAAATCGCGAATTCGAATCCTGGATTCGGCGGAAACAGTTCTGCGGCTTTCCTCAGACGTTCAGCCAAAGGAGTGGGTGCCAGCAGCGGGTAGTCGCGTTCGCGCAGGTCGTAATAGTCAACGTCAAGAAATAGCGACAGAAGGTAAATCGAGATAGCGTCCGCGAAAGTTGCAGCGAAGTACTCGTTCTTGTACTTCTCAGTGGCCGGACCAGTAGCAGTAGCCAGCTTTCGTGAGTCCCAGGCATCGAGCGACGTCTCGCCACGAACCCCACTTTCCACTTGCTTCCAGACAAGATCGGCGAACGCCCGCGAAACGCCAGCGCGCTCGACGACCGCATGGCCGACATTAATATAAAACTCGAACGCCACGGAGAACTTGTCATCCATGAGCCGCGTGGAGATAAAGACACACTGCGAATCGCCGAGGTCGAGGTTGCGGTGGCACACCGCATTATCGCTGAGGGAGACATCGTAACGATCGGCAATCACGGTATCATCGCCCTGACTCACGGTGAGCGGAACGAAATAGTAGGCCTTGCGCTCCAGGGCGGCCGCGGCACTACGGGGCACGGCAGCAACCATGCGATCGAGATCGGAATCGGGGATCGTGATCTCGCCGGAGACGGCATAGCAGATCCCGTTTGGTGCTTGTGAGACGGGGGTCTGACGAACGATTTCCGCGGGCGGATGCGTAACCGCGGGGGCGGCTTGCGACATGCAGGTTATTCTAGCGCACCTCCCACGACACCACACTGGCAATCGCGAAGAAGGTGTAGCCTAGGAAAGGATGCCATCCAAACGTAAGTTCCATAAGCCTCGCTGGTATGGGATTCCGCTGCGGGTCGCGGTAGTCACCTTTCTTGTCACTATTCTTTCGTTCGCGGTAAGCCTGCTGCTGGGGATTATAGGAATCGTCTTGGTGGCAAGAATACGTGGGGGCACCGCGCCCAAAGTGACCCTGGCTTACCGCAACATTGCTGTGCCTGCGGCTGTTGTCGCCGGGGTGATCGTATTGGTGCTCTCGCTGGCCATGGAAATCCGGCATTACCGGCAGACCAAAGCGCTGGCGGAGATTGAGAGGGCAGGCTGAAAGGGGAGCCGGTTTAGCCTGTACGAACACCGAGTGGGCACAGCACGCCCTCGGCTATGCAGGCCGAGCCTGGCTCAACCGTTCTCCATTTAAAATGAATTAGTCATGCCACCACGAATCGCCATTCCCGTCCCGCATTCTGATCCCGAATATGCCGCGCGTTCCCTGCCACAATATGAACGAGCTGTGGAAATGGCTGGAGGAGAGCCGGTTCGCATCCCGCTGGACAAGGCTCCTTCTGAGACCATGAGAATCATCGAGCGTTGTGACGCGGTGTTATTGCCCGGCAGTCGCGCAGATGTGGACCCCGCCAAATATGCAGCCTCACGGCATCCCAGCACTGCGGAGTCCGATCCGAAGCGAGACACGGTCGACGAACTGCTGCTTCAGGATGCCTACAACATGCGCAAGCCGGTCCTCGGCATCTGTTATGGCCTGCAGATCTTGAATGTGTATCGGACGGGAACGCTGATCCAGGACTTGGCGGAATGTCTGCCACCGGAAAAGCACCGAGTAAACCACGCTGCGGGACGAAACGTGCCCGTGGCGCATACCGTCGTGGTGGATCCAGGATCGATGCTGGCAACGATTGTGAACGGCGCGGTTGTGCAAGCGCACGGCCTCAGGCCCCTGGACCGGGAAGGGCGCGTCTTCAGTCGCGCCGAAAGCGCCGATCAAGAATCGCGGGCTCCAGCCCCTGAGGGCAAAGCTATGCTGATCCCCGTCAATTCCAGCCATCACCAGGCGGCTGATGCAGTCGGAGACGGGCTGCGGGTCGTGGCACGCTGTCCCGACGATGGCGTCATCGAGGCGCTCGAAGGAACTTCGCCCGATCATTTTGTTTTAGCCGTGCAGTGGCACCCGGAGCGCTCGGTGGATCAAGATGAGCGGTCGCGAGCGATCTTCCGAGCAACAATAGAGGCAGCGCGGGCGAGACACCGCGAGCTGGTGGGAGAGTTCGAGGCGCTGTGAAATGATTGCATCTGGGTGGTGAGATTTCTAAATACGTCCTCCATGTAAGATAGTTTCGTCCCAAGATGGCCAGAAAGCTCTCCCATTACGATCGCGCGGGCCGGGCGCGAATGGTCGACGTCTCCGCCAAGTCTGCCACGGAACGTGAGGCCGAGGCCAGCGCCTTCGTGGCCATGAATCGCGACGTGCTGGAAGCACTGCCGCAGAATCCCAAGGGCGATCCGCTGGAAGTGGCTAGATTGGCGGGCATCATGGCGGCCAAGCGCACGGCAGAGCTGATCCCCATGTGCCATCCGCTGCCGCTCTCCCACGTTGATGTACGTATGCGGCTGTGCGAGAATGGCGTCGCTGTTACCTCAAACGTTAAAACTACGGCCGGTACAGGCGTGGAGATGGAGGCGCTCGTCGCGGCTAGCGTCGCCGCCCTCACCGTATACGACATGTGCAAAGCTCTCGATAAGGGAATCGAAATCCGGGAAATCCTGCTGGAACGCAAATCGGGCGGCAAGAGTGGAGACTATGTGCGCCCGAGGAAGCGGGAGTAGGAAACGCGGGAATAACGGTTCGTATGTCCAGTAACGTCAAAATCTTACTGGTGGATGACAACCCCATGGTGCTGGGAATGCTGCGGCAGTCTCTTGCGCCACTGGCCATTGTCTCCACCGCCACCGACGGGGCAGATGCGCTGCTCAAAGCGGTGGACGACCCCCCTGACCTGTTGGTCAGTGATTACCGAATGCCCGGCATGGACGGCCGCCAACTTGTGGAGAAGCTCAAGAGCCGTCCCGCCACTGCCGGCGTCTCCGTTGTCCTGCTCGCCACTAAAAACGACATCAGCGAGAAGCTGTCGCAACAGGATCCCGCCGACGATTTCGTTGAGAAGCCTTTTTTCCTGAAAGAAGCTACCCACCGCATCAAGCGGGTCATCGACAAGATTGCGCTGGAGAAGATGGCCAAGGCCGCATCCACGAACGGCGTATTGCGCGGCAGCCTGTCACAAATGAACGTGATTGACCTGGTGCAGTCGCTGGAGATGGGCCGCAAAAGCTGCCTGCTCACGCTGACCAACGAAAAAGAGCGGTGCGAAATGTATTTCAACGAAGGTCAGGTCGTTCACGCGGCGTACGGCTCGCTGACTGGTGATGAGGCTGTCTTCAAAGTACTCCGCTGGATGGGGGGCAATTTCCAGATCGACTTCGAAGGCAAAACGACTGTGCAGACCACCCGCCTGCGCACTCAGGGTCTGCTCATGGAAGGCCTGCGCCTACTCGACGAATCCAGGCGCGATGTCGGCCAGACAGAGGAAGAGGATGTCCTCCTCGACACCTGATATGTCACCTGGGCCGTTCACTGCCGCGGTTGTCACGGTCAGCGATGCCTGCTCACGTGCCGAACGAGATGACCTCTCCGGACCGGCGGTGGCCGAGGCGCTCGAAAAACGCGGGTTCCAGGTTGTGGCCCGGCAAGTCGTCCCCGATGAACAAATTTACATTCAGAACACCCTTATGCAACTCAGCGAGAATGCCCGCCTGATAGTAACGACGGGCGGCACCGGCATTGCCCCGCGCGATGTGACTCCAGAGGCGACGCGGGCCGTCTGCGAGCGACTGTTGGAAGGCGTGTCGGAACGCATGCGCTTCGAAGGCGGGAAGAAAACTCCACTCGCCGCCTTGAGCCGGGCTACGTGCGGCGCCCGGGGTAAAGTGGTGATCTTGAATCTCCCTGGAAATCCTACAGGCGCGATTGAATCTTTGGAAGCAGTCATTGATCTGTTGCCGCATGCACTGGAGTTGTTGAGCGGCAACACGAAGCACCCTTAGCCACAGATCACAGGTGGCACTTATGTGGGGACGGGTGCCTTCCCGTCCGCGGCCGAGCCAAGTCTCTGCTGTTTACACTCTCAGAATGTCCGCCCCTGACGCGTCTGCTGCCCTTCACGTAAACTGCTAATTCCCCTTGCACACGATAAAGCACATCCTGTCGCGCTACACCGCGTGGATCTGGGCACTCCTCAAGCCGCTGGGTGTGTGGGGCGTTTTCGTTATCACCGCCATCGACGGTTCATTTATGGGCCTTCCTGTGGACGCCGTGATAGCGGGCTACGTTTACCAGAACCGAGCTCACTTTCTGCTCTACGTGATTCTGGCTTCCGCAGGGTCTGCTCTGGGCAGCTCGGCGTTGTACGTGATCGGATACAAAGGTGGGGAAGTTCTCCTCCGGGACAGGATTTCACCGGGACGGTTCGAGAAGATCCGCGCGTCTTTCGATCGACATGAATTTTGGGCGTTGATGTTCCCCGCCATGCTGCCTCCGCCCACCCCGTTTAAGCTGTTCGTGCTGGCGGCCGCGATCTTCGAAATGCGCTACAGCCACTTTCTGCTCGCAATTTTTGCCGGCCGCTTCGTGCGATTTCTTCTGCTTGCGCTACTGACGATCAGATTCGGCCCGCAGTTCGTGCACTTCACGGTGGAACTCTTTCGCCAGCATTTTCATTGGATTTTGGTAGCAGTGGCGGTCGGGTTGGCGATATGGCTGATAATTCGCCAGATTCGAGGCAAACGGGGATCCGCAACGATCTGACACGCAGCGGACTGCAGGAATAGCCGAGCCAGCGCTGCGGCTCGTGCAGACGAGGGCAGCTTTCCCCTACGTGGACACTGCTGGGAGAAAGAGTAACGAGCAAACCGGCAACTGAGAACTCCCTTGCGGGTTGCTGCGCGCGATCACTGCTCGGGCTCCGGGCTTACCGCCAACCGGATAAACCTGCTTAACGCCTCGGAACTCTATCCTGCCTTTGACCGTTAGTTCTTACTGTTCGCCTCGACCAGCGCTTTGCTATAGACCCTCACTGGCCCTCCTTCCCATTTTGCAATGAGGAAGGTGACCTTGTGCTCGAGCCCCGGACGCCGCACCAACCGGGAAAACCTCAGAACGTGTCAAAGAACGATTTCCTTTCTACGCTTCCCATTTTGGGAGTCAATGAAAAACGCCCAATTCTATCTCCTTGCGATGCAATCAAGTGCAGCCCGTCCACATGCCTCTGCTACAGAACTGGTGCAGCCTCGGAGCAACAGCTCGCTTCCTTCCCCGCGACCCGCGCGGTTTGGCGGATTTTGCGGAGGAATTTGCATGAGGGTGGGAGAAGGCCAGCAGTTTCCGCATTGTGAAAATCACGGGGTAAACCGTGCCGGCTGCGGAGTTTGGGATTTTAACTAGGTCTCTATCTCTGTTTTTCGGCCAAGCAGGTACAATGCGGGTCTCAAGAGCCACGGAGGTTTTGTGCGCCGAATTGCTCTTTTCCTTATTTCCTCTCTGATCGTCGGCACATCTGTTTCGGCCGGCAGCGGTTTTCCCGCGGAACAAAGAACATCCCGATATCTCGACTCCGTGCGTCAGGAGCCGCTCCTCTTGCTCGCGTTCTTGCGGGAGATCCCCAAGGGCGGTGACTTGCACAATCATCTGGCAGGCGCGATCTACGCCGAGACTCTGATCGATTTCGCTGCGAAGGCGGAGCTTTGTGTTGACCGCAAGACTAGCGCCCTCTTGCCGCCTCCTTGCGACGATTCGACCGGCAAACCGCCAGCAACTTCGGCGCTGCGTGATCCTGCGCTCTACAAACAAATAATCGATGCTTTTTCCATGCGCAACTGGAATGCGGCGCGGGGATCCGGCCACGATCATTTCTTCGCTACATTCGATAAATTCTCTTCGGCGCTGAACGCAAATATCGGCGGCTCGCTGGCGGAAATTGCCTCACGGGCCGCTTCCGATCACCTTCGATATATCGAGTTGATGCATACCGCCGACGGCATGCAGGCAGCGCTCCTTGGTGAAAAATTGGGCTGGAGTGATGACTTTGGCGCATTACGCGAGAGGCTCCTCTCCGGCGGATTGAAAAATGTGATTGCCTCCACGCGCAACCAGCTCGACCAAGATGAAGCAGAAATGCATTCGATTCTGCACTGTGGCGCCCCCGAGGCAGGACCCGGCTGTGCTATCACAATTCGTTTCCTCTACCAGGTGCTGCGTGGATTGCCCCGCGAACAGGTATTTGCGCAAATCCTGGCTGGATTTGAGCTGGCGCAAAGCGACGCACGCTTCGTCGGATTGAATCTTGTGATGCCTGAGGATTGGTACGTGCCCATGCGTGATTTCGAGCTGCACATGCGGATGCTCGACTACCTGCACGGGTTATATCCGACCGTGCATATCAGCCTGCATGCGGGGGAATTGGTGATGGGCCTGGTGCCGCCGGAGGGGCTGCGTTTCCATATCCGCGACTCGATCGAGCGTGGGCATGCCCAACGTATCGGACATGGCGTGAGCGTCATGAACGAGCGCGATCCTTTCGGACTGCTGCGCGAAATGTCGCAACGCAATGTGCTGGTTGAGATCTGCCTGACCAGCAACGACGTCATCCTCGGGGTACATGGTCCGGACCATCCGTTGGCGATATATCAGCAGAATGGTGTACCGTTGGCGCTTGCGACTGATGACCAGGGCGTTTCTCGTTCGGACATGACGCATGAATACCTGCGTGCCGTCGGAACCTATGAACTCTCTTATACCGACTTGAAGCGCATGGCGCGCCAGAGCCTGGAGCACAGCTTTTTGCCAGGACTAAGCCTGTGGGTGGAGACGCGAGAGTTCAGCCGAGTGGCAGCATGCGAAGGAGACGATCCAAACGCCAACAAACTCTCGAAAGTATGCCGCCATTTTCTGGATGGCAGCGAGCGCGCCCAGATGCAGTGGAAGCTGGAAGGGGATTTCGCGAGATTTGAAAAGCGGTTTTGAGGAAAGCTGGCTGCAGTGGCAGGTGGCACGCTCGCGACGGCGCATTCCAACAGAGAAGCCCCCTTACTGGGTGGCGCAGATGGGGCCGAGTAGGGGCCTTCGGCTCGTATTTAATTCGCGCTGCGAAGTAAACAATAGCTCAAGATGACGGCACTGAGGGAATTGCAGGGAGCAGCTAGGGAGGGAGTACGTCCTTGGGACGACTAACCGGCATCCTCGGTCTCGCGATTATGGTCGCGCTGGCCTACCTCTTCTCTACCCACCGAAAGGCTATCCGACTCAGAACTGTGTTCTGGGGCATCGGACTGCAAATTGTTTTCGCGTTCCTCGTCCTCCGGGTGGATCTCGGGCGGCGCATCTTCGCCTGGCTGGGCGACGTGGTCACGCGTTTCCTTGGCTATTCCTACGTTGGCGCGCAATTTGTTTTCGGAGACCTGGGCAAAAAAGGGCCGCCATTCTATCTAGCTTTCCAGGTACTGCCGACCATTATCTTCGTCGCCGCATTCTTTGCCATTCTTTATCACTACGGAGTCATGCAGTTCATCATTCGCCAAATGGCAAAAGTGATGATGGGATTCATGGGGACCAGCGGCGCCGAGTCATTGAACGTCGCTGCCAGCATTTTCATGGGTTGCACCGAAGCGCCACTCACCATCCGTCCATTCCTGCCAAAGCTCACGCGCTCGGAACTGATGACCGTGATGACCAGCGGCATGGCCCACGTCAGCGGCGCGGCGATGGCCGCCTACATCGGCTTCGGCATTGAGGCCAAGCATCTGCTCACCGCCGTCATTATGACCGCCCCGGGGACCATCCTGATCGCAAAGATGCTCGTGCCGGAAACTGAGCAGCCCGTAACTGTGGGCCGCGTGGAGATGAGTGAAGAAGAAATGGGAGCTGAGAAAACCGAAAACATGCTGGGTGCCGCTGCTAAAGGGACAATCGACGGGCTGTACCTCTCGCTCAACGTTGTCGCAATGCTGATTTCTTTTCTGGCGCTGATCGCATTGGCAGATGGCATCCTGGGCGGCATTCATAATGAATTTGGGCGTCTCGGATGGAACTCGTTTCCCAGCAGCCTGGAAAGAATTTTTGGTGTGTTGTTTGCTCCAGTGGCTTGGGTGATTGGTGTGCCCTGGAGAGATTGCACGGCCATCGGCAATCTGCTTGGCACGCGCATGGTGCTGAATGAGTTCGTAGCGTTCTCCATGCTCGCGGCGCAGAAATCGGCGTTCGATCCGCGATCGTATGTGATTGCAACATTCGCGTTATGCGGCTTCGCCAATCTCGGAACAATCGGCATTGAAATCGGAGGCATCAGTTCGCTGGCGCCAAACAAGAGAGGAGAATTGACCAGGCTCGGCGTGCGCGCCATGCTGGCGGGCACAATGGCCAATCTCATGTCGGCTTCGATTGCGGGAATGTTGCTGTAAGAGCTTCTAGCCGTTAGCCTTTAGCACCTAGAAATTTGTTGCGGACGAACGCTCAGAGCTAAAGGCTAAGAGCTAACAGCTTAACATGACCGACGATTTCACCCTGGCCGAATCTGCCGCGCAATTTCTGCTTTCGCAGACTCCGCTCCGCCCGAAGATCGGGCTCGTCCTGGGCTCGGGACTGGGCGGCTTTGCCGATGAACTGGCTGGCGCGACTCGTCTCCCTTATGCGCAAATCCCGGCCTTCTCTCGCTCAACGATAGTCGGTCACGCCGGGCAGATGGTCATCGGTAAAGCCGGTGATCTTCCACTTGCGGCAATGCAGGGGCGTGTGCACCTTTACGAGGGCTATTCCGCAAAGGAAGTCGCATTCCCCATGCGCGTATTGGGCCGCATGGGCATTCGGGCGGTGATCCTCACCAACGCCGCTGGAGGCATCAATTTCGAATATAAGCAGGGCGCGCTCGTGGTCTTAAGTGACCACATTAACTTGCAGGGTCATAATCCGTTGGTCGGTCCCCACGACGATCGACTGGGCCTACGCTTTCCGGATATGACGCAAGCCTACTGGAAGCCATACAGGGAAATCGCGCTGGAGGAAGCGCGAAAGCTGGGGATGACGGTTTACGAGGGCGTGTATGCCGCCATGTTAGGACCAAGCTTCGAGACTCCGGCGGAAATCCGTTTCCTGCGCACGATTGGAGCTGACCTCGTCGGCATGTCGACGATCTCCGAAGTGATTGCGGCGCGGCAGATTGGATTGAAAATTCTGGCAATTTCCTGTGTCACGAATATGGCCGCGGGAATTCTAGATCAAGTCCTTACGCACGAAGAAGTCCTCGAGACAGGACGACGCGTGATGGGGCAATTCGTGGCACTGCTGCGGGCCGTGCTGCCGCGGATCGCGGGGGATGTAGGCGCTTAGCACGGTGCTCTCGCGAGGCTCGGTAGACTGAGCATCGCGTGGCTCTTGGGTGGAAAAGAGCATTAGCACTGCAAAAGGCTCGGCAATCCCGTCGGCGTCAGCCGCTGAGGCACCCACCCAAGGGGAGGCGATGTTGATCAATCCTTTACACGTGGGACAAAAATCGAGATCGGCGGCTTGATCTTGTAGGTTGCCGCGAAGCTGCCTTGATTCACCGCCAGCCCCAAGTGCCCGCGCGAATCGATGTACATGAGCGGCTTTTTGAGTGGCACGTCATTGAACGTTCGTACGAACGGAATCGTCATCTCGGTTTGGCCGATCGTGAAGCGAACCTTCTGACCGCGCTCATATCCTAGCTTGAGGAACTCGCTGCCGTAGATGTTTGTGACCAGATTTCCGAATGGACCATCGGTGGCGATCACCTCCCCGCTCAGCCCGCGGTCGTCCAACCTGGCGGCCTCTATGTTAAGGCGAACGAGATCTTTGACCGGCAACTCTGGACCGGCCTGAGTCCAGTCCTCGCCTCGCGCCACGTGCGCGCCCACGGGTGAAAAAATATCGCGCCCGTGAAACGTAGATGACAGTGCCACCCCGACCATCCATGATTGATTGGTGATTTCTCGCGCGCCCTCGATGCCATCGCGGTCCTGCACCAGCGTCATCAAGCCGTTATCCGGTAGCACGAAATACTGTCCGCGTCTTGATTTCACCACGACCGCCTTGCGCGTGCTGCCCACGCCCGGGTCCACTACCGCGACAAAGACTGTACCCGCCGGGTAATACGGCGTTGCACCGAAGAGAAAACGCGCCCCGTCGGGAATAGAAAATGGCGTCACTTGGTGGCTGAGGTCAACGATGCGCAATTCTGGCGTGATCGAATACATCACGCCCTTGCAGATGGCGACCGAATCGTCTGCCGTACCGAAATCCGTCATGAAGACCACCGTTGGCTGCGTCTTTGCGTGCGGCTCTTGTGCCTGTGTCCCGCCGGAAAAACTCGCCAGCGACAACAAGGCAATGGCAATTGTGTAGAAAGCCGTTCCCCGCCTGCGTATAGCCACGTAGGACATGTTGAGCAACTCTGTTGGATTCGAGTGTCGAACAGGATTGTAAATTGTTTTCGCCTTGACGAATGGTTCCGGAGGCCAATGCCAACGCTGACGCAGATGCCAGACGCGTCGCAAAGCAAAGTCGGCCGCCTGAAGCCCGATACCTGACGCCCACTCAGCAGCGCAGATATAATCTTCGCTTGCGCCATAGCCAGTTCAAAATGCAAGGAGGGTTTTCATGTCCCAGGCCATCCCCGAAAAGTATCGTGACCTGTTCCAGAAACGCGCGTTTGCCAGCCTCGGCACGCTCATGCCCGACGGGAGCCCGCAGGTAACACCGGTGTGGTGCGATTTCGACGGCGAATACGTGATTTTCAATTCCACCAAGGGCCGCCAGAAGGATCGCAACGTGCGCCGCGATCCGCGTGTGGCTCTCGCTATCATGGACCCGGAGAACCCTTACCGCTATTTGGAAATTCGCGGCCACGTGGTCGAAATCACCGAGCAAGGCGCTGATACCCACATCGACAAGATGGCCAAGAAGTATTTGGGCGTGGATAAGTATCCCTACCGCCAGCCGGGTGAGGTGCGCGTGATGTACAAGATCCGGCCGGAGCACACGACCACCATGGGATAAGTAGACCTGCAGCGCCTGTTGTCTCAGGGGGTTCGCGGAGATCTTCCACTACCCTGTCCTCGGCGGCGCTGCTGAGCCTTTAAGAATTGTCAGAAAATCAAATCCGGGAACCCATGCCGATAACGCAGAACGAAACCACCAGTACTCTAGACCTTACCTGGGTCCGTTCCCAATTTCCTTCTCTCCTGGGGACCGTCAATGGACATCCCGCTGTGTTCCTCGACGGACCCGGCGGCACCCAGGTGCCGCAACGCGTTATCGACGCAATTACAAATTACTTGGCACACGACAATGCCAACAGCGGCGGAGCCTACGCCACCAGCCGCCGCACCGACGCGATGATTGCCGGCGCCCGCACCGCCATGGCGGACTTTTTCAATTGCGATGCCGACGAAGTAATCTTCGCCCAAAACATGACCGCGCTGACCTTTGCGCTCAGCCGTGCCCTCGGTCGCCAATTCGGCCCGGGGAACGAAATTGTGGTCACGCACCTCGACCACGATGCCAATATTTCGCCGTGGCGCGCACTCGAAGAACGCGGCGCGACCGTACGCTTTGTCGACATCAATGAAGCCGACTGCACTCTCGACATGACCGACCTTGCGCGCAAGATTTCAGGCCATACCAGGCTGGTCGCAGTGGGATACGCCTCTAATGCGGTCGGAACCATCAATAACGTGAGAGAGGTTGTGCGCCTCGCCCGGCAAGCCGGCGCTCTGACCTACATTGATGCCGTGCACTACGCGCCCCACGGCCCCATCGATGTGCGCGCGCTCGATTGCGATTTCCTGGTCTGTTCGACTTACAAGTTTTTCGGGCCTCACATGGGCGTACTCTACGGTAAACGCGAGTACCTGAAGCGCCTGCATCCTTACAAGGTGCGGGCCCTCACCAATAACAGTCCGTTCCGCTGGGAATGGGGCACACTGAACCACGAGTGCATCGCCGGTATCACTGCGTGCGTTGAGTATCTCGCGGATCTCGGTCGGCGCATGGACCCATCGGTTCAGACGAGACGCGCTGCCTTGCTTGCCGCCTACGGTGCTATCCGGTATCACGAGCGCAGCTTGGCCGAGCGTCTCATCCGGGGTTTGCTGGCCATTTCCGGATTGAAGTTATACGGCATTTCTGATCCCAAGCGCTTCAACCAACGCTGCCCTACCATCGCGGTGCGCGTCGAAGGGCACACTCCGTTGGAGCTCGCCACCAAGCTTGGCGAGCACGGCTTCTTCACATGGGATGGAAATTACTACGCGCTGAATCTCACCGAGCGTCTGGACGTGGAGAAGACCGGCGGCTTCCTGCGTATCGGGCTGGTGCACTACAACACCGCGGACGAAGTGGACCGGTTTCTGACGGCGCTAAGGGAGATCGTGGGCGCATAGACGGTAAAGAAGATTTTCGATGGTCTGCACGTGAGAGGTTCCAGCCGTGCAATTTTTCGGCAGGCTATGGGACTTGGTTGTGTTGCAAGATTACCCAGCATTGAAGTGCAGGGCTATTATCGCGATGCCCCTACCCGGAGCAATTTCCGCAAGTGCACGATGAATGCTGCTTCCACCTGTGTTCTAGTTTTGACCCCTAGGTTTGAGCCGCCTAAATTCCAGTACCTCATCTCCCTTTCCCATCAGCACCACATCAACCATATTGATAAAGAGCCCGTGCTCGACCACGCCGGGCATATCGCTGAGGATGTGTGCCAGGGTGTGTGGGTCGGGAATCTGGCCGAAACGACAATCCAGAATGTGGTGCCCCTCGTCGGTGACGAAAGGGTTTTCGTAGACATACTGGCGCAGAGTAACAGAAGCGCCGAGCGCGGTAATCTTGTTCGCGATCAGCGCCTGGGCGAACGGAATCACCTCAACTGGCACTGGAAATTTTCCCAGCACCTGAACTTGCTTGCTGGAATCCGCAACAATCACGACCTTTTTGGATGCTGAAGCAATAATTTTTTCCCGCAATAACGCTCCGCCTCCTCCCTTGATGAGCCGCAACTCAGGATCAAATTCGTCTGCGCCGTCAATGGTGACGTCAATCTGCTGGTAGTCATCGAGAGTCGTCAGCGGTATCCCTAAATTGGCCGCCAGTTCCTTAGAGCGAACTGAGGTTGGAATTCCGCGGATCCTCAGGCCTGATTTCAGTCGCTCGCCCAGAAGACGAATCGCGCATTCAGCAGTGGAACCCGAGCCCAGTCCAACGATGTCGCCGTCGTTGACGAAACGCAGGCCGGCCCGCGCTGCCGCCTCTTTCTCTTGATCATTGGCCATTTTTGTTGTGGGCTATCTCCACCGCTGTTCTCTATCCTGACTCTTCTTGGAAATCATTTCTGCTAGATTTTCATCGCAGGCTCTGTTCGGTATACACGAGGTACCCTGCCATCGCCAATCCGAACAGTGCGGTCAGTATCGCGACTACGTCAATCAGAAATCCCGCCGGCTGGAATGTCCCGGCCTCCAACTGCGCGCGTGTCCGCCGGTACCGCATCAGACCGGCCATCGTCAGCACCACCCCGGCAACGATCGAAAGCATCCCTAGCCAGACCGAAAGTCCGGCAGTGTGCGGTACTCGTCCTTGGAGTTGCATCAGTTGCCGGATTGCAATCGCGAATCTCCCAATCGCAAATCCGAACACAACGATCGCCACACCTGTGCGTACCCATGCTAGAAAGGTTCGCTCGTTGGCCAGATGATCGCGGGCTCGGTTGGGGTTATCGGGCATTGGAAGTAGAACGATAGATTATTCCACGGCTTTCGCAATCAGCGCTCCCGGTTCACCGATATTTTTCATGAGGTCTTCAGGTACGAAATACCGCGGCGAAACACGGACCAGTCACTTGGTTCGTGCTGCTGGACCTGTCTCTCTCCCGAATCCCGCACACTTGGTTCGTCATCCATTATCCTAGTAGCGAATTCATGGCTATCCGACAAAGTAAGGCTGAGACTACCGAAACCGGGCTGGTTCTGGAAAACATGGAAGCACCCTCGCTCGAGGGCGAGCGTGTTTTCGACGCTTTCCGTCGCTGGGGATACCTTGAGGCCGACCTTGATCCGCTCGGGTTCCTGCGCCCGCAGCCACATCCCGAACTGCAGATCGAAAGCGACCTGGCCCGCGAAGCACGCCGCATTTATTGCGGGACCATCGGCGTGGAATTCATGCACATGGCTGACGTCGAGCCCCGCCACTGGATCCAGGAGCGCATGGAAAGCGAGCCTGCGGCTATCGACCAGGAACGCGCTCTCGATCTGCTCATCCGCGCCGATCTGTTCGAGCAGGTGCTACAGCAGCGTTATCTCGGTACCAAGCGCTTTTCTCTCGAGGGCGTGACGGCCCTGCTTCCGCTCGTCGACGAAATTCTCGAAGGGGCTGGCCAACATGGAGCGGTTGAACTGGTGATGGGCATGAGCCACCGCGGGCGATTGAATGTGATAGTGCACATCGCCCGACGCGCGCCCGAGGAAGTGTTCGCCGGTTTCGAAGATGTGGACCCGCGGAGTGTGCTGGGGGGTGGCGATGTGAAATACCATATGGGCGCCACCGGGGAATACATCACTCGCAGCGGCGCAAGAATTCACATCCATTTGGTTTCGAACCCCAGCCATCTCGAGGCGGTTGACCCCGTAACCGTCGGACGAACGCGCGCCAAGCAGGACCGCATGGGCGCAGGCGGCGCACAGAAGTACTTGCCGCTTCTGGTGCACGGCGATGCTGCTTTCGCAGGACAAGGCATCACTGCGGAGACTTTTAACTTCGCCGATCTCCAGGGCTACACTGTCGGCGGTACTGTGCACGTGATTGTCAATAACCTGCTGGGCTTCACCACGGGTTGGAACGAGCTGCACTCTTCTCGGTTTGCCGCGCAACTCGCGCGCCGACAATCCATTCCCATTTTCCACGTTAACGCTGAAGACGTAGACGCCGTCGTCCGTGTCGGTCGCATCGCGCTCGAGTACCGCTACACATTCGGCAGCGACGTTGTGATCGATATGATCGGCTACCGGCGTCACGGTCACAGCGAAGTGGACGATCCCACCATCACCCAGCCGCTCCTCTACAAAGCCATCAAGAATCATCCGCCGCTTTGGGAGATCTACGCCGAAGATAGCGGCGCCGAACACGTTCAAGCGAAGGTCGAACAGGTTCGCCACGAACTCGAAACCGCGCAAGAAAAAGCAGGCTCGATTACCAAGAAGCCTACGCTGCGCGACTTGCCTAGTTATTGGGACAAGTACCGAGGCGGCTGCTACAAGCGCGAATACGAGGTTGAAACTGGTCTTTCATCGGAAGAACTGAGCGAGATCACGGAACGGCTCACGACGTATCCGGTCGGCTTTCACATCCATCCGAAGATCAAGAAGCTGCTTGAACAGCGGGCCGAGATGGGCAAAGGCAAAAGCCCGTTGGACTATGGCATGGCCGAGGCTCTCGCATTTGGCAGCCTGGTGAAGCACGGGATTCCGGTCCGCTTGAGTGGCCAGGACACTCGCCGCGGAACTTTCAACCAGCGCCACTCCGTGCTTGCCGACATTGAAAACGAGCAGGAATACGTGACGCTACAGCACATCAGTCCGGGCCAGGCGCGCGGCGAAATCTATAACTCTACGCTGTCGGAAGCCGGTGTGCTGGGATTCGAATACGGGTACAGCCGCGACTATCCTGAGGCGCTGGTGCTGTGGGAAGCACAGTTCGGCGACTTCGCCAACGTCGGCCAGGCAATTATCGACCAGTTCATCAGCGCGGGTGAAGACAAGTGGGGACTGCTTTCCGGCCTTGTGCTGCTTCTACCGCATGGTTATGAAGGCCAGGGGCCCGAGCATTCGAGCGCTCGCATTGAGCGATTCCTGCAACTCGCCGCCCGGGATAATTTCCAGATCTGCCAGCCTTCCAACGCCGCTCAGTATTTCCACTTGCTGCGTCGACAGGCGCTGCGGACTTGGCGAAAACCGCTGGTCGTTTTCACGCCGAAGAGCATGCTACGCCATCCGGAAGCCTCTTCGCCAATTCAAGCTTTCAGCCACCAGCGCTTTTTGAACGTGCTGCCTGATAACGATGTCACCGACGCCAAGCGAATTCTAATCTGCACTGGCAAAATTGGTCACGAACTGCGCCTGGAACGCAAGAAGCGCAAACACAATTCCACAGCAATCGTATTCTTGGAGCAGCTCTATCCATTACCCGAGGCAGAACTGGCGGCCGAGCTGGAGCAGCACGCATCGGCGCGTGATGTGGTGTGGGTGCAGGAGGAGCCTGCCAACATGGGCGCACTCTTCTACATGCTGCCCCGCCTGCGTCGCATTTCCGGGAAACGGCCCGTGCTTTCAGTGAAGCGCTCGGCGAGTGCGAGCCCCGCAACAGGTTCCGCCAAAGCGCACGAAGTCGAGCAGAAGACGCTGCTAAGCCTGGCGTTCACCAAAGCGTGATCCGCTTCGTTCAACGGAATTGTCTGGAGGACATTTCATGCGCCGTCGCCCGCGTGCCCGTCCGGTGAACGAGTTCTGCTATGTCAGTCCCCGGGCGCTCGGCCACTGGTTCGCGGCCGGACCAGGGCAAGGCGGCTTTGGCGCGCCTCCCGCAGCTTCTTTGAGTAGAGCATCCAAGCTGGGATTAGCACGTCCTTCTCCCTCAGCGCGGGCATTAGCATGTGCCCGATGATACTCTAGCGTTCCAGTTAACCCGCATGGGACGCCGCTCTCCAGTCCAACAGCTTCGCATCGCCATCGATACTGGCGGTACCTTCACCGATTGTGTGTGGGTAGATCGCGGCCGCGTCCGCATGCTCAAGGTCTTCTCCACTCCGTCGGACCCGTCGCACGCTATTGTCGAGGCCCTACACAAGATCGGATTGCGCAGCTCCCTCGTCCTACTACACGGTACAACTGTCGGCACCAATACTCTCTTGCAGCGCAAAGGTGCGCGGGTGGCTCTGGTCGCAACCTCCGGTTTCGAAGACGCCATCGAGATTGGGCGCCAGGCTCGCCCCAAACTCTACGATTTCTTCTTCGATCGAGTGGAACCGCTTGTTCCCGCCGAGCTGCGCTTCGGAGTGGAAGAGCGTACCGACAGGCAAGGTCGCATCCTACAGGCAGTTGCACCCGCAGAACTGCAAGAGCTCTTGCAAAGGGTTCGCGAGCATCATCCTGAAGCCGTTGCCATTTCGCTCCTCTTCTCGTTCGCAAATTCGGACAACGAACGGAGGGTTGCTGCGGCGCTGAAGAAATTGAAAGTGCCGCTCTCTGTTTCACACCAGATCCTTCCCGAATTCCGCGAGCACGAGCGCACCAGCACGGCAGTCGTAAATGCGTACTTGCAACCGATGATGCAGAACTACCTGGAGAATCTCGAGCACCGCAGCCGACATTGGCTGCAATCCACCGCACGGCTAAGATCTAACGATAACAGCGCCACCGTTTTCGTAATGCAGTCAAGTGGCGGCATCACCGCTCTCGCTTCCGCCACCCGCGAACCGGTGCGCACTCTGCTCTCCGGACCCGCCGGTGGCGTAGTGGGCGCCGCTGCTGTGGCCCGCCGCAGCGGCTTCGAGCGAATCATCTCTTTCGATATGGGCGGCACTTCCACAGATGTTTCGCTGGTGGACCGCGAAACCCGCACTCGCAGCCAATCGGAAGTTGCGGGCCTGCCCGTCGGCGTCCCCATGCTCGACATTCATACCGTGGGAGCGGGTGGCGGCTCCATTGCCCGCTTCGATACCGCCGGGGCTTTGCGGGTCGGCCCGGAATCCGCCGGCGCTGATCCCGGCCCGATTTGCTATGGCCGCGGTATGCAGCCCACCGTCACCGACGCCAACCTTCTCCTCGGGCGCCTGCAACCGCACCGCTTCCTTGGAGGTGAGTTCGCGCTGGATCTCGGACGCACCCTGCGACTGGTTAATGAGTGGCTGCGGAACCAGCAATCGGCGCTTAAGCTCGAACAATTCGCTGCGGGCGTGGTTCGCGTCGTGAATGCAACCATGGAAAAAGCCATTCGCGTGGTCTCAATCGAACGCGGCTACGATCCCCGTGAGTTTGTGCTGGTCGCCTTCGGTGGCGCCGGCGGACTGCACGCCTGTGAACTGGCCGCATCGCTCGGCATCCCACGGGTGATCGTGCCTGCGCTACCCGGCGCGCTCTCTGCATTCGGCATCCTGGTCAGCGACGTGGTCAAGGACCACTCGCGTACCGTCCTCTGGCGGGTTTCAGACAGGTTACCCATGACCCAACTGGAACAGGAATTCTCCGCGCTGCGAAAGGCTGCTGAAAAAGATTTTCGGTCCGAAAGCTGGCGCGGCGCTCTGCAGTACCAGCGCACAGCGGATATACGCTATCGCGGGCAGGGGTACGAGCTGAATGTGCCTTTCACTCGTAACCTGATGGATGCTTTCCACCGCGAGCACCATCGCCGTTACGGCTACAGCCATCCCGAACGCGAAGTCGAACTGGTCACGCTGCGTCTGCGCACCACGATGAGATCTCCGCAGGCCAATCTCGCTCAGAGGAATGTGGGAAGGAGCGCCCTCGCCCATGCAGGCCGAGCACGACGCTCCGAGCGGGATCCGGTCTTCTTCGGCGGCAGGAAGATTGAAACCACCATTTACGCCCGCGATGACCTCCAGCCAGGCAACAAGTATTCCGGACCCGCCGTAATTGCCGAGTACAGCGCCACCACGGTAGTCCCACCTGGTATGCAGTTCCAACTGGATCGCGCATCCAACTTGCTGATCGTGATGCGCTAGGTACGTATTGCTAGCATCGGCCGGCTACCTGGATGCCATGCCGGGAACCGATATTCCCCGTTCGGGGGCGTAACTCGATGACCCTCCATAGGGACGAACGTCCTGCCTGGCACAGGCTGAATCCAGCCAGGCTGACTCGGTACACGCGCCTCGACGCTGCCCAAGTCTGATCCAAAGACTGACGATCTCAGCCCTCCCGGCTACAATACGACCTGTGAAGCCCACCATTTTTGCCGTCGAGGACGATCCTGACATCTCTCGCTTGGTACGCCATCATCTAGAGGGTGCCGGATTCTCCGTCCGCGTGTATTCAACGGGAAACAGCGTCCTCGCAGACGCCGAGCGCCAGCGCCCCACGCTCTTCATTCTTGACATCATGGTCCCGGGGAAAGATGGGCTGGAGCTCTGCCGCCAAATCCGGCAGATGCAGTCGCTGGCCATGATCCCAGTCATCTTTCTCACCGCAAAAAGCGGCGAAGCCGACCGCGTCCTGGGACTCGAACTCGGAGCCGACGATTACATTCCCAAGCCTTTCAGCCCGCGCGAACTCGTGGCGCGAGTGAAAGCCGTGCTGCGCCGCTTCGAACGCCCTCTCTCGCCAGCTCCTATTCGCGTGGGCGAAATCGAAATTGATCCCGGTGCCATGACGCTCACCGTCCGCGACCGGCTCGTGGCCACTACGGCGACGGAGTTTCGCCTGCTCGACTATTTCGCTCGCCACGTGGGCCGAGTCTTCACCCGCGACCAGCTCTTGGACTCAGTGTGGCGCGATACTTCCTACGTCACGCCCCGTTCCGTGGACGTCTACGTGCGCCGCATCCGCGAAAAAATTGAGCCTGACCCGGAGAATCCGCGCTACCTCAAGACCGTAAGAGGCGCAGGCTACCGCTTCGAGGTTCCCAAGTGAGGAGCCGTATTTTTTTCAAACTGCTCGCTGCTTTCGTGCTCGTAATCGCGGGGACGACAGTCACCATTGATTTCCTAGTCCGCAGAGCCTGGGAAGGCTCTCTACGGCAGGAGATTGAGCGCAACCTCAACCAAAAGACCGTGCTATTCGCGCATCGCGTGGATACCGATCGCACTCATTCTTTGCAGGACATCGCCGCCCAGGAAGGTCAAACCGCAGGCGCTCGCGCCACCATCATTGACCCTACTGGCAAGGTGCTGGCCGATTCCGAAGCTGAAGCGTCCTTGATGGAGAACCACGCCCGCCGCAAGGAATTCATTGCCGCCCTTCAGGGCACTCTCGGTTCGGACGAGCGCCGCAGCCACACTTTGGGGATTCCCTTTCTGTATGTCGCTGCGCCAGTCTCCGGAGGGGCGGTTCGCCTAGCCTATCCTCTCTCGGACGTAGAGGCAGCTACGCAGCGCGTGAGCCGCACACTCCTGGTGAGTTCGGCACTTGCTTTTCTGATCGCGATGTTGATTGCCGGCATTGCCGCACAGTACAGCGCCCGCCGCTTGCGCCGCATCGTGGCGTTTGCTGATCGAATCGCGGCTGGAGACCTGTCCGCCCGCATTGCCGAAACTTCCGCCGACGAAATCGGCCAGGTGGCCGCTGCGCTCGACAAAACTGCGCGCATGCTCGAAGAAAGCTTCGCGGCGCTACAAACCAGTCAGCGTCAACTTGAAACTCTCCTAAACAGTATGCAGGATGCCGTTATTGCCGTCGGCCGCGATGGCCGTGTGCAATGGGCTAACCGCGGCATGGACCGGCTGGTGCCGCACCGCACTCGCCTGCACGCCCCCATCATTGAGACTGTTCGCGATCCGGATTTTCTCACCGCTGTCCGCGGAGCCAATGATGGAATGCGAGTCACTTCGGCGCGCGCCGCTTCCATTATTCCCGGACGCACTTTTGATGTGACCGCGGCGCCCATGCCTGGTGGCGGCGCCGTTGCCGTGCTGCGCGATCTCACGGAGACGGAGCGTGTGGAGAAGACCCGCCGCGACTTCATCGCCAACGTCTCCCATGAGCTGCGCACCCCCCTGACTTCCATCCAGGGCTATACCGAAACTCTTCTCGATAGCGCGCCGGAAAGCAATCACGCCCGCGAGTTCCTGGAGATTATCCGCAAAAACGCCACCCGCATGTCTCGCCTCACGGAAGATCTGCTGACGCTGGCGCGGGTGGAATCTGGCGAGCAGCCCTTCGACATCCAACCCGTCGCGCCGCGTGAACTGCTGGAAGAGGCGGCCCAGAGCTTCCGGGAAATCGCCCGCAACCAGGGAATCGACTTTCTAGTCGAAAACTCTGCCCAAACCCTGGTCAGCGCCGACCGCGAAGCCATCCACCAGGTTTTTTCAAATTTGATCGACAATGCCCTAAAGTATGGCGGGACTGGGTGCCGCATCGTGCTGGGAGCGCGGCCTCGGGAACGCGATGTCGAGTTCTTTGTGCGTGACTCTGGCCCCGGCATCCCCTTCGAGCACCTGTCGCGCTTGTTCGAGCGCTTCTATCGTGTGGACAAAGCCCGCTCGCGCGAATCCGGGGGCACGGGTTTGGGACTGGCGATCGCCAAGCACATCGTGCTCGCTCACGGCGGCACTATCCGCGCCGAAAGCGAACTCAACCACGGTTCGACGTTCCTATTCACGCTGCCTATAGTGCATGCCGCCTGAGTCATGTCTGCCGTGCATTTCTGTGGAGACGCAGCTTGCTGCGTCTCAAATCTAAGCTCTGGTTGAGCGGATAAGAAATTCACACACTATTAACCAAATTCCTCAAAAAACAAACTATGCTTCGGCCTTGTCCATTTACTTGAATAAGCGTCAGGGAAGAAGCGCGCGGCTCCGACCAACCACTCCACACGAGAGGAATGCGAGCATGAGTACCGCCAGTATCAAAAGCCCCGCACCGGAACCTTTGTACGCCCAGCTTGTACGACGTACAGTTGAGGCCTGCCAGGTCGCCAAGGAAGCCGCTGCCGCCGCCGCTGAAGGCATCGCCACCGGATCCTCTGCTCTGCTCAACTCGATTCGCCAGCGTGAAAAGGAACTCGACACTCTCGACATGGAGATCGACTCAGGCGTGACCACCGCCATCACTCAGGTGACCGAGAGCGAAGCTCGTGAACTCCTCGCCTGCATGAAGTTCATGATTGGTCTGGAGCGCATCGGGGATCTTCTCCTCAGCTTCGCCAACAGTGCCCAGTCCACCGGTTCCAGTCTTGACCCGCAAGATACCCGCGACCTCACTCAGATGGCTACCGTGCTTGAGAAAATGCTTACCGATGTGGGGGACTCGTTCTCCCGCCGCGATGTGAAACGAGCCGTCGAGGTGTTGCGCGCTGACGCGGAGATGGACCGCCTCCGTAATCTGGTTTTCATGCGTCACATTGAGAATCCCGAGAACATCGCTCGCCAGGCAAGTTTGCAAGTCATCTTCATGACCCAATCTCTCGAACGTGCCGGCGACCATGTCAAGAACCTTGCCGAGGAAATCTGCCACTTGGTCAGCGGACACACCGTTCGCCACGTCTTGATGGCTTACGACAAGCCCATTGAACAGATGTTCATCGACTGGCTTCGCACCCGAGAGGAAAAGCGCTGATCGTCGTCCGTCCGTCAATTAGTCATGTACTAACTAGAAGATTAATACAGTAGTTCCTGTAGACCATCTAAGGTGAAAATTTGTTACGGTCCAGTTCCAAAACTGCCCGCATACCATATGTTCCGATCCTCTATACGGCAGCAAAATCAATCCGAAGGAGCTGGCATGCCGGTTGCTGAGACTATCCCGAACCCTTATTCGTCAATACAAACATCGATTGGAGGAGGTCAAATGAAGAGAGTGATCAGTATTTTGGCTATGTTGGTCTTGATGGCAACGCTGCTCCCTGCGGCTTTTGCTCAGCAGGATCAATCCGCTCAGCCCACTTCGAGCACACAGCAACAGCCATCCGCGCCAGCACAGGGGTCTTCTGCGCAAGCCCCAAGCCAGGAGTCTAATTCGTTTTCCGGAACCGTAGTGAAATCTGGCGACAAGTATGTGCTCCAAGTTGGCAGTATGGCGTATCAACTCGATGATCAGGACAAGGCCAAACAGTTCGAGGGCAAACAAGTCAAAGTGAACGGAAGCCTCGACAAGGCCACCAGCACGATCCACATCACTGACATCCAGCCAGTGCCTGAGAAATAACTGCTTTGCTGACCACGTAAGAGGGGACCCTCTTGCCTTCCAACGCGAGGGGGGCCCTTAATTCTTTTTCTTAAACACCACGCCCAAGGTTTGAATGCCGGCAGAACACGCTGGGAAGGTTGCTGACCTGATTTCTGCGAGGACAGCGGCCCGTCCCACAGATGTGGGCGCTGAAGTTGTCACTCCGCTGCGCTCAGCTATTTTGCGGGCTCAACCACTAACGCCGTCCCGTACGCCAGAACTTCAGTGACGCCCTGCATGATCTCAGTGGCATCGTAACGCGCACCGACGACGGCGTTGGCTCCCAACTCCGCCGCGTGCTCAAGCATCAGGTCGAAGGCCTCGGCGCGGGTCTTTTCACAAAGGTTCGTGAGCAGGGTGATGTTGCCGCCGACGAGGGTCTGTAGCCCAGCGCCGATGGTGCCGAAGATCGATCGCGAGCGGACTGTAATGCCGCGCACTACTCCGAGAGTCCGCACGACGCGATACCCATCGAGTTCAAACTGAGTGGTCACCATTTGATGTGGAACCATCCGGCCCGTTGCGGCGCTGTAACTCGTGCCCATATGGGTAATTTCCTTTCTCGGTGCTCCGTTTCCTATTGGGAAGTTACTATATCGCGCCGGCTGCCGCTGCGGCGAATTGCCTTGTAACCTGCGACGCAGCCGAAGGCATGGACGGTCTCTTTAACAGTTTCCAATTGCCAATTGCAGATTATTGATTTAGTCCAAGGGCCCTGAATGCAAAGCGACTTCTAAATTGTCAATTGATAATTAGCGATTAAGGTCCTACTCTCCGCCGACGGTGAGCCCGTCGATGCGGATAGTCGGGCACGCCATGGCGCCGCGGAACTCAAGATCGTTACCGACTTCGGAGATGTTGAAGAACATTTGTTTCAGGTTGCCCGCTACGGTGATTTCTTCCACAGGAAAGGTAAGTTCGCCGCCCGAGATCCACAATCCAGAAGCGCCTCGCGAATAATCGCCGGTGACCAGGTTGACCCCGTGACCGAGGAATTCCGTTACGTAGAGACCCTCCCCGATTCCGGCTATGATTTGTTGCGGAGTCTTCGTTCCCGGCTGCAGGAAGTAATTGCCGGGACCAATCCCGGGAGTTCCGGCGAGCCCACGCGAGGCGTTAGCGGTAGTCTGCAAGCCGAGCTTCTTCGCTGTGTAGGTGTTCAGCAAGTATGACTTCAGCACGCCATTCTCAATCACGACCGTTCGCCGAGTGGGAACGCCTTCTCCATCAAATGGGCTCGTTCCGAAACCGCCGGGCATCGTGCCATCATCAATCACTGTTACGTTGTCACCCGCGATCTTCTGGCCCAATTTTCCTGTCAGGAAGGAAGCGCCTCGGTACACCGAATCGCCGTTCACGCCTTCAAAAATGTGGTCGAGAATGGAGTTGGCCACCATGGGATCGAAGACGATCGGCACTTGCGCGGTTCTTGCTTTGCGCGCCCCCAGGCGGCGGACCGTGCGCTGAGCAGCAATTTTCCCCACCTGCTCAGCAGGCTCGAGACGGCTGAGGCTGCGCGCGACCGAGAACCAGTAGTCGCGCTGCATGGCGCCATCTTCGGATTGAGCAATCGGCACCGCAGCCACCGAACAATACGAGCGGCGATATTCGCCTACAAAACCGTGTGAATTCGCCAAGACCTTGTGTCCCGTCGCGGCGTCAAACGAACCGCCTTCCGAATTCTTGATGCGCGGATCGAAATCGAGCGCGGCTTTTTCCGCCCGCCGTGCGTAGTCAATGCGCTCCGCACCTGGGAGCGAGTAGACGTCTTCGTAATAAAGATCGAGATCGCCGGGAAGGGAGCCGAGCTGCGACGGCTCGGGAATCCCGCCATACGGATCTTCCGAAGTGACTTTCGCCAGCTCCAGAGCGGATTTCACCATGCGCTCGATCCCTTCGCGAGAAAAGTCGCTGGAGTAGGTGCTGGCCGCACTTTTACCAAAGAACACGCGCACGCCGATAGCCTTGGAGCCAGACTCTTTCAGAGTTTCAACCTGGCCGAGCCGTACGAGAGCGGAGAACTCATCGCCTTCCCGCACAACTGCCTCAGCCGTGGTGGCGCCACCCGCCATAGCGCGGCGAACTACGTCAATCGCGATTTCTTTGAGATCAGTTTCGAGTTTCGGGTTTTGAGTTTCGAGAGTTGTATTGGTCATCAACTTTTGATTAGCCACAGAGGCACTTAGACACGGAGGACTTCTTTGTCAAAGCTTCATCTGGATATTGAAATTTCGAGCGTATGACTATGGAGCGCGAGTTTCAATCGAAAATCGAAAATCCCTCTGTGTCTCAATTACTGCATGAAGCTTCCGGCGTCCTTCTTTGCCGTCCCTCCCACGGTCAGGCGATCGATCTTAATTGTCGGAATCCCTACGCCTACAGGTACCGCTTGTCCGTCCTTGCCGCACGTGCCGACGCCTTCGTCGAGTCTCAGATCGTTACCGACCATTGAGACGCGAGTCAGCACGTCGGGCCCATTGCCGATCAGCGTAGCGCCTTTGATCGGTGCCGTGATCTGGCCATCTTCAATCAAATAGGCTTCCGAGGCGGAGAACACAAATTTCCCATTCGTGATATCCACCTGCCCACCGCCAAAGTTCACGGCATAGACGCCGCGCTTCACCGAGCGGATGATGTCCTGCGGATCATCGTCGCCCGGCAGCATGTAAGTGTTCGTCATGCGCGGCATGGGGATGTGCTCATAACTCTCACGCCGCCCATTGCCGGTATCGGCAATGCCCATCAGGCGCGCGGAGAGTTTGTCGCTCAGATAGCCCTTCAGAGTTCCTTTTTCAATCAGCGTCGTGTGTTGCGTGGGCTCGCCTTCATCGTCCACATTCAGCGACCCGCGCCGCCAAGGCAGGGTTCCGTTATCGACCACCGTGCACTTCTCGCTGGCCACGCGCCTACCCACTAGCCCAGCGAAAGCTGAGGTCTTCTTGCGATTGAAATCAGCTTCCAGGCCATGGCCCACGGCCTCGTGCAACAGCACGCCCGGCCAGCCCGGACCGAGAACAACTTCCATCTCGCCCGCCGGAGCTTCTCGCGCATCAAGCTGCAGAATAGCCTGTCGCGCCGCCTCTTTCGCGAAGTGTTCCGGATTCTTTTCTCCGAAAAAGAAGTCGAGAGCCACACGCCCGCCGCCTCCGGCACTGCCCCGGCCAGAGACGCCGTCGTCGGTCTTGGCGATACAGGAGACATTCAGGCGAGCCAGCGGCTGCGAGTCTTCCGCGAACGTGCTATCAGAAGCAACGACCAAAATGTTTCGCAATTCATCGCTGTAGCTGGCGCGGACTTCCTTGATCCGCGGGTCACGGGCGCGGGCAGCTTTGTCGGCGCGCATCACCAGTTCGACTTTCGCAGTGATTTCGGCGTCCACGGAGGGCAGCGTCACCGGGTACAAGCTGCGCGCCTGTTTTTCCTGGTAACCAACCACAGGAGTTTTGGCAGGACCGCTGGCAATCAGCGCTGCCGTGCGCGCGGCATGCACGATGCGTTGCGGTGAAAGATCGTCAGTGTAGGCGTATCCTGTGCGTTCGCCTGCGACGACGCGTACTCCGCAGCCCGCGGAAATCCCCTGCGATGCGGATTTCAGCATCGACTCATCGACCATGAGCGCTGTGGAAGTGAGGTATTCGAAATAAAGATCGGCGTATTCACCGCCAGCCGAGAGGGCCGCCGCCAGATAGCGTTCCAAATCTTTATGAGTAAGCCCGTAGTGCTGAAAAAAGAACTGTTCTTTGCTCACGTTGATTAGATGCCGCTGAAATTGAAATGACTCCCAACCCAGGAGCATCTCATTATCCCACACGGGATGTGTCGACGCGGAATGTGTGTCGCACCGTGTCCCTCTACGGTCAAGAACAACCCCACCAAGGACCGCGTAGGGACAGACGCCCTGTCCCAGGCCGAGTCGGCTGCACTTGTATTTAAGTCGTGTTTACCGGTCACAGACACGCGGCGTTGAGTCGGAAACAATCCTGCAATGACTTCCGAATCTCTGGTCCGCACGCTTGAGGATTTCCTCGCTGGATCCCGCGACGCCGTGGTTCTGGAAGAGGGCGCGGTAGCGTTCGATCTGGCATGGGCGAAATATTCAATTTCGGGCGAACGTGGCAAATGCCTGCTTCATTTGTGGTCAACAGAACGGAACATAGTGCGTCGGGTGCTCGAGGCGGAAATCAAGAACGATGTTTTGCGATTAGCGGTACAACGTCTGGGACAGACACGTCCGTCAAAGCTGGAAATCTGCCGTGAGCGGGATCGACGCACGCCTTCCGCCCGCAAGGCCGCCCGATCGGCCTATCAGCAGAAATTGCGCAGGGTGCTCGAGCGGCAATTCGCCGGCTTCACAGTGGCCCAGCTCAGCACGGCGATGGATTTGGAGCGATCGTTTGGTCCAATTTATACGCGCGGACTGCTGAAGCAAGGGCGCTCGACCTTCGCCGTGCTCGGAGTGAATCAGCAAGAGACGCAGGCTTCAATCGATGCTGCGCTTACATTCGGTATTCTCTGGCTGGACGCATTCCGACAGGCTCAGGACGGAAGGGTGCTCGTCGAAGGCCTCAAACTTTTCCTGCCCGCTGGTACTTCGGCGCTCGCGCGAGAGCGTATGGCACATCTGAACCGTGCTGCTGCGAAGTGGCAGATCTACGAGCTTCGAGAGCGAGATGAGTCGCTGCGTGAAATTGACTGTGCTGATCGCGGAAACATCGCCACCAGACTCCTGCATTGCACGGATGAAACGGTAGCTCGGGAACGCTTTGCGGAGTCGATCGGACGCCTAAGTGAGCTGGTGCCAGACTGTGAAATCGCGGTGCTGTCTGCGGCCGAGGTCGCCTTTCGTTTGCGAGGCCTCGAGTTTGCCCGTGCACGCCTGTCGCACACGGACGCATTCCGAAATACCCAGGAGATCGTGTTTGGTGTTGGCGCAAATGAGCGAGTGCTGGCGGAAAGTAATGTAGCGGATTTTGCCGATCTGCTGCGACGCGCCCGTGATATACGCGATTCGCATGGACCACGCCATCATCCCTTGTGGCGCATGCATCCGGAGCGTTGGCTCGAGTCATTGGTGGTGCGCGATGTGAGCGCCATAGATGAGCGGCTGGATTCATCATCAATGTATTCGCAGGTGCCGGCTTTTTCCGCCGCCGATCGCGCCATGATTGATGTCCTGACTGTGACCCGCGAGGGGCGATTGGCCGTCGTGGAACTGAAGGCCGACGAAGACATTCACCTGCCGCTGCAAGGGGTGGACTACTGGTCACGCGTCGAGTGGCATCAAGCGCGCAGCGAGTTCCAGCGCTTCGGATACTTCCCGGGACGCGAGCTGTCAACTGAGCCCTCTCTGTTATTTCTGGTCGCGCCGGCGCTGCACATCCATCCCGCCACAGACACCCTGCTGCACTACATCTCGCCCGAGATCGACTGGACGTTGGTGGGAATTGACGAGAGGTGGAGGGAGGGAGTGGGGGTAATTTTCCGCAAGCGTGCGCAGGTCCATAATTCGGCACAGCGGCATGCCGACAAAGGAGATGTGCGATTGCCAGTTGCCAATTGACGACCTATAGGGGTTCTCCAGTTCTCATTTCGGTGGTCAAGGATTCGGATTTTCCAATCGTCAATCGAAAATCATCAATCGCAAATTTTCTCTCATTCCTTCCATGCACTAAGAAGCCTTCGCACCACGACCATCTGTCCCAAATGATACGCGTTGTGATCGGCAACCAGCAGTGCTTCCCGCAGGATTGTCTGGCCATCACCCCGGGGGATGGGTGCGTAGAGGTCGGCCTTGGGTTCGCTAACCAGATCCTGCATCGACTTGAGGTCTTTCTGGAACGACTTAATACTGTTGTTCCAAGCCGCCGCACTTGGTGGCGATTCCGTCTTTGGCCAGTAACCGTCGGGCCATTCTGGAGAAACGTGCTTGGGATTGCGGCTGAACTCCAAAATGTCCCACTGCGCGATACGCATATGCTCGAGCAGCATCCATGGCGTGTAGGGCAGGCTATCCACTTTCTTGCCGCGCAACTGCGCTCGGAAATCAGCAACCACATCGTCAAACTTGGCGTGCGCTCCGCCGCCTTTGAGGAGGGAGAGCAGGTGTTCTCGAAGAGATTTGTCGTTTTGGTGTTTCATCATGCCCTCAATCGCAGGGGAATTCGTAGTGTCGCCGCCCTGCGGTCTGTCGAGCGGGTGCGTTGGCGGTCCTCGAAGGGCAAGATGCCCTCCGAGACAGCATGCAGGATGCCGCCCCTACAAGAGATTCGGTGGCGCGTTCATCGTGCCTGCAGGATCGGTCTCCGGTTTTTCGCCTCTATAGACGCGTGATATGCCCCGCACGATGCGACGCATCGGCAGCCGGCCTTTCTCATCTGCGAAAAAGATTTCCCCCATACGGTGGCTGCGGTAATACCATCGCTTCAGGATCGCCAGGTGCTCCATCAGTTCGAGCGCAGTCTTGCAAACAGTGGGTGCAATTGTCGTGAGCGCCTCCTGGAACCGGGACTCCATCGATTGCGATTTCGCATACTCGGTAGATTGGATCGGAAAATTCAGCGGTCCGGAAATGCGCCCGCAATCGATGCGGAACAGGGCGACACATTCGGGTACCGATGACGGCTGCAACATGACTGCTGTGAGTCGATCAATGCGGTGCACGATTTCCGGCAGTTGGCCTAGCAGCGGCGAGAGTTTTTCCAGGCGCCCATGGGTCGCCGCAGCGCTCTCGAAATCCAAATGATTCGACGCCTCATCACGCAGCATGGAGATTTCGCGCACCAGCGAGTCACCACTAGTATCCAAATAGGCCTGCACACGTGCGACTTCGTTTCGGTATTCCTCGTCGGTACAACCCTTGAAGCAGGGCGCCAGACACATTTTCATTTCCGAATAGATGCAGCCGGGAAATTTCGGATCGGGATGGAGATTCTCGACGCAACGGCGCATTTTGAAGAAGTCGAGTGAGTCGTTGGCGAATTTTTCCGCCACGGTGCGCGAAGGAAATGGTCCGTAATAAAGCGCTGGGCCGTTAAGCCGCCCCAGACGCATTGTGATCGAAGCTCGCGGGAATTCGTTTTCCATGTGCAGTTTAATCATGGGTGCCAAGCGCAGTCGCAGACGCTTTGAATACGTATTGGGGAAAGTCGCGTGCAGCACTTTGTAGAGCAGGAAGCCGGATTCAAAATGGGACCCGGCGAGCGAGTACTCGATCCAGCGAATCCGATCGCGCAGGTTCAATCGCTTGGTATGTTCCTCGGGAGAGCCCAACAGGCGGATGAGGCGGCGGCGCAGGTTTGCGCTCTTCGTAACGTACGGCTCGGCTTGCAGATCATTGCCGCGCAGCAGAAAGACCGCGGTCGCGGAAGGAATGGCGGCGAAGGTTTCGGCGTCACGTTCGGGAACGAACTCGAGCCGGTGAGTCAGCACTTCTTAATTCTAGGCCACGGATTCGCACGAATGAACACGGATTCAAGATTTCAGACTGAAGATTGCGGATTGCAAAACTGGGATTCCTGAAGTACCCGTCTTAATCCGCGTAAATCCGTATCGCAAGGAATTACCGAAAGCTCGCGCTGCGGAATTTTTGGCGGAAGTCTTCGCCATCCATCTTGATGATGCGGCACATCTCGTTCAACCGCGAACGCATGCGCTCTCCGATGCGGTCACCGAGTGTTTCTTCGCGGGCGGCAGCGCGCGGACCCGCCAGTGCGCCGGCGGGCTTGTTGTCAAAATTGGTGGTGATGATTGTGGTGCGATTGTCGTTGTATCGCGTGTTCAGGATCAGGCTTACTGTGTCCCAAACCCATTCGGTGGGCTTGACGGCGCCCAGTTCGTCGAGCACTAGCACCTCAGTTTCAAAAACGGGACGCAGTACTTCAAGTTCGGTGGTCTTCACCGAATCGTTATACGAATTCTGAATTTGTTTCAGCAGGTCACGGTAATCGCAGAACAGACAGCCAATGCCTTTGCTGAGCAGTTCCTTGATAATGCCAACCGCCAAGTGCGTCTTGCCCACACCGATCTTGCCTATAACTAATAGCCCTGTCGCATCTTTAGGGTCGTATTCTTCGACATACTTTACAGCGGCAATTCGGGCGAGCGCTAAGGAAAGATCTGCACCGGGGAAGTCCGTCGTAAAGCTGACAAGCTCGCAGTGCTCATACCGCTTGGGGATGCGCGCCGCCGCGAGCAACGAGTGCGAACGCGCTCTCAACTGACAGTCGCAGCGTGTGACGCGGCGATCGCTTTGAGTCCAAACCGTTTTCCAGCCCGTGCCCTCGCACAAACGACAAACTTCTGCGGAAACTTTCATGACCTGGGTTGCCTTCCCTGTGATTGAATCTGCACCCGTCGGCGGAGTTCGCGCAAGTGGAAAACCCGGTTCGCCTGTGCACATGTTGTGGAGATGTGTGCGGGATTGTGCAGAGGAGAGGAAAACAGCGATTCACGCCGTTCCCTCATTTCGACCGCCGTCGCGAGCCCCGGAGCGAGTTACCGGCGAATGCGGAAACCTCATTAACGGCTTCTCTGACCACAGCCAGAAATGCCCGGGCCTCGGCGCGCAGAGCGCGATGTCGAGGGTGGATCAGGTCGAGGCTTCGGCGCAGAGGTTCCGCGTCGAGAATCCTCACAGTGGCGAGCTTGCTTCGCTGAATTTCTCGCCCCACCGCTATCCTGGGGAGAAACGCCACACCTAACCCGCGTTCCACCATTCTCTTGGCGGTTTCGATAGTGTCAACTTCCAGGGCCACGTTGGGGACGAGGCCGGCCCGGCGGAACAGACTGTGAGTGAGCGTCCAATCGCTGGACCCCCGGTCGAAGAAGATGAGCGGCCAGTTCGCCACTTCCTCAAGGCGCGCCCGGCGCACGTTCTTCGGCTCTTGTTTAGGATGTGCCACTAGCAGAAGTGGATCGTCTCCAAGGCTCAAAGTCTCAACTTCGGGATGCTGAAGAGAGCGCGCCAAACCGATCTCCGCCTCTCCACCCAGCACCATCTCTAACACTTCCTTCGAGTGTCCCGAGCGAATGTTAATGATGACGTTCGGGTGGGCCCGCTGAAAGTGCTTCAGGACATCCGGGAGAAAGTACACACAGATGGAAAGTGCGGCCGCAATCTGCAGTGGGCCTTCGCTCCCCGGCCGTAGTTCATGGACTGCCTGGCGCGCCAGTGAAGCGGTCCGTAAGAGTTGCTCGGCATACGGACGAAGAGTTCTGCCAGCATCAGAGAGTGTAAGCCCACCCCGGGAGCGCGCAAAAAGTGTCGACCCAAGTGACTGCTCCAGCGCTTTGATGCGAGCGCTAACCGCTGGCTGGCTGATCCCTAGCGCCTCCGCCGCGCGGTGAAAACCGCCGAATGTAGCCACCGCGAGAAACGTCTCGATTTGATCGATCTCCATGGTTTGCGTGATTTAATTCGGTAGGATTTGCGTCCAGGCAGTCGCAGCCTAACAACATATTATTATCAAGTGTACGCATGTCGATCATCTTTTTTTATCGGCTTGATAGAAACAATCAGTTTGACCGCTCCCGGGGCTTGCCCCAAAATCTGCTTCAGGCGCAAAGGGCTCACGGCAGTCGAGCGGGAACCTTAGTCGATAGCGCGAACCTCCTCCAGCCATTTCCTGGGTGGTCGTGTTGTTCAGGGGGATTTCTGTGCTCGCATGAAGTGCAAGTTTCTTTCACTAGTAGGCGCACGGGCCGCAGCAACTTATTGGATTCATGGCAGGTACAGCAGGTTAATTTGGCAGGCCAATTGCCGCACCTGACAAGCGGTTCTGGGTGGAGCGGCTGTAGGCCGCAAGCCGTGAGCTACTCTCCGCCGAATTCCAGCATCTCAGCGACGCCGGCCACCGCTGGCAGGGAGAGGACACGTGCCTCCGACTGTCCATGCCGAGCGAAGTTCGGCCGCATCGGCATGTGACTTGGAAAGGACAATGACCCATGAGGAAGAACGGGAAAGATTTGAACCTGGAAAAAGACTGGGCCTCAAACTCACGCTGGACGGGCATTGCCCGGCCTTATGCCGCTAAGGACGTGGAGCGGCTGCGGGGGTCAGTCCACCTCGAGCACACATTGGCGCGGCTGGGTGCGGAACGGCTGTGGCGCCTCTTGCACACCGAGCCTTACGTTCCCTCGCTGGGCGCGATGACGGGCAACCAGGCTATCCAGCAGCTGAAAGCCGGGTTGCCCGCGATTTACGTCAGCGGCTGGCAGGTCGCGGCCGACGCCAACGACGCGGGCCAAATGTATCCCGACCAAAGTCTCTATCCCGCCGATAGCGTTCCCAACGTCGTGCGACGCATTAATCAGGCCTTGGCACGCGCGGATCAGATTCATCATGCCGAGGGGCACGATGACACGTACTGGTTCGCACCGCTCATCGCCGACGCGGAAGCGGGTTTTGGAGGAAACTTGAACGCGTTCGAGCTGATGAAGGCCATGATTGAGGCGGGAGCCGCCTGCGTGCACTTTGAAGATCAGCTCTCGTCAGCGAAGAAATGCGGCCACTTGGGCGGAAAGGTCCTGGTGCCCACGAACGAATTCATCCAGAAGCTGGTTGCCGCGCGGCTCGCCGCCGATGTTCTCGGCGTGCCCACTCTCATCATGGCGCGTACCGACGCTAACAGTGCGCAACTCCTGACCAGCGATGCAGACCCCCGTGATCACGAGTTCCTGACGGGTAATCGGACCCCCGAAGGTTTCTTCTGCATTCGAGGTGGCCTTGATTCGGCCATCGCGCGTGCCGTGTCCTACGCACCCTATGTCGAACTCGTGTGGTGCGAGACCGCCGAGCCCAGCCTGGACGAGGCTCGCCGCTTCGCTGAGGGCGTTCACGCGAAATACCCGAGAAAATTGCTTGCCTACAACTGTTCGCCATCATTCAACTGGAAGAAGAAGCTGGATGACGCAGCCATCGCGCGCTTTCAGAGGGAGCTGGCGGCCATGGGATACAAGTTCCAGTTCATCACCTTGGCGGGTTTTCATTCACTGAATCTCAGCATGTTCGAGCTGGCACAGGCATATCGGCTCACCGGGATGACAGCATATGCTCGTCTCCAGGAGGAAGAATTCAGCCGCGAACGCGAGCACGGCTACGAGGCCGTCAAGCACCAGCGCTTCGTGGGCACCGGCTACTTCGATATGGTGGCGCAGGTGATCGCGGGTGGAACCTCGAGCACTACGGCGCTTACGGGCTCAACCGAGCAAGAACAGTTCACCGGGACGGCGGCACGGGTGCGTGATGCGCATGGTCCGGATGCAGCTTGCCAGCCGATCCTGGGCGAATGCCCCGCAATCCCGCCTCCCGAACAAGTCATGGTGACCGGCATCAAACCGGTGAAACCGCGCGCCGGCGCCTGAACGACGCATCGATTTTTCGGCCGAAAGCCACTCTTCTCAGGTAGTTGCAGGACCGGGAGAGTGGCTCTTTTCTGTTCTCAAGCACTTGAATACCCAGCGTGCTGCGCACTTTGGAGGGCAGGAATACCAAATAACCCGTCCCGTGCGGATTTTCACAGTTGACATTCGGAAAAGACAGCGGAAAATAGCAACCACAGGATTCCCACTCAGCGGGTGCTTTAGTTGCTCACCTCCCCCGGGGGTGCGCGCTGGGGAACACAAGGAACCCTGCCAGGAGAGAAGATGAACAAAGCCGATCTCGTAAACAAAATCGCAGGCGGTTGCGATATCAGCAAAACGCAAGCTACCACTGCGATCGATACTGCAGTGGACAGCATTACCACTGCTCTGAAAAAGGGAGATCGGGTGGCTCTGATTGGTTTTGGCACTTTCTCAGTTTCACAGAGAAGGGCCCGGAACGGGCGCAACCCGCAAACCGGTGCCACGATCAAGATCGCTGCCCGCAAAGTCGCAAAGTTCACACCTGGAGCCGAACTCAAGAAAGCAGTCAACCGTAGCAAGTAAGCCCTTGTTTTAACCAATACGGCAGGGGGTCGGCCCTGCCGTTTTTTATTTGGATTATGGTATTTAGATGGTGTGGCAGATTTTGGCGGCCATCTACGACAATAATTGCGCGACAACACCTTTTACATGAATCTGAGTTGTATCTAGAAATGGAATGCCTCGGTCCATGACATCCCGCAAAATTAAGGGCAGTTCCGTCCCGCCTAGAATCAACCCCTGAATACCCTCCCGCTCTTTCAATCGATCCACTATCGTCAGCAATCGCTCACGCGTTCCAGGGAGAATAATGCCCTTTACCAATTCGCTCATGTACTTGTCATGAATGTAGGCTTGCTCGTCCTCCTCGGGTACGGCCAAAGTAATCTCTCCCTTAGAAAATACGTCTGGATAGAATCGCCCTTGCATGGTGAAGCGTGTGCCAAACAAACCGAGTCTTTTCAACCCCAGGGCTTTGGCCGCCTGGCAAGTTGCTTCGACAATGCTCACCAGTGGAATGGGGGACCCGCGACGAATCTCATCAAAAACAATATGCGGCGTATTCGCGGCCAGCAACCCGCAATCTGCCCCCGCCCTCGCAAGCTTTTGCATTTCGCCAACCAGATACTCGGTCAGCTTGGCTAATTCATTCGCCTCGATCAAATCCAGCATCTTCTTCAAATCGATACTATTGATTATGATCGAAGGATAACTTCCATCCCGTTTCTGCTCGCGATACCTTGCAATAATCGAGCGATAATACTCAACCGTTGACTCGGGCCCGATCCCGCCGATCATCCCCCCAGTCTTCATCCTGCGCTCTCCTGTAATCGCTTCCTGCGCTCGGGTGGTCCCGTTTCAAAGGGCTGCTGTTGTACAAAACCGCTGCATAACCGACCCTCAGGCTGCCGTCGTTGTCTCCGATAACCATTCCGCCGCCTCCATTCTAGGACAATACATGGATTTCAAACTGCACCAAACCCGCCGCTCCCAAGTTGCTGAATCCCGAATCAATCCTATAGAATCTAACGATTCAAGCAGGGGTTTGGAGACTTATGAAGGCAGGCATTCATCCCGCGTACAACGAAGTGCGAGTGCATTGCGCGTGCGGTAATACCTTCATGACCCGCTCGACGCACAAGGGCGATATCCACGTAGAAATTTGTTCCAACTGCCATCCGTTCTTCACCGGCAAGCAGAAACTGGTGGACACTGCCGGCCGCGTGGAGCGCTTCCGCCGCAAGTACGCAAAAGCCGGAGCAGAGAAGAAGTAATCTTTTTGGCACCGATTTGCGCGGTTTACACAGATATAAGAAGAGGCCCTCGCTGCGGCGAGGGTTTTATTTTACGAAGGCGACTAGAATAAGCAGGTGCAGAAGTCTTGGGACAATTCGGCCGATGTAGGCGCGGGCGTCCCCGCCCGTGCTGAGGGTGGTGCGGCTGACCTCGTCCCTATTCCCGACGCACTCAAAGTCGGCTCGGTCACCCTCTCCCCTGCTACGGTGCTTGCCCCCATGGCGGGAGTGACCGACACGGTGTTCCGCCGCTTCATTCGGAACCTTGGCGGATGCGGGCTGATCATGACCGAGTTCACCTCGGCTGACGGTGTCCTACGTGCCAAGGACAAGAAGGCGCAACGCTATCTGCACTTCTACGAGGACGAGCATCCCATCTCGGCGCAGCTTTTCGGCAGCAGTCCCCAAGTGATTGCAGATGCCGCTCGCATGGTCGAGGACCTGGGTTTCGATCTCATAGACCTCAACCTGGGCTGTCCTGCGAAAAAGGTTGTCAAGTGCAACGGTGGCTCTGGGCTGTTGCGCGACCTGCCGGGGATCCAGCGTATTTTTGAAGCGGTGCGCGCGGCAGTGAAGATTCCGTTTACTGTCAAATTCCGCGCGGGATGGAATGATCAGGAGATTATCTGCGTCGAGCTGGCGAAGATGGCCGAAGGGTGCGGCCTGTGCGCGGTTGCGCTGCACGCCCGCACCCGCGAGCAGGGCTACAGCGGTCAGGCGCGCTGGGACTGGATTGGCGCGGTCAAGCAGGCAGTGGAGATTCCAGTGATCGGCAATGGGGACATCCGCATGCCGGAAGACGCCTGCGCCATGGTGACACAGACCGGCTGTGATGCTGTGATGATCGGCCGCACCGCTGCGTCGAACCCGTGGATCTTCCGCCAGATCGCGCAATTTGCGAAGAGTGGCGGCTATGGCGAACCCACCGACGCCGATCGGTACGAAATGATCCGCACCTATTTCCAGATGCTGATCGAAGAAGAGATGCCCGGAGCGGCAGGCAAGATGAAGCAGTTCGCCTCCTGGTTCACACACGGAGTGCCTGGCGGGGCGGCGTTGCGCAAGGCGATCTACGAAGCGAAGACGGAGCGCGAAATCCTTGGGCGTGTGGAAGAATTCTTCGAGGGAATTCTAGGAAGGTGCGGTGCGGGCACCCTCGCCCGCGCAGATGTAGGTACATGCGTCTCGCCCTTGCAATAATCACAGGCCAGATGCCCCGCCTGGGCGACCGAGCGAAGCTCGGCAGATGCCGTTTCCCGCTCGGCGGTACGGCCGAGGACGGCTGTCGCTCCGCGAATCGTGGAAGGGCTCGCGGTTGGGCTTACGTAACCCCTCTCGCCACCATCTTTCCGGCGTCATTCCTCTCCAGGTGCGCCCAGGGCATATTTGGGTCGTGAGTGAAAACGGTCAGCCATTGCTCCGGCATTGCCTGGGCGTAATAGCGCTTGCGGCTCTCGATCGTCTCCAGCGGAAAGAGATCAAACCCCATAACCCAGGTGAGATCGAGGTGCGCAGTCGTTGGAATCAGGTCCGAGATGTAGCACGCGGTTTTGCCACCGCTTTTAATAATTACCGCCTCCATGTTCGCAGTGTGCCCCGGAAAAATCTTCACAGAAACGCCGGGCACAATCTCCTGGTCGCCATGCAGCAGGTGCATTTGGCCACTGTCGATCAGCGGGTCATAGTTCTCGCTGATGTAGCTGATAGCGTCGCGCTCGTGCTGACGACGTCCGTGTTGCCATTCGCCCTCTTGCACGTAATACTGCGCTTTGGGAAAAGTTGCGACCACCTGACCATTCTTGCGTATCGTGTTCCAGCCACAATGATCGAAGTGCAGGTGAGTATTGATGACTACATCAATGTCGTCGGGCGCTATCCCGCCGGCGCTGAGATTCTCCAGCAACTTCGCCGGCTGGCCGTAGATCTTGGCCATTTTTTCTGAGAGTTCGTTGCCAATCCCTGTTTCGATCAGCACATTGTGCTTGCCTGTGCGCACCAGCAGCGAATTGAGTCCGACGACGACGCGGTTCTGCTCGTCAGCTTTCACCTTTCTCGACCACATGACCTTTGGCACGACACCGAAGAATGCGCCGCCATCAAGGTAGTAGGTTCCGTCAGAGAAGACGGCCAGTTCGAAATCACCGAGGGCAAGCTGCTCCATCGATCAGTGCTCCTTCGGAAAAGAGGAACCCGAGCTCTGCTCGGGCATACCTGGGCTACTTCAGCTCCCGCTCGAAATGTTCCTGCATCATGTGGAACAACTGGGTACGCGCTTCAGGCCCAGAGATACTGTGAGTTTTGTTCGGATAAAACATTAACCGGAATTGCTTGCCTGCTTTGATGAGCGCGTCCACCATCTGGATGCTGTTCTGTAGGTGAACGTTATCATCGCTGGTACCGTGGACCAGCAGAAGCGCGCCATGCATGTTGCCTGCGGCCTTGGGTATGGAGGAGTCGTCGTACGCCTTAGCATCTTGTTTGGGCAATCCCATGTAGCGCTCGGTATAGATCGAGTCATAATTGCGCCAGTCGGTCACGGGAGCAACCGCCACGCCTGCTTTGAACGCCTCGGAATGAGTCATCGAATAGAGAGTCATCGATCCGCCGTAACTCCAGCCCCAGACCGCGACGCGCTCTTTGTCAAGTTGCGGGTATTGTGCGAAAAGACTATTGAGCGCGGTAAGTTGATCTTTCAATTCAATCGCCCCGAATTCCTTGCGGATGGCAGTACTGAATGTTCTGCCGCGATTTGGAGTGCCGCGGTTATCCACGGAGAAGATGGCAAAACCCCGCCTGGCGAGAAGCTCATGGAAGAGCTCGGTCGTGCCACCCCAGGCATTGCGCACCAGTTGCCCGGCCGGGCCTCCGTAGACGCTCACGATCACGGGAATTTTGGCGCTGGTTCTCCCTTCCGGCGGCAGGAGGAGCTGACCATATAAGGTAGCGCCATCGTCGGCATTGACCTCCAGATACTTGGGAGCGGTTAGGTCGTAGTCGGCTACGCTGCGCGGTTCCCAGAATTTGTGACAGCTCCGCTCCAGGTTGCAGACGGCAAAACTGGGTGGGGTGAGTACAGAAGAATAATTGTCTACCAGATCCTTGCCATTATCTGCGAATGTGACTTTGTGCGTCCCTTCACCGGGCATGACTTCATGAAAGCCTGACCCGTCCAGCTTCACACCGTAGATCTTCGTTTGTCGTGGGTCATCTTTATTTGCCGTGAAGAAGACGGTACCAGAATCTTCATCCACCCCTTCGACTCCGAGCACCTCATAGTTCCCTTGCTCGAGCTGGCGTTCGAGCTTGGCATCGGCTGCAAGCAGATGCTGCTTGTCAAAGCTGTAGACATACAAGTGGGTGTGGCCATCGCGCCAGCTCGACCACAGGAAACGGTCCCCCGACTTGAGAACCCGAAAGTCATCGTTAACGTTCACCCACGCGTCTGGACTGGTTTCGGTCAGCACCTTGCGCGAACTGCCGGAGTGCGCGTCAACAAAGTACAACTCCATTGTGTCCTGTATGCGGTTGAGGACTTCCGCCCACAGCATCCCGTCGCGCAGCCAGCCGAACCGGGGAATGTAAATATCAGTCTCCTTCGTGAGCGAAATCCATTTGACCTTGCCACCACTCGCGCCCACTACGCCGAGACGCACAGAAGGATTGGTATCGCCCGCCTTGGGATACTTTTCCATGTCAACCTTGGGATGTGTAGGCAGCCAGTCAGTAATCGGGTACGTGGGCACCTTATTTTCGTCCATCTGCAAAAAGACGATTTCCTTGTTGTCGGGCGACCAGAAATAATTGCTGCGAACGCCGAGCTCTTCCGCGTAGACCCAGTCCACTTCGCCATCGAGCAAGTTCTCATCATTGTCTTTGGTGAGCTGCTTCTCGCCCTTGCCCGAAACTGGCCGTATATACAAATTGTGCTTGCGAAGATAAGCCAAGTGGGTACCATCCGGAGAAAACTTCGGATCCTCGCTTTTTTCGGGAGCAGAAGTGAACTGGACAGCGGTGCCGTTCTCGAGGTTATAGAGCCACAGTTGGCCCTGCGAATCGAAGAGGAGGTGCTTGGAATCGGGTGCCCACGAATATTCCGCCACGTGATAGCGCGTGACCCGTTCTTTTTCACGCTCATCTGTGATCTTGTTGGAAGGCGGTGCCAGCATGGCCAACTTGGATTCGCTGACCAAAACCTTTTTCTCGCCTGTTGCGGCATCGACGTACCATAGTTCTCCGTGCTCGCCGGAGTTATCGCGCTGCACAAATGAGACCTTGGTGTTGTCGGGGCTCCACTTCACGGTTTCGGGGCTGCGCCCGGTAATGCCGCCTTCGGCGAATATGGATTCGAGCGTCAGAGGTTTTTTCTGCGAGTTTCCGGTTGCCGTGGATTGGGCGGTTCCACGGGAGAACATCGCGAGTGTGACCAGAACTACTAAGCCAAAAAATCGATTCACGAGCTGGCTCCAGGGACAGGCATGAACGCTATTAGCAGGCTGAAAAGTGTAACATCGCCGGCACGGTTCGATGCATGGGAACTGTCGCGGTCAGCGGAGGCAAGAATGTAAAAGCCGTCGTGGAGACAAGACACGAAAGTTGCCACAGCCGGCGGAAGCCTTTGCCACTCTGGTCTAAGCCTTGCATGCCAGCGACCGGAAAACATCCGTTCGCATGCTAAAATCAATCTAGTGTCATTCCTCATAATGCTTCCAGATATCGAGAACCTGCTCCAATTGCAAGAAGCCGACCGAGAGATCCGCCGTCTGAACGACGAAGTTGCGGCTCTGCCCAAGCGAGTAGCAGCGATCGAACAAAAGCTCGCAGGTACCAAGACTGTTCTGGAAAGAGCGAAAGCCTCCATCAAAACTGATGAGGCAGCCCGCCGCAAGTATGAAACTGCCATTCAAGACCTGCAGCAGAAAGTCTCGAAGTACCGCGACCAGTCACTCGACGTAAAAACCAACGATCAGTACAAAGCGTTGCTGCATGAAATCCAGTTCGCCGAGCAAGAGATTCGCGCCAACGAAGACAAGATACTGGAGCTCATGATCAATGCCGAGGCTCGAGAGAAAGAGGTCAAGGCGGCGGAAGCCGAACTGAAAGCGGAGACGGCGGAAATCGAGCAGGAAAAGGCCGACGCGCGCCAGCGCACCGCTGAAGACGAGAAACAGCTCGGCGAGTGGAATGCCAAACGCGAAAAGCTCCGTGTGGAAGTATCACCCGATCTTCTACGGCATTACGAACGGGTGATGAAATTCCGCGGCACTGGTCTTTCCGAGGTGCGTGATCACAAGTGCATGGCGTGCCAAATGATGCTTCGTCCGCAAACCTACAACGAAGTACGGAGCGGACAGCAGATCGTGACCTGTGACTCCTGTCAGCGAATTCTGTATTTCAATCCCGCGAACGAAGCGAGCATTGAACGCACGAACATGACGCGAAAACGGCGCCCCCGGCCCAAAGCTGACGCCGATCAGGCCTGGTACCACCGTCTGCATTACGGTGAGCACGAAGAGGTTTTTCTGGCCTTTGTTAACCACGAGGGCACTTCCAGCCGCCGTATTTACGATCTCCACACCGGACGCAAGATCGGCGAGACTGACATCCGCGAGGGCGACTATCACACCGCCTTCGCCGCAGACCTTGAGAACGCAACCCGCTTGAACGGAAACTGGAGTGAGACAGAACTCGAAGAATGGGGCGCCGAGTTGCCCATGACGGTTCTGGACGCCTTACATTCCGATCTCGCAGCCGCGCGTGTCGAGTCGGACGCGCGGACTCACGCTAAATCCAGTGAAACCGTCGTCTCCGAACACCCTGCCGCCAGCTAGATCTTCAGTTGGTAGTCGTTAGCCGTCGGTCGTTGGTCATTGGTCCTCAGCCTCAAAACCGTGTGTGAGCATAAACGTCTCGGCTGTCCTCGATCCACGTAGGGGCAGACGCCCTCGTCTGCGCGGTCGAGCCCAGTTCGACTACTGACTTGTCGAATGTTAAGCAGAGCTTTGCTCTGCGCCTAGCCGAGGGCGACGACTGGGCCTACGTGTTATTGCCGGGTTTAAGATTCCCTGATGCTTAAACGTCCCACGGTTGCCGCTGCACTCCCGACCGTGAAGGTCTCTGCCCGAGGCGTTTCCCGGCTGAGAAGCGGCCGTGTATGGATCTACCGTTCTGATATCAATTCGGACGACAGCATTCCACCCGGTTCACTGATCGGTGTCTCCGACGAGCGCGGCAAATTCCTGGGGACCGGTTTCTACAGCAGCGCATCACAGATCGCCCTCCGCATGCTCTCACCCCAACCGGTCACGGATTTGCCGGCTCTGCTGCGTCAAAGAATTGAGGCCGCCATCGCCTACCGCGCTCAAGTGGTCCGCGATACTGATGCCTACCGCGTTGTTTTCAGCGAGGGGGATTTTCTCCCGGGGCTAATCGTGGACCGATATAACGACATTCTTTCTCTCCAGGTGCTTACGCAGGCCATGGATGCTGAGCCGGTGCGGCAGGTATTGATCCAAAAGCTGAACGAGGAGCTCAAGCCTGCAGGAATTGTGGAGCGAGTCGAGCCTCGCATCCGCGAGCTGGAGCAGCTCCCGCCGCGCGCTCCCGGTTTGCTTTACGGCGAGAAGAAGGACACTGTTTTCACCATGAACAATGTTCGCTTTCATTACCGCGGGCTCGAGGGACAGAAGACCGGTGCCTTCCTCGACCAGCGAGAAAACCACGTCGCCGCCGCTCAATACGCCCATGGCGAAGGCTTGGATGTTTTCTGTTATCAAGGCGGGTTCGCCCTTCACCTAGCCGGGCGCTGCTCGACGGTAACTGGAGTGGACAGCTCCCGGCCTGCCTTGGAAATGGCCGAACAGAACGCTGCTCTGAATGGACGAGAGATCGAGTGGATTGAGGCCAATGCTTTCGACCTGCTCAAGGACTACGCCGCAGCCCGTCGCCAGTACGACACGATCATCCTCGATCCGCCGGCGTTTGCTAAGAGCAAGCGCACCCTCGAAACTGCGCTTCGTGGCTACAAGGAATTGAACCTGCGGGCCCTCAAGATGCTCCGCCCCGGCGGAACTCTCGTCACCTGCTCATGTTCTTATCACGTGAGCCAAGCCGATTTTCTGGAAATCCTTGCCGAGGCTTCTCGCGATGTCCACAGAACTATTCGAATCTTGGAAAACCGCACCCAGGCCCGGGACCATCCCATGGTGCTGACGGTGCCCGAAACCGCCTACCTGAAGTGCGCAATAGCCAATGTAAGTAGTTGAAAATAAACAAATAGATTTGCGTGACAACAACTAGCTCAAGTTTTATGCTAGGCACATACTAAAACCCTAGGGAAGCTTTACAGGAGCCCTTTAAGAAACCATTTCTATCAAGGAGGAATGACTTATGACAGTGCTAACCCGTTGGGACCCCTTCCGTGAGTTCATCACTCTGCAAGATCGTATGAATCGCTTGTTCCGCGAACCGTTCGGCCCTGAAGGCCGGGAGGAATCGCTGACCACCACAACCTTTGCTCCGCCGGTCGACGTCTATGAGGACGAGCACAACGTTACTCTGAAGATTGAAGTTCCGGGCATCGACGAGAAAGACATCGATGTTCGCATTGAGAACAACACCCTTACCGTGCACGGCGAGCGCAAGTTCGAGAAGGAAGAAAAGGAGGAGAACTACCGTCGCGTCGAGCGACAGTATGGAAGCTTCACCCGCTCTTTCACGCTCCCCAACACGGTCGACCCGGACCAGGTGCACGCCACCTATGACAAGGGCGTGCTGAAGATCAGTATGGCCAAGAAGGCTGAAGCCAAGCCAAAGCAGATCAAGGTCAACGTTGGCAGTGAGAAAACTCTCGAGGGTAAAGAGGTCAAGGGCGTGAGCAAGGCCGCGTAAGCTAATTGACTGCGGTCGTGAAACGGGAGACGGAGCCCTGCCCCTCTCCCGTTTTTTTGCGATGAGGGTTATTGTCGTGTCCAAGAAACACATAGGCCAGACGCCTTGGTCTGGCTGGTCGAGCGGAGCTCGAATATCCAGGTGAACGAAGAATTTGTGCATTTTGTTTTGGTCGAGTTCCGAAATACGTAGATTTTCTGCCTTAGTTAAAATGACAACCAGTGTAAGGAGTTCACATGCCCATCCGTTGGGACAAATTCACGCTAAAAGCGCAGGAATCGGTGCAGCGCGCCAACGATTTGGCGTCCGAGCACGGCAATCCTGAGTTGCTGCGAGTGCATCTGCTCGCCGCACTGCTTGAAGACCGCGAAGGCATCGTTCCGCCCATCGTGGAGAAGATCGGCATTGCCGTGCAAGCAGTGCTCAATGAGGTGTACCGCGAGATTGAGCGCCTCCCCAAGATCTCCGGCGGAGGTGTCGCACAGGCTACCCTTTCCCAGCCTATGAACCAGCTTCTCGAGCGGGCCTTCAAGGAGGCCGATAATTTTAAGGATGAGTACGTTTCTACCGAGCATCTACTACTCGCCATCACGCAGCTCAAGCGCGACGCTGCCCAGGAGCTTCTGGCTCGTCACGGCGCCACTCACGAGGCCATCCTCAAAGCGCTTACTGCGGTCCGCGGATCGCAGCGTATTACCGACCAGAATCCCGAAGCCAAGTACCAGGCGCTCGAACGCTATGCCCGTGATCTCACTGAACAAGCGCGGCGCGGCAAGCTCGATCCGGTGATTGGACGCGATGAAGAAATCCGCCGCGTGGTCCAAGTCCTCTCGCGTCGCACCAAGAACAATCCGGTGCTGATCGGCGAGCCTGGCGTGGGCAAAACCGCCATTGTGGAGGGACTGGCGCAGCGCATTGTCTCCGGCGATGTACCGGAAGTCTTGAAAAGCAAGCGAGTCGTTGCTCTCGACCTGGGATCGATGCTGGCCGGAGCCAAGTACCGCGGCGAATTCGAAGACCGGCTGAAGGCCGTTTTGAAAGAGATCGAAGACTCGCAGGGTCAAATCATTCTCTTCATCGATGAGCTGCACACGCTGGTGGGCGCGGGCGCGGCGGAAGGCGCGATCGACGCCTCGAATATGTTGAAGCCGGCGCTGGCCCGAGGGGAGCTGCGCGCCATTGGAGCAACGACGTTAAACGAATACCGCAAGTACATCGAAAAGGATGCGGCCCTCGAACGTCGTTTCCAGATTGTGTTCGTCGGCGAGCCGAACGTCGAAGACACGATTGCAATTCTGCGTGGACTTAAAGAGCGTTACGAGGTGCATCACGGGGTGCGCATCAAAGACTCGGCCATTGTCGCCGCCGCCACACTGTCGCATCGTTACATCTCAGATCGCTTCTTGCCGGACAAAGCGATCGATCTCATCGACGAAGCGGCGGCCTCCCTGCGCATCCAGATCGATTCCATGCCAACCGAGATCGATCAGCTCGAGCGGAGAGCCACACAACTGGAAATCGAGCGCCAGGCGCTGAAGAAGGAAGATGACCCGAATTCTCGCGAACGGTTGGCGGCAATCGATAAGGAACTGGCCGAAGTACGCGAAAAGTCCAATGCGCTGAAAGCCAACTGGAAAAGAGAAAAGGACATCATTGCCCGCTCCCGCGAGCTGAAAGAGAAGATCGAACAATTGAAGCTCGAAGAGCAGACGGAAGAGCGAAAGGGCAACCTGGCGCGCGTGGCGGAGATCCGCTATGGCTTGCTTCGCCAGACGGAAGAAGAACTGGAGAAGGTCACCGCGCAGATGGACGGAAACGTTGTCGGCGGGCGTACCACTCGAATGCTGAAGGAAGAAGTCGACGAGGAAGACGTCGCCCGCATCGTCTCCAAGTGGACCGGCATTCCGGTCTCGAAGATGCTCGAGGGCGAGGTAAAGAAACTGATCAACATGGAAGACCGGCTGCGCCAGCGAGTCGTGGGTCAGGATGCGGCGCTGGAGCGCGTTTCGAACGCCATCCGCCGCTCGCGCGCAGGCTTGAGCGATCCCAAGCGCCCGATCGGCTCCTTCATCTTCCTAGGCCCGACCGGTGTAGGAAAAACCGAACTGGCCCGCGCTTTGGCTGAATTCCTCTTCGATGATGAGCATGCTATGGTGCGCATCGATATGTCCGAGTACATGGAGAAGCACGCCGTTTCACGTTTGATCGGCGCGCCTCCGGGATACGTGGGTTACGAGGAGGGAGGCCAACTTACGGAGCAGGTACGACGGCGTCCGTATGCGGTTGTGCTCTTCGACGAGATCGAAAAAGCGCATCCTGATGTCTTCAACATCCTGCTGCAGATCATGGACGATGGCCGCTTGACCGACGGCAAAGGCCGCACCGTCGATTTCCGCAACACGGTAATCATCATGACCTCGAACATTGGGTCTACGTATTTGCAGGCCGAGAACATGCGGTCGGCGGAAGAGTTCGCGCGCGCCAGCGAACTGGTGATGAACGCACTCCACGGTCACTTCAAGCCCGAGTTCCTGAACCGCGTAGATGACATCATCGTGTTCAGCCCGCTGGGCAAGAAGCAATTGGTTAAGATCATCGAGCTGCGCTTGGAAGACGTGCGCAGGCTCTTGGCGGATCGCAAGATCTCGCTCGAGCTGACCGAGGCGGCGAAAGAACTGCTATTCACCGAGGGTTTCGATCCAAATTTCGGCGCGCGCCCTTTGAAGCGAGCCATTCAGAAGCTGGTGCAGGACCCGCTGGCGCTGAAGATTCTTGACGGCGAGGTATTGCACGGCGATCACGTGGTGGTGGATGCCGATAAGCGCGCGGGAAAAATGGTGTTCGAGGTCAGCAAACGGGTGGGCGAGAAAAAAGAGCCGGCGAAAACAAGAAGATAGCCATCAGCCCGGCATGATGGTTTCGTCCCCCACATACGCTACGCATTCGCGACTTTGCCGCTGACAGCCCGAACCAGGGTTAGTGCGGTGACGTCGTCGTGTGTGGGTGGCGTGCACATGAACTGCTGGACGCTGTCCAGAACACTCAAACCTAGTTCCTTGGCACTGCTGGCTGTGGTGCGCTGGAGATGTTTCTTCAGACGTTCCAGTCCGAAGTCTTCGCCATTGCGGCGACTTTCCACCACTCCCCTGGAAACGAGGAGCAGGGCTGCGCCCGTGCTCAGAGCAACTGTGGGAGCATCGCAAGTAGTGTGGGAAAACAGTCCCAGTGGAAGTCCGGTAGCGGTCAGCATCATAACCCCGGACAGGTCCCGCAGCAGAGCAGGGGTGTGCCCTGCATTTGTATAGCAGATGGTGCCCACACTCTCGTTGTAACAGCCGGAAAACGCAGGACAACTGCGGACACCTCCGGCAGCCTGTATGACACTGCGGTTCAGCTCATGGCAAAGTTCAATCATGGCTTCGGCTTCATTGATGTCTTCGCCGGCAAACAGCTTGTGCCCCAAGGCTCGAAAAGTCTGCTGCGCCGCGGAAAGAATTTCTCGATTCTGGTCGCGCCGTCCAGCGACGTCCAATAAACCAAACAAGACGCGGGACGGGTTGACGCGGAGAAACTCGTAGAAGTCTCCGCCCATACGTTGGCCGTAGAAAATCGCGGCGATTTCGGCATCGCGCAGTCTAGGAATCTCCGACCTTATCGGATCGACAGGTGTGGCCAGGACGGGTTTGCTTCCGAAAGCGGACTGCATACACAAGTAAGTACTCGGGCCGAAGTTAGCACAAGAATCGCAACTCAGCAAACATTACCGAGAGTCATACTGAACCTTTGCCGTGGTTAATCGCTGTATCTGCGGCTAAGATATTTGCCTACTTCAGTTTCCAGTTCGCCGTAGCTGCAATGGATGGTAGTGCGAAGAGCCGCCTCCGTGGAACTCCCTTGGCCAATGCGGTCGAGGATGCGTTGCAGATCGCTTAGGCCATAGGTGTCGCTGATGTACTCGGCAGCGGCAAGGGACTCATCGTAGGCCAGCACGGCCTCGACCTTCGAGAAACGCATGAAGCCGCCTTCTAAAACATAAAACGGGATCTCCCGTTGCGCCCGGAAGACCTGGGCCAACCGGTGGCCGCGGGCATCCGTCGTTTTAGGTTCGAGTAGCTGCGCGATTCCCTCATGCAACCATTGCGGGCAGCGCCCGGCAGAAATCTGATCAATGAAGGAGTGAGCGAGTTCGTGCTTTAGGACGCGAGCCAGTTCAGGAGTCACTGACGTTATGCCGCTGATCGGAATACGAAGCTTTCCGTCATTGACGGCGCCGGTCCATGAGGGCGCGTGGGTGACATCGAAGAACGCCCGCTCGGTGTAGAGTACAACCGGAATGCTGCTCCGCGGCGAGGCGCCAAGTTGGCGGACTAGTTCGTCATATTCTGATTCCAGGGTGGCGAGCAATTCCCTCCGTAACGACTCGGAAGTCTGTTTGCCTTCGAACCGCAAAGTAAAGTGGCTGCTCTCCCGCTGGGAGAACTCGGCTTCCGCGGCGGCTTCTCGTTCCGCTTTGGCCAGGAACTGCTCGACCTTCGCGTCCGGGTGCAGTGCCAAAGATTTTTTCCAGGAGCGAATCGCCTCACGAGTACGATCGGCAGCGAACTGCGCGAACCCAAGAATGGTTAGAGCATCCGCGGAATCGGGCGCCACGCGAGCAGAACGCTCGGCATAAGTCAGAGCTTCGGCAGCGTTGCCTGTCCGCACCAGCAAGGCCGCGTAATAATTCAAGATAGTTGAATTATTGGATTGGAAGCGGAGCGCGGTTTCGTAATAGCGGCGGGCCTCTTTGACATCGCCTTGTTCGAACTCGTGCTTGCCAGCGATGAAATAGGCAGTGGCCACGAGCTCTGCATTGCCGCTCTTCTCCATGTCGGCGAGGGCATCGGAATCAATCCGGTCATCGTGAAGGATTTTTGCAGAAAGATTGCCTTTACTGTCCAAGCTATCGGTCGGAGCAAACGCAGATAGATCAGCGTCTCTCGTGGAAGCTAGAGACTCAGGTGCAATCCCACCGACATCGACGTGTTTCACCGATGATTTGGGAATAGCATAAGAGTTATCGCCGATCTGGTACTCGATATGCGTGCCCTTTTCGCGGACCTGCTCTGCCCAGATTGTGCCACCGTTCTTCAGGCGGATGACTTCCGCCGGCGCACACACAGCCGCCGCCATGATGAAGATCGTCAATTCGAAGAAGATGATGACAGGTACCCGCACTGTGGCGCATTCTAGCAACGAGTGGGAGACCGAAGTAGGTGACTATGGTAATCACTCGAATTGGTAGAGTTGTGTTGCTCGAATGCCTCATGCTTTCGGGCGCAATGGGCGCTTGGGCGCAGGCCGGCGCAGCGCCGCAAATCCGCGCTTCCAAATCTGCAGAGACCCTCTATTTGCAATTGCGCAATATCGGGCTGGACAAGTCGCGAGTCTACGGGGTGCGAGGAGCATCATTGGACCGTTCCGCGCTTCACCTTACCCTGGAAGATGGCACCATCGCCTTCACCCAGGATGTGTTCGGGCGAATTACTGGGGCTTTTTTTGAGGGAGACGGAGAGGTTCTGCTGGCTTCTCAGGATAAGGCGGAGCGGTCCTCAATGGCATTGTTCACCGGGATGGCGATCCTTGAAGAGCAGTTCGGCACGGCCTACTTCCGTTTCAACGATGATACTTACGCCGAATTGCAGCCGTGGTTGCGCCCATCCGATCAAGCCCAGGAATTTGTTTCGCAGTGGGATGAGACGGCACGCAACCTGGCCGATTTCGACGCATTGCGCCTGCTCATGAGCATCGACCATTTCCTCCCACCACGTGGAAGGGGGGCGACGAAGCTGCCGGAAACGCCATCGGGTACGGATCGGATGCTGCATGCTCGTCTGCAAGGACGCAAGCTCGGAACTTTCGATGTTTACTTCGATTCGGAAGTGCCAGAGCCGCTGTGGGCCGGCCACATGCGCACCGTCGAAGGCGCGAGTTACTACGACGTCTGGACTTCTTTCGTGCCGAATCGGCCCGACTCGCAGGTCGGGAAGGGAGTACAGGACAAGCGCGAAGATGTGACTATCACGCGTTACACCATCCGTTCGGACATAAAGCCTCCCACGGACCTCAACGGCGATGCTCGCTTGCAGCTCGAGGCACGGCGTAGTGGAGAGCGTGCGTTGCTTTTCGAGCTATCGAGATTCCTTCAGATAAAAACGGTGGAGGCGAACGGGCGGCCAGTGGAATTCATTCACAATCAGGCCCTCGAAGGCTCACAACTGGCGCGCCGGGGAAACGATTTGGTCGCTGTAGTCTTTCCCGAGCCTTTGAGAGCCGGAGAAAAGCTCGAGTTGCGGTTTAGATATGGCGGAGAAGTTCTCTCCGAAGCGGGGGGAGGACTGCTGTATGTGGGTGCCCGCGGAACATGGTATCCGAATAGAGGCATCGCCATGTCCGATTTCGATTTGGAGTTCCACTACCCGCCGGGCTGGACCTTGCTGGCAACTGGGAAGCGGGTGCCGGTCACATCCCAGGCGAATCCAGCCAGTGATGGCGGCAGCGTGACAATACCTGGCGAGCAGGTGACGAGGTGGGTTTCGGAGCGTCCAATCCCGATTGCGGGATTCAATCTCGGAAAGTATGTTCGTGCGGTCACGCGCGCTGGCGATGTGACCGTGGAGAGTTATGCGACCGCCGGGCTGGAGCGCAACTTCCCCAAGAGCCAAGGCGAGGTGGTCACCGTTCCCGACCTTCGGAAGCCGGCACCCTTCCGCGAGCCGGCTGTTGTAATCACTCCGCCCGCCCCTTCGCCGGCGCGCAATGCCCAGCCGGTCGCGGATAAGTCCGCACGCGAGGTTGAGTTCTTTGCGCGTCGTTTCGGGCCCTTTCCCTACAGCTCTCTAGAGATCACGCAGATGCCCGGCAAGTCGAGTCAGGGCTGGCCTGGGTTGGTATTCCTCTCGAGCTACGCATTCTTGACGCCCGAACAGAAGCGCCAAGTTCATCTGGACCGGCTGGAGACCCTGTTCAGCGGCCTGGCGCTTGCCCATGAGACCGCGCACCAGTGGTGGGGAGATCTGATTACGTGGAGGAGTTATCACGACCAGTGGATCGTTGAAGGATTGGCGAACTACTGCGCCATGATGATGCTGGAATCGGAAAATCCAGCGGAGTTCCGGATTGTGATGGAAAAGTACCGTCAGGACCTGCTTCAGAAGAACAAGAACGGTGAACTACTGAAGGATGCTGGACCCGTGACCCTGGGCTTGCGGCTTTCTTCTTCGCATTTTCCCAATGGATATGAAGCAATCAGTTACGGTCGGGGGACATGGCTTTTCCACATGTTGCGCTACATGCTGCTCGATGCAGAAGCAAAGGGCGGCCCGCATCCTCGCGGTTCGGCGCGCGAAGACGAGCCGTTTGTCCGCAGCTTGCGCAAACTGCGTGATCGTTATGAAGGCAAAGTGATCACCACTCGTGATCTGCTGCGGGTTTTTGAAGAAGACCTGCCTCCGTCTCTGCAGTTCGAGGGCAAGAAGAACCTAAACTGGTTTTTAGAGGGCTGGGTAAACGGGACCGCGTTGCCACATTTTGAAGCGCACGGTGTGAAGTTTGCACCGAAGGGTGATGCAACCATCGTGAGTGGAACCCTGTTGCAAAAGGACGCCCCCGAAGAACTCGTCACCGCAGTCCCGGTATACGCAGCGGTTGCCGGAAAAACGTCTGTGCTGCTTGGGCGGGTGTTCGTCGACGGTCCGGAGACCACTTTCCGCCTGACCGCTCCAAGTGGAACACGGAAGATCCTGATCGACCCATATCAAACCCTGCTCACGAGTTCCCGATAGTTCGCAAGACAAGCAGTGCCTCTTCCGAACAGTATTCAGCAACTCTTCCCGCTTCGGCACTCTTTTGCCGCGCTGAGACCCCTAGCTTCTGCGGGATTCGCACTGTCCTCCCCGATTACCCCAATGGCATGGGCTGATTTGAAAGCACTTCTGAAGTCAGCATAGTGGAGCGAACTAATGGAATGGAAGGTGCAGGTGTGATTCCGTGCTGCCTAAAGTCACGCGAATGAAAATTACCAGTCCATAAATTTCTGGACACAGGCTGGAAGGCAATATGGGAATATGCAAGTCGATTGGAACGGAAACCGAAATTCCGAGGGGGTGGGAGACCATTCTGTTAGTCGAAGACCAAGCTCTCGTTCGAGAGGTCACCTGTCAGATCCTGGAATCGGCAGGTTACGTGCTATTACAAGCGGTTGATGCGGTGGACGCGATGAGTATCTTCCTCCAGCACCCCGGGAGCATACATCTTCTTCTTACTGACGTAGTCATGCCAGGCAAGACCGGGTGCGTTCTGGCTGAGGAGCTCGGAGCACTCTGCCCAGAGATGAAGATCATTTTCATGTCGGGTTATGGGGAGAGGGTCGCATTAGTAAAGGCGCATCTGGAGCCGCGGATGTCCCACCTGTCCAAACCTTTTTCCGTTCAAGCGTTGCTGCGGAAGATCCGTGACCTTTTGGACGAAAAGAATTCCCCGGCCCTGGTGAAGGTAGCTACACGCGCGGCCGGTAGCCGGTAACTTCCTAGATCTGCTGGGAATCTGCAGCCGGGGGACGACCCGCTTGAGTAGACCCATCTCCGCTTAGAATGACGGCGAATTATCGCGGCAGTCGGCTGCATAATCTGAGTGAGGCTGCCTCCCTCGATCAGCAAACCAGCCAGGATTCCACCTATACCGACGACAATGCCCCCGAAAGTGGCCTTGTCCACGAACTTCCCCCTCAGGCTTCTTCCGGTTTCTTGTTGCAGTTAGCGGGCGGAGATTTGGCAAAGTTGTTATCCCAGGTCGGCACGGTCCGTTCGGCTACGGAGCGGCGAAACTGAATGACCCGTTTCAGGACCTCTTCCGCACTCTCGCGCACTACGATCTTTTCGCCACTAACCAGCGTGATGACCGTATCCGGGGCCTGCTCGACGAACTTGATCAAATCCGAATTGACAGTTAGGTGTTGGTTGTTCAGACGTGTTAGCTGAATCAATTCGATCCCTCTCGCCTGCAGCGCCGGCATAGCCACTGCGGCCTCTGCTGACGTTATCGGCTTGGGGGCACCGATCCGGCCCCCAGCGGCAGTGCAACCTTCAGTACCGGCACCATCACCTTGAAAGTGGGCAAAACGAGTACGGACATCCCGGTCGACGGTAACAACAACACACTAGACGGACTGGCCAGCTACATCAATGGCCATGAGTTGGGCGTGACGGCCAGTGTGATCAATGACCTCAATGGTGCGCGGCTCGCGCTGGTCAGTACGGCCAGCGGCGAACCGGGTGATCTTTCCGTAACGGGAAACACAACCGGGCTGATTTTCACCAAATCGGCTGCGGGAGTGAATGCCTCATTTAGCATTGATGGTGTGCCATTCAACAGTACAACGAACACCGTGACCGGAGCACTGGCGGCGGTCACACTCAACCTGGTCAGCGCCGCTCCAGGAATCCCGGTCCTGCTCACGGTTGGCGCGGACACCGCCAGGGCAACACAGGCGGTCAACGCCTTCGTTGCGAGCTACAACACAGTGATGGGCGCGATCAATTCGCAGTTCACCTTTGACCCTGTAGCAAACACTGCTGGGCCGCTGGCCGCCAACAGCTCCCTTCGTTCTTTGCAGGGAAGCCTGCTCCCCGATGTCACCTTTTCGCGTACTGGGAACAACGGTTATGTAAACCTCGCCTCGCTGGGTGTGAACATGGCCAACGATGGTACGCTCAGCGTGGACAGCGTGAAACTGAACGAGGTTATCAGCGACTTGCTGCGTGCCAGCCTGTTGGAGGCGCAGATCAACCCATCCAAGACGATTCTCGAGACCCAGATCACCAACTTGCTCTCATTGCGTGAAGCTTGGATAGAAGTGGAACGCACAAGTCGGGCAAGTGCCCATCCCCCCGTTCCCGCCCAAGGTGTAGCTGCAGCGGAGTCAAGCGGAGACAGCGCGCCGTCGAATTGGAAATCCTGATGTCCCCCTCAAACCAAACTCTGCACGACATCAATGAGCGGCTTCGCCTACTTCTTGATGAGCTTGCGCCGGAGAGCCCAAAATTAGTCGCGGTTACCTCTGAGCACCTCGCCAGGGTGCTATCGGAACTGCTGCTTGCGGGAGAGTTCTTGCGAGAAGGGGTTGCGGGCGCGGAATCCGATCCCGAACTGAGTAGACAAATCGGCGAATACCGGAAGAATGTCGAGCGGCTGCGAAGTCTGCTCCCGACATTGCACGCAAATCTATTGAACGAGCGCGCACGTCTAGAGTCCGAGCGGGCGCATTTGGAATCGGCTGCTGAGTGGGCCCGCGCCTCCCGCAAGATCTCTTCTCGAGCTATCTCAAGAAATCGAAAAGACTGATTTGTGACACTTTGGCCGCTGCCGCCAGAGTTGCATCGCGCGCATTCTGGGCATTGGTCAACTCGGGATCATAAGCTGTGTTACGGAAGCTGTTGGCAAGGTTTCCAGCTGCTGTCAGCACGCCTTGGCGCTGTGGCATACTGGCGGGATCCCGGGCTGGCGCAGTACTGAACCTGAATCTCGTGTTCCACCAAACGCCACTCCTGACAGAGGGCCTGTTGGTCGCTCACTTGTTGTTCAATTTGTTCCGCGTCCATCGTAACCAAGGCGGATTGACCCTGTTCCAGCGCCGACGCAGAGGCGCTGTTCCAACAGGTCGAAACATCGCGCAATTTCTTGGTGCGTCATTAGTTTTGACCATGCTTCTCATGGCCCGTGATTGTCTTGGCACGTGATTCTCGTGGGCATGATTTTTTTTTACGTCAGGCCAGCCGATCAATCTGGTGTGTGGGCCCCTCGGGATCGGGATCGGGCTCTGCTTCGCTGCCGGGAGAAGACGGAACTGGCCGACGTCGCAATTTCGACGGAGACTCGCGCTTGCTTGGCTGTCCCTGCGCCTCTGATACACGCGAGGTCGGCCCCAACCGCTCAGTGGACAAGTCGTTCATAAGTTACCGGCCCAGCCCTCGCCTACCGGATGCGGGTTGAGGGGGCAAGAAGTTCGTCAAATATCGCTTGTGCAATCTTCTCTGGGCCGACCTCATAAGTGCCATCTTGGGTCGCACGGCGTAGTGCTTCCACCTTCTCGCTGCGGATCTCCGGCATGCCGTTAACCTTTGCCTCCAGCGTCTGTACGCGGGCATGTTCGAGCGACAACCGTGCCTCGTCAGGGGCTACTCCGGTTTCCGCCGGACACCCCCGCCGAAGATTTCGATCTGGGCGGTTTTGCGTCCCCCGAAGTTTCCGGAATTCTCGTGTTTAAGTCGATTCTCATCACTATGCCCTCGCCTGGAAGTATCCCTGCAATCCAAGATCGGCAGCCGGTTAGAAAACTTTAATCCGGTCTTCATCCAGTCCCAAATTTGCCTTCGATCTGCACCCCTAACGCCTTCAATCGGCTAAGGTAAACCCAAACTTTAGCGGCGGGGAATTTGCCCCAGCGACCGCCCAGGCGCCTGGTGGCTTAATACCTCCGTTTTGGTGAGATCCTTCATTATCATGCGGGCAATGGGCAAGCCGGCCGAAGCGCTGAGCCCCGCAGCCAGTGCCTCAGTTCCAATATCGGAATTATCGTCGGTGCCTACTTCTTTGTTCTCGCCAGAGACACCAGAAAAAGAGTCCGTGCTGCTGAATTTGGTGAATGGACTTCAGGCCATCGGAGCCACTGCCCGCGACGTCATCGCGATCCTGCAGGCCATCAAGGCTGCCGGGGCTCTGGAAGCTGACTTGGAGGTGATCTGATGAACCCTCTCTCTGTTGGAACCGAAGGTGTCCGCTCAGGCTCCTGGTCTGAGCAGGCCAGTCTGAGCAGGCCAATGCTCAATCAACCGGCAGAATTCTCAAGGCGGGGCGCGACTTTGAGTCTCCTGCATCGCGTGCAGCAAAGCTACTACCTCTGGGGCTGCGGCGGTTGCGGTTGTTCGGGCTTCGTCTGGCCTTTGGGAATTTCTTTCCCTTCATAGGTGACCGTCACCTTCGATCCGAAACGCTTGTAGTTGGCGTATTTGACGATCTCGCGGATGTGTACTTCCTGCATTGAAAAGTGTAAGACATCATCTGCCCGCGTGTAGGTGGGAAACCAATACCTGCCATCAATCTGCTCCCGCCAGGTAGTGAACTTGGGAAAGAGGTTTTCGCCTTTCTTGCTTCGAATGTCAGGTACTGTCTTGCCGTACGTCTTCACGATCTGGAAATCGTGGTCGTCCACCCAGACCCGCCCCTGGAAGTAGCGCTTGTTCTTTTCGATGGTTTTCGGAGCGATATCGAAGACGTAGCAATGCAACTCATCTTCCTGTTGCTGGCCGACGTAGAGGATGTTGTATTCGGGAACTTCGTCGCTCGTCAGGACGAACGGCAGGCGGTTGCGAATATCGGCTAGATCTTCCTTAGTGATGGAAATCCCACCGTTTTCGAGCGACGACTGGGGAGCGAATACCACGTTCTCGAGACGCCGTCCCTGATCATTAAAGACCACGTCGAAAACTTCCTGGTATTCTCCGGTGACGGTGTTCCCGTCCAGAGTCTGCACCTTTACTTCCTGCCGATAGGTGTACTGGTCGCGCGCCTCTTTAAACTCCTTTTCTTTCGCGGCGAAGCGCTGGATGATTTGCTCCGGCGTGGTGCCCTTGGGCTGAGAAGGATCAAGCGGACCCTCCTGGGCGACAGCGCTGAGGGTCAGAAGCCACGATAACAAGACGATAATTGCGATAACCCAAGTGGAACGCGGCATTACGGATCTCATAGGGATAAGTGTAGCGAAAAAGCCGGGACACGGCTGAACATGCGACCGCGGCCTCCCCACTCCCAGGTCCTTCGGTTAAAGGATGGAAGCGGGAAAGCTGCAGTTCTGCCTATTAAAATTAGATGCGGGGGGATGGCACTTGGTGCTGGGAAAAGGTATCTGGAACTTAGCACTCGACATTTAGCTATTTGCTCTCCGGTCGACTCGGTGGGCTCAAACAACTGAAGGGTGATTGACCCCACCAGTTGCTGCGTAGCGCCACAACAGTGGAAAGACCAAATGCTAACTGCTAATTACCAAGGACCCACTGGTACTGACACCCTCCTGCTCCCAACTACTACACTTACCGGTTTCCTCCGGAGGCAACGGATGCGCCGTCTGCTCGTGTGTATTTTTACTTTTCTGCTCTCCGCTTCCTGTCTTGCACAAAACAAACATCCCTTCACCTTCGAAGACATGATGGCGCTCAAGCGTGTGGGCGAGCCCGTCCCCTCACCGGACGGCAAGTGGGTGCTGTTCAGCGCGGTGGATGTCAATCTCGATGCCAATACCAAGACGCCGCACGTCTGGATTGTCCCACTCGCAGGTGGCGAATCACGAGAGATCATCAGCGACCAGGATGCCGACCGCCCGCGCTGGGCGCCAGACGGCAAGCGCTTTCTGTTTGTGTCTTCCAAAGAAGGTGGCTCTCAGGTCTGGATTGCCGATTTCGATAGCTCGGCGGGTACGGTCACCGGCAGGCACAAACTGACTTCCATTGCGACCGGAGCGGATGGGCCCATCTGGTCGCCCGACGGCAAGAACATTGCCTTCACCTCGCGTGTTTACCCCGAGTGCGCCGACGAGGCCTGCAACAAAAAGAAGATGGACGACGTCGCGAACTCCAAGGTGAAAGCGCTGATCTTTACCCGCCTGCTCTACCGCCACTGGAACGCGTTCCAGGCAGGCAAGCGCAGCCATATCTTTGTGATTCCGGTCGATGCTTGTGTGGGGACAGCCGCCCCCGGCTGTCCCGCGGGCGCAGCCCGCGATCTCACGCCGGGAGATTACGATGCTCCACCGTTCAATCTCGGCGGACAGGAGCTCTATGCGTTTTCCCCGGACGGCCAGGAGATCTGCTACACCTCGAACCACGACAAAGTCGAAGCCATCAGCACCAACAACGATTTGTGGATCGTTCCAGTCAATGTAAGGACGGGCGCCTCGCCCGTTCAAGCCAAAAACATTACTGCCGACAACAAGGCGGCAGATGAGACTCCGCTCTATTCGCCCGACGGCAAGTACATCGCGTATCGCGCACAGCAGCGTCCGGGATACGAGAGCGACCGATTTCGTCTGATGCTGTACGACCGGAAGACGGGAGAGAAGAAGAACCTGACGGAGGATTTCGACGCTTGGGTCGGCACATTTAGCTGGTCTCCGGATTCCTCGGCCCTGTATTTTGCCTGCGAGGTGCGCGGTTCGAGTGTCATCAACCGGCTGAGCCTCTCAGGAGGCAGGCCCGTCATACTAACCGGAGCCGCTTACGATGACGATGTGTCGATGCTGCCTGACGGCAAGAGAATTGTCTTTACGCGAATGTCTCTGAAGGCGCCGACTGAGATTTTCTTAGCGCGCATCGGCGAATCGTCCGCCGAGGTCACCCCGGCAAAACAATGGGGTTGCTCGAAAGTGGGAAGCGGCGAGGTCTGTGAATCTTACGAGGCGTTGACGCATATGAACGACGTCCTCCTTTCCACGATCGCGATGTCTCCACTCGAGCGCTTCATATTTGCAGGCGCTAACAACGACAAAGTCCAAGGCTTCCTGGTCAAGCCGCCGAACTTTGATCCCAACAAGAAATATCCCCTGAAGTTTCTCATTCACGGCGGGCCGCAGGGGGCGTGGGGAGACGACTGGAGCTATCGCTGGAATCCCGAGCTGTTCGCTGCCAACGGATACGTGGTCGTCATGATCAACTTTCACGGCTCAACCGGCTACGGGCAGAAGTTTATTGATGCGATCAACGGCGACTGGGGCGGCGCTCCGTTTGAAGACCTGATGAAGGGCCTCGAGTATGCCGAGGAGCATTATCCCTTCATTGATAAAAACCGCGAGTGCGCGCTGGGCGCGAGCTACGGCGGATACATGACTAACTGGATCCTCGGTCACACCAACCGCTTCAAGTGCATCGTGTCGCACGATGGCATGTTCAATACCGAATCTGCCTGGGGCACCACGGAAGAGCTCTGGTTCAACGAATGGGAATTCAAAGGCATGCCATACACCAACCGCCCGCTCTACGAGAAATGGTCGCCACATCTTTCAGCGACCAACTTCAAAACGCCGACGCTGGTGGTTCATGGGCAGCTCGACTACCGGCTCGATGTCTCCGAAGGTTACCAGCTTTTCACCACTCTTCAGCGACTGAATATTCCCTCAAAGATGTTGTATTTCCCGGATGAAGGCCACTGGGTGCTGAAGCCGCAGAACAGCCGTTTGTGGTACCAGACCGTGAACGACTGGGTAGATCAGTGGCTGAAAAAGTGAATCGATTGTGTGAATCGGATTGTGTGGCGCGGGCGCCCTCGCCCGCGAGTCCGCTTGGACGCGGTTTTTGACCTGCGTCGGCTGCGTAGGGACAGACGCCCTCGTCTGTCCGGCCGAGCCCCGCTCGGCCATGGCCACTCGTCCTAGCGCAGATTTTTTTGAGGCTCACTGCGCTCTGGAAAATTTGGATCTCCACTGTTCTGTCGTCGAGTCTGAAATGACGGCACTCCCGCAGCCGATGGCACTGGTGCGGCCCCTCCCACGGTCGCCGCGGGCACCGGCCACAAAGACAGAGCGGTGAATTGCTGTGCGGCGGCGGTTCCGGCGCTGGCAACCACTTCGATCTGCACCGCTCCCGAACTCGAACCAGGCGATGGCACCAGGCTCGCCAGTCCACTTGAATCTGACGTCACCACCAGTTGTGATGAGCTCAGTATTACCGGCATGGCATGTTGGCCGTTATTCGATTCGCCGCCGGAGTCGATCGGCGGGTCCGCAAGCGGCCGCAGCACAAAAGATTGGAAAGTCACACCTGCGCCCTGCACCGGATTTGGCGTTGGTGATGAGTCCGTCACCCGCAAAACAACTGGCTCAAACACTTGTCCAACCGTGACCATCTGCCCTGTGCCACGCACGATTTTGAGTTGCAGAGCGGAGAGCGCCACCGCAAACATGGAAAAAGTCTGGCAGGGATTGTTCGCGGGCGCCACACAGGCACTCACCTGAATATCGCCCGTCAAATTTGTCACTGTCAACGTAACGGCTGCGTATCCGTTGCTGTCGCTAACCGCACGGCCCGCGCTCAGAGAACCGGATCCCTTCAGAATCTGGTAATTCACGATGGTATCGCTCTTCGAAGCCCCGCTGCTGAGAACTCGCGCTTTCAGCGGCACGCCGAGAGTAGCTCCTTGCGCAATCCACAAAAAAGGAGAGGTCAGCGCAATGTCCAAAGACGAGGAAGTCCCCAGAACCGTGGTCTGCACTGCCTTTGGGCTTTTGTAGGAGGCAGGCGCGAGGGTCGCGGTAATGGTACTGACTCCCGCCCCGGTCAGGATCGCTCGAGTCGAGACCTCGCCGGTGGCATCCGTGAACGCCGGACAAGTGGTGCCCCCGCCGCATGCCGCAAGTGTCGCTCCGGAAGCCACGCTCCAGACCACTGTAGCTCCGCTGACTGGAGTCACGCCATCGGCCGAGGTCACGCCCACGCGGATCGGGTTCGGAGTTTCTCCTCCAACCGGCGTCGCCGGATTCGAGCCCTGAATCAAGCGAATGGTGTCGGTCGGTCCGGCGCCGAAGGTCAACACATCCCTCATGGCGGAAGACGCTCCCGTCGACGGATCAGTCAAGGTAACAGTTTGGTTGCCGTCCCGGAACGCGGGCGTGCTCATGATGATTTGATTTGCCGAGACCGCTAGCAGTGGCGCATTGACCCCGCCGACGTTGACCGATAAGCCCGGCCGGAATCCCAGGCCATAGATAACAATCGGTGTGCTTTTTCCTGCACTGATCTGCGCCGGCGAAACCGTATCTCCATATAGCACACGCGCGTGATAGTGGAAGTCGGGGCGCCCGTCGCCGCGATCGTCTGTGATTCCGATGCGGAAGCTGGTGGCGACCAGCAGGTTGGCCTTCAGGCGGGTGAGGCCGAAGCCCGAGGTATTGAAGGCGGAGGGTGTTGATGCCGGCGCCAGAGTCCCCACTGGATCTGTCAGCGCCCACATTCCGACGATGGGTTGTGCCTTGCTCTGGCTCGGTGCACCCGAGTCGTCGAGCGCCGTGACCTCCACTGAGATGGTGCGGAAAGCTTGTCCCGCTAATTGGAAGTAGTCAACGTTGCCATAGCCGCTCAGCGAACCAACCCAGTCTCCGCTGAGGGGCAGTGCCGCTGGTGCACTGAAGCTCGCGAGTTCGCCCCAATCCTGTGGCGCGGTGGCGCTGCCCTGCATGAGAAGGTCCTGCTGCACGTCATCGCCCTTACTCGCGGTGACCGTGATCGGCTGCGCCGTGCCCGAAGGTGTTATCTGCAACGGCGCGTAAGGACCAACACCTTGCGACCAATTCCAGTCGATTGCTTCGACGCTGAGCTGGTATTGCGCGCCGCTGCTGCCGTCCGGGATTTCCAGGCCGGCGAAATCGAAGAACCCCTCCACCGTGCCATCGTCAGAGCCGAAGCGGTCGAAGCGTTGGCCCAGAAGGTTGCTGTATCCGTTCACGGGATTTCCCGCATTCCCACGGAACAGGAAACCCGACGCCGATGACGCTGCATACCGCCCTGACGGGATGCCGGTGGCAGGATCGATCCAGCGTGCCACCACGTTTACACCTTGCATGGGCTGTGCGGGTTGACCGAGACTATCCACGAAACGCACCGAGCCGTGGATGCGCACCCTATTCTCCAAGAACAATTGCTTGCCAGGAAAGTTTGGTTGATTTTGCGTGGTGACCGGGTATAGCCGCGAGATTGCGGCGCGATCGTCCATCTTGGGCTGATCCGGGTTGGGATAGCAGTCAGAAACCGGTACACAACTGATCAGGTCCGCAAAGTGCATCAATGGGAAACCATTGAAGTCATCCGGAGAGGGCACCGGAGTACGCGTGATCACATTCAGATTTAGCTGTGACCAGTCCAGCCCCAGCACATTCCCCAGCACGCGCACCAGCCGGTATTTCACGTCGGGCAACTGCTCGGAAGTCTGAGCGCACTTGCCGTTTATGATGACCAGTGCATGAGCAAGATGCCCGTCGGTACTGAAGTTGTCGAGCCCACCGAAAACGGCGTTCGTGAAGCAGTAGAGGGGGTCGCTGGCACCCGCGCCTAGAAGCGCATCGCTGACCTGGCCATCGAAGTCGTAGATCAGTGCTACAGGCTTATCGACCGCGCTTGACTGGATGTCGATCGGCAGGGTGATTGTGTGATCCGAGTTAGCCATAACGTTGGCGCCGCTCACATTCTCACTGAGCTGACCGGCGCGCGTGGCGGAGATTGCCGCCGTCGAAACTGAAGTCCAGCGGCTGAAAGCGTCAGCCACAAAGGCGTCGGCATCCGGTCCGAGCAGAATCGGACTCAAATCCCCCTGATCCGTGTAGTACTGGACGGAACCTTGTGCCCAGGTGAGCGGCGCACCTTTTACAGCCGGGTCGAAATAGCTGGCACCCGCAACATACTTCGGACCACCCGCGTGTGCCATTTGTACTAAAACAATTAAGAAGATGATTCCCAGCACCAGCAACACCAGGGCTGGCCAGAGAATCTTGGGTAATTCGCGGATGGTCTCGCCTAAGGGTTTCGTAATTTGGACAGTCTTGGTGTCATCGCTGAAGCCGCTGGGCGTTGCAGGCTCATCTTTGCGACTGATGTGGAAATGAAAATGCTCCACCATGTCTCACTCCTCCGCAACTCGATGAATCGCACGAGAAAACTCGCGATAGCTCACCCGACTTTTGCCTGGTGGCTTTCCGGCCCCGGCATTATTAGGAGCGAGCTTCAGCACGACGAGGTTGGCCTGATCCACATTGAAGCGTCCCAGCGGGCCACCCACCGGACTGGTTAGTCCCAGCTTGCTCGGAGGATAGAGGAACAGCAGCACGTGTTCACCCACGCGGTATCGGTCTCCGGTACTCCACAGTCCAGCCCACTCGTGGATCGTCAGATTCTCTCCTGCGCGCGTGCCCCGGATGGCGTGGTCAACCCGGAAGCTGATCTGCACTGTTTCAATCTCGCTGAGCTTGCTGGCCGGAGTGTGCCGCACTGAGGTCACAATGCCAGCAAAGATGGTTCCGGCCGCCCGCGTAACTTTCCGGAGGTCGGCCACGTATCGCGTCTGGTTGCGACGTTGCTCCTGGGCAGAGTTGTAGCTCTTTCGCGGAGCAGCAAAATTGCGCTGCTGTTCCTGGGCAGCAGCGGGGGAAACGTTTACAAGCAACACGGCGACGGCGAGAAGACATGAGCAGGTGCTGGAAGACATACGACTCCCACAGAATTGTCGGTTGGACGCGCACTCGGAGGTACAGCCGGGGAACGACGTAATCCTACGTGGGAGAGGTTGGTTAGGATGTGTCGGTCGTCACTAAGGTCTGTGATAAACACCGACTGAACTTGCTGAGCACTCTGCAATGAGAAAACCCTGCCGCCCACGCTTCTGCGCCGATAGATTCGGTCCCGTGAGCAACATCCAAACTCCAGCCCAAGAGAATCAGTTGGTTCCTCAAGTACGAGCGGTTGGAGGGAAAGCACCAGATTCGTCGCAGGAACCAGCCCAGAGTAGGTCCGAGGAGCCCTCCCGTGCGAGGGGAACGACTATCTCCGTCGGGATCGTGGTTGGGGTTTAGTGAGGCGCTTACCCTCATCTTATCAAAGACTTGCAGCGAGTCAGTCATGCGTCAATCCTCAGCACGACCTCTTGGAATCACCAAGTGTGACGCTGGGCAATGCCAGCTCGGGGAAGCCTGGGTCCGGTGTGCCCCGGTGATTAAAACGTATGACTACTGGTCATTTGGAAATTTCTTCTCTTGCCAACTTGTATGTTCCTGAATATTATCTTGTGCTCGTTGCCGAAATATCGGCAGTGAGTCTTGCAGCTTTGGGTTGACATTGCTGTGTTGCCCAGTCGAAATTCGCGCCAACATTTCAGGGCTCCAGAGCTTCGCACCGTAATTACTTCGGGCGGCGTAGAACTCTGGGGCTTTTCTTTTTGGTTCGGACTCGGCGGCACACGGTAACGCGACCTTGTTCTTCGCGTCCTTTTGGGGGGCGCTCCAGAATCCTGGAGCTTCGACAAGGGCCGCGAAGAATGAATTCTTCGCGATGCGTCGAAAGGAGTTTTTGTGAGAGAGAAGGGTACAGTGAAGTGGTTCAACGGGGCTAAAGGTTACGGGTTCATCCAACGCTCCACTGGCGAAGACGTGTTCGTCCATTTCTCCGCGATTCAGGAGAATGGCTACCGCACGCTCAACGAAGGCGAAACGGTGGAGTTTGATCTGCTCAAGGGCCCCAAGGGCTTCCAGGCGGCCAATGTGGTCCGCGCTTAGTCCAGCCGGATTCCCTGCCATTCGCTAACCCTCTCAGCTTCCCCTGAGAGGGTTTTTCAGTTCAGGCTCTCTTTGCCACGGCGCCATTGTTTTGACATACAATGTGACGGGGCGAGGGCATGTGGGTTCGCGCAGTTTGGGAATACCGGCGCGAATGTTACAAAATCGGAACGGGTGACGCCCGGAGGAAAGCGGGGTTTGTTCCTTTTCGCTAAGTAGCGTTTTCGGACAACGATTCTACACTCGATTCAGAGCGGCTTCTCGTATTCTGCAACCGTAACCTGGACCGAAGTGTTACATCGCTTCTGTTAACGGCAAATTGGTATCATATGTTTTCACCACACCCTGCCCCAGGAGGTTCCCATGTTCTCAGCGGGCCAGAATCTTCGTGCGTTGCGCGAAAAACTTGGTTTGACAATGCGGGATGTCGAGACTGCCAGCGCCCGGCTTGCGGGCAAACACCACAATGACGAATTTGCTATTCCTCCCAGCCGCTTGTCCGACATAGAAACCAAGGGAATTGTCCCCAGCATTTACCGGGTCTACTCTCTGGCGGTAATTTATCGCACCGACGCGCGCGAACTGTTGTCCTGGTATGGTGTGGACTTCAACCGGACAGCCCCAGACCTGGGGCTGGCCTCGCCGCCGAAATCGCATGTTTCCGACGCCTTGGCGAGCATCTCATCGGTTCAGATTCCACTCCGTCTGGATCCCAGTTTCAACCTTGCTCGAACCACCAACCTGGGACGCATGGTCGAGCAGTGGGGACTAGTTCCGCTCGCCTACCTCTCCCAGTTCATGGAGCACGAATATACCTACGGTTATATCGGTAGCGAAGACTTCACCATGTACCCAATCCTACCGCCTGGAACTTTTGTGCAGGTAGACGAGTCCAAGAACAGGGTCATTGAGGGGGTTTGGAGGTCAGAGTACGAACGCCCGATCTATTTCATCGAAACTCGGGATGGCCACACCTGCAGCTGGTGTGCGGTGGAGCGCGAGAACATTATCCTACAGCCCCATCCTCTGTCCCCGGTTCCCGTTCGCCTGCTAAAACACCCTAAGGAAGCGGAAATTATCGGTCAAGTGATCGGGGTGGCTATGAGATTGGGCGAATGGCACCCCGTCGAGTCTTTGTCAGGCTCGAAAGGGCGTGTAGCACTGAATTGAGGTGGCGCGCGGAACCGGCTCCGGGCTCTGGCGGCACGAGTTCAGGCGCGCGGTTTCGCAACTCTTCCAAGAACTTTGCAGGCGATACCCCCATCGGTCTGCTGGACTTTTCCACATCCTCCCGGAGTTTACGGACAGGTGTAGCCAGTATCTGTGAGAGCAGGGAGCGATGTGCTTCCCTTAGAGCTTTCTCTGCTGCCGCATCGCCATGAACTCGCGCCAGGCCCCAGTGTGAGTAGCCTCCTGTCGGACTGCGCAGAGCAGAAAGATATCCCAGTTTTCCCAGCGCCCCCGACACCGCCTCTAAGGTGGTCCCCTGCAAATCCTCTAATGCCGACGTCAAGCTCATCGTTGTTACAGTTTCGGAAACGTGAAACGTAATTCGATTTTTGTGCGGCCAAACCGTTGCCCAGTGCACATTATCACGATGTGTTCAACTTGAAAAGGAGTTGCCCCCATCTTCCGGGTAGCGGGATGCGGCCCTGTGCCATTGTGGGATCCATGCTGTGGGCCAGGGAGAATCACCCATAGATGTAATGCGGGATATAATTTTGTGTTGCCGGCAGGGCCGGAACATCATACGATCCAAATGATTCCGCGGTGCGAGCTTGAGCACGGGAATCACGAACTTCTACACCTTTTGCAGCGATGATTACTATTGTCCTCGTCGTGGCCGCGCTCCTGATATTGGCGTTCTTTGTGCACGCTACGCTCGGGCAGCGCACGACCGTTGTTACCTCCGAGGAGTTTACACGTCTCCGAGCCGTCGACCTTGAAGCCTTCCGAAATCTTGTTGATCCTAAAGAGGAAGAGTTCTTGCACGACAACCTGCCACCCGGTGAATTCCGGGCGATCCAGCGCGAACGACTTCGGGCGGCCATAGAGTACATTGCATGTGCGGCACAGAATGCAACCATCCTGCTCCACTTGGGCGAAGCTGCCCGCGCAAACGCCGATCCGAACATTGCGGCTGCCGGGCAACAGCTGGTCAACAGTGCTCTTCGCCTGCGTTTATATGCACTTCATACCGTCTTGAAGTTATATATCGGAATAGCTCTTCCTGGCACCCCCCTTGCTCCGTTCGGCATTGTTGAAAGGTATCAACAATTGAGAGGCTTAGTTACTCAGCTGAGCCGCTTGCAATATCCCGGTAGCGGAGCGCGGATCTCAGCCGCGCTTTAAGGAAAACTAGCCTTAGAACTTCTAACAAAAATTGTTCGGGCCGTAGAAGCCCTGTGCGTACACACGGGCACGATTGTGCCATCGTTACCGTACAGGCTGTGATGCGCATGGCCGCGAAAGTGCCGTCTGACAAGGCATTCAGCGTCCTAACCGCAATAATTTGACTTGACACCAGCCGTTTTGAGAATAGACTTCTCCTGCTCAGCCGCACCGCATCCACTTTTTGCCACTTCGCAGTGGTTCGACTGAACGGGCCCCTCGGCTCCCAGCCCGCACATCAGAGGAGGCAATATGAAATCCAGAACAACCTCGATACGCAGACCGCGCATCGCCATCGCGGGCGCGCTCTTCATTGCGGCGGCGGCAATGGCCTTCGTCGCGGTAAAAACATCCACTAGCCACGCAAAACCATCCGTCAGCCACTTCAGGACGCTCCATCGAGACTTGTTCGAAACCTCGCTTGGCAAACTGAGTCAGAGTGGCGAGCCGGAATCGATCCGTATCCATAATGGTCGTGCCCAGGAAGACTACGACAACCGGGCCTACCCGAAGAAGTGGATCAGGGCTGCCCAGCAGCTCGCCGCGGCGAACGCGGCCAAAGCGATCGCGAATCTGCCGCCTGCCACGCCAGCGAGCTGGCAGAATCTCGGCCCGAGCGGCGTCCCGGCGGACGCCATCGTCGTCAACGAGTCGACCGCAGGTACCTCGGCTACCGTCTTCGGCGGCCGCACGACCGCGATTGCAGTCGCTCCGACCTGCAATTCGAGCAGTTGCGTCGTCTTCATCGGAGCGGCGGGTGGCGGCGTGTGGAAAACGAGCAATGCTCTCGCGTCGACCCCAAGCTGGAGCCCGGCGAACAATGGCATTCCTTCGAACGCCATCGGTTCGCTCGTCTTCGACCCAAACGACGCGAAGGGGAACACGCTCTACGCGGGAACCGGTGAGCCGAACGGCTCGGGTGACTCTGAGGCCGGCGTCGGTCTCTACAAGTCGACCGACGGCGGCGCCTCGTGGTCGCTCGTGACGGGGAGCACGGCATCGACGGCTCCGTGTGCGTCGGGAACTGGCACCTGTCCGGTCGCGACGGGCCGCTCGATCGGCGCGATTGCGATTGATCCAGCCGACGCCAATCATATCTTCATCGGCACCGACGTGGCGCGACATGGATCGTCCTCGGTCAACGGCGGCCGCTTCACGCCACCGGGAAGCGCGATGGTCGGCCTCTACGAGTCCACGGACGGCGGGGCTACTTTCACGGCGGCAGAGATCCTCACGCAGGACGTCACGAACCCGGCTAGCGCCAACGGCAGCGACTTCTTCCGCGGCGGCTGCTCGCACATCGAACTCTACCGCCCGGGGAGCGAGACGCAGGTCTACGCCTCGTTCTTCGACTACGGCGTCTTCCGTCGGTCGGTGACGCTCGACGGAAACAGCAACTTCAACCAGATCTTCAAGTCGGCGGGCGGCGGCACTCTCGCGCAGTCGCCCTCCTCGCGGACCGAGTTCTCGCTGGCGCCGATCTCGCGGGGACCGAATAAGGGGCAGCTGCGCATCTACGTCGGCGACGCGCCCGCGCCCGCGAGCTTCTGGCGGGTTGACAACGCCAACGTGACGGCCGCGACGCTGCTCGGTGGGAACAACGGCGGCTGGACGAAGCTCTCCAACTCGACCAAGGGCACGCCGGGCTTTTCCTCCTATAACTACTGCACCGGACAGTGTACGTACGACATGCCGGTGTACTCGCCGCCCGGCTCGCCGGACATTGTCTACATCGGCGGCGCGATGCAGTACGGCGAGATCTTCACTGCCAATCGGCCGTCGAACGGTCGCGCGGTGCAGCGCTCGCAGGACGCCGGCGTCGACTTTACGGACATGACGATCGATGCCCAGCACAACCTGAGCCTCCATCCCGACCAGCACGGGATCGCGGCGACGCCGTTCAACCCGAACATCGTCTTCATCGCGAACGACGGGGGTCTCTGGAGGCTCAACGGATCGTTCACGAACGCCTCCAGCCAGTGCAGCTCCCGGGGCCTGACGGGTGCCGACGTGACCGACTGCCAGATGTGGCTGTCGGCGATCCCCACCTCGACCTCAGCGCTGAACAACGGGCTGGGAACGCTCCAGTTCCAGAGCCTCTCCGTCAACGTCCAGAACCCGTTGACTGACATCATGGGCGGGACGCAGGACAATGGAACGCAGGCCTTCAGTTCCGGCAGCTGGTTCGTGACTATCTTCGGCGACGGACTGGATCTCCGACACGTTCTTCGTGGGGGCGGGAGCTAGCGAACCTCGCTCGTTCTACATCCCGATTATCCACGATCCGACGGTCTCGGGGACGATATTCACTGGGCTCCAGCACGTCTGGCGGACGCAGGACAACGGCGGTAGCCAAGCGTTTCTCGACGTGCACTGTAACGAGTTCACCGGCGACGACTTCTTCACCGGCTTGTGCGGCGACTGGGTGGCGATCGGGAAGAACCTCTCCACCGACAACACCTACGGGCACGACAAATCGCCCGGCCAGTTCATCGTCGCAACGGTGCGGGCGCCAAGCGACACAGGCACGCTTTGGGTGGGGCTGAGGCGCGGACGCGTCTTCATCTCGTCGAATGCCGATAAAGCGAGCGGTGCGGTGATCTTCTACCGCATCGACACGTCGTCGACGCCGACTCGCTTCGTGAGCGGGATCGCCGTCGACCCGTCGGACCCGAACCATGCGTTCGTCTCGTTCTCGGGCTACAACGCCTACGCGACGGCCTCGGGCACGGCCATGGGGCACGTGTTCGACGTGCATTACGACCCAACGGGCCACACCGCGACCTGGACGAATATCGACAATAACCTCGGCGACCAACCGATCACCGGCGTCGCCCTCGACTCGAATACCAGCGATCTCTTCGTCTCGACCGATTTTGGCGTGGACATGCTGCCGTCGGGCGGGAGCACGTGGGCTCCGGCTGGGGGTGGCCTGCCGCCGGTCGCGACCTACGGGCTGACGATCGACTCGGGCGCTCGGATCCTCTACGCCGCGACGCATGGCCGCGGTGCCTGGCGCCTGCAACTGCCATAGGGTTAGCTTTTTCAGGCGGGGCAGCGGAAATCTGCCTCGCCTGGATGCTTCACCAGGTAGTCTGCGTTCCTCAAGAACCTGAGTGTTGGGTGCATCTTTCTGGTGCTCGCCGGTAGCGCTACATCGGGTGATGCTTTGCCGTCGGGCGTCATGCAGGGACATCTGGAGATTCTTTTGCCCAAGGAGGTTGAGCTCGCGGACGGAGATACGCCGGCGGTGACATCTGAAACTTACGCTGAATATCCACTGATCATCGTGAGCCCGCTGGGATTTGTCGCGCCCGCTGGGATTTGTACCACTCCGCGCCCGCTGGGATTTGTACCACTCCGCAGCCCGCTAGGGTTTGTACCACTCCGCGCCCGCTGGGATTTGTACCACTCCGCGCCCGCTGGGATTTGTACTACCGTGGAAGAGCGGGCCTTCAGGCCCGCGTCACGTGACCCATAAGGTGGGGCTTTTAGCCCCGGTGGCACCGGAGTCGAGTCTTAAGGCACAATTTGCGGACGAGTACGGGTACTCCGACCCCTTTACGATGCCCCTCGTTTCGCCTTCAATCATCGAGTTTCTCTTCATCGGGACTGAGGTAATCAAAATTCCAGCACCTCAGGTACCTCCTGTATTCGTAGAGGGTAATGTCCGACTCGGGGACCAGGCGTCTTCAACTTCTATGCCATCACACTGTCCGAGCAAGGTGCGCATCTCACTCACCACGCTCATGGCGCGCTGTTCTTTGCGTAGACTCAAAACCCTTTATTCTGCCAAGGATACGCCATTGTACATACATGTTTGCCACAACATAACCGCTAGTACAATATGTTCCACGTGGAACACTTTGGCTAATGTTCCACGTGGAACACTTACCAATCTCGTCGCCCCGGTCGCCCCTCATCACTACGCCAGCTTCTTCCCGCAGATTTGTTCCAGCACCCGGATGGGGGCGTGCTCGGGCGCGACCAGTGCCTCAACGGGAACAATGAACGTTTGCTCCATCGCGAACTGGCCGGACAGTGCGGCGTGGGGCACGCCATCAGTGAATACCAGCCAGGTGGCCATCGGCGGAAACTCCAGCCGCTCCTTTGAGCAGCCGCTCTGGAATGCAGGGTTCTCTTTTAGAAAATCGTGGAAGCGCAGCATGAACTTGTCATAGGGAGAGCGATCCGCGACTGGCAGTCCCATCGCATGTAGCAAGTGGGTCACGTGGCCTCCGAGTCCGACGTCGACGACTTCCTCTAGCCCGGCCTCGGCGGCGTACTCTTTTGCCAGCGCGGGGAAGCGGTCGGTAACGAACCACACCCGGCCCTTGTTTGGATTCACATTCGTGAATACGCGCAGGATGCGGCCGCCACGTGTGGGTCGGCTGGGGAAAGCGTCCACATGGAGCAGGTCGTTTTTCTTGTGCAGCGGGAGGTCACGGCCTTCTTCCTCCAGTGGGCGGAAGCTGGCGAAATCCATGGCTAGCTGCCCGGAGTATGGCGCCAACAGGTTCGACACGAATTGCGTGACCTCCGCCGAATAGTCGCGCATGATGCGGTGGACGCGCTGCTGATTCTCTTCGCCGTCGGCAAAACCACGCAGCACGTCTTTGCCCGGGCGGTAAGAGATGTTCTTGTGCAACCGGGAATCGCTCGGCTTCTGGCTGACCAGGAAATTGCGGTCACTCTCAAGCAAGATGAATGGAGGCTGGCGGAAGAAGAGGATTTGTCCCTTCTCCAGTTCGGCGCAGTAATGCCGCGAGCGGGATGGGACGTCGGTGCCGTTGGCCCACCCGTTTGCCGTGTAGTCGTCGATCCCCAGCCAGGACATTTCAATGCACCTCCACCGACACCAGATCCCCATCCGACTTCCCGGCTGCGCGGTAATTCACCGAAACCGAACGGTTCCCCCACTCACACGAGAACGCATCCGCGCCGACCACGGTCAACGATTTGTAGTCCCGCGTATGAAGATGAAGCGTTTTCGCACCCGCGGCAATAGTCAACATCGCAGACGGCGCTTGAGAGCAGTCCACGCTCACCAACTTACCTTTCACAAATTGGATGGGGCCCGTTGCGGGCGCAGGCTCCGTCGGCTTTGTTTTTTGGGCGGCTTGCTGCGTTGCCTCCGCATCCGCAGGTTCCTCCTTGGCTGCGGGTTCCGGCTTGGCCACGGATTTCGGTTTGGCCACAGATGTCTCTTTTGAGCTCGGCGATGGCTCGTTCAGCGCCTCCACCGGCCGCTGAGGCTGAACCCCATACTTCTTGAGGGCCTCCATGTCGTCGATTCGTCGACGCGCCGCCGTCGCAATTTGCGGATTGCTGCTCGACTTCAGGCGTTCGAATACAGCGCGGGCCGCGTCCCACTTCTTCCCGGAAAGATAAATCTCCCCCAGGTTGCACACGTATTGCTCGTTGCGCGGGCTTAGCCGGATCGCTGCCCGAATGGACTCGAGCGCGGACGCGTTCCCACCGCCTTCGACGCGGCCCATGGCGAGCATATTGTAGGCCTCAGCAAATTCCGGATACCTGTCGAGCACAACTCTGAGATCCTGCATCATGTTCGCCAAGCTTTGCATCGGTTCCCGATTGGTCTGGGCAACGCGGTATTTCAACACCGACAGGTAGTACCGAGTCCAAGGATCCCGCGGGTTCAGCTCGGCGGCCTTGCTCAGTTCCTCGGCTGCCGGATTGAAGTCCTTTCGTTGGATGTGCGCCCAAGCCAAGGCTCGATGTGCGACTTCATTGTCGTTGGGCGCGGCTGCGAGACTCTGCAAATCCTTCATGCCCCGCTCACGGCGTTCCGGAATCCGCGCCGTCACATCGGCCAACATTGCTCGGGCGTCGACTTCCAGCACTGGCGTCGCACTCGCTCCGATATCATCGGGACTGATCGGAGTCGGGAACTGATACACGGGTTTGCGAGCTGCCGGGTTGGTTACATTCTGAGCCTCAAACAGCGGGGCTAACGAACGGAAGTAATCTTTCACCGCCTGCTCGAACTGCGGAGCAGTCATCCCATAGGCCTTCTGGATGGCTTCTTCGACCGGCACCTTTTGGTTCTGCACCAGGTCGAAGTAAGTGCCTGTTTCCTGGAGCTTATTCCTGTTCAGCAGGTAGTGCATGAAGATCCATGATTGCGCATAGAAGAGCGTGTGGCGCGTGCCCTCCTGGTAGCCAGAACTGTCACGTTGCGGCGCAAACAACTCCGATATAGAGAGCCAGACCGGAGCCCTGAGCAACTCAGTCAGCGGCTTTAGCTGATTCGCCGCTCCCATCTGATTGGCCGGAATATCTTTCGAGGGTACGCCCAGCTCTGGATCGCCGCCGATTTCCACTTGCTTGTCGCCCACGCGGATCGACGAAAAATATTCGGCGAAGCCCTCGTCGAACCAGTCCTGGGTTAGCGGATAGTTATAGTTCAGCAGCAGGTGGGCGAAATCATGGGCCACGGCACGCCAAGGTTCGTCTTCGGCGAGATTCAACACGATGAAGTTTTGATCGTCGCCCGGCAGGAAAAATCCTGGCGCTGCGACTTGCCGGTCGGGCACGGTCTGAGCGTATTGCCTTTCGTTCTTGAGCGCGATGATGGTCAGGGGCACCGGCATATTCAGGCGGTTCTTCATCAGCAATTGGCCGAATACCGCCCGCATCTGCTCGAACCGCAACGCCACTTCGCGTCCGCGCTTATCGCCGGCATCTGTGATGACGATAAAGTGCTGGGCGTGGATCTCGGTCCAAGGTGGCTCGGCTGCATCGCCGGGAGCGCAGAAGAACAGGAAAAACACGCAAGCCAAAAGTGAGTTCAGCCCCGAAAGCACGAGAGAAGTGCACAGCCGTTTGAGTTGTCTATGAATGCGGATCATGGTGTGTGCCGCCCGATACCAGATTGCGGAATATCAAAATGCTATCACGCCCTTGAACGTGTAGGGACGGGCCTCTCCTCTGCGGGCGTAGGCCGGCGGCGCGTTCATCGTACCTCGATGGTCAATAGCGAAGCAGGTGTAATAAGGCTATAAGAAAACCAACGGCTGATTGGCACGCCGCAGTCAGAAATGTCGGGATCCTCCCTATATCTTCCTGAGAACGAGGCCGGCAGGTTGGAGGCTCTCCGGAGCTATCGAGTTCTCGATACACCTCCGGAAGAAGCCTTCGATGATCTTGCGCGCCTGGCCGCCTACATCTGCGGGACGCCAATTGCCCTGATTGGACTGGTTGATGCCGATCGGCAATGGTTCAAAGCGGCGGTCGGCTGGGAAGTAAATGAGATTCCCCGTAAGGTCTCGTTTTGTGGTCGTACTATCCTGCAATCTGATCTGCTGATCATTCCCGACATCCTGAAAGATCCTCAAGCAGCAACTAGTGTGCTGGCCACACAGGGAGGCATGCGGTTCTATGCCGGAGCCCCGCTGCTGACGTCGGAAAGATACGCCATCGGCACGTTGTGTGTGATGGATTGCATGCCGCGCGCGTTGACGGAGGAGCAGAGCAGCGCCTTGCAACGACTGGCTTGCCAGGTGGTCGCCCAGCTTGAATTACGCCGA